>Ga0116217_10005226_pt1 | contig 11457 bp, 9 predicted proteins | sample Sb_taG_6_FD_89697 | JGI IMG/M metagenome (GOLD analysis project Ga0116217, IMG submission 89697) | Peat soil microbial communities from Weissenstadt, Germany - Sb_50d_4_PS metaG | ecosystem: Environmental > Terrestrial > Soil > Wetlands > Peat | place: Germany: Weissenstadt | collected 2010-09-21 | reverse complement strand
GCGCACGCCGCGGCGGCCGCCTTGCCCGTGAGGTCCTGGCCCGCGGCGTCGCCCGTCGTGTAATCAAAGCGCGTGAACAGGATCCGGCTGGCGGAGTACTGCTCGATGCCGCGCAGCCGGCCGGTACGCGTGGTGGTCTCGGCCGCCTGCTTGATCTCGACGAAGTGCTCCGTGAGCCATTCTCCGAACGCTCGTGCCTCGCGGGCGTCCTCGAACACGAAGGCGGGCGCGCGCTGCATGGCGTCGTCCAGGATGGTTGTCTTCACGCCGCCGGCCTCGCGCAGCGTCTTCATGCCTCGGTTGTAGGCGAAGCACACGCCGCAGCTCGGCCAGCGCGCGTGCCTGGTCAGGCACGGTGCAGAGGACCGGGCACGCGACGGCGGCATCGAACGACGCATCGTCGGCCGGCAGACGGTCGGCGACGCCGTCGAGGACCTCGATCCGAACGTCGGCGCTCGCAGCCGCGGCGCGCGCCCGTTCGCGAAGATACGGCTCGGGCTCCACGGCCACAACCTCCTCGACCGTCGCCGGATAGTGAGCGAAGTTGCTGCCCGTACCCGCGCCGACCTCGATCACGCGGCCCGACAGCCCTGCCAGCAGCTCGTCTCGGTGGCGGCGTATCTCCGCGGGCTCATGCCGGCTCATCAACGGCCACAGCCGCGCGAATACCGGATGGTGGACGGCGGACGCCGGCATCGAGCGTCCATTGTGGCGCAGCCCTCATCACGCCGGGGCCGCGTAACGACCAGCAGCGAGCGTTGCCTCCCACCGCTGCCCAGATTCGCGCGAAGCGGAAGCAAGCAAAGGCCAGAGAACGGTGGTGTCAATCGGGGCGGTTACCGTCTCTCGCGTGAGCGCGCAGGTGTCATCGTTGGCAGGCCCATCGTTCGGTGGTGTCAATCGGGGTCGGGCTGGTTCGCTGCGCGAAGCCGCTCGTCGCTAGCACTGTTTGGTGGAGAGCGGCGGTCATCCACACTCGTAGGAGGAAAAGGCTCCGCACTCACGAAAGCTGGACCAAGGCCCGATGTTCCACCAAGGCCCATGGTCAACCTGGCGCACGGCAACCCCACCACAGCGCACCCCGAATGCTTGTGCGGGCGCTGCCATCTGCCGCTGTATTCCGGTCAGCCGATGGCTGTGGACGACTGTACGGCACGGGAACTGCGGGGCTGCGGCCGCATCTGTCGGCCAGAGGAAAGCTGTTCAATGTCCATCGGTAGTGCTCTGCACGTGGGCTGCGCCGTGCTGCGGGGCAACGGAGAACTCTGAACAACACAGGTCTTCCCGACAGCGTCCCTGGCGGCCCGCCGCCTCTGAGAGATGAGAATCTGCACCCGGAAGCGACGACCGCGCCCCTGGTCGGTGGCGGTACTCGGGGACGGGGTTAGGTCCGCGTCGAACCGCGAAGCAGTGGAACCGTGGCGGGCATTTTGCCACCGGCGGGCTCTGATTCACCGACAGCCGCGAGCACGACCAGTAGCTCGGCGCAGCAATTCGGTGAGTGCTCCTTTCGCGTGAGCGGGTTAGCCGTCTAACTCAGGCTGCAGAGGACCAGCATTGGGGAACGCGCACAGGCCTTAGCGCCCGCGTGGAGCCTCGTGCCGCCACCGATGCGAGGGGCCGCCGCTCACTCCGCCCCGACCATGTCTCCGCAGCCCCTTCCCGGCCTCAACCTGATTCAAATGGATATCCCCTTCGCGTGATAGCGACCGCGCCGTCCTGTCCACGATCGGCATGTCGCTGGCTGTCGAGTTCGCCCAAGAGCACGCACTGCGCGCCTAGCCTGCGGCGCGGATGCGTCCTTTGCGACGTCAGCGCTAGCGATTGCAGCGCGTCGACGAGCAGCTCAGTACATGCCCCGAGCGAACATGCGGCTGGGCAGCAGGGTCAGAGGAATCCAGTCCCTGCCCTTGAGGAGATTCCGTGCAGGACGATCACGAGCGCGCGCAGGGCGACACATGGGCGACCTCTGATCCAAACGGCGGCCGTCGGCCTGGAACGCTCCGCCGCGCCCGCTTCACGCCGATCGATCGAGTTGCCTAGACGAGGACGAGCCGAGTCCGTAGGCTCGATCGTGGCCGGCTAGGCGCTGGACAACCCGATCCGTTCTTCAGGAGGGAGTAGAAGACGACATGCGACGCCATCTTGCTGCCATCGCTCTTGGCCTCGCGGCGGCCGTGGCGATGCTGACTCCAGAAGCGACTGCTGCGCCAGCACACGAGTCGCGAGCACTTCCCAAGCTCGTAGCTGGGTCATATTCCGGGATCAAGCCCCGGGACGTCTACTTCAGCGGTGACGCCGGCAACATCGTCACCAAGATCAAGTGGAACCGATGGACGCACGCACGCGCTGTCGGGCATGGCACCAGCAATCTCCAGGGCTGCCTCCCCAACTGCGCGCAGGGCACCGAAACACCTGTGGCCACAAGCATAACCTTCTCCAGGCCTCGGGGCGGACACTTCACCAAGGTCGTCGAGGTGCGTGCCGGCGAAACGCTGGTTGCCCACTACGGACGTCCTTTTTGGCCCGAAGGAGCGCGGCGGTAGCGTCCGCCAGTGTCGGCGCCGCGGCTCGTTCGCAACGAGGCAGCGCATCTCGGACCGAGGGGGTGCCGGAGGTCCTCCCGAGGAACCAGTTCGCGCGTCGGTTGGCCCGACGCTTCCTTTCGCCGGCGCGGACGTAGTGCGGGAGGATGCGAATCCGCTCGATCAGGTGAACTGAGCGTGGTCGGCGACGTAGTACGGGCTCTCGACCGCGTTGATGACGCCGATCCTCAGCTCGTGCCCATTGGAACGCTTCCAGCTGCAGAACGTGTGTCCGAGGGCGCCCTGGCAGCCCTCGAACGACCAGCCGTCGCCCGACGAGAAGCTCTGGGCGAATATCTCGTTCACTGCGGCGGGGGTGGCGTTCTTGCCAGCTTGGTCGCGGTTGTGGGCCTCCCAGCCGGGGATGAGTCGTTCAATCCCGTGGCCTGTCTCGGGTGCGGCGGTAGCGCTTGCTGTCCCGGCCGGCCGGATGTCGGTCGCCGAGCTGAAGAAGGCTGGGGCTGGTCGATGCCGAGCCGGCGGGGACCGAGTCGAGGAAAGCGGGCCGGGACTGTTGAGGTCGCGGAGCGAAGCCTTCTAGTTCGGAGCTGCGCCAGAGCGAGAACGGATCGCCGTCTCCTCGACATCGGTTGCGTCGACGACGGCCCAGCCGACGCGCTCGATGAGGCGGGCGGCGAAGTGATCGCTGTCGAGATCGGAGGGAGCAATCCGCTCTGTCAGGAGGACTGCAGGTTTGCCGGTGGTGGATGGCTCTGTGGTGATGATGATGCGGGGCAGGGCTTGACTCCTTGGCGGTGGCGTTGGTAAAGGAAGCTTTGGCTGGCGCGTGTTATGCCGGGCTCCAGACCGGCCCGGTCTTCGCGTGTCTCGTCGGCGTGTCTCGTCGGCGTTGGGTGCTGGTGGATCGTCGACGATCCTGGCCGTTGGTGGTTTCGACGATTGGTGCAGAGAGGAATGCGGTGATGTTGAGCGGCCAAGCGCAACGGGGGCAGGTGCCTTCGCGTTGCGCGAGCTGGGGCATGGCTGCGCTGTTCCATCTGGTTCCGCACCCGAGGCAGGTGACGTGGGATGCGGGGCGGGCGGGGTTTTGGGTGGTGGGATGCGACATGTTCGTCTCGGGGTGGTTGAGGACTGCGTGGTCTTCGGTTGGTAGCTCGGCGTCATAAGCTGGGCCTATCGGCTTGCTGTCGAACGCCTGTGAGATCGGCGTGAGGTTGCAGGCGGGTGTTGTTGGGGTCGCTGCTTGTGGCTGGGCGGTTGACACCCGCGCTGGCTGGTGGCCATGCGCGCGGCGGTGTGCGGAGCGGAGCGGAGCAGGGCTGTGTGGCGCCGGTCGCTTCACAGGAGACTCACAGCTGGCGATGTCAAGCTGTTCGTATGGATTCCATCAAGCCAGCCGAGCCCGAGGCCCCGGTGCGGGTGTTGGTGGTTGATGACGAACCGAACATCACCGAGCTGGTTGCGTTGGGTCTGCGCTACGAGGGGTTCGAGGTCGCGACCGCCGCCGATGGGCGTGGTGCGTTGCGGGCCGTGCGGGAGTTCGGGCCAGGCTTGTTGATTCTCGACGTGCGGCTGCCGGACATCGACGGTTTTGAGGTCTGTCGTCGTATGCGGACGGACGGGATCCGCATCCCGGTGATCTTCCTGACGGCGCGCGACTCGACTGAGGACAAGATCGCTGGGCTGACGATCGGTGGGGACGACTATTTGACCAAGCCGTTCAGTCTCGATGAACTGGTTGCTCGGGCGCGCGCGATCGTGCGGCGGACCAACGCCCAGCAGGCAGAGGCCTCGGGGCGTCTGGAGTTCGCGGACTTGGTGCTGGATGAGGACAAGTGCGAGGTGCACCGCGGGGATCGATCGATCGCACTCACACCGACCGAGTTTCGGCTGCTGCGGTACATGCTGCTGAACCCGGGCCAGGTTCTGTCCAAGGCCCAGATTCTCGACCACGTGTGGCAGTACGACTTCGGCGGCAATGGCAACGTCGTGGAGACGTTCATCAGCTACCTGCGCAAGAAGGTCGATGCCGACGGCGAGCCGCTGATCCATACGGTGCGCGGCTTCGGCTACAGCCTGCGCGCTCCGTCTCGCTGATGTCGCTGCGGGCGCGCCTGCTTGCCGGGCTGCTCGGGCTATCGCTGGCGGGGATACTGGCGGCTGGCGGCGGGACGTATCTCGCGTTGCGCGCGTTCCTGCTTGATCGGGTCGACCAGCAGCTGGTGGCGGCGCGCCACTCGGTGCAGAGGGTGCTGAGCGGTCCCCACGCGCCTGCTGGCGGGGTGATCAGCGCGAGCGTGTTGAGGAACCTCGCGCCCCCGGGCACGTTCCTTGAGCTGCGTGACCCCGCGAACCACGTCACGGCGCTCGCCCAGGCGGGGCCAGCAGACGAGCCCAGCCCTGCGCCACGGTTGGCGGCCGTGCTCCGTCCTCCTGCGGCATCGACCTCGATAGCACGCTCAGCAGTGAGCGTGTTGCGCTTTGACACCGGCGCGGTGAGCGGTCCCGGGCGCTACCGCGTCCAGGTGAGCTCGCTGCCTGGCGATCGGGGGATCCTCGTGGTCGCCGTCCCGCTTGACAGCGTGACCGAGACGCTGAGCCGTCTCGTTAACATCGAGATCGTGATCGCGGGCGTGGTGCTTGCGCTGTTAGCGTCAGGGGCGTTCTGGTTGTTGCGGGCCGGTCTTCGCCCGCTTGAGCGGATCGCCGAGACGGCTACGGGGATCGCCGACGGCGATCTGAACGTGCGGGTCGCTCCAGCCGATGCGCGTAGCGAAATCGGACGCTTGGGGGTTGCCCTGAACGGAATGCTCGAGCGTCTCGAGGAGGCTTTCTCGCGCCGCGATCGGTCCGAGGCGCAGCTGCGGCGGTTCGTGGCGGGCGCGTCGCACGAGCTGCGAACGCCGCTGACCTCGATCCGAGGCTACGCGGCGCTGTTTCGCCGCGGCGCCCAGGACAACCCTGAGGATCTCGCAAAGTCGATGGCCAGGATCGAGTCAGAAGCCACCCGGATGAGCGTGCTGATCGACGACATGCTGCTGCTCGCTCGTCTCGATGAGCAGCGACCCCTGGAGCGCCAGCACGTCGATCTGGCGCGGATCGCGCTCGACGCCGGCCAAGACGCCCGCGCGCGCGATCCCGACCGGCCGATCACCGTGCACGAGCACGGTCCGGTAATGGTGGTGGGCGACGAGCAGCGATTGCGCCAGGTGGCCGCCAATCTGCTCGCTAACGCCCAGATCCACACTCCGCCGGGCACGCCCGTGCATGTCGAGGTAGCCGCCCGCGACGATCAAGCGATCCTCGCGGTCACCGACGAGGGTCCAGGAATTGACCCTGAACAGGCACCACACATCTTTGAACGCTTCTACCGCGGGACGCCGATCGGCGCTCAGCGCGTCGCGCCGCAGAGCTCGGGCTCTGGCCTGGGCCTGTCGATCGTCGCAGCGATCATGCATGCCCACAAGGGCACAGCCACGGTGCGATCGACCCCCGGCAATGGCGCGACGTTCGAAGTCACACTGCCGCTCGCCGACGGAGCCCCTCGGCCGCACGAGCAGCCACTGCCGGCATCCAACACCATCGGGCCGCGGGCCACCTCACAGCCAAAAAACACGAACGCGGGCTCCGCGACGGAACGCGCCTAGCTTTCCGAGCGTCATAAACGAATCGCTGTGGCGGTGACCCGTCCCAGCATGCGCAGCAAAGCTCACAGTCAAGCCACAGGCTGCGCACAGGCTGCTGACAGAACCAGTGCGCAAGCTGTTGAACACCAGCCAACTCACTCCACAGAAAGGATGAGAGCAAATGTTCACACAACACACACTGAGTACCGAAGAGCAGCGAGGGCCCGCCCGCATGGGCGGGCCCTCGCCGGGCAGGCTCCGCGATATCTACGTCGGAGGGCGAGAAGCGGGCCACCCGGTGATGCTAGTTGTGCGGGACCATGGCACGGAACGCTTGCCCGCCCCAACACCCGGTGGGTTTGACTGGGGGTGGCCGAGCATGGGCGGTGCCAGACGCCTCGCGCACGCGCTGCTGCTCGACCTGACTGGCCACGACCCTCCGCCCTGGATTCGCGACACACTCGCCACCGAGAAGCTGGCCCACCTACCTTGGGCGGCCTTCTCGCTCACCGGCCGAGAGCTCCTCGGTTGGATCGAGTCCCGCGGCTACGCGATCGCAGACTGGCCGCTGGCGAACTCACCGTCAGCCTCCAGCAGAACTCCCTGTGCGCCACCGCCGACACGCGAAATATTGGCGCGCACGCGGCTTGCTCTGCGCGAGGCACGCGCCCGCGGGCGCGCGAGCTCGACGTCGACGTCGGTAACCGCGGCGTCGGGAGAGTCACGATGAGCTCCCGGCATGCCGCCGCCGGAGTGCCAGCCGCCGCGCGCCGTCGTCGAGGCGGCACGCGGCGGGCCACCGGCGCGCCAACGCGACGAACCGAACGTTCCGACCTTCGAAGCCTGCGCAGTCGCCTGGAGTCAACGCGACGGCGACGACTGGGGCTCGCTCACGGCCAAGCTCCCGACCGGGCGACCGAGCTCGCCGCCTCACACCACAATCCCTGCCCACCACAAGTCTTCCTCCCAAGACGGTCAACACCCGGTGGTCGACGTGACGCCGGCCGCAATCCGCGCGCAAGCAGCATCTCACGCCCCCTTTAGCGGAGGCTCCGAGCTCGGCCCACAATCGAGCGAACGGTCGGCATGGCTGCACCTGCTTTCCCGCCACGACGAGCATCTCGGCGTCGTCGGCGTGGATCTTTGGAATGCGCGGAAACCGCGCATGTCGCGGACGATCGCATTCGCCCTCCGGCGTGACCTCGGCGCGCGACTCGTTTGGCGACGCGTCGATCGTGCCGATCGCCAGCGCCGGACGACCGCTTCGCCACGGAAGGGAACGCCAGCGCGGACCGACCCTGACGATCGCTTCGACGATTCACGCCACCTCCGTCGAACGCTCGCCTCCAACGGTAAGGAGGCGTCCGCATCGCGAACCTGCTCCGCGATGGCCGACTCGCGTGGCGCGCGCTCGCTCTTCGGAAAGCGCTCGCCAGGATCTCGCTCGCGGCTCGTCGCTGGTGGCTTCTGAGTTCGCCCAAACGCGCTCGCCCGGGACCCGAAGCTGACCAAGAGCAGCGGCTCCTGCATCCACGAACCACCGGCATCCTGATCGGCCGCTCGATGCCGGACTCGGACTTCTCCTCCGGCATCTACAAGGGCAGCAGCAGAAGTGTCGGCGACGTGGCCGCTCGGGCGACAAACCAGACGCGGTCGACGTCGCCAGACACCGGTGAGTCTTTGCCCTCGTGGCCTCATCGCGGGCGGCGATCTGGACGTCTCCTCTGGGCGGGAGCAGCAGCGCGGGTGTCGCCTCGGTCACGATTGCTTTTGCAGAGCCATCGGCGTGTTGTGCCGCAACCGGCAGTGCTGCTCTGCCTCGGGTAACAATGCTCCGGCTGGGCCACGAGTGTCCGGCGACCGCTCTAGCCCGCCCGGGGGCTTGGTTGCTCGCGCGCTGGGTGGTGCGGTTGTTGGGTGGGTCTTTTCGGGATTACGATGCTTGGATGCGGGCGCGTTCGTTCGGGCTGTTGGGATCGGGCACTGGGGCTCGGGTCGGCGTACGCGCGGCGAGTGTCACTGTGCTGTGCGTGTTGTTGGGAGCGTCCGCGGCGAGCGCGGCCGTCGGCCGACCAGTATTGGCGAAGGCTCGCTCTGGGGCGGTGCCCGTGCGGGTCGATATGACTGGGCCGTCGCAGCGGATTCCGCCGTCATTTCTGGGGATCTCTGTTGAGGCTGACGAGCTGTTGAGCTATGCCCGGGGGGGCCCCGTGGTTGATCGGGCGCTGTCGCTGCTGCGGCCTGCGTCGGGAGATCCGGTGCTGCTTCGGGTGGGCGGTAGGTCGGCTGATGACACGTATTGGAACTTGGCGCCCTTGAACGCGCCGCGGGGGGTGTTCGAGCTCGACGATAACTGGGTGGAGCAGCTGGCGGCGCTGGCTCGGCGGGATCGTCTTCGGGTGACGCTGGCGGTGAATGTTGCAGTGCATTCCCCGGCGATGGCGGCGGGCCTTGCGCATGCTGTGTTTCAAGCGCTCGCGCCGGGTGGGCTGGTGGGTCTCGCGATCGGAAACGAGCCGGACCTTTTTGGGCATCAGCCGGGTTTGCAGGCAGAGCGGGTCCCTAGCACGATCCCGTCGACGCCGCTGGAGTGGACGCGCGGGTACTCACCGTCGCGGTATCGCAGCGACTATCTGGATTACGCGCGGGCGCTGGCGGGGGCGGTGCCGGGCGTTCCGCTGGCCGGTCCGGAGACCGCCAGTCTCACCCTGGAGTGGATTCACGTGCTCAGCGGACTCGGTCCGCTGAGCCCCGGGTCGCTGACGGTGCATCGCTACCCGTTCTCGTCGTGTTGGGCGAGTGACTCGCCGATGTACCCGCGACTTTCCTCGCTTCTGAGCGAGCGCGCCTCGGCTGGTCTCGCCGGAGGGTTGCGCGGGGCGATCGCGTTCGCTCGCCGGGCCCGCATGTCGCTCCGCGTGAGCGAGCTGAACTCGGTCAGCTGTGGCGGAAGGCCAGGTGTGTCGGACTCTTTCGCGACCGCGCTGTGGGCGCCGGATGTGCTGTTTGAGCTGATCCGCGCCGGGGTCGACGGGGTCAATTGGCATATCCGTCCGCAGATGATCAATGCCCCGTTCGAGTTGGCGGCGGGCGCGATCGATCCGTTGCCTGAGCTCTACGGTCTGGCGCTGTTCGCGCAGCTGATGGGGGTCGACGCACGCCGTGTGGGTGTGCGGGTTTCATCGCCCGGCGGCGTGCACCTGAAGGTGTGGGCGGTTAGGTCGCGGCGGCGCACTACCGTTCTTCTGATCAACAAGGGGTCGCGCGCGGCGAGCGTGACGCTCCCCGTGGCGCGTGTGGGGAGCCGGGTGCAGCTTGAGCGGTTATCTGCCCCCTCGATCAGCTCACGCTATGGCGTGAGGTTGGCGGGTCGCGTGATCGGTTCCGACGGCCGCTGGCACGGCCGCTCAATCATCCTCCCGCTCCGGTCGAGCGATCGGCGCTATCGCTTCCTGGTGCCCGGGTACAGCGCCGCGCTGGTGCAAGCCACGCGGACGTGACCACCGTAGACGACCCGCGAACCGCTGCAGCCTCGCCTCCGTGGGGCAGTCCGGGCGCCGTCGAAGCGGGTTCCGCGAGCGTCCAGGCGCGGCAGCTGATCGGCTGTCTTCGCGCTAAAGCCGATGTCGGTCGCCGATGTCGTCTGCAGGCCGCCTATCACGGCTGCATTGCCGCTTCCACTCGCACGGTTTCAGTAGTACGCTGCGCGACTGTTGCATCGGTCCGATGCACCGCGAGGGTGCGGGCAACATGTTCACAGTGGTTGGCGGTGAGAGCTGGAGGAGCAGGTTGCACGTCTGCGGTGCGCGTATCCGGGCGGTTGCACTCGCGGTGGTGTGGCTGCTGACGGCCGTGGCAGCGGTCTCGCCAGGTGCGGCATCCGGGGCGCGGCACCGTTCAGCGGACGCCAGCCTGGCCGGGCGGATCTTCACGGTCGCGGGCGCGCTGCGCTGGACCGGTCCCGGCGACCACAGTCGGCTCGCCACCGCGACGTCGTTTCAAGCGGGCGGCGAGTTCTCCGGCGGGCCGTCCGCGATAGCAGCCACCGCTGATGGTGGCTTTCTGATCGTCGACCCGGAGGCTGACCACGTGCTGCGCGTCTCGCCCAACGGGCAGCTGTCGATCGCCGCGGGCAACGGTCAAGACGGATTCTCCGGCGACGGCGGACCGGCGACCAGCGCCTCGCTCTCTGCCCCCGGAGGCGTGGCCGCACTGCCGGACGGCGGGTTCCTGATCGCCGACACAGACAACGAGCGCGTGCGGCGGGTGTGGCCGGACGGGCACATCTCAACCGTCGCCGGTAACGATGAACTGAGCCCGCTTGGCGACGGCGGCCCTGCCACAAGCGCGTCGCTGTCAGAACCGGATGGAGTGGCGGCGCTGCCGGACGGCGGGTTCCTGATCGCAGACGCAAACAACGATCGCGTACGACGGGTGTGGCCGGACGGGCACATCTCAACCGTCGCCGGCAACGGCCGCTTTGGGTTCTCCGGCGACGGCGGCCCCGCCACGAGCGCGTCGCTGTCAGGCCCGGAGGCGGTGGCGGCGCTGCCGGACGGCGGGTTCCTGATCGCCGACGGATTTCGCGTGCGGCGGGTGTGGCCGGACGGGCACATCTCGACCGTCGCCGGGAACGGCCGCTTTGGGTTCTCGGGCGACGGCGGCCCGGCAAGGTCCGCCGCGATCGGCTATGTGGACTCCGTTGCGACGATCCGAGGCGGCGGCTTCCTGATCGGCGCGGCCGGCGACGGGTCTCCGGTTGTACGGCGGGTGTGGCCCGACGGCCACATCTCCACGGTGATCGGTAAAGCCACCACGGATCTTCCGGGGGACGGAGGACCGGCAAGCGCCGCGCAGCTCTACGGCCCACCACCGGGCTCTGCCTTGCCAGCATCCGTTGCGGCGTTCCCCGACGGCGGGGCGCTGATCGGGTACGGGGATACGGTCCGCCTCGTCGTCGGCCCGCACGGCACCCGGCTGCTCGCCGCCGCGATCCGGGCACTGGCGAGCGCCGCCTCCCTCCGCACTTACCGAGCCCGGGTCGTGCTCACCCAACCAGCGCATCTCACCATCCGGGTTTATCGCACACTCACCGGCCGCCCCGTGGCCACCGCGCGGGCGTTTAGGGCGGCGGGCGAGTCGACCGTGACCATCAGGCTCGGCCGGCACGTCACCCCGGGCCTGTACGCGATCGACCTCTACGCTCAACGAGGCTCGCAAGCCACCCGCGCCGAGCAATGGGTCTACCTCGGCGGCTTCGCCACCACGCGCTCGATTCGCCACAT
>Ga0116217_10005225_pt1 | contig 11459 bp, 11 predicted proteins | sample Sb_taG_6_FD_89697 | JGI IMG/M metagenome (GOLD analysis project Ga0116217, IMG submission 89697) | Peat soil microbial communities from Weissenstadt, Germany - Sb_50d_4_PS metaG | ecosystem: Environmental > Terrestrial > Soil > Wetlands > Peat | place: Germany: Weissenstadt | collected 2010-09-21 | reverse complement strand
GTCGAGGCGGAGGTGGGGTTGAGCGATGGCGTGGTGGGACGGGGAATCGCGCCGGCCGGCGCTTCGCGCGGCAGCCGCGAGGCGATCGACAAACGCGACGGGGGCGAGCATCTCGGCGGCCTTGACGTGCAGAGGGCGCTCGAGGGGATTCGCGCGGAAATTGCGCCGGCTCTCTTCGGCCTTGATCCGTTCGATCAGGCCGGCGTCGACGCCAAGCTCGTGGCGATCGACGGCACGCCGAACAAGGCCCGGCTCGGGGGGAACGCGCTGACTGCAGTCTCGCTTGCGGTGCTTCACGCGGCGGCGGCGAGCCGCGGTCTTCCGCTCTGGCGCTATTGCTTGGGCGACGCGCCGGCGATCATTCCGCTGCCGGAAATCCAGATCTTCGGCGGCGGCGCCCACGCCGGACGGAGAACCGACATCCAGGACTTCATGGTGATCGCGCCGCGGGCCAAAACGTTCGCCGAGGCGCTGGAGATTACGGCGGAAGTCTACCACGCCGCCGGAGCGATGATGGCCGAGCGCGGGCTCTTGCAGGGCGTCGCCGACGAAGGCGGCTGGTGGCCGGCGTTTGGCGCCAACGAGGAGGCGCTCGACGCGCTCATGCGGGCGATCGAGCGCGCGGGGCTCGCTCCGGGTGTGGACGTGGCCATATCTCTCGACGTCGCCGCGTCGGAATTCGGCCGCGGCGGCCGATATCGTCTGGGCCTCGAAAAGCGCGAACTCGACCGCGACGCTCTGACCGACATGCTGCTTCAATGGTGCGCGCGCTATCCCATCCTGTCGATCGAAGACCCCTTCGCCGAGGACGACGACGAGGGGTTCAAGCAATTCACCGCAGCCGTGGGGAATCGCATTCAGGTGATCGGCGACGATTATCTCGTGACCAGCGCAGGGCGGGTGCGCGAGGCGGCGCGTGAGCGCAGCGTCAATGCGGTTCTCATCAAGGTCAATCAAGCGGGAACGGTCAGCGAAGCCAAAGCCGCGTGCGACGAGGCTCGCCGTCTCGGCTGGGGCACGATCGTCTCGGCGCGTTCGGGGGAGACCGAGGATGTGTCGATCGTTCATCTTGCGATCGGCTGGAGCGCCGGGCAACTGAAGGTCGGCTCCTTCGCGCGGTCCGAACGCATGGCGAAATGGAACGAGGCGTTGCGCATCGAGGAGGCGCTGGGTTCCAACGCACGCTTTGCCGGGCTCGACGAAACGCCGGCGCGGCGGCGGGAGCGGCGCGCTTAAGGGCGCGCAGATCAAGTAACGGCCAAGTGAAAACCTGTATTATGAAGAAGCGATGGTAGCTGCTGTTCACGGCAGTCCGCCCAAGGCTTTCTGGACAGCCTTGGGGTCGCGGTCGATGACCAACAGGTAGGCGCGGGTCGGCCCCTCGGGCACGCGACGGCCCTGCTCCCAATGACGCAAGGTGTTGACGCTGAATCCGAACTGCCCGGCGAACTCTTCCTGGGTCATGTTCAGCCTGGTTCGGATCGCCTTCACGTCGATATCAGCGGGAATGTGGATGCCGTAACGGCTGACGTCCGCCGTTCCTTCGGCATAGGCCAGCGCCTCCTCCAGCCCTCGCCGGATGCTGTGAGCCACCTTGCTCATCGTTATGTTCTCCTCGCGTAGTGCTCGACCAAAAGCGCGGTCAGCCGGCGAAAATCGTTGCGGTCGGACTGGCTGAGGTCCGCACGCTCGTTCTTCGCGTAGACTGTCAACGCGAAGATTGGCACGGCGTCGCCGTGGTAGTAATAGACAACCCGTGCGCCGCCTCGCTTGCCGCGCCCTCCAAGGCCCAGCGGAGTTTGCGAACGCCGCCAGCGCCAGGGATCAGGTCGCCGGCGAGCGGATTGCGAGCGAGATAATCGACCAGCAGGCCACGCTCGTCCTCGTCCATGATCCGCCCTGCCGCGGCCAGAAACTCGGGCGTCTCGACGACGCTGACGGGAGCTGGCCTCGACATACCTTAGACTACTCCAGTGGACGACTACGGACAACGGTTATGATGGGCGCCGGGCAACTGAAGGTCGGCTCGTTCGCGCGGTCCGAACGCATGGCGAAATGGAACGAGGCGTTGCGGATCGAGGAGGCGCTGGGTTCCAACGCGCGCTTTGCCGGGCTCGACGAAACGCCGGCGCGCCGACGATCTCGCGATTCACCCGAAATCGCGACTGGAGGTCCGAATGACCGCGAAATCCCTCTCGATTGAAGGCGGCGCGCTCGCAATCCCCGAGCCGGACGCAAACGGCGTGCGCGCCTATAAGGGCGTCCCTTATGCCGCTCCGCCGCTGGGGCGCTTGCGCTGGCGGCCGCCGCAACCGGTCCCGCCGTGGGCCGGCGTGCGCCCGGTCGGCGCCTTCGGGCCAAATTCGCTGCAAGGCGTCGTCTTCGACGACATCGACCCGCGCCCCGCCGGAATCTCCGAGGATTGCCTTTATCTCAACGTCTGGACGCCGGCCGCCCCGGACGATCGGGCGCGGTTGCCGACGATGGTCTGGATCCACGGCGGCGGGTTCGTCGTCGGCTCCGGGGCCGAGCCGCGCTATGACGGCGCGCATGTTGCCGCGCGCGGCATTCTCGTCGTGACGCTCAACCATCGGCTCAACGCGCTGGGCTTTCTCGCCCATCCGGAGCTCACCGCCGAATCGGAGCATCGCGCCTCCGGCAATTACGGCATGCTCGATCTTGTCGCGGCGCTCCAATGGGTAAAGCGCAACATCGCCGCTTTTGGCGGCGATCCCGACAGGGTCACGATCGCGGGCGAATCCGCCGGCTCGGAGGCGGCGAGCGCGCTCATGGCTTCACCGCTCGCCGAGGAGCTGTTCGCGCGCGTCATCGGCGAGAGCGGCGCAATGTTCGCTTCGCCCAGCCGCGCGCCGGCGCCGCTGGTGAAGGCCGAGGCCGACGGCCTCGAATTCATGCGCAAGGTGGACGCGAAAACGCTGGCCGAACTGCGCGCCGCTCCCGCCGAGGCGATCCTCCTCGCCGCGCCGGGGCTCGGCTACCGTCCGATCGTCGACGGATGGTTTCTTCCGCGTTCGCCCGCCGAGATCTTCGCGGCCGGCGAGCAGAACGACGCGCCGCTCATGGCCGGCTGGAACAAGGATGAAGGCTTCAATTTTACCCTCATGCCGGACAAGGAAGCAAAGCGGTCCTATGCCGATCTGGTGCGCGCACTGTTTGGCGACCGCGCTGAGGAGGCGCTGCGGCATTATCCGGGAGGATCGCCTGAAAGCGATAAGGCCTCGGCGCGCGCGCTCGGCGGCGACCTCACGATCATCCATCCCACCTGGGCGTGGATCGAGGCCCAGAAGCAAAACGGCCGCGCCGATATTTTCCGCTTCCGCTTCGATCGAGCGCCGCTGACGCCGCAGGGCTGGTTCGGCAAGGGCTTGAGCCGCGACGCCGGCGCCTTCCATGCGAGCGAACTTTTCTATGTCTTCGACAACCTGCACGCCTGTCCGTGGCTGATCGAGGACGCCGACCGCGCGCTCGCCAGGCTCGCGTCGAGCTATTGGATCAACTTCATCAAGACCGGCGACCCAAATGGCCCCAGCTTGCCGCACTGGCCGTCGTATCGCAGGGCCGGCACGCCGGTGATGATGCTGGACGCTCCGGCCCACGCCGGGCCGGAGGAAGGGCGGGAGCGCCACATATTTCTGAAGGAGGTGGTGAGCGCGCGCCGGTGAGCGGCCGGGAACATAGGTAACATCTGACCGACGACATGGGTCACACAATTCTGGTTTCGTTCAGGTTCTGGTGTTGCTGCTGCACAGGCTGTGGACCTTGTGGGCGCCGCGCGGGCGCACGCTGCACACGCTCTGTGCGAACGTCAGCTAACTAACTTCCGCTGACTCAGCCTCGAGCACGTAAAGTTCCAGCGCGCGCTCCTTGCCGCGCATCGCAAGCTCCCCGAGCGCGCGGCGTGTGACGCGCGGGGGAAGCGCGGCGATGCGGTCCAGGAGCGCCGCGGACGCGAGCACGCGACTGTCGGCGGCGCGGCACGCCTCAAGGATGCGCGCGGCCGTGTTCATCGCATCGCCTATGAGGGCGATTTCCTTCTTGAGCGTGCCGAGTTCGCCGACCGCGACGGGACCGCAGTGAAGGCCGGCGCGGAAATCGGCGCGCTGTCCGAACTCGCGTTCATAGGCCGGCCCTTGTGCGTTGAGCCGGTGGAGCGCGGCGAAGCAGGCGCCGACGCACTGGGCCTCGTTGACCCCTGGAGCGAGCCGCCAGGTCGCGATGATCTCGTCGCCGACATATTTGTGGATTTCGCCGCCGCCTTCGGCGACGCCAAGCGAAACGTCGGCGATGAAGCGGTTGAGGAACTTCAAATAGCGGAGTTCGCCCAGTCGCTCGGCGATGGCGGTCGAGGAGCGCATGTCGATGAACAGGAGCGCCCGCTCCTCGATGCGAGGCTCATAGTAGCGTCCGGAGGCGAACGCGAAAAGCATGCCAGGCCCCAGGAGATCGTTGACGCTGAGGAGCAGGTTCGCGCCGACCACCAATGAGAGCGAAAACAGCAAGTCGACGCCGCCGATCCCCCCGAACCTGCCGGAGACGAGCTCACTGACTACGACGATGGCGAGCACAATGACGCCGACATAGAGAATCGAGCGCAGCGCGAAATAGGTCAGAAACGGCAGCGGGCGAATGAGCCCGCCGGCGTTGCGCCTCAGCACGAATCGTTCGAGCGCGAAGAAGCCGGCCGCCATCGAGGCGCCGACCATTCCGCCGGTCGCCGGGGATCCGTATCGGCTTCCGGCATAGAACGCGCCGATAAGGAGGCCAACGACGACGACGCGCCAGAGCAACGAGCGAAGGATCGGCTCGCGCCGCATCGCCCGCGACAATAGACCGACACGCGTCGAACGGCCGTCCACCATGGCTCCGGTCTATAACATCCTCCCCCGGCGGCGGAGGGGACGCGCACGCCGAACTCTCTGCCCTAGACGCTGGATTCGACTCACTCCGTGAGGCGCGCATAGGCGATGAGCGTCGCGCCCGCCGCCGATCATGCCGACACGCAGCCGTCCGCCCTTCAGACCTTCGACGGCCGTGGCGTGGACCATCGTTTCAGCCTCGAATGCCGAGCAGTTTGAGGTTGGTCAAGCGATCGGCGCCGGTCGCCGCGAAATCGTCGAAGACGCGATCGGTCACTTCGATGATGTGATCGGCAATGAACTGAGCGCCCTTGCGCGCGGCAACTTCGGGGTGTTGCAGGCAGCATTCCCATTCGTACACCGCCCATCCCGCGAAGTCGTAAGCCGCGAGCTTGGAAAAGATCGCTTTGAAATCAACCTGGCCGTCGCCGAGCGACCGGTCGCGCCCCGCGCGCTCGAGCCAGCCCTTATAGCCGCCATAGACGCCCTGCTTCGCCGTTGGATTGAACTCGGCATCCTTGACGTGGAACATCTTGATACGATCGTGATAGGCGTCGATGAAGCCGAGATAGTCCATGCATTGCTTAATGAAGTGGCTCGCGTCGTAATTGATGGCGCAGCGTTTGTGGCCGCCGACCGCGTCGAGAAACATGTCGAAGGAATCGCCGTCGAAGATGTCCTCGCTCGGGTGAATTTCGAAGCAGAGATCGACGCCATGCTCCTCGTAGACGTCGAGGATCGGCTTCCAGCGGCGGCCCTGCTCGGCGAAACATTCCTCGATCAATCCGACCGGCCGCTGCGGATAGGGATAGAAATAGGGCCAGGCGAGCGATCCCGTGAAGCTCACATGCTCGGTCAGTCCGAAGCGGCGCGAAACACGGGCCGCCTTGCGCACCTGATCGGCCGCCCAATGGCGCCGTTTCTCCGGGTTGCCGCGCACCGACGCCGGGCATTGTCCGTCGAACAAGGCGTCATAGGCCGGATGAACGGACACCATCTGTCCCTGAAAATGAGTCGACAGCTCGCTGACTGCGACGCCGATGTCAGCGAGCGCTCCCTTGATCTCATCGCAATAGGCTTCGCTCTCGTAGGCGCGGTCGAGATCGAAGAATCGATCGTCCCAGGTCGGGATCTGGATGGCTTTGTAACCGTAAGCTTTCGCCCATCTCGCAATGCCGGGGAGCGTGTTGTGCGGCGGCGTATCGCGTGCGAACTGAGCAAGAAACAAGCCCGGGCCCCTGATGGTCCGCATCGCGCGCTCTCCCTCAATGGCCTCTCCTTCCGCCGCTCGCCGCGATGGGGAAATATTCTGCCATATGTTGATACTTGCAAGAATCCTCCAATTGTCAATTCTGGACAGGGGCGCAGGCGCCGTCTCGCCGACGAGCGATAAAGCCCTGTCTCTCGCGGGATGCTGCTCGTCTTTCGAGACGCCCGGGGCGCCCTGACGAGCATGGCGAGGTGGAGCGTCTCGAACCGAAAGGAGCCTCCGCGCCTCTATCGACATTTCGCTGGCCGACCCGGCGGCGACGGCGCGCGCAGGGCAGGCGTGGCGGCTATCGGGTGATGATCGCATTTCGGGCAGGAGATTTCGCGGTGTTTCTGTTCGGCTTCGCCAAGAGTGCGGAGGACAATCTCGATGACCGGCAAGTGAACGTGCCTCGCGGCGTGGCCGCCTCGTGGCTTTCAGCCGACGCCGCGACGATCAAAAAGGCTGTGGAACAAGGAGAACTCGCGGAGGTGCTCACATGACGAAAGAAACAAAGCAGGCGTTTGACGGCCGCTTCACGCGGGAAATGACGGAAACCGCCGAGGGCATGCGCAAGGTTGGCGTCATGGATGACGCGACGTACAAGCTCACGATGCGCGAACTCAACCGCGCGGCCCCAGAAGAAACGGTCTTCCCTTTGACCGGTTCTGAGATCCGGGCGCTGCGCGAACGCGCAAAATTGAGTCAGGCTGTCTTCGCGCGCTACCTGCACCTGACGGTTGACTATGTGTCAAAACTGGAGCGCGGCACAAAACATCCGACCGGCCCCGCTCTCGTACTGTTGAATGTTATTCGCCGCAAAGGGATCGAAGCGATTCTGTAAAACAGCGACACAAGGGATCGGGCGGTCATGCGTCGCCCTCTCCTTGCCCCTTTTTTCCCTTGCCCAGCCCTGGCGGCGACGGCGCCTGGGGATCGCGAGGTCGCTATACGTACGTCTCGCCTCAAATGTTCCAGAGTTTGACAATCGGAATCTCTGATCCGAGATTGCGTAAGGATAATAAGAGCGTCCAAGGGGAGGGCTCAGCGTGAAATGGCGAGTGGTCGTGGTCACCGGCTCGACCCAGGGCATAGGCTCGGCCATCGCCCGAGCGGCCGCGAGCGCCGGCGCCCAAGCTGTCGTCGTGACGGGAAGAGATGCGGCCAAGGGCGCGGCGGCGGCCGCCGAGGTCGAGCGATGCGGCGGAGCCAGCTTGTTCGTGGCTGCGGATCTCGAGGACCCCGACGCGCCGGATGAGATCTTCGACGCCGCGCTCATTCGTTTTGGCCAGGTCGACGCCTTGGCCAATTCCGCCGCCCTCACCGACCGCGGGTCCCTCGCGGAGGCGGATCGGCGGCTCTGGGACAGGCTCTTCGCGGTCAACGCGCGCGCGCCGTTCTTTCTCATGCAGCGACTCGTCAACCACCTGCGCGGGCGCGGCGCGCCGGGCTCGATCGTCAACATCCTCTCGGTGCATGCGCATGGCGGCGCACCGTCGCTCGCGGTCTACGCCTCAACCAAGGCCGCGCTGGCCGGGCTGACGAAGAACACCGCGCACGCCCATCGTTTCGACCGCATCAGGGTCAATGGGATCAACCTCGGCTGGGTCGATACGCCGGCCGAGAGGCATATGCAGGCGGTCACGCTCGGCAAGGGCGAGGGATGGCGCGACGCGGCCGCCGCGGCCATGCCGTTCCGCCGCCTCATGACCCCGGACGACGTGGCGCGGCTCTCGCTCTTCCTCATGTCCGAAGACTCCGAGCCGATGAGCGGCGCGCTCATCGACTACGCGCAGTTCGTCTTCGGCGGCTTGGACTGAAGGCTTAAGCGGCGATGAGGCGCCTCTCTCGCGGCATCTTGGCGGACGTGCCTCGATCCGTGCGCCGGCCGCAATACGATCGCGAGAAACTGACGATCGGCATGGCGCATATCGGCGTCGGCGCCTTCCATCGCTGTCACCAGGCCGAATTTGTCGACGATATGCTCGAGGCCCAATTCGGGCCGTGGGGCGTATTGGGCGTGAACCTCAAGGCCCCCCGCCTTGCTGATCTCTTTGCGCCGCAGGACTGCCTCTATTCGCGCACGCTGCGGCAAGACGCGCGCGCCGAGACGCGCATCATCGGCGCGCTGCGCCAAGTGATCGACGTCGAGGACCACTCGAGCGCGGAGGCCGCTGTCGGCGCGCTTGGCGAGCCCTCGATTCGCGTCGCGACGATCACCGTGACCGAGAAAGGCTATTGCCTGACGCCCTCGACCGGCGCGCTCGATCTCGACAATCCGGCGCTCGATGCGGACCTGAAGGGCGCGTGGCCGCCGCGCACCCTCGTCGGACTGCTGGCGCTCGCGCTCGAGCGGCGACAGAAGTCCGGCGCGGCCGGGCTGACGCTGATCAGCTGCGACAACGTTCCATCCAACGGCGCGCGACTCAGCGCCGCCGTGCTGGAATTCGCGGGCCGGCGATCGGCGGCGCTGGCGCGCTGGATCGAGAAAAGCGCGACGTTTCCATGCTCGATGGTCGACCGGATTGTTCCTGCGACGACGCCGGAGGACGTCGAGGAGGTCTCGCGCGCAATCGGACCGCGCGACCCTGCCGCCGTGGTCGGCGAGCCGTTCCGCCAATGGGTCATCGAGGACAAGTTCACTGGCGATCGACCGCCTCTCGAGCTGGCGGGCGCCGAGTTCGTGCCGGACTCGAAGCCTTACGAGCGGATCAAGATGCGGGTTCTCAATGCCGCCCAATCGACGCTCGCGCATCAAGGCGCGCTCGTCGGCCATGAATTCAGTTATCAGGCCGCCGCCGATCCGGTGCTTTCCGCCCTCACGCGCCGCATGCTTGAGCGCGAGACCTCCTCCACTCTACCGGAGGTCACGGGGATGGGGGTCGAGCGCTACATCGATACTTCGATGGCGCGCGTCCGCAACGCCGCAATCCGGCACCGCTGCCACCAGATCGGCGCCGACGGATCGCAGAAGATCATTCAGCGTCTCATCGATCCTTTACGCGAGCGTCTCGCCGCTGGCCGGCCGGCCGACCTGTTGACGCTATCGGTCGCGAGCTGGGTCGCCTATTGCCTGAGCGGGGCGCCCCGATTCGGCGCGCGCTGGACGCCTTCAGACCCTTACGCAGAAACGGTCATGGCGATCGGCGATCGGATCTCCGACACCGTCGATCTGGCCAAATCCGTTCTCGCCATCACCGCCATCTTCGGCTCGGATATGGCGCGCCCGCATCTCATTGATCCTATCGCGCGGCATTTGCACGGCCTGCTTTGCGGCGACGCGCGCTTTTATCTCGCTGAGCGGCTCGGCGATGAATAGCCTGCAGGCGAGAGCCGGAAGAGGATTGATAAACGGTGGCAGCCCGCGCCTTTTGGGAGGTCTTAAGATGCGGAAATGGCGGATCGTCGGCGTTAGCTTCGAACACATGCACATGGGCGATCTCCTGCGCGAGGCGCATGAGCATCCGAACGCCGAGATCGTGGGGGTGTGCGACGAAAACGAGGCAAGGATGGGAGACGCAATCGGGAACTTCTCCATTGCGCGCGAGCGCGTGTTCTCCGACCTCGCGCAATGCGTGCGGGAGGCGCGTCCCGATCTCGCCATCCTGTGTCCTGCGACCGCTCGCCATGCGGAGGTCGTCGAGCAGGTCTCAGCGCTCGGCGTCGACATCCTCCTGGAGAAGCCTTTCGCGGCCTCGCTCGCCGACGCCGACCGGATCTTATCTGCGGTCAAGAAATCGGGCGTGCGGCTCGCCGTCAACTGGCCTCTGCGCTGGTATCCGCCCCATGTCACGACCAAGCGGCTGATCGACGAACGCGTCATCGGCGATGTGATCGAGATTCACTTTTATGACGGCAATCGCGGGCCGCTCTATCACCGCGCCGACAAGGTCGTGGTGTCCGACGAAGACGTGCGCCGCGAGAAGCCGGGGTCGTGGTGGTACAGAAGGGCCGCGGGCGGCGGCAGCCTCCTCGACTATCTCGGCTACGGCGCGACTCTTGGGACCTGGTTCATGAACGGCGAGGCGCCGATCGAGGTGACCGCGGTCGTCGATCAGCCTGAGGGGCTCGAGGTCGACGAGCATTCGATCGCCGTTTGCCGCTACGCCCATGGCCTCTCCAAGCTCGAGACGCGTTGGGGGACTTTCACCGATCCATGGACGATGCAGCCGCAGCCCAAATGCGGCTTCGTCGTCGTCGGCTCGGAAGGCACAATTTCGAGCTACGACTACGAGGCGCATGTCGGCGTGCAGACCCGCGCTGAGCCTGTCATCCACGCAATTCCGGTTGACGAATTGAAAGCGCCGTTCCGCAAGCCGGTCGAGTACGTGCTCCATTGCAAGGAGCGCGGTTTGCCGTTCGACGGGCCTCTCGATCCGGCGCTTTGCCGCACCGCTCAGCGCATCGTCGACACCGCGGCCCTCTCGGCCAAAGAGCGGCGCACGCTGGCTCTGCTGCCGTGAGCGCGACGGCGGCCGGCAAGGCCGGCGAGCCTTCCGCGGACGACTACGCGCTCGTCGCCAAGGCCGCGGCGGAGACGCAAGCGCCGGACTTGCCCTATCGTCCGCCGATGCCGCGCGACCGAAGCGTGGGGATCGCTCTCGTCGGCGCGGGCGGGATCAGCGGCGCGCATCTCGACGCTTACGCGCGCCATGGGCTCAACGTCGTGGCGATCTGCTCGCGCGATCTTAAGCGTGCAAAGGCGCGACGCGACGCGTATTTCCCGCGCGCGCGCATCACCGGCGATTTTGGGTCCCTGTTGCAGGATTCGAGCCTGCGGGTTCTCGACATCACGACCCACCCGGACGTTCGCGTCGACCTCATGCGCCGGGCGTTGAACGCGGGAAAGCATGTCCTGTCGCAGAAGCCGTTCGTCGAGGACCTCGACGACGGGCGCGAGCTCGTCGAACTGGCGGCGCGGCGCAATCTGAAGCTCGCGGTCAATCAGAACGGCCGCTGGGCGCCGCATCTCGCCTACATCCGGGAAGCGGTGCGCGCGGGCCTCGTCGGCGAAGTCACCGGCGTTCATGTCGAGATCCGCTGGAACCACGGATGGATCGCCGGGACGCCCTTCGAAGCGGTCGACGATCTCATTCTTTGGGATTTCGGCATCCATTGGTTCGATTTTCTCGCAAGCGTCATTGGCGACCGCGCGCGCTTCGTTCACGCGACGACGGCGCGAGCCGCGGGGCAGACGGCGCGGCCACCCCTGTTGGCGCAGGCGCTCGTAGCCTTTGACGGCGGTCAAGCCTCGCTCGTCTTCGACGGCGCGACCCGTAATGGCGCGCGCGATTCGACGACGGTCATCGGCACGAAAGGCGTCGCCTTCAGTC
>Ga0116217_10005220_pt1 | contig 11463 bp, 9 predicted proteins | sample Sb_taG_6_FD_89697 | JGI IMG/M metagenome (GOLD analysis project Ga0116217, IMG submission 89697) | Peat soil microbial communities from Weissenstadt, Germany - Sb_50d_4_PS metaG | ecosystem: Environmental > Terrestrial > Soil > Wetlands > Peat | place: Germany: Weissenstadt | collected 2010-09-21 | reverse complement strand
GGGTGCGGCTCTTCTGAAGGGACCTCCGGATGTGCGGACCTGAGTGGGCAAATGCCCTGCAACCAGGCTGTTTGATCCGGTGCCTGTCGCTGCGTCGTCGGGAGGAGCCAGCCGCATCCGGGCAGTCGGCTGGCGTCACGGCGCGCTCACGCCCTCGTTGGGGCCTCTACGGCGGGCTTACGCCGGTGAACACGAGACTCCGAAACGTTGGTCGTACCCTCAAATCACCGACAGCTACGGGCGTTCGACCTCACTTCAGAAGAGCCGCACCCTCGAGCTGGTCGGTGCTAGCCGAACTCCTGGGAGCTGCAAGCGCCGCGCGACGGTCGCTGCCGGACGATAGGCCTTCTGGTCGCGGGGCGAAGCAGTCACCGCGTCGCCATGGCCGGTAGAGGCGTCAAGCGGCAGTGCGCACCGCGCAGCAGGCTGCCGGTCGGGAGCCGGCGGAGCATGGCCGTGCTCGGCGCCGTTACCTATGCAGATCGGCGATTCTGCACGCCGCTGCGCGAGCCCTGCTTGCGGCGACTAAGAGGGCGGTGATTCGCGCTTCCTACAGCCCTGCATCGCGCGGAAAGGACTCACTACGGCATGTACGGGACACCTTGGCGGCCGGCGCCGAAGTGGGGCCTCGTTAGCCACGGCCGTGCAGGTCAGCAAGCACATCGAAGTCTGAAAGCAGAAGTCACCGGGCGACCGCCAAGACAGCCGGATCGGGCTACCAGCGGCACTGACGGCAGACCGTCGCTTCTCCTCGGAGCAGAAGCGCACGGACGTGTGCGACGCGCTGTCGAGATTGAGGAGCACCGGCCACGCTTGCGAGGCGGGGTTCGAATGGTGCAGGTCTTACATCCGTAGCTCTGGGGCCGTTACGGTCTTGGCCGAGGCTCAAGAGGTGGCGCCGTGAACGTCGACGGCGCGTCGTCACGTCATCGGACCGGCAGCGAGGCAGATGCGAGGAACCAGCGACGGACTTCGGCTTGCTCGCGCCGGTGCTCAAGTGCCCGCAGTCCCACATCACGTAGATCGGCCTGGAACCGCTCGAGCGCTGATCGTAGACTCTCCACGTGGTTACGCACGGGAGCAAGTCGGGCGTCGACCACTTGGTCGCCCGGCGATAGTCCCGGCGTATTCGTGAGCTCGAGGTGCAAGTCGTCCTCGGTGACCGAACCCAACGGCCCCGGCATGTACCCAGGGCCCGATCGAGACCCTAACGGTCTTGGGTCCAACTCGAAGAGATCGGGATCACCCGTGAACGGCACCACTAGAACCGACGCTCGCGTCGATCCATGGTCCTCGATGTAGGCCTCGGTCTCGAGCAGCACCAGCGGCTCCACCACGAGGCGCTCGACCAGTTGGATAGCCCAGTCCTCACTCAACGCGAGGATTTCCTCGTCGGAGAACAAGTCAGCGGCTCTTTGCACATGACTCAGCCACTCTCGCCGCGAGTCCTCGAGCAAATGCGCCCGAAACAGTTCGCTGGGAACGGGATGACGTGCGAGATTCATCGATGCGGCGTTCGAGCTTCGTCCGGCGTCGATCGCCTCCGATCGTCGCCCCGAGTCGCGATCCCGATCGAGCTCGGGCCGCCCGCGCGGCGCCCCGTTCTGCATGTTGCTGGTCATGGTCCTCAACCTTCCGTCCCTCGTTGGATTCGCACGCCAGCGCTAGGACGAGCGGGCGATCAGGCATCATGGGCGAAGGTGCCGCGAGCCGGCGGGCGACGTCCGTGGGAGTAGGTGCATGTGCCCCACAGTCGCAACCAGTGGCCCCCGCTCCCCGCCTCGCAGCGCTTCCGCGCCGTCGGTGGCTTTCGGGCTTGGGCTGAGGGTGCTAGCCGCAGGGCCAGCTCACTTCCTGACAGTACTCCGATCGAGGCGCCTATGTGAGCGGCCCGCGAACTTAATAAACCCGGATCGTGGAACCTACGACGCGGGGGCGGTACTCGCCGCCGATGCTGGACACCAGCCGCGGGCGTAGCGTGACCTCCGTCATGTTTGAGCGCCGTTTGAATCCGGAGACGATGCCGCCGACGCGAGGGCGCGAAGCCAGCTGATGAGCGAACGCAGGAGGCCACAAGGGGAGCTTGCCGCAGCAATCTCGAACTCCGTTGTCAAGGAACTCGCCGGCGCGACCGGCCGCGGGCCCACGAAGGCGAGAACCACGCTCGGTGAGAACGCCGTCTTCGTGGTGCTGCAGGACACCCTCACCCGCGGCGAGCAGACGCTCGCCGACACGGGCGGGGGCAACGCCGTCCTCGATTTGCGCAGACGCTGGCGGCGCTCGAGGTGCTGCGGCGCATCCGCGAAGACCAGCGCACACGCCTGACGCCGGTGGTCATCGTCACGAGCTCCGATGCGCCGAATGGTGTCGCCGCGAGCTATCGACTCGGGGCCAACAGCTACGTCCCGTAAGCCGGTCCACTTTCGACGAGTTCTCCGAGACCGTCCATCAGCTCGGCTCGTACTGGCTCGTGGTCAACGAGCCGGCGCCAAATGTCCGCGACCAGTAACCATGCGGTCCTGGGATTCGGGGTACCGCCGCAGCGTTCATTCCGATGCAGATCGTGCAGCCGACGGCTCCGAACGCCGTCTGCGCCGCGATGCCACGGTCGCCAGGAGCCGTCATCGACCGGGGTCTCGTCACTTTCCGTTTCCGTCAGGAGCAGGAGAGTCGGATCTACCGTCGACGGCCAGAGGCCATGGATGCTGCAAGCGCCTCGCCGGTTCGAAGCAGCAGTGACCCCCTCGTCGGTCGCCGAGGCTCCAGCTCACAGCGCCGTGCAGCAGTGGCCATCGTCCTGGCGATTACTTCTCGTTCAGAACGCCACCAGCCACGCCGACCGGCCACGGCTGCCCGTCCGCCCTGGCGATGCAGCACTCTGGCGGCGCCGATCTGACGGCCGCTCTCCACCGTTAGCCACGAACTCCTGAGTAGCAAGCACAAGAGCAGCAGCCTCGCCGCCCCAGGCTCGCTGCCGCTCCAGGCGTGAAGGAGCCATCCTCGCGACGGTCGACGCACAGGTGCGTTCGTTGTCGTACGGGCATCTCGTCGGCGACCTCACGGGCCTGTTCAGCGCGGAACTCGAGCACACGCCGGCGCGTGTGCTTGCAAGATCGCTGCTGATATGGAGGAGTGATTGTCAACCCCCGGCCGCTGGGTCTTCGTTGGCTTGGTAGCGCTCGGCTGAGGGGGCGGCGGTCCTGGTGGGTGCGCGACGCGCGGTCAGGCTGATATGCGCGGGTTGGGTACCGCAGGACCGGGTTTCGTCGTGAGAGCCCGCTATCTAGCGTCGAGCGTGGCCGCTGGGGCGGTTGCTCATAGCAGGGACGCGGGTGCTCTCGCGCGTGGTGGCCGAGGCGGGTTCCGCCGCCTCCTCAGCCGAGTGTCGTTGGTTGGGTGCTGCACGGGGGGGTTGGGTTCAGGTGGTTGTGTGCTGATCGGTATCGGCGGTCACGATTGCCCAGCAGAACCCGACGAGGTGGCGGGCGACGGCGGCGGCGACGATCGTCTTGCGCTTGCGGCGCTGGGTGTCCAGGCGTCGCCAGAGCTGGTGCAGCCGCTGCTGCGTCTTCCAGGCGATCGCGATCACCACGGCAGGCTGGTCTACTTGGCGGGCCTTGAGTCTGGTGCCCAGCCGCGGCGGGCGGCGGTAGTGCCAGGCGGCCTCGACCAGCAGCCGGCGGGCGTGCTGTGAGCCCGATTTGGTGATCGCGCCTTGGCGGCGGGTCTGGCCAGAGCTCTTCTCGGAGGGCACTAGCCCGACGTAGCTCATCAGCTGCTTGGGATGTTCGAAGCGCTCGAAGTCTGAGATCTCGGCGCACAGCCCAACCGCGGTCAGCGTGTCGATCCCGCGCAGGCACCGCAGCCGGGCGATGTCCTGCGCCCACGGCGACCCCGGGACCAGCTCTGAGATCGTCGCCTCGACTTGGTCGCGGCGGATGACCAGCGCGTCGATCGCGCCGAGATAGTCAAGTAGCGTCGCTTGCGCGCCCCGCTCTGGGAGCCGCACCATCGAGAGCCACTGACGGTGGCGGTGAGCCCAGTTATCGCCGACCCCGTCGTAGCGCACGTCATGGCGCAACAGCAGTTTCCCCATCCGGTGCCGCGCGCGCATCAGATCGCCTCGGAGATCCTCGCGCGCGCGGACGAGGTCGCGCAGCGCCTCCTCCTCGCCGCTTGGGACCCTGACCGGGTGCAGGCCGTTGATCATCAACAAGCGCACCAGCCGCTCAGCGTCCCGGCGATCGGTCTTGACCCGATCCTGCGCCGGGCGCTCGATCTTCCCCGGCGCCGCGATCACGCACACGACCCCGGCCGCCTGCAGCGCGCGCGCAAGGCCGAATCCCGTCGGACCCGCCTCGTACCCAACCCGCGTCGGGCCTGGCAGCCCCGCGCACAACGCCACCACTTCACTCGTGCCGCCCGGCAAGCGGCATACCGTCATCTCCCCGGACTCGGCATCGACCACACACGCCACCACCTTCGCCGCGTGCACGTCCAAGCCGACCCAAGTGCGAACCTTGGTCACGGTCGGTTCCTCCTCATGCGGTTGTGGGCGCCGCGCGGGGTGCCACCCGCACGGCCACACATCACCCCACGAACGCGTCGCAGGGGGACCGACCAATATCTACAGGCCAGGCCGGACGACAACCTCCATATGGTCTAGCGAACTGACCGGAGCAGAAACGTTCCCCGGTCTTAGGCTGGCTTCTGGATCGATCGACATCCAGCAGTCTCGGGTGCGACCAGCTCGAGCACAGATCGCCCCAGCGCGATTCGCTGTTGCTCGTAGCCCAAAGCGGAAGGCACGGAGACCTGCGTTTGGCGACGAGCAGGTGCGTCGAGACGCGTGGGTCGAGACCCGCATTCGTGCTCGCGGGCGCATGGTCGGCGGGTACGGGCTTCGTGACCGCGTGTGTCCGAGAGCGGCAGCGTTCGGCCGCGTCGGCCGCGTCGGGATGGTGCCTGCGTTGCACCAGCACCGGCAGTCTGGTCGACGTCGCCGACACTGCGCGACTACTGCTCACCCAGGCGATGGACGCGTCTCGGCGCCGCGGACCGGCGGACTTCTCAGGATCCTCGGGAGCGAGAGCCACGGCCACCTCTTTTGCGTTCGCCGGGCGAAGCAGGAGTCAGCTGAGCGCGCCTGGGGACACCCGGTGGTCGTCCAACAGTGCGCTCGACGTCCGTGCGGACTTCCGCTGTTGATTGATTGGGCGGACACGCGCCGCCGCCTCGTTCAAGCCCCCGCGGGGAGCGGTCCGCAGCCGTAGAGGTGCTCACGCAGCTCAGCGCAGCTCTCCGCCGGCCAGCGCTCGCTTTCCCGCAGGCGTGTGATCAGGTCCAGCGCCCGGACGAGCCCCTGCTCGCTGTCGGGGTCGCCAAATAGCAGCGCGTCGGCGACGGCCAGCAGCTGCTCGCGCTCATCGGCGTGCAGCTTGGTGGCGCCGCGGGCGCCGATGGTCTCAAGCAGAGCGGTGTAGTGGCCGCTGCGGGTGGTCATATCCTGCATGTCCGTCACCACCTCCTAGGCACCTAGGCCTTGCCGATCTGGGAGCGGCGCCGAATGCCGAGCAACTTTCGCAAGGGCTGCCGATTCGGTCTAGTGATGTGTTGTGGCTCGATCTCGAGGCTGTGCGCGGCGTCGCTGTTGGCCCTCCGCGCCTTCGCCCGCTTGTCAAGCAGCGCGTTCGGCGACCTGGCGCGGCCACCGCCGGCCGACGCCCCCGGCGACCTCACGGACAGTTTCATCCTCAGCTGAAGAGAGCCGTTTCTCAACGAGAGTCGTTCGGGTTCCGCCCGAGTAGTCCGACGGCTCTCAAGGAGGTCCCCGTGCGCTTCCGAGCCTGAACGATCGGTGCCACCTCTCGACTCGCGCCCGACGCCATCCAGCGCGCCAAGACTCCCACGCCCGCGTTGTCGTCGTCCGCCGGGCGCGCTTGGCAGCGGCTTGCCGACGTCGATCTCGCAATTACGTCCGTCAAACCGGCAGTCGAGCTTGAAGATCCGGCGAGACTTCCCGGGGCAGCCGATCGCGATTCGCGAGCGCTCACGCAACGCATCGCAAGCAGCCTGAACGTCCCCGCCGCCGTTCATTCCGCCAAGGAAGAACCTCGTCACTTGCGGCGCGGTTTCGGGGGTTCGCGGCGGGTAGAGATTGCGCTCCTCCACGGTCATGTTGCGGACCGTCAGCGAGCCAGCCTCGATCTGCCGCTGAATCTCTTGCAGCTTCGCACAACGCTGCTCAGCCCTCCGATCAGCGATAGACGCCATCGACCCAGCCCAGCGCCCCGCCTGACTGGCCCCAGAAACGATCTCGCATGCTCTATGCCCAACGCTTCGCGTTCGCCACGCTCAGCGCCTAGCACTGGCCTCAGGACCTCTGCACTGCCCGACGAGTAGAGCGGTCGGGTCGGTGGTACGGCCAGGCGTCCGTTGCTCGTATGAGATAGTGGGCGGGTGACCGCCTTCGAGCAGTCCGCCGCCCGGCTCGTGGCCGTCGATGACCTGGGTGCCTCACAGGTCGCCGTCGTGGAGAAGACACCGCACGGCGCTCTAGCGGTTGGCATTAGCGCGGGCAAGCCGTTCGCGGTCTCTAACCACTGTCGCCACCTGTTCGCCTCACTGGGCAAGGGGCGGGTGACCGACGATGGATGCCTGCAGTGCCCGTGGCACGCGGCGCTGTACGACGTCGGCACCGGCGAGATGGTGCGGGGTCCCCAGGGCGCGTTCAAGCCGCTGGCGGGCGCCGTGAAGGCGACGACCGGCGCCCGAGCGCTGAAGACATTCCCGGTCGAGGTGCGCGACGGCGTGATCTGGCTGGTCGGCTGAGCGACGGTCCCACCTCGCCGGCGTCGCGCCCAGCCGAGATCCAGGATCATCTCGACGGCGTCCAGGTTCGGTGCTCGAGCCTGCGCTGCGCATAGCCTGAAACGAGCTCGACGTCGTCGCGCAGGCGCTGGGCTTCGGGGAGGGTCTGGAGCTTCTTGAGCGACTGGTGTTCGATTTGGCGGATGCGCTCGCGGGTGACGTTGAACGCGCGCCCGACCTCGTCGAGCGTCCGCGGATGCTCACCGCCGAGGCCGTAGCGCAGCTCGAGCACGCGACGCTCGCGATAGCTGAGGTTCTCGAGCGCGTCTCTCAGAGCCTCTTTGGTCAGGATCTCGGCCGCCCGCTCATACGGCGACTCGGCCCGCTCGTCGGCGATGAACTGGCCGAACTCGGACTGCTCCTCGTCACCGACCGGCTTCTCGAGCGAGATCGGCGCTTGCGCGGAGCGCTTGATCGACTCGACCTCCTCGGGCTCGATGCCGGTGACCTCGGCGATCTCCTCGATGGTCGGCTCGCGGCCGAGCCCTGTCACCAGCTTGCGCTCCGCGCGACCGATCTTGTTGACCTTCTCGGCGATGTGAACCGGGATCCGGATCGTGCGCGCCTTGTCAGCGAGCGCGCGGGCGGTCGCCTGGCGGATCCACCAGGTGGCGTAGGTGGAGAACTTGAATCCCTTGCGGTAGTCGAACTTCTCGGCCGCACGCACGAGGCCGATGGTGCCTTCCTGGATCAGGTCCAAGAACGGCAGCCCCTGGTTGCGGTAGTTCTTGGCGATTGAGACGACCAGGCGCAGGTTCGACTCGACCAGTTTTTGCTTGGCGTCGAACGAGCCACGCTCGATCCGCTTGGCGAGAGCGACCTCCTCCTGAGCCGTCAGCAGCCGCACCTTGCCTATGTCCTTCAGGAACAGCTGCAACGCGTCGGTAGTCCCCTCCGGCTTGAGATCGAGCGCGGTCTTGGGCTTGCGCCGACCACGCTTGTCCGGGGCGCGTTCCATCTCCGCCGCCGCGAGTGCCGGATCGACTTCTTCTACGAGCTCGATCTCCGCCCGCTCGAGGAAGCCGTGCAGCTCCGCGACGTCCGTTTCGTCGAGGCCGACCTCGGCTGTGGCGATCGCGATCTCGGCGTATGTGAGCACGCCGACCTGCAGGCCGCGCGCAATCAGACCCTTGACCTCTTCAAGCTCCTGAAGCTCCGCTATTGACATCTGGTCGCTTGTCGCGTTCAGCCCCCGTGGCTCAAACGGGCTCATGTCGGTGCGTGGCCTGCCGACCAACAACGCGTCGACCGTGATGTTCGCGTCGGCGCCACGCTCGCAGGTGCCGTCGTCTTCGTGACTTGCGCTCGATCCCATTTCATGGCGCGCCAGCCGACCCTAGGCCGAGGGCGAAGCGCGACCTCCGCCTGGCGGCCGTTCGCGCCGACGACGCCCCGCGTCGAAAGCTCCGAGGACGCCCGGGCACTCGCGGCGGCGCGCGATCGCCGATGCGCCGCTGTGCTACGTGCTGCCTGGTGTCTCGAGTACGCGGGACGATTACACCCAGATCGCCGACTGGCTCCAAGAGCGAGCCGCACACGGGGCATAGATCCCCGATCAGACCGGCTTGGCTTTCCGTGCTGTGTAGGCGCGTCTTGCACGCCAGGACCCATGAGATGCCGCATCGGCAGGCTCTGCTAGTCGTACGATCGCGTCAGGTACGCGTGGCGGGGATCGCTCGGACCTACCGCGTATGCCTTGGCCCGGGGGCGTTCCGCTCGCCGGGCGTTCAGACGTCGTCGGGCATCGACCGCATGCGAGCGCCGCGACCCGCGATCGTGATTGACCTCGCCTCGCCTGAGCACTGCCGAGTTCTCTTCCGTCCGCGTCATGGTCCTTCGGCCTTCCCGTCCCTCTGTTGGGTCCGCGCGGAAGGAAGAGGGCTAGAACCCCCGAGCGTTCAATCAGATAGGGACGCGACCACCAAGCCGGTGGGGTAACGCCGGTAGAGGCACCGCACCGGCCCCGCAGTCAAAACCAGTAACCCGCGCCTCACGCCTCGTGGCGCAGGTCGCGCCGTCGGTGGCATCCGGACTTGGGCTGAGAATCCTGGCCGCAGGGCCAGCTCGTGTTCGACTGTACTCCTATCGCGGGCGCTTATGTGAGCAAGAGCTCAGAAGTTTGCTCGGGCTCTTCCGCGGGCGCGGGCATCGGCTGATTCGTCGCCAGCAACGGGGCCCGTCTCCTGATCGCAGGGCGCGGTCAGCCGACCGCTCGTAGCAGTGCGAGGATCCGCGGGTGGCCGTCGATCTCCGGCTGGTCGAAGACTTCGACCTCCTCGAGGCCGACGATGCGTCCCAGTCGCCGCAGACCCTCCGGCGAGAAGCCCCAGTAGACGAAGTCATCGCGCACGTACACATCACCCGGCTCGTGCACCTCGATCACCGGCGCGTGGGTCGGGAGCCGCGAGCCGTAGGTCTCGAGCACGATCTCGCCACCCGGCGCCAGAACGTCCGCGAGCGCCCGCAGCAACGCAACTGGATTGGTCACCCGATGCAAGATCCCGAAACACAACACGACGTCGAAGCGCTCGCCGAGCTCGCGCACGTCAAGCGCGTCCATCCGTCGGTACTCGACCCGCGATCCGAGTAGCGCGGCGATCGCGCGGAAGCCGACACCACCCTGAAGCGTCACGCCGAAGCGAGCACACACCCAGTCGACGTACTGCTCATTGTCAACCGCGACAACGCGCCGCGCGCCGCGGACCTCCGCGAGGAAGCTGTAGAAACCATCGAACGCGCCGACGTCGAGCACGCTGCGGCCCGCAAAACGATCCGCGCCGAGCACCGCAAGGCGGTAGCCGTGGTCGCGGGCGATCCCCGGCGTGTAGATCCCCGGTGCGAGCGCGAACGTGTGAAACCACAGCGGAACCGAATCGCGGACACGCTCGGCGTCCGCAGCCGGCGCGCCGATTGCCTGCACGTCGGCGACAACCCGCTCCGCAGCAGACGTCTCGGGGATCGGCTCGATCAGCTCGGCCGCGATTACAAAGCCTGCCAACGCATCAGCTCCAGTCGGTTGTTCACATCAAGGTCACACCAGCATCACAGATTTGGCGCCGGCGGCTCTCGGCAGTCTCACTGCCCCGAGGCGCTGAGGCCCAGGGTGTTGTGATCGATGCGGGCGCGGCCAAAGTTGGGATTGACGGGTGAGCGACTACCGCGTCACGGTGCGGGCCCAGTTCGACGACGGTTCCACTACCGAGATCTCGCGAAAGCTGCACTACACGTCCGCTGGCTTGCATGGGCGAGCGCGTTTGGGCGAAGGCGATCGCGATTCGGCGGCGACCGCTCCGGATCAGCGCCATCCGTTCGTCGCCTTTGCGATCGCCCGGCCCAAGCGGGCACGAAAACAAAAGCAGTCGTGCCGAGCCCAGGCCGCACACGCTTGGATCTGGCCGATCGCGAACGCCGCGCCAGATGCTTGGCCGGCGTGACGCCGACCTCGAGCAAGCGTTACTCAGAGCCTAGCCCGTGGTGCGCCCGTGGGCCGCCGACCGTAGGCCTAACGTACGAGGCTGAGCTGCTGGGATCAAGGCAGCTGGACCTTGACCGTCCGCATGTCGCAGGCAAAGCTGTTGCAGCGACCGGCAAGGCGCAGGCGGGCGAGCGGGCGGCCCGACTGGAGCACCTTGACCTCGTAGCCCAGCCTCGCGCTGCGAGGCGTAACGCCCCGCGCGTCGCCGCTGAGGGAGAACCCGCCGTGGTCGCCGCCGGTCTCGATCGTCCACCTGGGCAGCCTGATGCGGTACGTCTTCGCGTCGTTGAACCCCGGATCGCCGAGACGCAGCGGAACCGTGACGGTCTTGAACGGAAGCTTCGCGCCCGGTAGTCGCGCCTGACTGACCCCGCGAGCCATCACATGAACGGGATCGAGATCCGCGGTCCGACCAACAGCTGCCCCGAACCTCCACAGCAGATCAAACTTGAGGTTTGGGTGTAGATGCTCGGCCGCGCGTATGTTCTTCATACGCCCGATAGGCGTGGCAGACTGGAGCTGGAGCGTGGTGGACGCGCTACTCGCGCACGTTCCGCCATTGCCGTCGTCCTGTGTCCAGGTGGCCGTGACCGGCACCGGGCCCGGCTTTTCTGAGTAGAAGACCAGGCCCCCCGGGCCGGCGTTCACGTCTCCGTGGGGACGGATCACGGTGGCGCTGGGCGGCATCGAGAACCTGACGCTGCCATCTTCAACCAGCGTCGCGCCGAAGTCCGTCGTCAGTTGGATCGTGTGGGTTGCGATCAGCCTGCTGCTGAGAAGTTCGTCCAGGTCCGACGCGGAAAAGGTGGGCTGGCCGGCAACCGCGGTCGAGCACCGCCGTGAAGGCACCTGGCCGCGGCTCTGTGACGCCGCCCCAAGGCCGAGGACCAGGAGCGCCACGAGCAGGATGCCGGGCCGATTCACGGAAGCATCTTCGTCACGCATCCCGAGTGTGTCAACCTCCGCGTCCCGAACGGCTAGCCAGCTTGCTCACGAGTGAACCAACCTGCTTCTCCGGCGGCACACTAGACCGTCCACAAATGAGACGGGCAGGCGGTCCGGCCCGGCATCAAACGACGGGCACCACTCGATAGCAGAAGTCGACAACAATGCCCGAG
>Ga0116217_10005219_pt1 | contig 11464 bp, 8 predicted proteins | sample Sb_taG_6_FD_89697 | JGI IMG/M metagenome (GOLD analysis project Ga0116217, IMG submission 89697) | Peat soil microbial communities from Weissenstadt, Germany - Sb_50d_4_PS metaG | ecosystem: Environmental > Terrestrial > Soil > Wetlands > Peat | place: Germany: Weissenstadt | collected 2010-09-21 | reverse complement strand
CTGTTCATCGTTTTTTACAACCTGCGAGCGCTAGGACCCGTGTACCAGTTGCCAATCGTCGCGGCCTTAGGCACCTGGGCTTTGGTGGTGAATGGAACATTTTTCGCGGCCATGTCATTGCGCACCCGCAGCCGCGAGATCATGCTTCCTCTGCTGCTGTTTCCCATCTCCATCCCTGCATTGCTGGCCATGGTCGAAGCGACAGGCGCCATTCTGACCGGAGAATTTTCTGCGAAGTTCTGGATCGTGTTGCTTGCCGCCTACGATGTGGTGTTTACTATCGCTAGCCTCTTCTTGTTCGGGTTCGTGTTGCAGGCGGAATGAAGCGTGCTTTCCCCATCCTCGCAGTTCTGACCGGTGTCCTGCTCAGCTACGCCCTGTACGAGGCGCTGGTCGGCGCCCCTACTGAGCAGACCATGGGCGACGTGCAACGCATTTTCTATTACCACGTGCCCTCGGCACTGACGGCCTTCATTTTGTTTTTCATCAATCTTTTCGCTTCGCTCATTTATCTCGTGCGCCGCAACAACAAGGCCGATATCGTTGCCCTGGTCGCGGCCGAAGTGGGCGTTGTCTTCTGCACCGTCAACCTGGTGACTGGGTCGATTTGGGCGCGTCCGGTGTGGGGAATTTGGTGGACCTGGGATTTGCGCCTCACCTTGACACTCGTGCTTTGGCTGATTTACGTAAGCTATTTAGTCCTGCGCAGGTTTTCCAGCAGCGGCCAGACTCCGCTGTTGGCCGCGGTTTTGTCGGTGTTTGGGGCGCTGGATGTTCCACTCGTCTATTTTTCGATCTGGTTTTTCCGTACCCAGCATCCCCAGCCAGTGATCGGCGGAGGCGGTTCCATTGATCCCCGCATGCTGCATGTATTGCTGATCAACTGGCTCGCCTTCTCGTGCTTCGCCGCATTGGTATGCTGGTCTCGGTATCGCCTGGAAGTGCTGCAGCGGGAAGTGGACGAAACGCTGGCCCTGGAGGCGCTGCTTGAGCCTCGGACTTCACAACCAAGAACCTCACGCACCGGGAGTGACGGATGAACTATCTTTACGCTGCGTACATCGTTACCTGGGCCATTCACATCACTTATCTCGCCACCGTGCTGCGGCGCTACACGCGGCTGAGGAATGAAATCGAAGAATTGAAGACAAGAGTGCAAGACACGAACTAAAGATACGAGCGGAGTTCCGTCCCGAAGCTGATCGAGTATGTGCTCCGAACGGCGGGCTTTCCTGCTAGTATGTCGGTGGTTTTTGACAGGGGGCTGCCTGTGCGCCGAATCATAGTGGTTGCTGTTCTGTGTCTAATTTCGACTGGTTTCACTTGCTTCGCAAGCTACGCGAAAGCAAACGCTCCGCAAACCGCGGAAACGGATGCTCGCTTGAAACGTGCCTTCCGGCGCCCTCAGAACAACGGCTGGACCTTTGTGCACCTCGAGGGTTCCCCATCCGAGATCGGCTTCCAGCACGGCTACCTGCTCGCGCCGGAGATTGAAGACGGACTGAAAGTCACCATTCTCGAACAGACTCACGACAACGCTAAAGACTGGCAATTCTTCCGCGATGCGGCGCAGAACATGACGTGGCCGCACATCGAACCCGAGTACCGGGAAGAAATGCAAGGCATCGTCGATGGCGCAAATGCCCACGGCGTGAAGCTGGACTTGTGGGATGTAGTCGCGTTGAACGGCGCCGAGGAGTGGAGCTATTACGTCAAGGAGTATGACAAGGCGCATGGAATAAAGTCTGCCGCCTCCGTCGTCGTGCCCGAACATTGCAGCGCGTTCGTGGCCACAGGGAGTTACACGAAAGATGGAAAGATCGTGATCGCCCACAACAACTGGACAAAGTATCTTGATGGCGAGCGCTGGACCATGATGTTCGACGTCGTTCCGGCCAAGGGCTACCGCTTCATAATGGACGGTTTTCCGGGATTCATTCACAGCGGCGATGACTTTGGCATCAACTCGGCGGGAATCATCATTACCGAGACCACCATCGGCGGATTCTCCGGCTACGATCCCGCGGGCATTCCGGAATTTGTTCGCGCCCGCAAGGCTATGCAGTATTCCGCCTCAATCGATGATGTAGCGCGCATTTTCAAGGAAGGCAACAACGGCGGTTACGCCAACGACTGGCTGCTGGCCGACATCAAGAATAATGAAATTGCCAGCCTCGAGTTGGGTTTGAAGAATGTCACCCTGGAGCGAAAGAAGGACGGATATTTTGTCGGCTCCAATTTTCCCATCAACGAAAAGCTGGCTCGTGAAGAAACCGATTTCGATCTGCACGATCTTAGCCTCAGCGCGAATGCCCGCCACGTCCGCTGGGAGCAGCTGATGGCCAAGTACAAAGGCACAATCGATTTGGCAGCGGCGCAACGCTTCGAAGCAGACCACTACGACACATTCACCAGGAAAAACGAACCCGATGAGCGAACGCTCTGCGGCCACATCGATCTTTCCTCTCGCGGTTCTCTCCCATGGCAGCCGCCCTTCGGCATCGCCGGCGCGGTACAGAACAAAGCCACCGATGCGGCCATGGCTGCGGAGCTGAAACTCACGGCTTCAGCCGGCCACGCTTGCGGCATCAACTTTAACGCCGCTTCCCATCTACAGGCGCATCCGGAGTTCTCCTGGGAGAAAGATCTTCTGTTGGATATGCCATCGCAACCGTGGACGACGTTTGCTGCGGTGAAATAAATGTGATCCGTCGCCGAGGGAGCGGTTCGGAGAAATCCCGCAAGAGATCGCCAGCGTTATCCGCGATAACAGGCGTGAGCGTTCGCAGTCCGATCAATCAGTGTCACGGCGATCTTGCACGAGCTAAGGGAAGTTGCGCTTCTTATTTCAGTAGACTCATCGAGGAACCTGCTTCACCGCACCCGATATTACATAACGCGAAATCAAGCTTCCCGACGTAAGCGACGGGCGAGCTGTTTTCTTTGAGTGGTTTGAATTTCCATTGCTCCACAGCATCTTCTACGTACTTGAGCAGCATCGGATGGCCATAAAATCCTTGTACGCAAACGACGTTCCCGTCATTACCTACGAGAACATCCACGGCTACCATGCCACGAATGTCGATTTGCTTCACAGGCAGGGGAAAGTCTACCCGCTTCGTGGCACGTTGCTTCATGGCGTCTGACGGCATCGCAAACGCCGTGTTGGGGTACTTCCTTGAGACTGCTCCCGAGTATTCGCAAGGTAGGCGTGGTTTTTCATTGGTGCCAAAACTCTCTCCCGATAAGGCCAGAAGGACCACGAGTAGCAGCGGTAATCTCATGTCAAAGTTGACACCGAAGCGCGATAAATTGTTTCCGATTTAGTTAGACGATACCCGTAGTCGACAAAACCGGCCATGGCCCTCATTGAGAATTAGTGTCTCCAACGCACTGCGGTCGCGCAGTGCCGAACGGAATCTGAAACGAAGGCGGTGTGGCCGACTTCTTCCTGAAGCCACTACTCCGTCAGATGCCCGAAGCTGCCGAGCGGAGGAATTCGTATTCCTCGATGATGGCTGCAATGCCGACGCGCGAAGCTGGCAGCGGCGCTTCGGATCGCACCACGCGGGCGGTAAAACGCACCCGGACCGGATCAGTCAAAGTGATGTGGGGTGGAAGAGTCAAAGTCACATGAATGCGGGAGCCTTCGGCAAGCTCTCGGTCGAGGTAAAGAAAAACTCCACGAGCACTCACGTTCTGAGTTTCAGTCGGCAGATCGTCGACGCCGGCGTCCGCCACTTTAACGATCGCGGGCAAGCGCATATCGAAACGCCGCATCAGCCGCCGGTCGTGCGATGTTTCGTGCGCAGCGCCCAATTGTTTTTCGAGCATTCCCAATCCCCCTCAGCCGTCTACGCACTGCGCGATCCGCGAAGAAGATACAGCTCTACTTGCTTTCAGCCCCAAAGATACTTAATTGTCAGCAGTTTGCAAGATCAAACCGAGAAGGGAACTGATTCGGTTACTGCCGTGGAAGTGTCAAGCCGAGAGCAAGAACGGGGAGGGTGGGGAAGGGATGCGTTTGAGCAAGGTAGCAATCGCAGTGCCACAAGAGTGGTGCACATCGGGAACGCACTCCTGCCGGAGAATGAACAGTTTGACGCCGAGAGTCACCCGCTGATCGAAGCGCGAGATGAAACGCTTTGCAGAGAATCTGCGGCGCCGTGTCATCCATCACGACAACTGCAATCATCGCAGCGGTACTTTTCCGTTTCCTCACGGCATCTCGGGTCAGCCTCGACTGCATCTGACCGATCTTAAGACGAAGAATGGTCCCGCGCATCTTGACAGGCTATCCGTCAGATGTTTAAGTAGTTAATTACCTTTTGCACTTATTTTTTGGACAAGCACGCAAGCCGTTTCGCGGGCGCGACGCGGGGCGATGTTTGTACGCCGTTTCTGCTTCCTCTTCCTGAAATCGGGAAAAGACATCGCGGGAAATCGGAGGAGTTGAGTGAGATTGAATCGCCGCTGGTCGGGAAAGACGTGTTCGGGAGCTCGCGTGCTCGTGGCCGTCGCAGTGTTAGTAACGCTTGGAACGGTCGCGCTGAGCATTGGTTCGGGAACGGCGAAACTCCGAGTCGCCGACGCCGATTCGCAACTGTCTTTTGTCTCCCATCCGGCTGCGTTATCTCATTTTCCGCCCTCGCAAAACGCACAGCACCTTCTCGCCACTTACAACCATCTTCCCCTGATATTTGAGCCGAACCAGGGGCAGACTGACCCGCGGGTAAAATTCCTGGCACGAGGCACCGGCTACGGGTTATATCTCACCGCGCAGGAAGCGGTTCTCGCCCTGCAGCATTCCGCGAGTGACGCCCAACATCGGGTTCGGCAGACTTCGGTAGTGAGCATGAAACTGGCGGGCGCGAGTTTTGCCGCTGCGCCCGTGGGCGACGTCCAACTCCCGGGGAAAACCAATTACCTCATAGGCAACGATCCCGCGAAATGGCATCGTGACATCCCTCAGTTTGCCCGCGTGCGCTACAGAGAAGTGTATCCCGGCATCGATCTCGTGTATTACGGCAATCAGGGGCAGTTGGAATATGACTTCGAAGTTGCCCCCGGAAGTGACCCAAAGCTGGTTGCGCTCAAGTTTCAGGGTCCGCAAAATCTGAAAATCGACGCCAGTGGTGATCTCGTTCTGGCCGTCGATGGCAGCGACTTGCGTTTGCATGCTCCGCGCGTCTACCAAAGGTTTGGCACCGAAGAACGGAATGTTGATGGCCGCTTCGAGCTGCGCGGCAAAGAGAAAGAGGAAGAGAAAAACGAAGTCGGCTTCGCCCTGGGCGCTTATGATCGCAGCCGGACGTTGATCATCGATCCCAAGCTCGCTTATTCGACGTATCTCGGTGGCAGCGGCAACGAAGCGTGTTCCATCATCGCCCCGATCCAGATTGCCGGAATGAACGTACCGCCGCCGGGCTGCCCTGCGGTTGCCGTGGATGCAGCCTCGAACGCTTATGTGGCCGGATCAACCACGTCGACCAATTTCCCCATGACGGCCGGAGAATTCCAGCCGGCGCTGACGCCGGGAGCAACCGCGAACGCCTTCCTCGCCAAGTTCAGTTCCACGGGTTCTCTGCTGTTTGCTACATATCTCGGTGGAGACGGCACGGACTACACGGCCGGTGTCGCGGTCGACTCCGGGTTTGATGTGATAATGGCGGGAACCACGAGCTCAACCAATTTCCCAACCCACGGCAGCAATGCCCCTTTTCAAGCGACACCGCTTACTGGCGGCAATCACGTGTTTGTGAGCAAGCTTGATCCCACAGGAAAGATCCTGCTGTATTCAACTTATCTTTCCGGCAGCGGCGTGGATATTGCCTCCGGCCTGGCGCTTGATCCCGGCGGCAATGCCTACGTCACCGGCACAACCACATCCACCGAACAAGAGACCGGATTTCCATCCACCATCGGAGCCTATCAAACCGCGTCGAAAGCGGCGAATCAGTTCTTCTTTACCAAGGTGGATCCCAATGCTAGCGGATCTGGCAGTGTGTCGTATTCAACCTACATTGGCGGCAGCAGCCCAAGTACTGGTGTCGTCACCGGCGGTGGCGTCGCGGTAGACAGCAGTTCGAATGCATACATTACCGGGGGCACGAACTTCATCGATATGCCTTTGCTCAACGCCTTCCAAGGGCTGAACGAGGGCGAGATGGATGCCTTTGTGGTCAAGATCAACCCGACCGGCGTTACCGGAGCGCAATTGTTATACGCGACCTATCTCGGAGGCTCGCTCAACGATGTGGGCAACGGCATTGCCGTTGATTCGAGCGGTGACGCGTACGTTGCCGGCTACACCGCGTCCACCGATTTCAACGTCACCGGAGTCACGGGCACGGCGTTGCAGGCCTCGAACGGCGGCGGAATTGATGCGTTCGTCGCCAAGCTTGGAGTCCCGTGTACGAGCACGAGTTGCACCACGTTTAATGTCCCTCTGGATTACTTCACCTATCTGGGCGGCTCGGGAACGGACGTTGCTACGGGGATTACGGCGGACAATAACGGTGGAGTGCGCATTTCCGGCTGGACGAATTCCCCCACGGGTAGCTTCCCCATAGTCGGGAACCCTTTGCAGTCGACTTATGGAGGAGGCGCCAGCGACGCGTTCTTTGCCAGCGTCGACACGCTCGCAACTTGCAGTCCGATCGTAACTCCTACTTGCGTCGCCACCAGCACCACGACCTACTTCGGCGGCACCGGCGCGGATTTCGGCACCAGCGTTGCGCTTGATCAGCAAGGTTCCAGTTACCTGGTGGGAGAAACCGCCTCGTCCAGTTTCCCCCTGCTTCTCCAGGGCACGCTTAGCGGACCGAGTGATGCATTTGTGGCCAAGCTTGCACCTGTCTTGGACCTGACCATGCTGCCGCCCACAGTCACTCCACAGGTGGTTGGTATGGGGAGTCAGGTCAGTTTCGCATACACCATTACCAACGACGCTGAATTTACCAACGGCGTTACTCTTACTGACTTCTTGCCGTCGTCAGGCGCGACCTTTGTTTCCGCAACTGCGAGTCCCGGCACTTGCGGCACTCCCACCAACAACACCGTGTTGTGCAACATCGGTACGCTGAACGCCGCCGCCACCGCGACTGTAACCGTGATTGAAACCCCGGTGGCTCCAACCCTGCCGGGCGGCACCGTCAGCGTGGGAAACAGCGCCTCGGTGTTTGTCGGGCAGTTGCAGGAAGCCACGGCCTCCGCGAGCGCCACAGTCAACGATTTCAGCCTCAAAGTCGCCCCGGCCACCGCCACGGTTCCTGCGGGCGTGCCTGCGGTCTTTACCGCAACCATCACGCCCAGCTCGAACAGCGGATTTCCCGACAGCGTATCGATCTCCTGCGGCAGCGGTCTGCCCACGGGAGCGACTTGTTTGCCGGGCAACAACAATCCCCTCCCCAATCTCAATACCGGAGCACAGAGTTCGCAACTGGTCATCAACACCACTGCGCGCGTAACCACGACGACTGACCTGCGGCATGGACACAACTCGGGAACGCCGTTCTATGCAGCCTTGTTGCCGCTGTCCGGGTTGCCCGTATCAGGATTGGCCCTGCTCGGCGTGGGACTATGCGGCAAAGGCTCACGCCGGCGACGCTGGTTGATGGGATTGCTCCTGGCCAGCTTATTCGCACTCATCCTGTTCCTGCCCGCCTGCGGTACGACCGCGACCACGACAACCACAACCGGAACTCCAGCGGGAACCTACGTGGTGACAGTCAACGCAGTCTCAGGCAACGCCACGCGCAGCACGGTGGTCACGTTGGTGGTTCAATAGTGTGAGCTCAAGACCGATGGCCTGATAGAGATTCCCCTCAGTTCGAATTTGCTAGCGGGCTACGGTGCCGGCAGGCGCAGCCCTGCATCTGGTTTGCTAGGGATGCTCTGATTGACAGGGACCTCGTTTGGTGATATTGATGTCTCCGCAGTCGGGACCCCGCTCCATAATCTGTCTCTCCTCTGGAGGCCGTCCACGCTGACTCCCCTTCGTCGTCGGACCATGATGTTTTGTCTGCTTGCCCTCAGCTCGCTAACTGCTGTGTCCGCCGCTCAAAGCTCCTGCCCGAGCGCTAACTCCAACGTTCTGACCTGGCACAACGACATCAACCGAACCGGATGGCAGTGCAACGAAGCCACGCTGAACCAAACCAATGTGACCGCGAACGGAAACAGCTTCGGTCTGCTCTGGCAATTGACGGTAACCGGATCCGTCTATGCCCAGCCCCTCGCTGTCACTCTTACCCAGAAGGCGGGAAGCTGCCAAAATCCCCCGTGCAGCCTCGTCCTTGTCGCCACCGAGAACGACTTGCTCTACGCATTCGACGCTGCAACCGGGGCCTCCTTCTGGAGCACCGACCCCGTCGATCTTGCGGGGTACCTTGGCGGTTCGGCCGTGAACTGCAGCACCGTTTCCGCATCCGTCTTCCCGGTGTGCGGCGGCAGCCCCCTTGCCAACAATGTGTACGTGGGCGTCACCGGCACGCCAGTCATCGACATGAGTGCCACGCCCGACCCGCTCTTGTACGTTGTGGCGGCGGTTTATTACGCACCCGACACTCCGATCGTCGTATACCATCTGTTCGCCGTGGACGTCACCACCGGCGCGGTGGAGGCGACCGTAGCGATAAATGGCTCGGTTGCCGGCCAGGTCCCAGCAAACGAATGCAAAACTTCATCGGGATCTGGCAACATAATTTTTACGAACGCTTCCATTCAACGCCAAGGCCTGCTTCTGCTAAACGGGACGGTCTACATAGCTTTTGCGGACTTTCCGGAAGGCCTCGGGGATAACGGCTGGATATTTGGCTATCAGCTCCAGAATTCCGGGGGCGGCAGCTACTCGTTTTCGCAGACGGCCGTCGCCAACAGTACGGCCTTTGGCTCCGGCGGCGGCTTCTGGGGATCAGGCGCGGCTCCGGCCTCTGATGGCACAAATATCTACACGACTACCGGCAACGGCACCTTCGATGTCAACAACAGCGGCGCCGATTATGGCGACTCGCTGTTGCGGCTCAATCCGTCCAGCTTCTGGCCACCCGCCGACTGGTATACACCCTCGGACGTATTCTCGTACACCGGCATAGGCCCGAACGGCAAACCGTGCAAGATGCGCTGCGAGTGCGACGAGGATCTCAGCTCAGGCGGAGTCTTGGTTGTCCCATCGGCCTATACCTACACCTGCACCGGTAGCGGCTGCGCCCAATGCGCCAACGGCACGAAATGCAACGTAGTAATAAACGGCGACAAGGAGTCGAAAATCTACGTCGCGAACCAGCTCAGCTTGGGACACTTCAACAACACAGACCAGAACATTGAAGTCGTCCAGACTCCCTATCCTCCGGACGACGGCTACCAGGGCTATTGGGCCAGTCCGGCATACTGGTACGACGGCGCGAACAACTGGATGTTCTATTCTGCGACGGACAGTCAGGAGGGGGACGCACCGTTCCCGATTGACGGGTACGAACTCACGACAAGCGGTGCTGCGGGCTCCTATAATCCGGTGCCCCGGACGCCAAACGCTAGCACAGTCTCCAGCACAGGTTCGCCCATCGGGTTCTGCCAGTACTCACCGACGCCTTCGGTATCCTCCGGCGCCTCGGCATCGTCCGGCATCGTGTGGGCCATCGAGCAGCCTAATAGCGGCAACCCAAGCAATAACAATTGCGCCGGCACCAACTCGAAGCACGCAGTGCTGCACGCTTTCTGCGCCACAGCCGCCGGCGGGCGGTGCACGACCGCCCTGACAGAGCTTTACAACAGCACCCAGAACGTCACGAAAACCTTGATCAGCAAAGACGTTACGTTCTCGACCCCGACGATTTTCAATGGTCGGGTGTATATGGGAACACGAACCGAGGTCGGTGCGGCACAGTCCGAAGTCGACGTCTTTGGCCTCTGCAGCGGTAACGGGCCGTCGGGGTGCCTGCAATAGGAGAAAGAACAATGACTATGGGAACCGGGCCTCGCGTTCTGATAATTGCTCTCGCACTCGGCGCCGGATATCTTGCGCGGAGCCAATCGGCCAGTGCGCCGGCGCTGGCGGACACTGGCGGGTTTGAGTGCTCACCTGCCCCCTGCGTACTCCCGCCCACCGAAGCGTCGGAGGGCGGCGACAGCATAGTGACCGATTCGCCCATTGCGGCCGATCCGTCGAACCAGCAACGACTGTTGCTGGGCAGCGTAGACTCCAACTGCGGGAACTCCTCAAGCGTCGGCCTTCATCTTTCCGAAGACGGCGGCTCAACTTGGGCACGCGTTGAGTGCATGCCCACCATCGTGGGGAGGCGGGGCTTCGAGGCGGCTCGTGAGCCCTCGGTCGGCTACGACCAAAAAGGCAACGCCTATGCTTCTGCCACCTACTCAGACATCGCGGGCAAGGGCTACGGCCTGGTAGCGGTTCAAAAATCAAGCGACGGCGGCACCAAGTGGAGCAAGCCAGTCATCGCGCTGCAAAGCCCAGGCTACACGAACTACTACCTGACGCACTTATCCGTTGACGCCAGCGCGGGCAGCCCTTGGGCCGGTGCGGTATACGTCTCCGGCGTCCTCGTGTCGGGCCAAGGTGCCAAGAACCAAGTCTTGGTTTCGCACTCTACCGATGGCGGCGCCACGTGGAGCCAGGTCGCGGTTGACTCCGTACAAAAGTACCCGGCCCAAGACAATTGGACACGCACAGCCGTCGCCAAAGACGGCTCCGTGTACCTGGCCTGGCTGCGCTGCTCGTGGAAGTGCCGCATCGGCTACATCACCCTTTCAAAGTCAGCCGACGGCGGGAACACATGGTCCGCGCCACAGCAAATAGCGAGGGTGAAGATGCCCCCCGACGGTCTGCCCCACACCTTTGAGCGGGTCTACAACTATCCGTCAATTGGGGTCGACAACAGTGACGGCCCCTACGCCGGCACCGTGTACGTCGTCATGTACACCTGGACGGGGAGCTACCTGAAGGTGCAAATGATTCGCTCGACTGATGGCGGCACAACCTGGTCGGCACCCGAGCGTCTGGCTCCGCAGAGCGACACCCACGATCAATTCTTCCCGTCAATTTCCGTTAGCCCAACAGGGAGAGTAGGCGTGAGCTGGCTCGACCGGCGCAACGACCCTGCCGATATCGACTACCAGGCGTTCGCCGCCATCTCCGAAGACGGCGGTAAGAGCTTCGGGCCAAACTGGCAACTGACCACGGCATTCTCCAACCCAAAAAACAACGGCACCGGCGACAACTGGATGGGCGATTACACCGGCAACACCTGGGCGGGCGACGACTTCATCGCCGCCTGGATGGACAGCAGCAACGGCCTCGACATGCAAGAAGTAGTCGGCGGCGTCCGCCTGAAGTAACCGGTTAGGGCGAGAGGTTATGGCTTCCGAACATGCCACCCTCCACTACCTAAGCGCCGGCGGAGAGCTTGTGGCTTTTGGATTGAGCGATGCCGTATTGGCGAATCTT
>Ga0116217_10005218_pt1 | contig 11466 bp, 13 predicted proteins | sample Sb_taG_6_FD_89697 | JGI IMG/M metagenome (GOLD analysis project Ga0116217, IMG submission 89697) | Peat soil microbial communities from Weissenstadt, Germany - Sb_50d_4_PS metaG | ecosystem: Environmental > Terrestrial > Soil > Wetlands > Peat | place: Germany: Weissenstadt | collected 2010-09-21 | reverse complement strand
TTGTAGAAATCAAGCGAGCCGGTCAAGGCCGGTGCAGCTGCGCCCGCCGGAAGGGCCGACCAGCCGGAAGAACCCACGGCGTAGCCGAGCTCAGCACCTACATAGGCACCGGCCCAGTCATAATTCCCGAACGGATCCGCGGCGCGGCATGCGACCGTCAACGCGAGCAACAGAGCAATGCCAGCAACCAACCCCTTCATGCCCGCCCCCCGAGGGGCGCTTTGAGGACTCGCTCGGCGAGCCCTCCGAACAGCAAGCCAAGCGTGGTCCACATCAGCGCTTGCAGCCCGAGCGAGGCCATGGTGCTCTGCACCCTGCGGCTAACCAGCTCTTCCTCTTCGCCGTCCCTCACCATGATTATCCCCCTCCGGCTTAGTGGCAGGGAAAGTCAAGGAGGTGACGCCCGTCATGCACATATTCGTGCACATAGATACCGGGGATAATGGAGGTGATTGGGGGTCTGAAGCTCATTGCGCTGAGCGTTCGCCTTCTCGGGTTCTGACTTTAGGCTGTCGGCCCGTTTCTCAAACTCCGCATTCGAGGAGCAGCACGCCAAGATGGAGGAAGCGACGGACAATAGATTGCCACCTCGGTTTGCTCCTATAGCTATTTATACTAGCTATCTATACAAACGTCGGGCTTCCATCGCTGAAGCTGCTTCGCGGTTCATCCCACCTCTTTCAGGGGCCCTAGGCGCCTCTCGCGAGAAACACCCACGCCAAGGCGTTGCTGCCTCACCTAAACGAGCTACCCCAGCTCTGTTATCGAGTTGATGCGGCAGAAAAGGTCAATTGCCTGCGCGAGAGCTGCCTGCGCGAGAGCGCGTTGGCTTGATTTAAGCCTCATGCACCCTAAGCCAGAAAAGAAGAAGCCCCGACGGGGGACGGGGCTTCTTAGGTTCCTTTTGGGGGGAACAGTGATCGGGAGGGAACCCAACCACTCCTAATAGATGGTAGCTTCTGGAGCCTTTATCAACCCCGGCCAACTGAGCCGGGTTTTTCGTCAGGAGGCCATGCCTGATGACTTGCCCGCGCTGCACGGCACCTTCGAAAGTTGTGGAGCGGCTTATGGCGCGGAGCTGGGTTGAAGCGAGGAGGCCCACCACATATTGCTGCCTTATTTTGGGTGGGTTGGCGGGGTAGAGCGCCTGCCTGCCCCTTGAACGCCACATGAATGGGCGGCTCAGAACGGGCTCAGCACGCCTCCACTACAAATGGCCGTTAGATGCTCCTGAAGGCAGGCTCGAAAGAGCGGAACCAAGAGGACGTTCGCCATGACCAACAAGACCCTTCGCAATTCGCTGATAGCCTTTGCAGCTTTCGCCATCGCCGCCACTTTCGTCAGTGCCTCGAGCTTCGCCGCCGAATTTACCGTCCACCAAGGAAAGCGATACCGGGCAATCCTCGCCCTTAACTCGGTCGAGCAGCTAGTTGACAACGCGCTGATCGCACAAAAATTTCGCAACTTGGGCTTCTCTAGAGTGCGAGTTTCAGGTGCAGGAGCGACACGTCGGGTCGAAGGGGTCTGGCCAGGTAAGGATACCAGCACAAACATGCCTCCTCAGATCATAGCGGTTGCTAAATTGTGATAAGCGCCTGAGCTATGAGCGAGCGACTAGCCGGGTATGTTAGACTTTTAGTCCGGATGCCGCGCTGTTCAATTGGATTGGCAGCGCGGCATTTTCAGATGAACTCAACCATCGAGGAATGTCATGCAGCGACTAGGTCAGCTCGGTGCGGCAGTACTGATGGCAACAGGGCTTTGCCTCACATCCTGTCCGTCGTCATTTGCACAACAGCCTGCTTCGCCGACGAGACCCAACATCCTCGTCATCATGGCGGATGACATCGGCTACTGGAACATCAGCGCCTACAACCGCGGTATGATGGGCTATCGCACACCCAATATCGACCGCATCGCCAACGAAGGCGCAATCTTCACCGACTATTACGGCCAACAGTCCTGCACCGCGGGCCGCGCTGCTTTCATCACCGGCCAGAGCCCGATGCGCACCGGTCTCCTGAAGGTGGGGCTGCCGGGCGCCAAAGAGGGACTGTCGGATAAAGACCCGACGCTTGCTGAGTTGCTCAAGCCGCTCGGCTACGTGAGCGGTCAATTCGGCAAGAACCACCTCGGCGACCGCAATGAGTTCCTGCCCACCGTTCATGGCTTCGACGAATTCTTCGGCAACCTTTATCATCTCAACGCCGAAGATGAGCCTGAGCACGCCGATTACCCCAAGAGCACCGAGTTCAAGCTGCGCTTCGGTCCGCGCGGTGTGCTCAGATGCACGGCGACGACCGTTGAGACCCCAGGGGAAGATCCCCGCTTCGGCAAATGGGGCAAGCAGAACTGCGAAGACACCGGGCCGCTCGATAAGAAGCGCATGGAGAATGTGGACCAGGAGTTTCTCGACGCCACCCTCAACTTCATCGACCGCGCGAACCAGGAGAAGAAGCCGTTCCTGGCCTGGTTCAACCCGAGCCGCATGCACATCTGGACGCGCCTCAAGCCAGAGTCTCAAGGGAAGACGGGTCTCGGCATCTATCCTGACGGCATGGTGGAGCATGACGGTCAGGTCGGCCAACTTCTAAAGAAGCTCGACGACCTCGGCATCGCCAACAACACGATCGTGATCTACACCACCGACAACGGCGCCGAGACATTCACCTGGCCCGACGGCGGGACCACACCATTCCGCGGCGAGAAGAACACCAACTGGGAAGGCAGCTACCGCGTGCCGGCAATGATACGCTGGCCTGGACTCGTGCAGCCGCGCACCGAGCTGAATGACATCTTTTCCGCCGAAGACTGGGTGCCGACCTTGGTTGCGGCGGCGGGCGACCCCGACATCAAGAACAAACTTTTGCAGGGCTATGACGCAGGCGGCAAGACGTTCAAGGTGCACCTTGACGGTTACGACCAGCGCGACCTGCTGTCAGCCAAGGGCCCCGACAAGCGTCGCGAATTCTTTTACTGGACCGACGACGGCAACCTGGCGGGCCTCCGCTACGACCAATACAAGGTAGTGTTCATGGAGCAGCAGGCCCATGGCCTGGAGGTCTGGATGCAGCCCTTGGTCCCACTGCGGGCACCCAAACTATTCAACTTGCGCTCCGACCCCTTTGAGCGTGGGGAACAGGAGGCAGGTGCATATGACAAATGGTTCATTGAGCATGCGTTTGTGATGGTTCCGGCGCAGGCGATCGTGGCGCAGCACCTAAGCACCTTCCAGGAGTTCCCGCCCCGGCAGAAGCCGGGCAGCTTCTCGATCGACCAGGTCATGGAAAAACTGAGGGAGCAGAACAGCAACAACTAGCCTTCCCGCAGTTGGCTTCCTTATCCCTTATGGATTCGTGGGCACGTAGGGATCACGGCCGGCTTTCGGGCTAAGTGATTTCCTGATCGGGCTGGTCTACCTGTTTGTTCTTCCGGGCGTGATGAACAAGCGGCCGACCGATCTCCTGGCAGGTAAATGAGCCAAATCGCCGGCTTGAGAGGTCTCGACCTATTCTCTGACTTTCACCGCTCACAATCGCTGGGGGCGGGCACACCCTCGAATCGGGCAGTCATCCAGGCCAGGGCCGCGCCAGCGCTGTCGCGAGCGGCAAAGGTATGTGTGACGCCGGGGAGCCTAATGAAGCTCACGCGCGTGCCCTGCGCGCACAGGGCCTCGCCGAAGCGAGTGGTGATCTCTGGGTTGACGGTTGTGTCGGCGGTTCCTTGGGCGATGAATACAGGGGCGCCTGCGGGCGCTTGCCCAGGCGAATTGTGCTCCATCATTGAGCGCCAGGGCTCAACCGTTGTTGGATTGATCTTGAGGAACTTCTCGTGCTGCAAAGGTCGCTCGTCGTGTTCGATGTGTTCGAACTGCGGAAGCGACTGGATACAGTCCTTCGCGACCTCCTCAAACGTCGACATGGCGTCGGGCTCGACCAGACTCGTAACCGGCACGTTTTCGAGCCTTGCCCAGGAAAGCAACGCCCAGGCGGTGATGTCCTTCCCCGAAGGGCTGTTCTTGTCGGTGTCGAGCAGCTCGATGAGATAGGTTGCCGGTGCCGCAGCGGCGACGCCTACGAGCTTCAGCTCGGGCGCATAGCGGGCCGCGAGCTCGCCCGCATAGAGGGCGGCCTGCCCGCCTTGACTATGACCCCACACGGCGAAGCGATCAGTGGCGCCACTCTCGGGCATATCGCGCGCAGCACGGACCGAATCCAGTACGGCGCGACCCTCGCTCTCTCCAATCAGATAGGGGTGAATGCCGTCGGTGCCTAGACCGGGATAGTCGGTCGCGGTGACCACATAGCCTTTCTGTAGCATCGCGTCCAAACCCCAGATCAAGCCTGCGGTGTCGGGCATGAGCGATGGCGCGCAAGGAGGCATCACTCCTGACGTCGGATGCGCCCAGGCAATCACGTCACGACCACCGGCCGGCGCTGCGCCATGGGGCACGAAGATGGCGCCTGAGACGGCGATCGGCTCGCCCTTCAATCCCGTCGAGCGGTAGAGGACGCGGAAGGCGTCGGCACGGGCACCGGATGGCCCGGCGCCTTCGAGGGGCCAGATCCGGATGATAGTTCCAGGCCTGCCGGGAATCTCGTCCGGCTTGACGTCATAAAGGGCTTTGGCCTCACGCAGGCCACCGCAGCTGAGGCAGACGACTAAAGTTGCAACGGCTGCGAACTTGAACCGATACGTTGAAATGAGCATTTGCCCTCCTGGCGAAACAGGCGCGTCGCGCCTCCGGGATGCCAGTGTATAGCAATGCGGGGCAGTCACACATGCTCGCTCCTTTCCTGAAGTAGTCGTCACGCCGGGATGTCCGCTTTGGGTCAGCAGCTGACGTTACAGCGCCCCGGCGAGTTCGTCCGCTTAGTGCCAACAGCGGACCTAGTTACTTTTCGCCACCCAAAAAAGCGACTTCGTGAAGCGCCCGCGAGACCCAAACTGACCGCGACGCGGTCATTCGCCAACGCATTTGAGCCTCAATTCGGGCGCTGTTGGTTACGCTGCATCGACCTGGGCATCTGTCGGTTTAAACCCCACACCAAGGAGGCAACTATGCGTTTGTTCGCGCTCGCTGCGCTCGCCATCGCCGCGTTCGTGGCGACCATGACTATCGACCGCACTGACGCCAATGCCGTGGTCTGTGCCCGAGGCCCTTACCGCGCCGGTTGCGTCGGGGCGAGGGGTGCCGTAGTCGTGCATCCCTACGTGCATCCTTACGCACGGCCCTATCGCTATAACTATTAAGGGCGACCCTGAACTTCAAAGGGGTCGCCCCATTCGGCGGCCCCTCAGGTTATGCCGAGGGTTTGCTAACGAGGGGCGACATAGAGAACGCGAGGTCTTTGGCTCTCTGGAGTGGCCTACTCGTCGCTGTCCCCCCAACTCGTCCCTAGCTGGCGTCCGCGCCGTCAACCCCGGTGGCTGGCACTATGCGCTCGCAATACCCCGAGCATATCCGCTACACTCGCGTAGTACGGCTCCTTTGTTTGCTTCGCTGCCCTCATCGGCCTCGAAGGTGCTCATATTTTCTATGTGAGCACCTTCGCACTGACGTCCGAAAGGAGCCCGGAAGCGGACATGTGACCGCACCGCTTCAATGTCGTTGAAGTGCCAAGAGCGGACGGACGGTGTCCACCGGATTGCTCGTTGATGGCCGATAGATGACGATCACCACGTTGTCGGCCCCCTCGATCTTGTGCTCCCTCATGTCCTTGCGATGAATTGACACAAAGCACCAGTAATGGGGCGCTTGCGTGTTAAAAAGCGGAGCGGCGACTACGCCACCCAGGAAGGCAAGCATGAGCATCATCGAGACCCGCCATCACCAGATGTTTCCCGTGCTCGATGCGGCGCAGGTCGAGACGGCCAAGCGCTTCGCCAGCGGCCCCGCGCGGCATTTCGCGCCCGGGGAGATTGTCTTCGATATCGACGAGCGTCAGCCCCCGGCGTGGCTGGTGCTCAAGGGCTCGATCGAAGTGGTGCGCCGCGACGGACTCGAGGGCGAAGTGCCGATCACCGCCCATCACGCGGGCCAATTTTCGGGCGAGGTCAACCAGCTTGCCGGGCGCGCTTACCTCGCCACCGGACGGGCGGGCCCGGAAGGCTGCACCGCACTGCCTTTCGATGCCGCCCATGTGCGGGCGCTGATGATCGGCTCGGCCGAGGTGGGCGAAATCATGATGCGCGCGTTCATCCTGCGCCGGGTCGGACTCATCCAGGAGGGCGGCGCAGGCTCCGTCCTTGTCGGCAATCCGGGCGCACCTGACCTCATCCGGCTCGAAGGCTTCCTCGGCCGCAACGGCTACCCCTACGCGGTGCTCGATGCCTCCGAGGGAGACGGCCGAGCCATGGTGGAACGCTTGGGTATTCTGCCTGAGGAGCTGCCGCTGCTGGTCTGCTCGAACGGGACGATCCTAAAGCGGCCCACGGACGCCGAGGCCGGCATCTGCCTCGGCATCACGCCCGAGCTCGACCCGGAGACGGTCTATGACGTGGCGGTTGTTGGCGCCGGACCTGCGGGGCTCGCCGCTGCCGTCTATGCCGCGTCCGAGGGACTGTCGGTCCTCGTGCTCGACCAGCGGGCCTTCGGCGGACAGGCAGGGGCGTCGGCGCGGATCGAGAACTATCTCGGTTTCCCGACCGGCATTTCTGGCATGGGCCTTGCCGGGCGCGCCTTCAACCAGGCGCTGAAATTCGGCGCCGAGATCGCAATTCCGCTAGAGGTGAAGCGACTCGATTGCGAGGCAGCGGAAAATGGGTCAGGCGATCCCCTGCGCTTGGAGCTCACTAATGGCGCCGCGGTGCAAGCCCGATCCATTGTGGTTGCCTCCGGTGCTCGCTACCGTCGGCCTCCGATCCCGAACCTATCCACCTTCGAGGGTGCGGGCGTTTCCTATTGGGCGTCCCAGGTGGAGGCCAAGCTCTGCGAGGGCGAGGAGGTTGCTCTGGTAGGCGGGGGCAATTCGGCGGGGCAAGCCGTGGTCTTCCTCGCGCCGAAGGTAAAGCGCTTGCATCTCGTGGTGCGCGGGCCGGGCTTGGAAGCCTCGATGTCGCGGTACCTCATCGACCGCATTGCCGCTCTCCCCAATGTTGAGCTGCACTCCGGAACCGAAGTGGTTGCGTTGGAGGGAGACGAGAGCACGGGCCTCACCGCAGCGGTGTTCCGTGACCGCAAGTCTGGCACCACCCACACCTGTCCCTTGCGTCATCTCTTCCTGTTCATTGGCGCGGACCCGAACGCCACCTGGTTGAATCGCTGCGTCGCAGTGGACAATAAGGGCTTTGTAGTGACCGGAGCAAATTCCACTGGCGGAGCTCGCGGTAATCACCGGCCAGTCCTACCGCTCGAGACCAGTCGCCCCGGGGTCTTCGCCATCGGCGATGTGCGGGCGGGTTCGACCAAGCGCGTCGCGGCGGCTGTGGGAGAAGGCGCCGCTGTCGTGGCGCAGATCCACAGCGTGCTTGCCATAGAGTCTGGCTGATAGACGCACCAAGCATTGAAGGTCCCGAGAGGTCTGCCTGAAACGTCCGCTTTGGGTCAGTAGCTGACGTCAGCGCGGCACGGCGGATTGGTCCGCTTAGTGCCAGAAGCTGACATTGGCGCTTCATTTGGGTCATACCTTGCCCAGCACGCGCAACGGATCGAAGTTCTCAAAAAAGCCTCGTTGTGTTGCTGAAAAAAACGCCAACTGGCCAGGTCGCGGCTATACTTATCCATCGGATACTGGTAGTGCCCCATGCTTGATCTCCTGGGGTTGCCGTGACAATTCAAAAGGGGGAATTCATCGATGGCGTGCTACCGCTCGAAACTGCTTATTGCCTTTGTCGCGATCTCTTGCTTCGCCTGTGAGGCGCAATCGGCGCCCGACATAACCCAGGCCGTGTCAACGGACTGTCGATGGGATTATCACAATTTCTGCAGCGAATATGGGATCGGAAGCCCACTTCTGAATTACTGCTTTCGCAACAACGGCGCCAAACTGTCCAAGGCATGCGTGGCGGCATTGATCCAGGCGGGTGACGTCTCGAAAGCCTATGTGCAGCAACGCCGGAGACAAGGCCACTAAAGCCAGCGTGTTCGCGGTCTAACGGCTTAGGCGGGCTCGCGACCCTTCTGCTTGGCGCCGCTCGCTAAGGGGAGTTCTAAAATCCGTCAGCTTGGGCAGCGAACGCGACGCACCGCGGTTGGCCAGCACGTGAAAGAACGCCTCCGTCGCTCGCAGGAGCGGTGGCGCGATCCGCTTCTGACCGTGCTCACGATCCTGCTCGCCTTGCTGATGTTCGTCGTCGCCCCGCTTCATGCAGTAGGGATCATCGAAAGCCAAGATGTTGGATTGGCCGTCGGGCTAGTCGTCATAGCCGCCGTTGTGTTCCAGTCCGGAATGTCAACGGCCGTTGTCGTGATGCTTATGGCGCTCGGCCTGGCCGCTACAGCTACCGTGCTTCGCCTCCATCATCACTCGACTCTCGATCTCTACCTCGACGCAAGCGCGTGGGTACTAATAGGTCTTGCCCTAAGCTGGGTGGTTGCCCGAGCGGTTTTTGCGCCCGGACACATTACCTACCATCGCATCATGGGAGCCATCTTGCTCTATCTAGCCATCGGCCTAACTTTTGTCGCGCTCTATACTTTCGTTGGCCTGCTTGTCCCCGACGCATTTTCCGAGCTGACCGTAAAAGATAGTCCGACGATCGCCAGCACGATGATCTATTTCAGCTTTGGAACCCTTACCACGGCTGGCTCCGGTGATCTTGCGCCTTTGCATCCGATCGCGCGTAGCCTTTGCAACGTGGAGGCGATGATAGGACAACTTTATCCTGCAACGCTGCTGGCGAGGCTGGTGACACTTGAGATCGAGGGCGAAGACAGAGCCTGACCCTCTCGGCGCTCAGCTCCGCTGACAAGACGATCGGCAGCGTCAATGACGCCGCCTATCTCTTCACCAGACTCGCCTATGGCTGCCGATGTCCGTTTTGGGTCAAAAGCTGCCATTCAGGGAGTGTGTCGTTGACGACTGCTAGGTGCCAAAAGCAGTCATTTAGCTGAACTCAATGCACAAGGCCCGCTGCGTGCTCATTTATGCCGGTCGCCTGAGCATCGGCGAGGTCCTCCAAACCAACTACTTCACAGGTTCGATTTCGTCTGGCTTCCAACTTTGGTCGAACCACGGCTCTAGTGGGCCGTAGAGGCGCAAGATCGTGAACCACCCTCTACCAGAAGCAGTTTGAAGCCAGTTACTCTCTTTGCCGGTTGGCGCGTTGGGACCGAAGTAGAGTTCGTAGGAACCGTCAGGGTTCTTCTGAAGCCCCGCGCTGTAGCTTCCTAGCGCGGGAAATTGCTGGTCCGTCTGCAGCATTGATCGCGTTTGCGCATCGTAGACCGTTATGGACCAAAAGTTCTTGGCTGGCGGGTTGGCCGGTATCGTCAGTTTGTAGTTCTTCCCTCCGTCGAGGTAGTTGCTCTCGGAGTCCAGAGCGGCGATTGCATAACGGCAAGGGCTCGGCATATTTGCCGATCGTGGAACTCCTGCACAGCTATTTCGAGATCGCCGGCAAGGACAGCGTTACAGCGCGTCGAGAGAAGGCCGAGTTGTACCGCCTCAAAGGCGAACTTGCGTTGCGGACCGGGTCACAAAATGGGGACGCCGAAGAACACTTCCGTCGAGCGATCGGAACGGCGCGGCACCAGCTGAGCAAAGCCTGGGAGCTCCGAGCGACGACAAGTCTGGCGTGCTTTTGCAAAAAACAGGGTCGGCGCGACGAAGCGCGCCAAATGCTCTCCGACGCACACGACTGGTTCACCGAAGGGTTTGACACTCCTGACCTTAAGGCCGCCAAGGCGCTGTTGAATGAGCTGGACGCAGGGGGCAGTTTGACTCGGTATAGCGCACCCAATGGGCAGCTCCATTGCCGTTGAGGCGGCCTTCTGCAGGGCCGCCTGGCATGCGGACGCTGCATCACCTCGATGTCCGCTTTGGGTCAAAAGCTGAAGCGCATCAAGCATTGCTGCGTTGATTTGTTCGGAATGTTGCCGCTACGTATCACTCGTGCTGGGCTGCGGGTGCTAGGCTCAGCGCCAACTCAGAATCCCTCTAGTAGATAGTTGCTAGCGGGGGTGGAGGGAGCGCCCAATGACCTGTCGCATGGGCTTCTTAGCTAGCCTGCCACTGGTTCTCTGCGGACTATTTGCAGCAACAGTTCCCGCGGCGAGCGCCGACCTGGGTCCACTGCCGCCTGAACCGTTGGCCGAACCAGCGCCGGCGCCCAGTCAATGGCAGTTCAGCTTTACGCCCTATGGCTGGGCGCCGAGTATCAGCGGAAATGTCACTGCCCGGGGACACACTGTCGATTTCAGTGACAGCTTCTTTCAGGTTGTCGAGAAGAGCGACTCGCTCATGGCCTTGATGGGCTATTTCGAGGCGAGAAAGGGACCGCTTGCACTTTTCACCGATGTTGTGTGGGAGGACCTCGGCTTCCCAGGGGACTTGCAGGTGCACCGTGACCCGCTCGCCCATCTGAATGTGACCCTAAAGGCACATGCCCAGCTTGGTTACCAGCAAACCATCGTCCAGTCCGGCGTGGCCTACGAGATCGCCAAATGGGGGGACGCGGCGTCGTACACCGCCTTGGATGTGCTGGGTAGTGCGCGTTACTGGGATGAGCAGTCCAATCTGGACCTCAACGTTACCGGCACGGTGGATTTTCAGGACCTCGGGCTACATCGCTCAGGGTCGCTAGAAGTGGCCCGCTCCGGCGACCTTGAATGGGTCGATCCTGTGGTCGGAGGGCGGTTGAGGCATGAGATTGCCCCTGGAGAGGAGCTCGACCTCGAAGGCGACGTTGGCGGCTTCGGGGTTGGCAGCGAGTTTTCGTGGCAGGTGGTCGGGACCTATGGCTTCGACACCATGTGCTTAGGGACGCCACTCCATGCGGTGGTCGGCTATCGCGCCCTCGCGGTGGACTTTAGCGAGACCGGTGCGCATGGAAGGAACGGCGTCGACGACGTCCAATGTGGCCCCTTGCTTGGAGCGAGCTTCCGCTGGTAGGAACGCGGCGGTGGCTTGCGCGCAAGCCTGGCATTCGGTCACTCTCCCGGACACTTGTCTTCATCACTCCTGCAGCGGTCGTCGCGGATGTCAGCTTTGGGTCAACTGCAGAAGGCCCACTCTGAGTCTAACTGGTCCGCTCTTGCCCGAAGAGCGGACATTGCCGCAGGTTTAGTTGCCGCCAATGCTTCGGCGGTTCGGCGACACGCGGATTTTCAGTTCTCAGTGATGGATTTCCCGCCGGGGATGGTCGTGTCCTGTCTCGACCTAACACGCTGATTCCTCACCATTGCCACGGCCCCCAATACCCCAGCCTCTCCTAGTTTAGTCCAAGGTGCTGGTACCAAGGCGGTACCATGCGGAAGGATCGGCTTGATAGCGCCGCAGTCGGTAGATCGCGTCGCATGATTCG
>Ga0116217_10005217_pt1 | contig 11467 bp, 14 predicted proteins | sample Sb_taG_6_FD_89697 | JGI IMG/M metagenome (GOLD analysis project Ga0116217, IMG submission 89697) | Peat soil microbial communities from Weissenstadt, Germany - Sb_50d_4_PS metaG | ecosystem: Environmental > Terrestrial > Soil > Wetlands > Peat | place: Germany: Weissenstadt | collected 2010-09-21 | reverse complement strand
GGTGCTCGACACGCATGCCCTCGCGGACGGGCTCGGTGCAGGCGCGGACGCCCGGGGCGCCGTCGACGGCGACGATGCAGTTCGGGCATTGACCGGCGCAGCAGAGCAGCCCGCGCCGGCGGTGGTACTTGAAGCTGCGCGAGAAGGTGCGCCGGCCGTCGGCGAACAGCGCCGATCCGACCGTGTCGCCCTCGTACGCCTCGACCGGCTTGCCGTCGAACGTGAATCGGATCACCTTGCCCCGGTCAATCAGCTCCCCAGGCTGGTTCGGCAGCCGGCTCATGCGGCGCCACCGCCATTCGGTTCGGCGGGCCGCGCAGTCAGGAGCACCTCGTTCGTCCGCGTGTCGCGCTCGGCGATGAACCAGGCGCGGCACCCCGACCGGTGGAACCACCACTCGCGCTGGACGCCGGCGCGGTTGCGGCGGAAGTAGTTGTACTCGCCGAGCTCTCGGAGCGTGGGCCGCGACGTCGGGCGTGAGGAGATCTCGCCACCGTAACCGAAGTCGGTCACTTCGCGGACGCCGCAGTTGGGGCAGGTCAGGAGGAAAGACATGACGCCTTTGTGAGGACAAACCTACGCCCGCCCCTGTGATCGTGTCCAATATCTAATTAAGCTCTATTGATTCGCTGATCGAATCATGGAACTACGCCAGCTTCGCTACTTCGTCGCGGTCGCGGAGGAGCTGCACTTCCGCCGTGCCGCCGAGCGGCTGCACATCTCCCAGCCGCCGTTGAGTCAGCAGATTCGGGCTCTGGAGGACGAGCTCGGATTCGCGCTGCTGATCCGCACGCGCCGGCGCGTCCAGCTCACGCCCGCCGGCGAGGCGTTCCTGCGCGACGCCCGGGCGCTGCTCGGCGAGCTCGACGGCGCGGTCGCCACCGCGCGCCGGATCGACGCCGGCCAGACCGGGCGGCTGCGGATCGGGTTCGTCGGCTCGGCGCTGCTGTCGATCGTCCCCGGCACGGTCGAGCGGTTTCGCGCCTCGCGGCCCGGCGTCGCAATCGAGTTGCGCGAGCGGTCGACCGTCGATCAGCTGCGCGCGGTCGCCGCGGGCGTGATCGACGTCGGTCTCGTGCGCCCGCCGATCGACGACGACGGCGGGCTGCGCGCGCAGACGGTCCTCCGTGAGCGGACGGTGGCGGCGTTGCCGGCGGGGCATCCGCTGGCGGCGCTCGGCCGGGTGCCGCTGCGCCGGCTGGCGGACGAGCCGCTGGTGCTGTTCCCGCGGGATCAGGCGCCCGGCTTCCACGACCTGCTGATCGGCGCCCTGGCCGACACCGGCGCCGGCCCGCGGGTGCTCCAGTACGCGCCCGAGATGCTCACGATCATCGGGCTGGTGGCGGCGGGCACCGGCGTGTCGCTCGTGCCCGCGTCGGTCAGCCGGCTCGCGCTCGACGGCGTCGCCTACCGCCCGGTGACCGGCGCGCCGCGTTCCGAGCTCGTGGCGATCACCCGCGCCGACGACGACTCCGCGCTCGTGCGCGCGTTCGTGGCCGAGGCGATCACCTGAGCGGCGGCCGTGCTCAGGTGTGTCCCGCCAACGCGTCGCGAAATCCTGCGGCGGTGCGCGAGGGCGCCGTTGTGCTCGTGACAGGTGCGGCCGGGATGGTCGGCGGTTTCGTGGTCCAGCTCGCCACCAGCCTCGGGGCGCATTTTGTCGCTGGGGTGCAGCGTCGGGACGTGGAGGAGGCGGGGCAGTTGGGTGCCGAGATGACCGTCGACACCGGAGGAGAACTCGAGGGCACGGTTCGCGGCGAGTGGCCGGAAGGCGTAGATGCGTGCATCGATACCGTCGGCCTCGCTGCTGACGGCGTGGCGTGCGTCCGCGACGGCGGCGCTTTCGTCACTTCCGTGCCCATGCGGTACCCGGCGCGGCGCGGGAGATCGCTCCGCAGACCGTGCAGGTGCAACCGGACGCTGACGCGCTTGCCGTGCTCGTGGATCGGGCCGCGGCCGGCGAGCTGACGGTACGCATCGCCGAGGTTCTGCCACTCGAGCGTTTCCGCGATGCGTACGACAGGTTGAAGCGTGGCGGGCTCCACGGGAAGATCGTCCTGACCCCGTAGGGCCGGCGTCGTCAGACCCGGTCGAGAATCCAGATCCGCGGGACCAGGACCGCGTTCAGCTGCAGCGCGACGAGCAGGCCGATCGCCAGGTACGTGTTGATCAAGCACGTGAGCGCCGCGACCGCGTACAGGCACTGGTACACGACGATCCGCCGCCGCATGGCGGTTCGCATGTCTGGCGTCGCTTCCGCGCTCATGAGGCCGGCACGCTCGGCGTACACGAGGCTGACGAACAGCACGGCCCCGAGCAGGAACAGGTTCAGCCAGTAGACGGCCATCGAAAGCCGGTAGGTCGTGTCCTGCGCCAGCAGCCCGGTCGAGAACGGCATCAGCGTGACCCCCAGCAGGAACATGAGGTGGATCCAGGTCAGCGGCCTCGTGCTGCGGGTGAAGTTCTCCAGCTGCGCCTGCTGGCCGACCCAGAAGATCCCGAGCGTCAGAAAGCTCATTGCGTAAGGCAGCAGGCGTGGCGCGACGTCGTGGGACAGGCCGTGCAGCAGCGCGTGCTCCGAGCCACCACCGCCCGACCAGATGGGTTGCTGCGGGCGCGTCGGCACCGACGGCGGCTTGAGGTCGAGCACCAGCAGTGTCATCGCGACCGCGAACACGCCATCGCTCAGCGCCGCGAGGCGGTCCAGGCTGCTGCCCGCGAACCGGTGGTAGCTGATCGGCATCCGCGCACCTGGACCCTAGCTCAGCCGGATGCGGACCCGCGGACAACTGCGCTCCCGTATGGTCGGAGAGCGTTGGGATCGACCCTGAGATCACCGCTGCGGACGCGTGAGCTGCTCGGTCGATACCTCCCGCCACCCCCGGCGGTGATCCTCGACATCGGCGGTGCCGAGGGCGCCTACGCCCTCCCGCTGGCCACGCGCTCGATGACCCGAGTCCAGCGCGAAACGGTCATGCGGGCGGTACGCCGCGTCGAGTCCGAACGGACCCTGCTCGGCGTAAGCCCTCACCTCATGGCGATCGGCGCAAAGGCCCAGGCCCGCTCAGATTCAAGGACCCCGAGGGGGCGCGACGCTCGCAGACAACGGCCTGTTCATGCGCCGTCGGTCTGATACAAGAGGCGTGAGATGCCCACCGCACGGTCCGAGACGAGCGCCGACGACGACCGAGTGCGCATCACGACGTGGACCTTCGAAGACGGGGAAGACACCGGCCACCACCGGCACGAATACGACTACATCGTCGTTCCGATCACCGGCGGGACCTTTGCGGTCACCGAGCCGGGCGGCTCGACACGTGAGATGACGCAGCGAGCCGCGCTCGCCTATCTCGGACGAGCAGGTACCGAGCACAACGTCATCAACCGCAGCGGGCGCACGGCGGTCTTCGTCGAGGTCGAGCTCAAGCGGTGAGCTCGGCGTTTACGTGATCGTCATGCCCCCATCGACGGCCAGCGTCTGACCGGTCACGTACCCTGCTGCCGGGCTGGCGAGGAACACGAGCGTGGCGGCGAGCTCGCGTGGATCGCCCTCGCGCCCCGCGGGGATGCGCTGCTGCTGGGCCTCGAGGTAGCCGGGCGGGTACTGCTCGGTCATCTCAGAGGCGAAGAAGCCCGGCGCGATGGCGTTGACGCGGATCCCCTTACGACCCGTCCACTGCTGCGCGAGGTCGCGAGTGAGTCCGATCAGGCCCGCCTTCGAGGCGGCGTACGCCGCTTGCGGCAGGCCCGCAGTGGTGAGCCCGAGAACGCTCGAGATGTTGATGATGCTGCTGCCGGGCTCCATCACGCGGCCGCACGCCTGGGCCATCCAGTAGCAGCCGTTGAGGTTGATGTCGATGACCTCGCGGAACTGCTCCGGTGTCTCGCGCGTCGCTGGTACGGCCGTGCCGATCCCGGCGTTGTTGACCAGGATGTCGACGCGACCGAGCCGCTCGACGGTCTGTTCGACGAGCCGCCGGCAATCCTCGGGTCGGGCGACGTCGGTCTCGACCGCGATCGCGCGCCGGCCCGCGCTCTCGACCAGTCGCTGCGTCTCCTGCAGTCGGTCGATGCGGCGTGCCCCGAGCGCCACATCGGCGCCGGCCTCCGCCAGCGCCCGCGCGAACGCGACGCCGAGTCCCGACGAGGCCCCCGTGACGATCCCGACTCGGCCATCGAGGCGGAAGGTGTCCAGGACGGTGGATTGGGCGCTCACGGGCTCTCCTTCGACTTGGTTGTTCTGGGTCTTTGCGGCAAGCCGGGCTCCTCGGAGGTCCTCAGGACCAGGCGAACACGGGCTCACCGATCTCGTCCACTCGCTCACCGATCCGGCCCAACAGTCCGACTTGTCGCAATTGGAAGAGGACCGCACCGGTGGGCGCATGAATCAGCTGGTCGCCGAGGGGCAGTTGCAGCACCGGGCGATCGCTCTCGGGGATCGAGATGAACCGCGGCACGGCATCGACGAGTGCCTGGAGGCCGACGCGGTACACCGCGAACACCTCGTCACGGGCAGGTTTGAGATCGGGGTTGGCGTCGCCCCAGAGCACGACGGGCGAGATCACGTACCCCGAGCGCGTCGGATAGTCGTCGAGCCACCCAACTACGCTCCCTGGCTCCAGGCGAACTCCGAGCTCCTCTTCGAGCTCACGCAGTGCGGCGTCGAGTGGGGTCTCACCGGGATCGACCCTGCCTCCCGGCAGCGCCCACTGGCCTGCGTGGCGCGTCATTCGCAACGCACGCTGGCATAGGAGGAAGGCCGCGCCCCCGGCGCCGCCCACGATTCCCCGATCACGCTCGGGGTCGCTATCGACGAGCGCGATCGCCACCGCGGCGTGGCGCCGTCCCTCGAGCGGCTGCGCTCGACGCTCGTGGGCATCGAGGTTTGCGGAGATCGCGGAACGGAGGCTGTCATCGAAGCGCATCATCACGAGCGCCCGCTCACCCCCCAAAAGCCTCCCAGCCACCACACGACGCTCAACCGGATCCAACTGAAACCCACGACCAACCCACTCACGCACCACACCCTCCAATCGACGCGAAACACCCATCGTGTTGCGTCGATCGGATGAATCCACCCACGCCCCCACATGCACAATGCGTCACGGTCTTGCCGAGATCGCTCTAATGACGTGTTGTGCAGGTTCGCCGGTTCGGCCGGCTGGTGTGAGAGACCGAGCGCACCCCTAGTCACAAACCGAGTGACCGCGAGATGATCTCCTTCTGGATCTCGCTGGTCCCCCCGTAGATCGTGGTGACGATCGTGTGGCGGACATGGCGCTCCATGTCGTACTCGGTGGCGTAGCCGTACCCGCCCATCATCTGCATCCCCTCAAGCGCGGTGCGCTTGGCGACCTCGGTCGCCTTCAGCTTGGCCATCGACGCCTCGCGCGGCAGCATCTTGTCCGGGTTGGCCTGGACCGCCTCCGCCACCCCGTACACGAGGTGCCGGGTGGCCTCGATCTCGGTGGCGAGCTCCGCAAGCCGGTGGGCCACCGTCTGGAAGCTGCCGATCGTCTTGCCGAACTGCTTGCGCTCCTTCACGTACCCCAGAACGTCCTCGAACGCCCGCTCCGCCATCCCAAGTGCCTGCGCCGCGATGATCAGCCGCTCGTTGTTGAGGCCGGCCATCAACTGCATCCAGGCCTGGTCGCGGCGGCCCACGACCCGCTCCTCGGGCACGTGGCAGTCGGTAAAGAACATGTCGTTGACCTCGCGGCCGCCCATCGTCTCGATGCCGCGGATCTCCAGCCCCTCACTGTCGCGCGGGACCGAGATCATCGTGAGCCCTTCGTGCTTGTTGCCGGTACGCGACGTGCGGCACACGAGCAGAATGTGGTCAGCCGCGTGGGCGCCGGTGATCCAGGTCTTCTGGCCGTTGATCACCCAGCCGCCGTTGGCCCGTTCGGCCCGGCACGACAGGTTGCCCACGTCCGATCCGGCCTCGGGCTCGGACATCGCGATCGCGTAGACGGTGCCGCCGACGATCCGCGGCAGGATCTCGTCCTTCAGCGCATCGCTCCCGAACAGCTCGACCGGGCGGGCGGACATCATCGTGACCGGGAAGAACCCCATCGGGATCTGGCCTCGAGAGAACTCCTCGCACAGCAGGCACAGGTCGACCGAGCCGCCGCCCGCGCCACCGTACGCCTCCGGGATCGCGGCCCCGAGCCACCCCAGCTCGGCGATCTTTGCGTAGATCTCGGGGTTGTGGGGCTCGGTCCCGTTGTGGGTGAGCGCGTCGCGCTGCTCGCGCGTCCCGCACTCGCGCTTGGCGAAGTCGCGGATCGCCTCGACGAACGCGCGCTGCTCGTCGGTTAGGTTCAAGTTACTGGCTCCTCCTGCTGTGTCTTGGTCGCAAAGATCGAGACTACATTCCCCATTGAGCGCATGGCAGCAGCACTGTTCACCAGCGACGTGCGGCCGAACTTCGCGGCGGTCCGGCGCAACTGATAGCGCGTGCTGGACGCGATCCGGCGATCCGGCGATCCGGCGATCCGGCGATCCGGCGATCCGGCGATCCGGCGAGCCGCGATCGCGCCCGAGCCGATCCCGACCCCGTTGTGGCGCACGATCTCGCTGGGCCCGCTGGGATAATCGTCACATGGCGGAGCCCATGGTGTTCAGGCCAGGCGGGGTGTCGTACCTGCGGATCCCCGCCCCGGACCCCGAACGGACAGCGACCTTCTACGCGACCGTGTTCGGCTGGACGGTCGACACCGATCGGGAGAATCCGAGCTTCGCGGACGGCAGCGGGCACGTCATTGGTCACTTCATGCCGGACCTGGCGGTCGCCGGCGCGGCTGGCGTCAAGCCCTACGTCTACGTCGACGACGTCGCCGACACGCTCGACCGGGCGCTCGATAACGGTGCCGAGCCGGCGACCGCTCCCTACCCCGAGGGCAACCTGACCGTGGCGACGTTCCGCGACCCCGCCGGCAACGAGATCGGCGTCTGGCAGCTGGCCGCCGAGCCTTGGCAGCAGGGCGCCGGCGCCTGAGCCGGATGCTGATCCGCCCCGCGAACCCCGCCCGCGACGCGGAGGCGATCGCGAGCATCTACGCGCCGTATGTCACCGACACCGTAATCTCGTCTGAGGACGGGGCGCCGACCGCGGCCGAGATGGCTACGCGGATCGACCGGCTCACGAAGACCCACGCCTGGTTGGTGGGCGAAGATGGAGGCGAGATCCTCGGCTACGCCTACGGCTGTCCGCACCGGGAGCGCGCCGCTTACCGGTGGGCGACCGAGGTCAGCGTATACGTCGACCCGGGACACCAGAGGCGTGGCACCGGCCGCGCCATGTACGAGGCGCTGCTCGGGCTGCTCGCCGACCAGGGCTACCGGATCGCGCTGGCCGGCATCGCGCTGCCGAACGAGGCCAGCGTCGCGCTCCACGAGGCGTGCGGGTTCAAGCCCGTCGGTGTGTACCGGGGGATCGGCTTCAAGCACGGCACGTGGTGGGACGTCGGCTGGTGGCAGCGCGACCTCGCGAGCGGCCACGCCGACGTTGTGGCGTAGTCACTGGCGACTCCACCGGCGACCTCCCCGATGCGAGCGGGCCCATCCCGATGCATCTTGGGTAGGCACCCGTCCCGCGCCACAGGAGGAAGTCCCGATGGACCAAGATCTCTTCGACTACAGCCCGATCGTCGCGCGCGAGCCCATCCGCTGGCCGGGCGACGCGCGCGTCGCGTTCTACGTCGGACTGAACGTCGAGCACTTCCACGTCGACAGCCCCTGGACGAGCCTGTGGGAAGGGACGGCGTCGCTCGTGCCCGACCCGCTGAACTACGGCTGGCGCGACTACGGACCGCGGGTCGCGATCTGGCGGCTGATCGAGAGCCTCGACCGCCACGGCATCCGCGCCAGCGCGTTGCTGAACTCAGATGTCGTCCAGCGCTATCCCCAGATCATCGACGCGGGGCGGGCGCGGGCCCGGACTCACCGAGACGTTCCAGACGCCGTCGCTGCTCGCGGAGCTCGGGCTCACCTACGTGCTCGACTGGACCAACGACGACCAGCCGTATCCGCTGAACGTGGCAGGCATGTTGAGCGTGCCCTACTCGGTCGAGCTCAACGACCTCAACGTGTTCCTCAGCAGAGGCCTCACCGGACCGGGCTTCGTCCAGCTCGTCAAGGACCGGCTGGACCAGCTCTACTCCGACTCCGCCGGCAGCGGCCGGGTCATGGCTCTCGCCCTCCATCCGTTCGTGATCAGCCAGCCGTTCCGGCACAGGTACCTGGACATGGCGCTCGAGTACGTCGCCGGCCACCCCGGGGTCTGGCTGACGACAAGCGACGAGATCGCCGAGCACTTCACGCGCGCGAACGGATCGGAGTCGTGATGCGGGTCGCCGTGCTCGCCGACATCCACGGGAATCTGCCGGCGCTGCGCGCGGTGCTGGGCGAGATCGATCGAGAGCCGGCGGACGCGCTCGTGGTCGCGGGCGACGTCGTCGCGGGCCCGCTGGTCGCCCTGCTCGTCGCCGCCGGCAGGGTGCCCGACGGCGTCACCGCCGTCGTCGAGCAGGGTCGCGCGCTCGGACGCCCCCGCAGAATCCAGGTGACCGTATCCGGGCAGCGAGTCCGCGTTAGCGGTTCAGGACTGGTCGTGGCCGAGGGAAAGCTCCGCCTCTAGGAGTCGTCGTCGAGCAGCAGCGCCAGCGTCGGGCATGCGTCGACCGCGCGGCGGGCCAGCCCGAGCAGGTGGGGCGGCACCTCGGACTCGTCGAGGATCGGATAGCCCCAGTCGTCGAGCCGGATCAGCTCGGGCAGGAGCTCCGCGCACAGCCCGTGCGCCTCGCAGGTGATCGGGTTGACGCGCACCCGGGGGCTCATCGAAGCCGGCCCCCGGCGACCGCCGGTCCTCCGAGCGGAAGCCCCGCCGGGACCGCGTTGCACCGCCCTCGGCGGTGGCCATCGATGTCGTCGTCGAACACCGCGAGCGCGCTCTCGACGAACCGCACCGCGCCGTCGGGATGGTGGCAGGCGCCGCGCCCGCGGACCTCCGAGGTCCACCGGAGCACGCGGTCGCGCTCGGAAGCGTGAGCGACGCCGTCGGCGAACGCGCCGACCGCGTCGGCAATCGCCCGCAGCCCATACACGCAGGGGCCGCACTGACCGGCGGACTGTCCGGCCAGGTACGCGATCACGCGAGCGCTTTCGTGCAGTCCACACGAGCTCTCGCCGAGCGCGATCAGAACGCCGGATCCGAGCGTGCACCCGACCGACCGAAGGTCCTCGCGCGCGAGGCGCAGCGACGTCGCCCGCGAAGCCTCCATCCAGGTGCCGAAATAGCCGCCGACCAGCAGCGCCTGGAGCGGCTCGGACGGGCCGCCGGCCGCCGCCAGCAGATCGCCCATCGCGGTCCCGAATGCGAGCTCGTACACCCCGGGCGCTCTGACCGCGCCGGTGATCGTGACCAGCGCCGAGCCGGGATCGGCGACCGTGCCGAGCTCGCGGTACCAGCTGGACCCGAAGCGGGCCACGAGCGCGAGCTGCGCGAGCGTCTCGGGGTTCTGGATCAGCGTCGGTCGGCCGCGGTAGCCGCGCTCGAACGGCCGCGGCGGGATGAACGTTGGCAGCTGGGCGCCACCGTTCAGGTAGTGCACGACCGCGCTCTCCTCGCCGGCGACGTACCCCTCGGGCGCCGCTACGACCTCGACCGATACCGGGTCCCGTTCGCGCGCCGCGATCGCGGCCTCCAGCGCCGCCACCGCGTCGACCGCGTTCTCGCCGACCTTGACGATCACCTGCCGCGACCCGACCGCGCCGGCGGCCAGCACCGCACCGTCGAGCACCAGATGCGGCAGCCTCGACAGCAGCAGGCGGTCCTTGGCGCTCGCCGGCTCGGTCTCCGAGCCGTTGACGATCACCGGTCCGACGCGCCGGCGCCCGGCCACCGCGCGGAGCTTGCGCGCGGTCGGAAAGTCCGCGCCACCCCTCCCGCGTAGCCCGCTCAGCTCGACTTCCTCGATCAGCTGGTGCGCGGGCACCTGCGGCAGCGGGCCGTGGACTCGCGTATGCGCCGCGAGCGATACCGCGTCGCCGCCGGGCTCGAGGCCGGCGAGCACGCGTGGCAGACCGTGGTGGCCGCCGTTGGAGAAGCTCATCGGTTGCCGCTACCCCGGTGCGCCCGACAGTGTGCCCGTGACGACGTTGCTCTGGTCGTTGATCTGCAGCACGGCCCGCAGGTCGACCACCGAGCCCTGGCTGTCCGCGACGCGGGCCGTGAACTGTGTGCCGCGGAGCTCGTCGATCGATCCCTGGAGGACCGACGGGACCCCGGCGAGCGCGAGGTCGACCTGACTCCCGGTCATCGAGAGCCCGGCGCCGATGGGCTGGCCGGCGATCCTGACCCGCAACCGCCCCCGGACCTGGCCGTTCACGCTCGTCGAGAGGTCGACCACCGCGCCGCCCGGCGCGGCGCTCTCGCGCACGCTGCCGGAGAGGTTCGCGGTGAACGGACCGCTGATCGAGCTAGCCCCCCCGCCGGAGCTACCCCCACCGCCAGAGCCGCCGCTGCCCCCTCGGGAGGACGACGAACTGGGAGCGGCCGCCGCGCCGCCGAGCAACGAGGCCGGCGTCCCTGCGCGCTTGGCCCAGCCGTGCTGGAGCGGACCCGCGAGCGTGAAGATCATCAGCCCAATTGGAGTGATCACCGCGAGCGCCGTCGCCGGCGCGCGCAGAACGGCGTGGTCCGAGCCCACGTGAGCGATCCGCAGCCACACCGCTATCAGCACGGCCATGATGCAGACCACCGTCAGCGCCAGCATCCACCACTGCTTGACGTCGCTGCCGGTGCCGAGGCCGTGCAGCACCGCCACCGGCCAGCTCGCGTACGCGAGCCAGTGGATCGCGCGCCACGCGCGATAGCCCAGCCGCCGCCGGACGAGGCTCGTGACGGCGATCGCGACGAGCAGATCGAACGAAAGCGTGCCGAGGCCCAGCCACAGCGGCCGGTAGGGCGAGTTGAACGGGATCACCCCGTCCAGCAGCGTGATCGGCGCGAACCCGTCAAGCACGCTCGTGACGATGTGGATCACGAGCACGACCAGCACCAACAGCGAGACGTCGCGGTGGACCGCGTCGATCGCGAACCGCGGCCACCGCTCGGCCACGAACCGCACCGAGCCGAGGATCCCGATGACCACGCTGGCGGTCAGCAGCACGAGCGCGACCGCGCCCGTGCCCCGTGCGAGGTACCAGTAGGCGCTCGGTGCGAGCGTCGCGCCAGCCGCGAGGCTCACGAGCCCAGGCCCTCCGGGACCACGCTCAGCATCGCCGGACCGGAACCCACGAGCGGCAGGTCGTCGCCCTCAGAGGGCCAGCCACCGACGTGGAGCACTGTGCCGTTCGTGCGCACGAGCCGGCTCGGCAGCGCGAGCGCCTCCAGCCACGGCGCCGCCTTCTCGCCGCGGACGATCGTCGCGGTGCTCGCGATGTTCGCGTCCAGGCACGAGCC
>Ga0116217_10005216_pt1 | contig 11470 bp, 9 predicted proteins | sample Sb_taG_6_FD_89697 | JGI IMG/M metagenome (GOLD analysis project Ga0116217, IMG submission 89697) | Peat soil microbial communities from Weissenstadt, Germany - Sb_50d_4_PS metaG | ecosystem: Environmental > Terrestrial > Soil > Wetlands > Peat | place: Germany: Weissenstadt | collected 2010-09-21 | reverse complement strand
CGGGCTGCGCAGATCGTTATCGCGCATTTCAACGCGGGTGTCCGCCGACGCAGCATCAATCGTGGCATCAATCGAGGATTTGGACGGGTCCGAGGGGTCGTATTGAACTGTGCCGCTCAATTTGGTGAAGTTCCCGCGAACCGTAGAGATTCCCATATGGCGCACGGCGAACTGTGCTGCGGTGTGCGCCGGATCAAGTTGCCAGGTTGCGGTTTGCGCCGCCGCAGCGACCGCTAAACCCATTGCTAATACTAAGATATAAGCTTTCCGAGCCATCATACCCTCCCTATTTGGGGCGTTCATCTGCTTCTCCACCCGCTCACGGCGACTTGAAGCTGCCAACGTTCCGATTGTTGCAACGGATTCAGAAAGATCAAGCCACCTCGGTATTGGTTTGGCAGCCTCTAAAGCCGTTCCGACCAAACGCGGATGAGACCCTAGTCAGTAGTCAATATGACACCATTTTAGCCGGTCGACAGGACAATATCAACCCACTACCGCAGGCCCGCTAGACTATGGTGGGGTGGGAGCACGGCTTCCAGCGGTCCCCAGAAACGATGAAAATAAGCGTGCCATTCCGAGCGAAGCGAGGAATCTCGCTCTGTTTCGTGCGAATCGAGTTACAAAAGCCAGGGCGAGATTCCTCGCTTCGCTCGGAATGACAGGGCATTTTCGGAATCGGAATGACGGGGCATTTTCGAAACCGGAGGGGTTTGTGACGGAACTTAACCCGCAGGGGAAACAGATGGCCGACGAGTCGATGGTGCGCAATCTTGACGCTCAAGCCCGGGCGATCTGGCCGCAGGAAGGCGTGCTCTTTCGTCGCTACGCGCTGCCGGAGGAGCCCTACATCCTCGATGCCGGCTGCGGGACGGGCGAGATTTCGTGGCGGCTGGCGGAGCTTTTTCGACGCGCCCGAGTGCTTGGGGTCGACATTATCGACGACCACTTGAAACTCGCGCGGTCGCGTTACCAAAGCCTTGCACCGCGCTTGTCGTTCGAGCACCAGAGTGTGTTCGGGCTCGGCGCCGCCGCTCATGCCTTCGACCTCACGGTGTGCCGTCACGTGCTTCACTCGATTCCCTACCCCGATCGCGTGCTCGCCGAGCTGGTGCGAGTGACGCGGCCCGGCGGCTACCTGCACCTGATCCCGGAAGACTACGGGATGATTCATTTCCAGCGCGGGTCGCCTGATCTGCAAGACTTCTGGCACGAGGTGCCGGCGCGCTTCGGAGCCGCCACCGGGACCGACCTCTTCATCGGCCGGAACACTTACGGAATCCTGGCGGCGATGAACCTGGAGGAAATAACGGTGGACTACATCATCGTGGACACGGTCCGTGTGCCGAGGGAGACCTTCGCCGCCATCCTCGAGGCTTGGCGCGACGGCTATGCGGGGCCCATCGGAGAGCTGGTGCCTTCGGCGCGCGACTCGGCGTGGGCGTGTTTCAATCAGATGATCTCCAACATCCGCGATCCACACGAATATGCGGTATGGATGGTGCCGGTGGTAAGCGCGCGAGTGCCGTGTAGCCAGGCGAACCCACCAGCTTCTTCGTAGGCGGCGATTCAAAATTTCAGATTCCAAATTCAAGGGCGTGGAGCGAGAGGGAAGCGTGGAGCCCGAAACCGAAGCATAGCGCGAAGAGAAGCTCTTACGCAGGGCGGCAAGGCCACGTTTCACTCCGCAGTCAACTCTCTTGTCTCGGCGGGATGTGCTATCGTTGGAGACGATGCTGCCCGGGTTAAAAAGCCAATGGCTCGCGATCCTACTGGCACTTCAGCTTCCGGCGGCGCCTCCAGGCGAAGTCACTAACGTGGAGCTGAAGCCTGCGACAGTTCAGGCATTCGACCGCTACGTGCAATTGACGGAAGCACGAATCAATGGAGAAGTCTCGGCGCCTGAAAAGTTCCTGTATGTGGATCGACTTCCTCCAGAGAGCCGGTCGCAAGCCCTGGCCGCCCTGCAACGCGGCGAGGTGCTCATGGAGCGGCTTCGAACGACGGACCGTTCCGGTCAGACCATCGAGGCGCCGGGGGGCCTAATCCACCATTGGCTGGGTGTGGTTTTCGTTCCCGGCGCTACGCTTCAACAAACCCTGGCGCTTATGGAAGACTACAATCACCACCAGGACGTTTATGGACCGGAGGTGGTGCGGTCGCGTCTGCTCAGCAGGCAGGATAACGACTTAAAGATCTTCTACCGCCTGAGGAAAAAGAAGGTCATCACCGTTACGCTCGATACCCATCACGACGTCCATTATTTCCCAGTCGATTCGAAACGTTGGTACAGCCGGTCTTACTCGACTCGCATCGCGGAGGTGGTCGACGCCGACAAGCCCAATGAGCGTGAAAAACCCGCCGGACACGACGCAGGATTCCTTTGGAGAATCAATTCTTATTGGAAGTTCGAAGAGAAAGACGGCGGCGTGTACATCGAGTGCGAGTCAATTTCACTGACGCGAGACATTCCCACGGGATTAGGCTGGCTCATTAAGCCCTTCGTAACCGGCATCCCCAAAGATTCCCTCCAGATGACCATGGGCTCAACACGGGCAGCCCTGGCGGGCAAGAACGTAAAGTAGAAACTGGAAAACAGAAAGTAGCGCGGAACTGCTTGTCAGCAGGATGCTGAAAGTCCCTCTCGGTGTGTCATTCCGAGGATCCGTAGGTCGGCGGGTCGAGTTCGGGCAACGGTACGTGCACACTTTGGCGTTCCGTCGCGATCCCGCGCAGGGCCCCGGCCGTTCAATTTGGCCTGAATTCCCCGGGCTCAGCGCGTCGCTGCTGGCTGGCCATCCAGAGTTTGTTTAGTTCTCGCGCGGCATTGTCGGAGGCGGCTCGAGTGAGGAAAGAATACTCGACGACCGGCTGTTCGCTGAGTGGAGCCAACGAATCGACCACGTGAAACCAAATACGGCCATTGCGTTCCCAAGAAATCACCTGATAGCGCAATTCGACCATTACTTATCTCCTTCTTGGCATTCCGATTGAATCGTCGCCGGACCAAATGGAGACGGCCATCCGCACCTGCCGCCTGACTGAATTCCGGGCCTTCAGGGCTTGCCACGACGCCAGAGGTTACCCGATCCAAACCGTTGGCCTAGGCTGCGTTAGATCGCCCCGTTGGGGCTGACCTTATCGCCGCTCCCTAACCCTTGGCTCGACCTCTTCTGCTCCAGGAGCGAATATAACACAGGCATGACCAGCAAGGTGATGAAAGTCGAGATGGAGAGGCCGCCGATGACGGCCAGAGCCAAGGGTTTTTGCAATTCCGCCCCCGCTCCCAGGCCCAGAGCGAGCGGTAGCAAGCCAAAGAGCGTGCACAAGGTCGTCATCAGAATTGGACGCACGCGAATCTTGCCGGCCTGCACCAGGGCTTCGCTAAGCGGCATTCCCTGCTCCTTCCACAACTTGTGCACGTACTCAAACAGAATGATTCCGTTCTTGACGACCAATCCCACCATCAGAATGATCCCCATGTACGACGATACGTTGAGCGCCGTGCCGGTGGCCAGCAGCATTACGAAGACGCCAAGCAGTGAAAGCGGAGCTGCCGACATGATAATCAAGGCGGGCGCGAAAGCGCGAAACTGGATGACCAGCACAATGAAAACCGCCGCCAACGCCAGGCCCAGCACGGAAAGAAGGTCGTGGAATGAGCTTTGCTGGCTTTCATAAAGCCCGCCGATTTCATACGTCGTCCCCACCGGGAACTGGATGGAACTCAGCAGGTTTCTGATGTCGCGCACGGCGCTGCCCATGCCACGATTTTCGAGTCGCGCTGCGAGTGCCACCATCAAGCGCTGATTCTCGCGCGTCAATTCGCTCTCGCCCTGTCGCGTCTCAAGCGACGCCAAGGCGGAGACCGGCACGATCTGCTTGTTTGGCGTGACGATGGGGAAATGCTCGACGTCCCGAAAGTTATAGCGGAACGAGTCAGGAAAGCGCACGCGGATGCCGATGGTGCGGTCGGCCTGGCGCAGGTCGGTCTCCGTCAACCCCAGCAGGCCGGCCTGAATCTGCTGCGAGACTTGGTCGACGGTCATCCCCAGATGTCCCGCCTGAACGGAATCGACGTGCGCCACAATTTCCGGATTGCCTTTCAAGATACCCTGGAAATCCACGATCCCGGGAATCTTCTCCATCTTCGGCCCGATCTCATCCGCGAGCTTTTCCAGCTCAGGCATGTTACTGCCGTAGATCTTTACTTCAATTGGATTGGGGCTCCCCTCCATGTCGCCGATCATGTCCTGGAGCACCTGCGTGAACTCGACGCGTACTCCCGGAATAGTGCTGAGAATCTTCTGGCGCAGATCATCCATGGTCTCGTCGATGCCGCGTTCGCGTTGGGAACGCGGTTTCAGCTTGACCACGATCTCCCCAGTGTTCTGCGTGGTCGCGAAAGGCCCCATCTCCGCCCCAGTGCGGCGCAGGAACGCCTCAGTTTCAGGCGTCTTTCGCACTTCTTCCCCGACCAGATGGAAAATGCGATCGGTTTCCGCCAGAGAAGTTCCCGGCGGGGTCCACATGTCGAGAACATAGCCGCCTTCGTCCATTTCGGGGAGGAAGTCAGTTTCGGCTCGTGTGTAGAGAAACGCCGCCGCAGCAATCGAAACTAAAGTCGCGGCAGCCACGACCCAACGTCTGCGAAGCGACCATCGGACCGCCCGTTCATAAGCCCGATCCACCGGCCCGATGAAACTCTCTGCCGTTTTATGGTGCCGCTCGGGAGAAAGGAAGCGCTGGGAGAGAAGAGGTATCAGCGTGAGCGCCAAGACGAGCGAGAGAAGCACCGACACCGCCAGCGTGAGGCAGAGCGCGGAGAAGAACTCGCCCACCACGCCCTTCAACAGGCTCAAAGGCGAGAAGACCACCACCGTAGTTGCCGTCGAGCCTATCACGGCGCCCAACAACTCCTGCGTACCTTTTTCGGCTGCCTCGGCGGGCGTCTCGCCCAAGCCGAGATGGCGGTAAATGTTTTCAATGATGACCACCGCGTCGTCGATGATCAACCCGATCGCGACGGCGATTCCCCCCAGCGACATCAGGTTCAGTGTGCTGTGGAACAAATTCATGAAGAAGAATGTGCCGACGACCGTGATGGGAAGAGTAATGGCGGCGATCAGAGTGGTGCGGCCTTCGCGCAGAAACAGGAAGAGAATGACGACGGCCAGGAAGCATCCGATGAGGACTGCGTCTCGAATGCTGGCCACCGCCTCGCGCACGAATTCCGCCATGTCATAGACCACGGAAAGGCGAAGGGTTTTGGGAATCGCCGAGCCGAGGTTCTTGGCCAGCGCTTTGGCCTGGTCGGCCACTTGCAAGATGTTGCCGCCGATCTGACGCGAGATGCTGATCAGGGCGCCCGGCTGATTGTTTCCGTAGACCAGCATGCGGGGGTCTTCCACTCCATCCCGGACTTCCCCGATGTCGCGCACTCGAATGGGCGTCTGGCCGTCCACCGCCACGACGGAATTTCGGATATCGTCCAGGTCGGCAAACTGGCCCGTGGCCAGAACGAGGTAGCGTGAGTAATCCTTGTCCAACCTTCCGACAGAGGTTATGTCATTCGTGGCTTTCAGGCGGTCCGCGATGTCCGGCAAGGAAAGGCGGTGGGCGAGCATCTTCTGGGGGTCAACGATGACTGAAGCCTCGCGTGTATCGCTCGCCTCGACTTCCACCAACGCCACGCCCGGCACACGATTGAAGAGCGGACGCAGATTGTAGTAAGCATAATCGCGCAGATCGGAGTCCGGGACGTTTCCGCTCAGGACGAACATGAGGATAGGCCAGGCAGAAGGCGTAATACGCTCGACCGAGATGTCGGTCCCCGCAGGCAAGTCCGTCCTGACGTCACTGACGCCTGCTTGCATAAGCTGGAGCGCATACTGCATGTCCGTGTCGGGGTTAAAGAGGACGGAGATTTCAGTCGCGCCGCGGATGGTCCTCGAGCGCACCCGCCACACACCCAGTACGGTTCGCGCCTCTTCTTCGAGAGGCCGCGTCACCGTCAGGAGCATGTTCTGAGGCGAGAGATCGCCGGAGTGCGCAAGGATGACAATGCGCGGGAAGGAAAGCTCGGGATAGATGTTGCTGGGCAACCGGAAAACCGAGACTAAGCCCGCCGCCACCAGCAAGCCCGTCAGCAGATAGACGGCGCGACTGTTCTGGCGAAAGAATCGCACAACGTTCATGATTTGACCTTGATTTTGGCATGAGCGGGAAGGCCGTAGCCGCCACCCAGGATGATGGTCTCCCCCTCTTGCGCGCCGGAAAGCAGCTCGACGCGGTCCTTGGTTTCGAGCCCCAGGGTGACGGGGACGGCCTCCGCCTTTTCGCCGTCCACGCGGTAAATCTCCGGATTCCCGTCCGAGTCGCGGTAGACTGCCTGCAGCGTGGCAACCAGCGTGTTGCGGTGAGTCTCCAGCGGCACTTGCGCGGTGATGAACATCCCTAGCCGCAGCCGTCCCGCACCATTGACGATGCGGATCCTCACTAACCCGACGTTGGTGGCGGGATCAACGGCGGGGGAGATGGCCACAATGTGGCTCTGAAACACCTTGCCCGGAAAGGCATCGGTGGAGATGCTGAGCGCCTGCCCCACGCGAATCTTGTCCAGGTAAAGCGCCGGCACGTTCCCATAGAGTTCCACTTCCGAGGTGTTGGCCACTTCAAAGATCGGCTGCGCCGCCGTGCCGTCCACCTGTTCGCCGGCGCTGAGCAGGCGCTTGACAACCATCCCCGTCAGCGGAGAGCGCACGTCGGTGCGCGTAAGGTTCAACTGCGCCAGCGAAAGAGCGGCCTCCGCCTGATTAAGGAGAGCCCTGTTGACGGCGGCTTGAGTGCGCGCATCCTCAAAATCTTTCTGCGCAGCAATGCCGCGGTCCAGCAGTTTCTGGTTGCGTTGTAGGCTCAGTTCGGCGTTTTCCACGTTGGCTCTGGCTTGATCCACTGCCGCCTGGGCCTGGCGAACTTGGTCGTGAATCGGCCGGTCGTCAATCTTCGCCAATGCCTGCCCCTCGCTGATGTGATCACCCTCCGCCACCAACATGTGGGCGACGCGACCGGGAACGAGCGAACTGACGCGAACGTCCTGGTTGGGCAGCGCCGAAATGGTTCCGCTGACGGACAGAGTGGATTGAATGTCTGCGCGCTGCACGCGCGTTACGGTTACTTCCGCAACGACGTTGGCTGCGGCTTCGTCGCCGCCCGCATCTTCATCTCCGGCTGATTTCTTCGAACAAGACGGCATAAGTAATAAGGCAAGCGCCAAGGTCAGAAAGTATGTTGTCGGTTTGATCCCGAGCGCAGACTGCGGGGGCAATTCCTGCGGTTGCCCGGGGGCGGCCATGAGGGCCGCCCCGACGTCGCGCGACCCTGAATTCGGTGTGCATTGAGAATTCATTTAATCCACCGTTCCTCCCACGGATTCCTCCAGACCGGCATAAAGGTCCTGCAGTTGTTCGAGGCTCTGAAGATAGCTACTCTCCACGCTCTGCACATCCTGCTGGGCCTGGATTGCTGTCAAAATACCGGTCTTGCCGGCTCGATAGCTTTCCTCCGCCATGCTCTCCAATTGACGCGCCACGGGAAGCAACCGGTCGTGATAGAGGCGAACCTGCGTGCGCTGAGCTTCCAGGTCATAGAAGGCGGATTCCACGCGGGCGGAAACAGAACGCTCCGTAGCGGCAGTTTCGGCGTCCAACAGGCGCGAGTTGGCAATCGACTGCGCAATTTCGCCTTGGTTGCGGGCGAAAATCGGCAGGCCGACGGAAATTTGGCCGCGCGGCCCGTAGCGGAAATCTCGGGGGGAATTGAAATCGATCCCCGCTTCCAAATCAACGTTGGGAATTCGCTCGGCCTTCAAGAGCGAGCGGCGGCTTTCCTCAACCTTTTTTTCTCCGCCCAGGTGCTGCAAGTCGGGGTTCGACTGGTAGGCGCGGCCGACGAGTTCCTCCAGCCGCGCGGTGGGGGTTGCGTCTTCGAGAGTCCCCGCCAACTCCCAGGGTTTGGTGGCGCGTTCGTTCAGGAGCGCGTTCAGTTCGCTGAGAGAAACGATCTCGCGCTGCCGCGCCACCTCGAGGTCAGCCTCAGCGCGGGAGGCTTCCAGGCCGCTCTGAAGTACCTCGAGTTGCGCCACATCCCCGGCGGCAAAGCGGTCCTTGGCAATCTGTTCGAGTCGCTTAGCCAGGGCGACCACGCGTGACAGCCTCTCCGACTCGGCGCGCGCGTAGGCCGCCGCATAGTAAGCTTCGCGGGTGTTCTTTCGCACCTGTCGGGCCAGAGTAACGACTTCAACTTCGGTCAGCGCGCCTTCCAGGCGAGCTACCGCAATCCTGTGGCCGCGTTTCCCGCCGGTCTCAATGGGTTGGTCGAAAAAGAGGCCTTCGTGCGGCTCATCCCGTAAAGCGGTGAAGTTGGCTGTGGGATTGGGTCTTTCCTTGGCGATCTGGATTCCCGCCAGAGCCACGGCGCGCTGCCGGCGCGCTGCCGCGAGGTCCAGGTTTTGCTTGTCCGCAAGGTCGAGCGCCTCCTGGAGGGTTAGGCGAGGTGGTTGCTGGGGACACGCCATTCCGATCCCCAAGAAGAATGCGAAAAGTATTTCCGGTAGTTTTCTCGGAATCATCTCCTCATCCCACGGCACAAGGGGCCCTCAAAAGCCCCATGGAAATTTGCGGATGCGGTTATTAAACTTACGAGTCGTCTTCAGCAAGCCACTAATCTTCAGGGAGCATGCTACCATCGGCGCTGACCCTGACCTCGGACCTCTTTCCATCTTTGCGAAGTGCCGCCTCGTAGGCAATTTCCTTTCCCCTTGTGACTTTCTCAACTTTTGCGATCTTGCCGCCCGCGGCGGCCTTCTCGATGGCCGTCCGCGCAGCGGCAGGGATGCTGCCCAGCGCCACTTCTTCTTCCACTTCAATGACCGTCCCCGAGGCATCCATGGACACGTCTTTGCCGCGACCGTTCACTGTCATCTCGACTTCGTAGATCGTTCTGCCGTGTTCGACTTCCGTCGAAAGGCCCCTGACAGTGGCCCCTTTGCTCTGTTCCTGAACAGTTCGCTGCACAGCCGTCGGCAGGTCTTTCATCTTAACTGGCTTGTCCGAGGCAAAGGCATTGGCAAATACAATCGTCAATACGATGGCGCCTAGAGTTATTCTGAAACACACACTCGTAGTCCTCCTCCTTCGTCAACGCCCGAAGCAAGGCAAGGCTATTTTCCGACCACCACAATGACAAACGAGTCCGGCTTCATTTTACCCCGTCGCTCGCCGGGGGCCGGCGGCTCGAAGTCCGCTGCCGACAGGAAAATGTTGTGAGTTTTCTCGTCCAGGGCCATGGTGCGCGCGCTGCGTTTGGTCGGAACGTTTTCCACCACCGAGAACTTATTCGGCGAGTCTTCATGCACCACGGTGAGAGTTCCGTCGCCATTGGAGGCAAAGGCGTAGTTCGTCTCAGGATCGAAACGGTTGGCATCCACGCCCTGGCCGATGGGCGGCGTAGCGACGACCTTTCCGCTATCCGCATCCACGACCGCCATCATCTGATTGTGGCAGCCCGCAAAGAGGCGGCGGTTCTGCGTGTCCATCGCCAGGCCCGAGGGCTCCTCGCAGGGGGCCAGCGGCCAGCGATTCAACACCTTGACGTTTTGGGCATCGAGCTGAACGATTTCGGACTTGTCCTCGATGTTGACGTAGATGTTTCCCTTCCCGTCCGCCGCCGCAAACTCCGGCCGGCCCGCCAGGTCGACCGTGCCGGCAACCGTTCCATCGGCGGCATTGATGGCAGTTGCGTTATTGCTGCGCCCGTTCATCGTAAAAACGCGCTTCGTAACGCTATCGTAAACAATTGCGTCCGGGTTGGTTCCGGTGCTCGCCGTGCCAAGGGTTTTCAAGGTCTTCAGGTCGAAGATGGTCACCGTGTTGGCGCGGCCGTTACTTGTGAAGCCGCGTCCTAATTCCGGCGCCAGCGCAATGCCGTGTACGCCTTGGGTGTCAGGAATATCACCCACAAGTGTGTAGGAGTCGGTATCCATGACCTGGACATGGGTTCCGTGCGAGATGTAAAGGCGGCGTCCCTCACTATCCACGGCGAGATAATCCCAGAAACCCTCGCCACCCACGGGAACAGTTTTAATGACGTGATAGCCTGAAGCGCCTGTTGATTGCCCGGCTGCGCTGGAGCATACGCCCGTAAAGAGGGCTGCTGCCAAAGCAACCACACCGAGGCTTGCCAGAAGCGTGACGGTCTTGCGCATGGGGCTGGACCTCCTTTGGTTAACTAGGCTTAAAGCGTACACCTGAAATCTGAAAATAACCTGAAGGTTGGGTATCTGACGGGTACCTGAAGAACTGACGGGGCTGTCATCCTGAGGAGTCGCGGGCGGTCCTGAGCGAAGCGAAGGAAGGATCTCCGCAGTTCCGTCTTATCAGGACTGCCGAGATTCTTCGCGGAGTTTACCCTGAGCGAAGCGAACGGGCTCAGAATGACAGGTGGCAAGCGCTCCTCCGCAGTCTGTCAATACGCGCCGGGGTAGGGCTTGGCAGCCGGTTCGTAATCTCTGCCGTACATATTCTTGTGCTTGCTGAGAAGGTCGCCGGACTGCGGCAAGCGAACCTCCCCGAGGGAAGTGGAGCCCGGCAAGAAGGCAACCTCTCGTGACAGAGACTTGAGGGCCTCAGGGAGGCAGCGTTCATACCAAACATTGAGTTGGTATCGGCCGACGGGAACGGAGCTTATGGTCACCTCGCCCACCGCGTTGGAGACGGCGTAATAGGGATACTCGAGGGCGATGATCACAGCGCTCATTTCGGGATGGATGTTACAGAAGATGTAACTCACTCCAGGCTTGTTGAAGGTGATGGCACGCGTGGCGCCGCCCTCATACAGCCCCAGATCGAATCGCTTGCCTTCAAAAAGTGAGAACACATTGTGAAAAAAAGGGTCGTGGTTGGGGAACTCGACAACCGCTCCCACCGGCACGATGAGGAGATGAGGTACGAACCGCTTGTTCTTTTGGACGAGTTGGAACCGGTGCGGCGTCGATTCGAGGCGGTCAGAAGGGAACTCGGAGGCGCCGGCAAGGGGAGTGAGGAAGACCACCACGTTCGAGTTGTCGACAGACTTGCCACGACTCGCCGGCGCCAGCAGGGTGACGCGGCCCCTCACCGTCAGGCCTTGCGCCGCTGACCCGGTGCGCGCGGCCAGCGCCCCGACGAGCAAGAGCCAATAGCAGCAGCGCCATGACGAAACTTTCATCGGATCAACTCCAACCACGCAGCTGTCATCCTGAGCGAAGCGAAGGATCTCTGCAGTTCCCTCCGGTCCTGCGCTCTACCACCAACTGCAGAGATCCTTCGCTTCGCTCTGCAGAAAGTCGGCGCGTAAGCCTTTTGGAATCAACGGCGGCTCAGACTCCCGGTCGCGCCGACTTTCTGCTCAGCAAGGGCAGCCGCGCGGCTGT
>Ga0116217_10005214_pt1 | contig 11472 bp, 8 predicted proteins | sample Sb_taG_6_FD_89697 | JGI IMG/M metagenome (GOLD analysis project Ga0116217, IMG submission 89697) | Peat soil microbial communities from Weissenstadt, Germany - Sb_50d_4_PS metaG | ecosystem: Environmental > Terrestrial > Soil > Wetlands > Peat | place: Germany: Weissenstadt | collected 2010-09-21 | reverse complement strand
CGGGAAAAAGGCTTAGGGACGGGCAATCGTGATCAGACTCTTCAAGGTGTATTACCCGCTGCGAACGCTGGTTCTGTTGGGGGTCGAAGTTCTGATCATTTGGTCCTCTTTTGTCTTGGGCACGATGCTGCGCAACCAGGAAAGAAGCTGGCTTCTGCTCAATGTGGAAGGCGGCTACTTCAAGATTCTGCTGGTGACTGCGGTCGTTCTGCTGCTCTCCCACGGGTTTGATCTCTACGATTCTGCGAGCTTGGGCGCGCGCTGGGATCAGATCGTGCGGATGTTGCTGGTACTGGGCATCGTGGCGTTGGCGCTCTCCGCAGTGGGCTTCCTGTTTCCCAGTTTTTTACCCGGGAACGGCGCCGCGCTGGCGGGGCTGGTCATCATGACGTTCCTGCTGTTTGGCTGGCGGGGCGCGTACTTCTGGCTGGTCCGGCGGCCCTACTTCCGCGAGCGAGTCTATGTTCTGGGCACCGGAGAACGGGCGCAACGATTATTGAATGGATTGCGCCAGCGTTCCGAACTGGGGATTGAAGTGGTGGGGTGGACGGGCAACATTGAAGGCGAACTGACGCGTGACAGCGTGGCCCACCATCTGCTCGGGATGGCCCGGGGCAACGGCGTGCATCGGGTCATTGTGGCGATGCCCGAGCGGCGCGGGACGCTACCCGTGGACGAATTGCTGGAACTGCGGCAGGGAGGCGTAAAGGTAGAAGAGGCGACCAACTGGCTGGAAAGAATCTCTGGAAAAATTGAGGTCGAAAACCTGAATCCAAGCTGGCTGATTTTTGCCGAGGGATTCCGCTTTAGCACATTCTTCCGGGTGCTGCGGCGGGTTCTGAATTTCTCGGTGGCGTTGGTTGGGCTGGTGCTGGCGTTGCCCTTGCTTCCATTCATTGTGCTGGCGGTAAAGCTGGGCTCGGCGGGTCCGGCGCTCTATCATCAGCAGCGCGTGGGCCGGCGGGGAAAGATTTTTTACTGCTACAAATTTCGCACCATGCGGCAGGACGCGGAAGCTGATACGGGCGCGACCTGGGCCACCGACGACGATCCCCGCATCACGCGTGTTGGTAAGTTCCTGCGTTCCGCCCGGCTCGATGAGATTCCACAGTTGTTTTGCGTGTTGAAGGGCGATATGCACTTTGTAGGTCCGCGCCCGGAGCGGCCGGAATTTGTCGAGTGGCTGAGCAAAGAGATTCCTTATTACGGAGTGCGGCACATGGTGCGCCCCGGCATTACCGGCTGGGCCCAGGTGCAGTACAAGTACGGCAACACCCTGGAGGATGCGCGGGAGAAATTGCAGTACGACTTGTTCTATATCAAGAACGCTTCGCTCGGCCTTGACCTTCTGATCATGTTCCAGACCATCAAGATTGTGCTGCTGGGCCGGGGCGCGCAGTGACTGTAATAGGAGTAATGACTTGGGTGTTCTGGATGGCGGCGGCCTTGATCGCCTACACCTACGCCGGATACGCCGCCTGGTTGTGGCTGCGGGCCCGCGTGCGTCCCTGGCCGGTCCGGCGGGGCCCGCATCAGCCTTCAGTTTCCATTCTGTTGGCGGTGCGCAACGAGGAGTTGGTGCTTCCGCAAAAACTGCGGAACCTATTCGAACTGGACTATCCCGGGGAACTCCGCCAGATCGTGGTGGCTTCCGACGGGTCCACCGACCGTACGGAGGCTATTCTGCGGGAGCATGCGGGGGATTCGAGATTCAGCGCAGTGTTGAGCCAACTGGCTGAGGGAAAGGCTTCGAGCCTGAATCACGGCCTCGAAATGTGTCAGGGAGAGGTCGTGCTCTTCACCGATGCGAGGCAGAAGGTTGAGCCTGGGGCGCTACGCTTGCTGGTGGAAAATTTTGCGGACCCGGAAGTGGGAGCGGTCAGCGGAGAGCTCATGCTGGGCGATCCGGCACACGGCGAGAAGGAGCACGGCGTGGGTCTGTACTGGCGCATTGAGAAGCGAATCCGCGAACTGGAGTCGGCGTCGGGTTCGGTGGTGGGCGCAACCGGAGCGTTGTATGCGGTGCGGCAGGAACTCGTGACACCCCTGCCGGAAGGAACGATTTTGGACGACGTGTACATTCCAATGCAAGTCGTGCGCCAAGGGAAACGCGTGGTGTTCGATGGGCGGGCCCGGGCCTGGGATCGTCCGTCGGTCGACCAGGGCCGCGAATTTTCGCGCAAAGTGCGAACGCTGAGCGGCAACTATCAGTTGCTGCAGTTGGCGCCGTGGCTGTTGAGTTCCAGCAATCCGATTCGCTTCGAATACGTCAGTCACAAGCTATTGCGTCTGGCCGTGCCCTTTGCTCTGCTGGCGATGCTGGGTTCCGCCGTGTTCCTTCCGCAGATGCTGTATCGCGTTCTGCTGATTGCGCAGCTTTCCTTTTACGCGCTGGCCCTGCTTGGACTGTCCCCGGTGAAGATTGGTCTGCTGAAGCGGCTGGGGGATACGGCCTTGACGTTCGTGGTCTTAAACACCGCAGCGGCGGTCGCCTTCGCCAACTTCGTATTCGGGAGAAAAGTCGCATGGACGCGATAAGGCCGGCGGTTCCCACCCCAGCGGAGAGCCGGCCTGGTCCCCTGGCCAAAACCTGGCGGGCGGCGAAAGCCAACCGAAAATCGCTGGCGTATAAGGCCCTGGTGCTGTTTTCCTACGTTTATTTCGTGCGCCCCGAGGATTTCATTCCGGGTCTCACCTACATTCCCATCGGAAAGATCACGGGCGGAATCGCACTGTTTGCGCTGATCTTCGGCTCGCGGCCGAAGGACCGCGCCAAGCTCCCGGCCGAACTGAAGGTCCTGGCTCTGCTGCTGTTCCATATGCTGTTGGCCATGGTGTTTGCGCAGTGGCACGGCGGCGCCTTCGACATGGTGGTGAACCGGTTTTCAAAGGGGGTCATCGTCGCTTTTCTGATTTATCTGGTGGTGAGCAGGATTGACGAACTGCGGAAGTTGCTGGTAATCCAGGCCACGACGATCGCCCTGATCACCATCGCCTCAGTGATCGTCCACCACACGCAGGATGGCCGGTTGATGGGCATTCAGAAGGGGATTTTGGAGAATCCGAACGACCTGGCCATCAACATCGTGATCAGTTTTCCGCTGTGCCTGGCTTTCCTGCTGTCAGGCAAGGGAGCGCTGAACAAGGTGTTTTGGAGTTTCAGCATGCTGGTCATGATTTACGCGGTGATTGCCACCTATTCGCGCAGCGGATTGATCGCTCTGGTGATCACCTGCATGATCTGCTTCTGGGAATTCATCGTGAAGGCCAAGCGGACGGCGTTGCTCGTGGGGATTCTGGTGGTCGGTGTGGCGGGCATCGGCATGGTGCTCGCGACCCCGAGCTATATGACTCGCGTGCGCAGCATTTTTGAGGGAAACATTGCGGGCTCGAAGGACAAAGGATCGCTGGAGGCCCGCAAACAACTGCTGTTGGAGAGCTTGTCGCTCACGGTGCACCATCCGATCTTTGGAGTCGGACCGGGAGGATTCCCCGCAGCCAGCGGAACCTGGCAGCCCACCCATAACACCTACACCGGTCTGAGTTCGGAGGCCGGTTTACCCGCGGTGATCCTGTTTGCGATCGTCATGTTCATGTCGCTGCGCAAGACCAAGAAAGCACAGAAACTGCCAGGATACCTGGCAGATGCGGATCTGCGACTGTGGAACAGCGCTCTGCGCGCGGGCATGGCTGCCTATATTGTGGGAGCCATGTTCGCCACCACCGAGTACAACCTGTTCGAATATTTTATTGTGGGGTACATCTGCGTGCTGTACAAGATTGCCAGCCAGTCGACGGCGCAGCCACAGAGCCCACCTCCTGTGAAGAAGCATCACTGGCTAAGGGAAATCCATAATGGGTCCTACACAAACCGAGAACTGGCCGGGACTCGCTAGAGAAGTTCTGGCGATTCTGCGCTGCCTGGAATGTCAGTCCGAGCTGAGGCAAGAGCACGAAGCACTGGTGTGCGTGAGCTGTGCCAAACGCTATCCAGTGGTCAAGGGAGTGCCTCGCTTCGTGGATCAGCAGTTCTATACCGGCAGTTTCGGATTTCAGTGGCTCAAGCACAACAAGACTCAGCTGGATGATGAGAATAGCCGGCGTTCGGAGAAGGACTTCATCCTGAGAACGCGGCTGGAACCGGCGGACTTGGCCGGCAAGCTGGTCCTCGACGTGGGCTGTGGCATGGGCCGCTATGCCGAAGTGGCCACACGCTGGGGTGCGCGGGTGGTGGGGATTGATCTAAGTCAGGCGGTGGAAGCCGCCGCGGCCAACCTCCGCGACCGAGATGCCGCCATCCTGCAGGCGGACGCGCTTCGTCTGCCGTTTGCGCCGGAGAGCTTTGACTATATCTACAGCCTGGGCGTTCTGCATCACACACCGGACTGCGAAAGAGCGGTGAAGGGTTTGGCGCGCTACCTGAAGCCGGGCGGAACTCTTTCGGTGTGGCTCTACAGCGCCTACAACCCCTGGTACCGCATGAGCGACGTCTATCGTAAACTGACCCGCCGCATGTCTCCCCGTGTGCTGCACACGCTGTGTCAGGGAACGATTCCTCTCTATGGCGTCCACCATATATTGCGCAAGATTCCTTTCGTGGGCCGGCCGATGAGTGGAGTTATCCGCTATCTGATACCTATGTCATTTAATGCCGACCCGGAGTGGAGGGTGCTGGATACGTTTGACTGGTACTCGCCGTGGTATCAGTCGAAGCATACCTATGAGGAAGTGTTTCGCTGGTTTGAGAGTTGTGGCCTGCGCGATCTGACGGTCGGGGACGTGCCGATCGCCGTGCGTGGCCGTAAGCCGGGCGCCGCACGGCGCTTGGACTCACCAGAGCCGGACCGGGAGACTGAATCGTGTGCGGGATAGCTGGAATCGTTGGCCGAAGCGGCGAGGTGGTCGAGGCCTCCGACGTCCACAGCATGTGCCAGGCCATTCTGCATCGCGGGCCCGACGATGAGGGGCTCTACGTTCGCGGCTCGGTTGGTTTGGGTATGCGGCGGCTCAGCATTATTGATGTAGCGGGCGGACGACAGCCCATTCACAACGAAGATCGCACGGTCTGGGCAGTTTTCAACGGCGAAATCTACAACTTCCCCGAACTCCGCGCCGAACTGGAAAGCCGCGGTCACTCCTTTTACACGCACAGCGACACGGAGGTGATCATTCACCTCTATGAGGAACTGGGTGCTGAGTGCTTCCGCAAACTGCGAGGGATGTTTGCCATCGCGATTTGGGATGAGCGTACCGAATCCTTTCTTCTGGCCCGCGACCGCCTGGGCAAGAAGCCGGTGCATTACGCGCTGCATCAGGGCAGGTTGCTGTTCGGTTCCGAGATCAAGGCCATTCGCGCCGTAGCCCCGGAGTTAGTCACACCCAATCCCGAGGCGCTTCTTCAATATTTCTATTTCGGTTATATCCCGGATCCCCTGACCGCGTTTTCTGAGATTCAGAAGTTGCCGCCCGGGCATTTCCTGGAATACTCGCGGGGAAACTTGACGATCCGCCGCTACTGGGATGTTCCCGCGTACGGTAACAAGCCGCCGAAGTCGGAAGAAGAATGCCTGGAGGCCCTGGAGAGCAAGCTGGCCGAGGCGGTCAGGATACGTCTGATGAGCGAGGTGCCGCTGGGGGCGTTGCTCAGCGGAGGCGTGGACTCTTCCATCGTGGTAGCGCTGATGGCGCGGGCCAGCTCGAGTCCGGTGAAGACATTCTCCATCGGATTTGCTGAAGACCGGTTCAACGAATCCCAGTACGCGCGCATCGTGGCCGAACGTTTCGGCACCGAGCACCATGAGATGATCGTGGACCCCAACATCGAAGAGACGATTGCTTATCTTTCCAGCATGCTGGAGGAACCGTTCGGCGATTCTTCGATCCTGCCGACGTATTTTGTCTGCCGCATGGCCCGCGAGAAAGTGACGGTGGCGCTTTCCGGCGACGGAGGCGACGAAATGTTCGCCGGGTATGATCGCTACGCACTGGCGATGCAACGCAAGGGCTTCGGCGGGATTCCGCCATGGGCGGGAAAGTTCTACCGGCAGCAGGTTCATCCCCGGCTGCCCGCGGGATTCTACGGCCGGAACCTCGCCTGGAATGCGTCGCTCAACTGGCGCGACCGGTACCTCGACAGCGTGACCTTCCTGCCCGCTCGCGACCGGGAACGGTCGGTGTTCAGCGACGAGTTCTTGGCGGTCGCGGATCGGCTTCCCGATCCCTTGCAGGGTTTTCAGAACTACTACGACCATGCGCCCGGGGCGAACGATGACCTAAGCCGGTTGTTGTATCTGGATACCAAGACGTACCTCGCGGGCGACATCCTGACCAAAGTGGATCGCATGAGCATGGCGACGTCGTTGGAAGTAAGAGTGCCGATGCTCGACCACGAATTCGTGGAATGGGCGGCGTCGCTGCCAGTCGAGTGGAAGTTTCGCGCTTCACAATCTAAACACCTGCCCAAGTACTTGCTGAAGCGGCTGGCCGAGCGATTGAAGATTCCGCGGGAGCTGCTGCACCGTCCGAAACAAGGCTTTCAGTTGCCTCTTGAACAATGGCTTAGGGGCGAGTTGAAACACAAGTTTCTCGCGATCCTGACCGAACCGCGTACGCTGCAGCGCGGATATTTCCGGCCAGACGCGGTGCGGGGGTTGGTGGACGAGCATGTGCGCGGGCGGCGCAATCGTTCCGGAGTGCTGTGGAAGATGCTGATCCTGGAGTGGTGGCACCGAAATTATCTGGAGGGCGAGGCTGGGCATCGAACGCCTCCGCGACTGGCATTCAAGGAGAGCCCGATTGCACCCGCGCCCAAGATGATCCCTCAACCTGATCCCGGGCACGGAATCGAAGCCAGTCAACGCCTTAGTCTTTAGTCTGTAAACGCCAAGCATGATCTGTAGACGCCAAACATGAGTCTGCAAACGCCAAACATGCAGCATGCAGAACTGAGCACGGAGCTGGCGCCGAAAGGCAGCGCAAGAAGCAAGGCGCCTGTGTTCGTACTCGGGTGTCCGCGTTCCGGGACCACGTTGCTCTATCACATGTTGCTGTCGGCGGGAAATTTTGCGGTTTACCGCGCGGAGTCACATGTGTTTAACCTGCTCGAGCCGCGCTTCGGCGGATTAAGTCAGGCGGCAAACCGGCGCAGGCTGCTGGCCGCCTGGCGGGATACGGAACTGTTTCGGCGCACCGGCCTGGAGTGGAACGAAATCAGCGAAGAGGTCATGGCGAAGTGCCGCAATGGCGGAGACTTTCTGCGCATCGTCATGGAAGCGATGGCACGGCGTCAGGGCGTGGAACGGTGGGCGGACTGCACGCCCGAACATCTGCTCTATCTGGATCGCATTAAACGGACGATTCCCGACGCGCTGATCATCCACATCATTCGCGACGGCCGGGATGTGGCGTTATCGCTGGAGAAACAGGCCTGGATCCGTCCGTTTCTGTGGGATCGTCACAAGACGCTTGAGGTGGCAGCGCTGTATTGGGACTGGATGGTGCGAAAGGGGCGCAGGGACGGCGGCGAGCTGGGCGCGGACTATCTCGAGGTGCGCTACGAAGATCTCGTGCTTACGCCCCAGAAGATTCTTCGAGAAGTGGGCGGCTTTGTCGGGCAAGAACTGGACTATGACTCGATCGAGCGTGTGGGGATCGGTTCGGTGAGTAAACCCAACAGCTCATTCCTTGAGGAAGTGAAGGATGGGGAGTTCAGTCCGGTGTGCCGATGGAAGACCGGCTTGTCGCCGGCTCGACTGGAGCAACTCGAAACTTTGCTGGGAGGGACTCTGGCGGAACTCGGGTATTCGCGGGAGAGTTTGGGGGAGCCGGCGTCCAGGTCCGCGTCATCGTCATTCAAAGCATCGTCATCCAGGGCATCGTTGGGAACGATGCGTTTCGTCTACGAGTCTTATTTCGATTTGAAACTGCTGCTCAAGAAAAAAGTGCCTATGAGCAACCTGCTGGTGTCCAGCGATTTGCCGCAGTTCGATCACAAGGACGAACCAGGTCAGGACGAACCAGATCAGGACGAACCGGGTCAGCCATGAAACCGTCGGCAAAGATTCTTCAGATCGGAAATTACCCGCCGCCGATGTGCGGTTGGGCGATCCAGCTCAAGCTGGTGACCGAGGAACTGCGCCGGCGCGGCCACACTTGCGAAGTGCTCAAGATCAACGAAGGGCGGCAGATCAAGAGTCCAGAATACGTTGATGTGCAGAGCGGTGGCGACTACCTGAAGAAAATCTGGCGCTACGGTTGGCGCGGATACCGGCTCAACGTGCACGTCAACGGCATGTCGAAGAAGGGATACTGGCTGGCCATGGCTGCGGCCCTGACCGGCCGGATGCTGTTCCGCCCCGCCCTGATCACGTTTCATGGCGGGCTCTCGCAGGACTACTTTCCGCGCCATGACCAGACCGTTGCGCGCTGGGCATTTTACGTTCTGTTTATTCTTGCCGGGGGGATCGCGTGCGATAGCGAGCCCATCAAGAAAGCCATCGAGTCCTACGGCATCGCTCCCGGCAAGATTGAAACTATCGCCACGTTCTCGCCGCAGTATCTCGAGTTTGACTCGGTGCAGTTGCCGGAGGAAGTGGAGGAATTTTTCGGCCGGAGGCGGCCGGTGATTCTCTCTTATGTATCGTTTCGTCCAGAGTACGGGTTGGAGCAGCTTCGCGAGGGCATGAAGCTTTATCGCCGGGAACAGCCGGAGGCGGGATTCATCTGGCTGGGTTTCCCGGAAAAAGAAATGGTGACGGCGCGAGAGTATGTTCGGGACTGGTCGGCCGAGGAAAGAGCGAGCCTCCTGCTGCTGGGAAATCTGACGCATGACCAATTTCTGACGCTGCTGAGCCGTTGCTTCCTCTGCCTGCGGACGCCGGCGTGCGACGGAGTGGCGGCTTCGGTTTTGGAATCGCTGGCGTTGGCGGTACCGGTGGTGGCCAGCGAAAACGGACGCCGGCCTGCAGGCGTAGTCTGCTACCGCGACGCGGACGCCGCGGACATGTGTGAAAAACTGGTCTATGTGACCAGAAACTACCGGGAAGTAAAATCAGGGTTAACGCTGGAACCTGGGGACGACAATGTGGGACGCATGGCAGACTGGCTGACGGGGGATGTTTTCTCAACCGCAGGAGAAAAGGTTCTGGCGGCACGCTAGGAACTCGGAGCTTCTGGCTGTGGCCTTCTGGCTCTGGCCGATGAGCGTTGTTGCCGGCCTTGTGCTTCCGCGATTTGGTGAGATGCAGAGATCGCCTCTTCAAAAGTTGGCCGTATAAGTCCGACGAGCTGTAGCGCGCCGAACACCGTCAAGTGGTGGTCATCGCGATAGATTGATCGCCCGTCCTTGGCAACCAGGCATTCCGCGTGGCGGCAAAGAAAGACCTTCGGGTCGATGGTCAGCGCGTGCCATTGCGAACTAAGGCGGACCAACAAATCATCCAGCAGATCTATGCGGCTACCGTCCGCCGCGACGTCGATTCTGACTTCGGGGCTGGCTTCCATGCTGCCCCGCATCGCCGATCGGGCCAGAAAAACCGGAGTGTTCATTGCCGTGTTCGGGACATCCAGAACCAGCACCACGCTGCAAAGATCGCGGTTGAGCCGCGCCAGAGTTCGGGTGAGCCCTCGTTCAAAGACCGCCCGGGTTTCCGCGGGCGAGATTTGCTTACTGTAGGCATCCTGAAGGGAAACCGCTCCGAGCCCTTCCGAAGTTTCCCAACTGGTACGGCCCAAGGCGTTTACTTCCCAACGCGCGACCAGGAATACGGTGCGAATGTGGGAGCGCTCAATGGCGGAAATCACGCTGTCGTTAAACTTGTCACATCCAGAAGCGTCACGGCTTAAGCGCACCACGCCGAGCAAGGGTGCACAGCCGGGATGGGTCGCGAGCCAACCGGCAGAACCGGTCTCATTGGCGAGAGCTTTGAAAGCAGGAGCAACCGCCTCCGCGTGGGAGTCTCCCCAGACAACAAAGTCGGGCGGATCAGTCTTGTCCGAGCCGAGTCTGCACAAGGCGCCGGTTCGGATACCTTGTGCCGGGGTCGCGCAGTCGGATAGCTCGTGATCGCGATCGGAGCTTCCAGAGGCATAGCGCAAGGCTTGCGAGGGTAAGCGCTGCGGCAGACCGCGACCGACGATGCTAACTGCGGCCAGCACAACAGCGACCGCCGCTGCGGCACCGACCGCGGAGAAAAGCGCGGGGCGATTCCCCAAGCACACGCTAATTGTCAATTCCAGCGTCGCCTCTAACTTTCCACACACGCCAAATTCTTCGGGCGTTGGTAGTAGTCGAGACTTCACTGGCTTCAATATCTGACGGAAGTCTGAGTGCCTCGCTCCCCTCTCGAATATTCACCGCCCGCACCACATAGTCAACATGATTCGACGACAAGAACTGATTGCTGATCACAGGGGGCGCTTCCCAACTGGTGATGACTGCGTTGGTAAGATGGGACCCCACCAGGGCAAAGTTCTTTTCCGCGAGTCCAGTATCGTTGAAAACTCTGCTTCCAGATGGAAGCCTGTCGATAACATCCGGATACGCGTAGAATGTCGCGCGGTCCGGAATTTGTCTCCGCACCAACTGTCCCATCAGCGTGCGCAGAGGAACCAGCGCGCTCACCGCGCAGGTCAGCGCCAATGACAGTAAAAGCAACCATCGAAACAAACAACTTCGATTGCGATGAAAGAAGCCAAACAAAGGCGCACACAAAATCGCGCTCAGAATCCACACAGGTAGCCCATAGCGCAACGTTCGGTGCATCATCGTGAACCACGCCACGAGCGAGAATGCCCAAACCGCCAACCCGACTCGCAATGCCAAATCTGTCCTGTCGCGAAAGCACCCGTACGCTGCAAACACCAATCCCGGCAAAAAGAACGCTGCAAACGCCCCGCCAAAACCGCTCCCCTCCCCGTAATATTCCTCGAACTCTCCTGGCGTACTCAGCCACTCCGTCCATGGATAAATAGCCCACCCCGCGCGACTATGCACGAACTTCCGTTCGGCATCCAATGCCATCTCCGACACCTGATGGCCGGGCAACAAGACGTGCTGTGCGATCGCCACCCGTACAGGGTAGAGCGGATTGCCCGTCGCCTGCACCGCTCGACCAAACCAGCACGCGGCGGGAAGAAGCATTCCCACAGAGAGTAACAGACTCCATCCAAGCAGCGGCTTTCCTGTTTTTCGCAGACGAGCCAACGCAATGACAAAGAACACGGCACCATAAAAAAGAAAAACTGGCTTCGTCCCGATGCTAATTCCGCAGGCCACAGCAGCCACGGCAACCCTCGCGCGCAAGAATCCCGCCGAACCCCCTCCCTCCGCATCAGCACCGCTATCCACAGCATGAAGCAGCACTACAGAAGAACAAAGCACAAACGCAGTGCCAAACAGATCGACGTAGCCCGAAAACGCCTGGAACTCCACCATCGGTATCGAAAGAACGAGAAGGACACTGCAAGCCGCCG
>Ga0116217_10005210_pt1 | contig 11478 bp, 10 predicted proteins | sample Sb_taG_6_FD_89697 | JGI IMG/M metagenome (GOLD analysis project Ga0116217, IMG submission 89697) | Peat soil microbial communities from Weissenstadt, Germany - Sb_50d_4_PS metaG | ecosystem: Environmental > Terrestrial > Soil > Wetlands > Peat | place: Germany: Weissenstadt | collected 2010-09-21 | reverse complement strand
GCTCGGTGCCGCGGTTCACGCCGTCGTTGTTGTAGAGCACCGCAGTCGCGCTGTGGTTCCACAGGTAGTTCTTGACGAAGTCGGCCGCGGCCTGGGTCTTGACCGACAGGTAGCTCTGCCACAGGTCGTCGTCGGTACCGGCGACGATCAGGTTGTTCGGATCACCCGTCTTCGCGGTCCAGGCCGCGTTGATCGCGTCGATGATCGGGCCGTCGTCGATCCGCTTCAGCAGCAGCGGATCCTGCGGCGACTGACCGTGCTTGGCCGTGATGATGATCGCCGCGGAGGACGCGAGACCGTCCTGCTGGATCGTGTCGTCCATCCGCTGCAACCGCGCGTTGACGTAGTCCAGCGCGCTGGCGAGCAGCGGGCGCGGCGTCATCGTGCCCGGGTAGTAGCCGGCGAGCTCGACGGGCCCCTCCGTGTACGTGCCGTCGGGGTTCTGGGTGAGGGTGCTGGGCGAGTCGACTTTTTGGGCAACCGACACGGTCTGGAAGTTCATCCCGAGGATCGCCGGCACGCCGACCCTGTTCTGACCGCTGTGGTCGTAGCCACCCAGCTCGTTGATGACCGCCTGCACCTTGTACCCGTCGTACTGCTTGGTGGCGGCGTCGTCGTGCGCCCAATCCGTGTCGGTCGGGTACGGCACGCCGTTTGGCTCGACCGCCTGCGAGTCGATCTCCGGGCCGAAGAAGTCGTCGATGCTGTTGCCACCCGAACCATGGCCGTTGAACGACGTGTAGATCGCGTGCTTGTCGGACCAGGCGGTGCGCATACCGGCGTTTTGGATGACCTGGAAGATCGAGTTGACCTTCAGGTAATCCCACGGCATGATCGGCTGGCACGTCTTCGGGTCGACCGGGAACGTCGCAGGGTTCAGACCGGACTGCGGGTGCGGCGTCAGGTTCATGATCGCGCCCGGGTTCTTGTCAACGCCGTTCGGGTAGATCGAGCCGCCCTCGTCGAAGGACGGGAACGTGTTGCCGCTGCCGTTGCCCAGCAGGTCAGGCACGGCGTTGAGCTTGTCGTCCGGCGAGTCGTAGATCACGTTGCCTCCCGGGACCGGACCCGAGCAGTTCGTGGTGCCGGGCGGGAACACGCCGTGGCTGTACTCGACGTCGTAGTACACGCCGGTCGCGCGCGGGTCGCCGCCGGTCATCAGCGCGGTGCCGCCCGGATCGGAGTCCGACGGGTCCGACGTGTGGTTGTTGGTGAACTCGGCGCCACCGGAGGCGAGCTTGGCGAGCTCCGAGTTGGGATGGTTGGCGATGTACCAGTCGAGGTCGGACTGGTGCATACCGTCCACCGAGATCAGCAGCACGTGCGTGATCGCGTTCTGGCGGTGGTGGCGATCGCCGCGATCGCGGCGACCCGGGTGCGCGGACACGGCGGCTGCCGAGCCGCTGATCACGCCGGCGGCGATCACCGCGGCGATCCCGAGCTTCGTGACTCTACCCATGCGAAGTGGCTCCTCTCGTAGTCAGGTGCCGCGCACTTATATGGAGGCGACTCGGCCCGATCGTTGCGGAGCCGTGTCCCGAATATGTGCGTCGTCTTAGGTTGCCCGGGGCGCTACTCGGCCGGGCCGGCGCAATCAGATTGGTCCGGGCCGGAGGCGAGCTCGTCGATCAGCGCCGCCAGCCGCAGCAGCAGGTCGGGCGCGAGCTCCTGCTCGGCCTGCGGAAGCGAGGAGTAGAACGCGCGCTGGCGTCCTCGCAGCCAGTCCTGCTGGTCCTCGAGCAACGCCCGCCCGAGGTCGGTGAGGCTGACCGCCACCGCCCGGCGATCCTCGAGCGTGCGAGCCCGCCGCACGACCCCGCGGCGCTCGAGGGCATCGAGGATCCTCGTGGCGGTCGATGGGGTGATCCCGGCGTCGCCGGCCAACTCCTGGACCCGAGCCGCCGGTCGGGCGGTCAGACCCTCGAGCAGGCCGTACTGGGAAAGCGTCAGGCCTCCGTTCGCCGCCGTCGCCCCCCGCGTGCGGCGAACCGCCTGCGCGAGTGCATCGAACGCCGTGACGAAATCGGTGGCGTTCGACTCCATACCAGTTGAGATTACCGCGGCTGGCATGCTAATGTTTGGCATGCTAAGCAATATCGTCGATCCTCGAGCAAGGTCATGTTCCGAAACATCCTCGTCAGCGTCGACGGGTCCGAGCATTCGGACCGGGCCCTTGACGAAGCGATCGACGTCGCCCGCGCCGACCAGGCGCGCCTCACGATCCTAACCGCGATCCACCAGCCCCCGGTATGGGCCGCTTCGGCGATGGCCGCCGGCGCGTGCGCGGTGACCGCCGCCGACCTCGAGAAGGAGGCCGTCGACCTTATGCGCCGCGCCGTCAAGCGAGTTCCCAATGACGTGCCGGTGACCACGATCATCAGTCGCAAGCCGATCCGGCACGCACTGTTGGGCAGCCTGAAGGCGTCCGACTACTACCTGCTCGTAATGGGGTCTCGCGGCCGCAGCGCGCTCACGTCATCGCTGCTCGGGAGCGTCAGCCACTACGCGCTCAACCACTGCCCGATCCCGGTGCTGATCGTCCACGCGGACCCCGACCGCACGCGGGCGGATGCGGAGCGCCCGGCCGAACTGCCCGGGCGCACCTCCGCGGATGCCGATGCCGCCGGCGGCCCGGGCGCACCGGCACCGCTGCCGGCGTAGTACAACCGAGGCGGCGCACGCGCACCACCACCCAACGCCTCGGGCTCCGGGGCGGAGCAAGCACGGGATCGGTGGTGCGCAGGGTTCTAACGTCAGCCGGGCACACCCGAAATCATACGCCGGGACGCGCTGGCGCCATCAACGCCACCGTCGCGTCGATGATGTCGTCGAGCGGCGGCAGCTCGACCTTCGGCAGCGGCATCTGGCGCTGCGACGAGCGCGTGTAGCAGGCGCCGATGAACATCATCGCGACCGCATGCGGATCGACACCCGCGCGGGCGCGGCCGGCGGCCTGCTCGGCGGCGAAGTAGTCGCCGATCGCTCTGACCCCGCGATGCGGCCCGAGGCTGTGCTCGCTCATGTACGCGGCCATCGAATCGCGCAGCTCGCTGTCCGACTGTGCCGCCGCGATCACCGGCAGCGCCTGCTCGAGGAACGTCTCGAGCGTGTGCCCATATAGCGTCAGGACCGCGCGCGGGTCCTCGCCCGCCGATATGCCGCGCTCGGCGAGCTCGTGGAGCGGGCGCAGCCCTTCCTCGAACACCGCCTGCAGCAGGCCGAAGCGGTCCTTGTAGTGGTAGAAGACGCTCGCCTCCGAAACGCCGGCGAGGCCGGCCACCTCGCGCGCGGTCAGCCGCGCGATCCCGCGCTCGCGAATCACCTGGAGCGCCGCCGCGAGAATCGCCTCACGCCCCCCGGCAGGCGGTCGCCCGCGGCGTTTGGGCGCGTCACTAACCACGGCGTTCGCGGGTCTTACTAACGATGGTCACGAGATGTCCTCAATTTCCTGAGCCCCCACTCAGTATATATGTTACCCTGGCCTTCCGCGAAGGAATTAGGAGGTAGCCCCGATGGCTCGCAAGTGGTGGACCCTGCTCGCCGTCTGCACCGGCGTGTTCATGCTGCTGCTGGACATCACGATCGTCAACGTCGCGCTGCCGTACATCCAGCAGGCGTTCCACGCGTCGCTGGCGGATCTGCAGTGGGTGATCGACGCGTACGCGCTGACGCTGGCGGCGTTCCTGCTTACGTCCGGGTCGGTCGCGGACCTCGTTGGGCGACGGCTGGTGTTCGCGGTCGGCATCGTCGTGTTCACGGTTGGGTCCGCGCTGTGCGGCGTGGCCGCCGATCCGACCTTCCTCGCGCTGTCGCGCGCGTTCCAGGGCGTCGGCGGCGCGATCATGTTCGCGACCTCGCTCGCGCTGCTCGCCGATGCCTTCCCGCCGCGCGAACGCGGCGTCGCGTTCGGTGTGTTCGGCGCCGTCACCGGCGTCGCCGTGGCGATCGGCCCGGTGCTCGGCGGGGCCCTGACCAGTTGGCTGTCGTGGCGGTGGATCTTCTTCGTGAACCTGCCGATCGGCGTGTTCGCGCTGATTGTCACGCTGCGAGAGGTGTCCGAGTCGAAGGCGCCGGTCGCGAGCCGTCCCGACTGGCTCGGTTTCGTGACCTTCACGCTCGGGCTGACCGCGCTCGTGTACGGGCTGATCCGCAGCCATCCCGACGGCTGGGGCTCGACCACCGTCGTCGGCTCGCTGGCCGCGGCCGTGATTCTGCTCGCCGTGTTCGTCCTCGTCGAGTTGCGCACGCGCGCCCCGATGCTCGACCTCAAGCTGCTACGGGTTCCCACCTTCAACGGCGGGCTGGTCGCGGCGTTTGCGATCTCGTCGTCGATCTTCGCGCTGCTGACCTATCTCGTGCTGTACCTCCAGAACGTGCTCGGGTCCTCGGCGATCGACACCGGCATACGTCTCCTGCCGTTCACCGGCGCGATCTTCCTCACCGCCGGCCTGGCCGGCCGCCTCACCGGTCACGTGCCCACGAAGCTCCTGATCGCCCCCGGATTCGTGCTGATCGGCGCCGGCCTCGTGCTGATGCGCGGGATCACGCCGACCGACGACTGGACCCATCTGCTGCCCGGGATGATCGTTTCGGGCATCGGCTGCGGGCTGGTCAACGTACCGCTCGCGTCGACTGCGGTCGGCGTCGTCGAACCGGCGCGGGCCGGTATGGCGTCCGGGATCAACTCGACCTTCCGCCAAATCGGGATCGCCACCGGCGTGGCGGCGCTCGGCAGCATCCTCGCCAGCGAGGTCTCGAGCTCGGTGATCACGAAGCTGGCCGGCAGCCCGCTCGCGACCGGCTCGCACGCGCTCGCGTCGTCGATCAGCAACGGCAGCATCCTCCAGGCGATGCACGGCGTACCGCCGCGGTTGCGCGGCCTCGCCGGCGCCGCCGCCAAGAGCAGCTTCGTCGACGGCCTCAACACGATCATCCTGATCGGCGCGATCGTCGCCTTCGCCGCCGCCGTGCTGACGCTGTTCCTGATCCGCCAGCGCGACTTCGTCGAGGTCCACCACGCGCAGGCTGCCGGCGCGCCGCCGGGTGCGGAGGCCGAGACCGCCGCTCAGCCGACGAGCGTGGTGGTCCGCTGAGCGGCGCGCGCCGCATCCTAAGATCAGTCGCATGCGGCTGTCCGTACTCGACCAGTCCCCGATCTCGGAAGGCTCGACCGGCGCCGACGCGCTGCGCAATACGATCGACCTGGCCCGCCTCGCCGACGAGCTCGGCTACCACCGCTACTGGGTGGCCGAGCATCACGGAGGGCCGATGCTGGCGAGCGCGAGCCCGGAGGCGTTGATCGGGCCGATCGCCGCGGCCACCGAGGGGATCCGGGTCGGGAGTGGCGGCGTGATGCTGCCTCACTACAGCCCGCTCAAGGTCGCCGAGACTTTCACGATTCTCGCCGGGCTGTTCCCGGGCCGGATCGATCTCGGCCTCGGCCGGGCCGCCGGCACCGATCCTATGACCACGTTCGCGCTCCAGCGTGACCGCCGTCAGGCCGCGCCCGACGACTTCCCCCAGCAGCTGGCCGAGCTGCTCGCGTACCTCGACGACAGTCTGCCTGAGGACCATCCGTTCGCGCGGCTCGCCGGCGTGTTGCCCGGCCGACCGGAGCTTCCGACCCCCTGGTTGCTCGGGTCCTCCCCGCAGAGCGCGATCTGGGCGGGGCAGCTGGCATTGCCGTACGCGTTCGCGGACTTCATCAACTCGGAGGGGGCCGACATCGCCAGGCTCTACCGCGAGCGGTTCGTTCCCACCGACTCCGCGCCGGTTGAGCGGACCGCCGTGGCTGTCTGGGTCCTGTGCGCGCCCACCGACGAGGAGGCCGAGTACCTGGCGTCGAGCAGCCGGATGAGCTTCACGCTGCTTCGCCGGAACCAGCTGATCGCGGTTCCGCCCCCGGACAAGGCGGTCGAGTTCCTCAGACGCGAGGGCAAGAGCCCGTCGGGGGGACGGCCCGGGCGTCGCAGCATCCTCGGCTCGCCCGAGAAGGTGCGCGCCGGCGTCGAGCAGGTCGCGGTCGAATATGGTGCCGAGGAGGTGATCGTGGTCACGATCACCTACGACCACCAGGCGCGCCGGCGCTCCTATGAGCTCCTGGCCGAGGCGTTCGACCTCGAGCCGCGCCCGGTCACGACCCCAGCTTTCTCGTCGCCGCGTTGACAAAGCCAGCGGCCATCGAATCGCCGACGTCGCCGAGCGGAAGGAAGCGCGGAACGTTCAGGTTGGCCGCCAGGTCGAGCCGGATCTGAGTCGGCGCGGCTCCGCTCAGCCGCCAGATCACTTCGAACTTCTCGCCGTCGTCTCCATCGTGCGGAACCCGGCGCAGCATCACCGCGCCAGACGGGTTGATCCGCACGTCCATCAGCAGATTGAAGTCCCGCGTCAGCGGACCGCGCTCCACGTGCAGCTTCGTGCGGACCTTGGTCGGCTGACCATGGTCGTCGCGTTCGACCACCTCGACGGACTTTACGACCTCGGGGTACCAGCCCGGGTACTCGTCGACGGCCTCGAGCAGCGACATGCATTGCTCAGACGGGGCGGCGGTCGTCCCCTCGGCGTGTCCCTTCAACTCCTTCACAGAGGCCCGGATCCTACGCCGTCGCCGCCTCCAGCGATTGGCCGGTGGCGCGGATCCCGAGCAGGCTCAGAGCCGAGGTCGCGAGGCCGGTGATCCCCATGACGAGGAACGCGGATGAGAAGCCCCAGGCCGAGTTCGCGCCGAGCACGATCAGCGGCGCCAGCGCGCCACCGATGTGGCCGAGGCCGTCGCTGAGCGCAACCCCGGTGGCTCTCGCGTTGGTGGCGAAATGTTCGGCCGTGTACGTGTAGAGCATCGGAACCAGCAGCCCGATCGTCATCGACGCCACGAAGCCAAACACGATGATGACCGCGGGCGAGACGAAGTAGCCGATCACGAACAGCGAGATCGCCCACGCGACGCCGAACAGCGCGGTCGAGTACTTGCGCTCGAACCGATCGCTGAAGTGGGTGGTGGCGTAAGCGCCGATCAGGAACCCGATCCCCGAGACGACCAGGTAGGTGGTGCTGTCCGCAAGGCTGTAGCCCTTGTCGGTGAACAGCGTCGGCGCCAGCGTCAGCCAGCCGTAGTTGCCGATGTAGTACACGAACCAGATCCCGACGAACAGCAGCACGCGGCCCGCCATCGGGCGGCGGAGCAGCGCCTTGACCGGGACGCTCTCGGCCGGTGCCTCGTCGGGGACCGGCTCCGGCTCGGGCAGGCGATCGCCGTCGATCACCTCGAGCGCGGTCTCCTCGGCCTCCGCAACCAACTTGCGAGCCTCATCGGTGCGTCCCTGGGAGACGAGCCAGCGCGGCGACGGCGGCAGCCCGCGGCGCATGAACAGGATCGTCGCGCCGCCGAGCGCGCCGATCAGGAACAGGATCCGCCACCCGGACGCGAATGTGGGCACCAGGCCACGGGCGATGAACGGCACGACCGAGAAGCCCGCGTAGGCCGCGGTCGTGGCCCAGCTCGTGTAGCGACCGCGTAGACGGGCGGGCGACAGCTCGCCGATGTAAGTGGTGACCGCCGCGATCTCCGCGCCGATGCCGAGGCCGGCGATGAACCGGAACCCGATCAACTCCACGACGTTGGTGCCCGCCGCGGCGAGCACGGTGCCCAGCGAGAACACCGCGACGGAGATACCGAGGCTGAGCTTCCGTCCCCACTTGTCGGCGATCGTGCTGTCGGCGAACGCCCCGATGATGTAGCCGATCAGGCTGCTGGTCACCGACAGTGTCACCGTCGCCTTGGAGACGTGGAACTGCGTCGCGATCACCGGCGCCGCGAACGAGATCGTGACGATGTCGAAGAAAGCGAAGAAGTAACCCGCACCGACGATCCACAGCAGCTTGCGTTCATACGGCCAGACCGGAATGCGGTCGAGGCGCGCGGTGACGCTCGCCCTGCCGGTATGGCCCTTTACCGTCGACGATCCGGTCCGGCTGCTGGGCGGCGCTGTGTGACATTCACCTCTCCTTTCACACAAGGCTTACCCATGAGCGAGTGAACCGAAAACGGGCCGAGTTGAAGGCGGCCGGGTGGCGCCCGCAGCAGCCGGGCGCGAGCGTCGCTCAGGCGGCGAGACCGATGGCGCCGGCGCCGTCCCGCTGAGGCGGCGCGGAGGCGCACCTCGAGTGCGTGCGGATCGTGGTCCCGTCGGCGCTCGTCCGCACCTCGACGAGATCGCACAGCTGGTTCACCATCCACAGGCCGAGGCCGCCGTCTCCGCTTGCCTGGCGCCGCCGCCGCCCCGCCAGCGGATCGGCGATGTGACCCGAGTCCTCGATTTGGAAGATCACCTCTCCCGGCGCGGCCCAGAAGCGGAGCATGCCCTGGGTGTCCGCATGCTTGAGCGTGTTCGAGGTCAGCTCGTTGATCGCGGGCACGAGGTCCGCGGTGCGGCCGGTGTCGAGCCCGGACGCGCCGGCCTGCTCGGCCACCCACGCACGCAGTTGTCCGAGGTCGTCGACCTCGAAGTCGCGCGCCAGCGCGCCCGGCGGGGGCTCGGACAGCGGCTGATCGGATCCGGCCGGGACGGCGCCGTTGCCGTAAGCCGAGCTCGCTTCCAGGCGCCGACCGCGGACGACGCCGGGATGGGTCTGCTCGGCGTCGCGGAGCACCTGATCGTCCAGCCCCGCAACGTCGTACGGGCAAAGGACGATGATGTCGGCGTCGGGCCACGCGAGGTTGATCAGCGCCTCGTGGCGCGCGGCTTCGCGGATCTCCTCGGGCGAGCGGCCGGCCCAGATCGGCTCGCCGACGTAGCGGAGCGGCCGACCGGCGTGTCGCTCGATCATCCCGAGCACAGCAGGGATGATCCGGCCCGGGTTGCGCCCGAGCTCGAACATGTCAAGCAACTCGATCGACGCGGCACGATTCCCGAGCTCCGCTTCGAGCAGCCTCAGCCTCGGCTCGGGAACGGCGATCGCCACCGGCTCCTCCCGGTCGAGCGCGGGTGTGATGAAGGCGAAGATCGCCTCGAGATACTCGCCTGAGTCCCGGTAGAACAGCGCTTGATGCGCTTCGATCGGACTCGACGTGTGCTCGCAGGCGGTCACGCTGACGGTGCTCCCAAATCCATGTGAAGACCTGGCCTATTCCTGGCCCTAGGCTAAGTATTTCCCGTCCGGCCGGGTCCTAAGCCGGCCTTTTCGGAAATCCGTGCCGGTCGCTCAATCGGTTTCGCAAGACTGCTCGCCGGTCTACGCTGAAATCGTTGTTCACGGTTGACTCGGTCACCCTCTCCCGCGGAACGAAACGACCCGGAAAAGCTACCACCGAGTAGGGCGGTGGACGTCGGCTGGGCGGGGTCAATCCTCGCCCGGATCGTTCCACTCGGTCGCGAGGACCCGCGCACCGCTGGACCGCGTCAGCGCGAGGTGGAGCGCCGGGGGCACGATGATCTCGGGGTCGAGCAGCTCCACACCCTCGGGAAGGTCGTCCTGGACCATTCCGGTAGCGGTCGCGCCGCCAGGCGCCAGCAGGTTCAGCGCGACGCCGCTGCCCTCGAGCTCGGCCTCCCAGACGCGCGTCATCGCCTCGAGCGCCGCCTTCGACGGCCCGTAGGGCGAGAAGCCACGGCGCGTCATCGTCGCCTTGTTAACCGTGACGTTGATGATGCTTCCGCGGCCGGCGGCGAGCATGTGCGGCACGACCGCTCTCGACATTAGGAACACCCCGACGATGTTCGTCTCGATCACCATGCTCCACGCCACCGGGTCCGCCTCCCAAAACGGCCGCGGATCGGTCATGAACCGGTCGTTGACGAACCGCATCCCCCGCGCAGCGTTGTTGACGAGCACATCGATTCGGCCTCGAACGTCGAGGGTACGTTGCACGAGCCGGTCGACGTCGCCGGCGACCGTGACGTCGGCCTGCACGGCCTGGATCGTCCCGGGCAGCGGTTCGCCGAGCGCGACGACCTCGGCCGCCTCGTCCGGGCTCCGCGCGACGCTGATCAGGACGTCTGCGCCCGCCTTCGCATAGCCGAGGGCGATCGCCCGGCCGAGCCCACGACCGCCGCCGGTCACGATCGCGACGCGCTCGTGCAGCTCGCGTGTCACTCAGTTACAGAGTACGCAATGGCCCGTCTCGCACGAGCACTCGGGCAGCTCCGCCGAGGTCTGCACGGGATGCCAGCGGCGCAGCGCGTTGAGCGCCAAACGCTCAATGCGGTCCTCCTGTCGCGCCCAGCCCCCGGCGACTCGCCGCCGTCGGTCACGGTCGCGGCGATGACGGTCAGCGTGCCTACGCCGGCGCGGCCGCGAGCGCGATCACATCGGGCAGGCTCGGCTCGAGCCGAGACCACGTGTCGCCGGCGTCGCCCGTGACCAGCATCGACCCGCCGCGCAGGCCGACGAGCAGCCGGCCGGGCTGCTCGGGCAGTGCCGCCAGCGCGTAGGGCATCCGGCGCAGCGCCGGCTCTTCGCCCCAGCTGTCGATCCGCTCCCAGCCGTTGCCGCGCGAGCGCAGCAGCCGCGCGTGGCCGTCGCCGTTGCCGTGAGCGGCGTACGGGGAGCGACTCACCGACGCGTACCACAGGTCGGGATCGGCGGGATCGGCCGCTGTCGCCCATCCGTAGTGCCGGTCGAGCCCGTCGTCCAGCCGGCGCCAGCTCTGACCGCGGTCGGGCGAGACCGCAATCCCCTGGCCGGCGACCTCGTATAACCGCTCGGTCGCGAGCGGGTGCGTGATCAGCTGGTGGGCGTCGCTGTGCGCCTGCGGGTTGTGGTCGACCCAGGTCCGGCCGCTGTCGGACGAGCGCATGACTCCTCCCAGCTCGATTCCCACGGCCAGCCCGTCCGGGTCGGTCGGGTGTAGCGCGATCGTGCTCACGTGGTGGGTCCACGGACGCGGGGGAAAAGACCAGCGTGGCTCGCTCGGCAGCCGCCGCAGCTCGGGCAGCAACTGCCAGGTCTCTCCCCCGTCCTCGGAGCGGTACAGGTTGCTCGGCTCGGTCCCGGCATAGGCGACCGACACCCCTGCCACCCGATGCGAGCGGGAGACGGCGACGGACATCACCCGCCGGTCGCCAACGCCCTCCCACGACTCGTGCCACGTCTCGCCGCCATCGTCGGTCGCGTACAGGCCGTCGTCGAACGTGCCCACGTAGACGCGGTCCGGGTCGTGCGGGTCAACGGCCACGCACCGGGGGGTGGCGACGCGCAGCACGGTCCGCGCGTCGGACGCGCGTGTGCCCGCCAGCGTGAGGCGGACGACATCATCGCCGGTCACGACGAATATGCGGGAGCGCTCAGGCATCGGCACCACCGTCGACGGCCGCTCGCGCGCCTCGCCGCGATCCGGCGCTCTGGGCGCGGTCGTAGGCCATCCGGAACAGCTCGATCGCGTGCTCGGCGTCTTCGTCGGAGCGGATCGAGATCGTGATCCAGCCCGAATCGGGCAGCACGTGGTGGGGCTTAGCCCTGCCCTCGGCGATCAGCTCGTCG
>Ga0116217_10005209_pt1 | contig 11481 bp, 15 predicted proteins | sample Sb_taG_6_FD_89697 | JGI IMG/M metagenome (GOLD analysis project Ga0116217, IMG submission 89697) | Peat soil microbial communities from Weissenstadt, Germany - Sb_50d_4_PS metaG | ecosystem: Environmental > Terrestrial > Soil > Wetlands > Peat | place: Germany: Weissenstadt | collected 2010-09-21 | reverse complement strand
TGGCTCGCAAACTCCGCCGCTACATCAATGCCTATTCCGCCAATGCTCGGCCCATCCAGTGGAAATACTCCGACCCCACCCGCCGCGTCCGCAGTAACGAACTCACTGCGACAGGCCACTAGTCAAACAGATGCTGCTGAGTGGGGACTACAGAGACATCCGCAATGCAATTTGCTCGGAGCCGACGGTAGATAAGACACTCACGATCTGCTTCGGCTGCAGCAGTCAAGACTCCAACTCTGCCGACATCCTTCAAGGATTGGATAGCTACATCGGCGCGATCCGCGCCAGTGCCGCTCGCGTGCTCTCTACTTAACGATATTGCGCACGTACACGGCATAGGGCTTCACAATGTCAGCGACCAACCCAATGTGCCGCACAGCTTCCGGATCCTCGACGATATCGTGGCCATCATCAGTAACTTCGAGGCAAGCCTTGTCAACGCGCCCACTGATGTACTTGCTGCCTACGGCGCCCATGCTGGTGCCCAATGCGACTTTCGTTTTGCTCAGCACCAAATCGAACTCCTCTTTGTGCAGATTCCTGATCACCAACGCGTACCTGGAGCCCAGGACATTTATTTCTGGTGAAATCTTCTCCCAGTTAATTCCATCAATCGAAAACTCCTCCGCGCGGACGGGGACGGCAAAATGCTTCGATACCATGGGCTGCATGCAAAGATAAATAGCGCCTCCTCGCTCCTCAAACGTCTTTGCAAAAGGCTGAACCATCGTTTGTGGATGGCACGTGTTACCGCCGTATCCCCAGAAGGCCACTCCCGCTTGCTCGATCTCTTTCGTCTTGCGGATGATGATGTCGTCAAGGGTTTCTTGCGCGTGAGTGCCAACCTTCATATACAAGACGCCGGCTCCCGGCTTAATAATTGGTGACATGGTAGCTACTCCAGCAGGTCTAGCGAATAGTCGTCCTCGGGTGCCTTGCCGTACTCCAACCGCTTCTTCTCCCGAACGTACCTCACGCGCGGTGCGTTGTCACGCCCGTAAAAATGTGCCAATCGGCTGGGCTCGGTTATGGCCTTGGTTTCCCCAGGCACCTTGTTGTCCGCCAGTGCCTTGAAAAGCAAATTGCAGGAGCGGAGGTCTGGTGCATCGTCCAAATGGTACAGGTGCATTTTTGGCATCATTTTTTGTACAAAGAATCCAGATCTGATGGCGAATTCCTGCACTTTCGCCAGCACCCGCCCTGGCCACTTTCGATCCTCGTCGTCCGCAATGACAACGAGCCCCTCGCCAGAGTAACCGATCGCCTCCATTCCCCTTTGCATAAAAACACAGACACTTTCGCCTTCGTTGCTGGCACCCCATGGCGGATTCGTGTAATAGCAATCAAAATCGGTTGGACCGGGAAAAGCATCGAGACAATTGTAGAGCGTGGCCCTGAGGTTCTGGAGGCGCTCCCTATCGGCAAAGCGCTCAACGGCGCCGCAGATGCGCTCGTCAAAATCATAGACGACGATATCGGAAGGGCCGTAATTCACGATGCCGCGCGCGTGCAGATATGCAACGCAAACGCTGATCGCGTCACCATCGCCGATGAACGCAAGTGTTTTTCCGTCCGCCCACCGGGCAACGAACTCACTCTGCAGCACCATGTCGCCGGCCTTCATGTAGATTTGATCGAAGATTCGAAGCGGGAGTGGCCGGTTCTGGATAACATCAGAGATCGCATTGACCGCCGCGCGGAGATCGATTTGTTGCGGATCGGCCATCTCATCGCAGAATAACTAAAGAAGAGACCGCACGCAATGCAGCAATGCGGTCAGTTATGTCACTAGGCTCCCGCTCGCAACATCAAGCGTTAATATGGAAGCCCCGGGAGAACCTATATGAGGGAAGAGAAGCAGTTGGGAGCAGGTTCAAATACTCCCGTAGGTTTGGATGCCGCGATTGTGGGATGGGGCGAGGCGCTCGAACAGAGGGACCCTGGGACGTGGAGTCACTGCCAACGGAGTGCGGCGTTTGCGACGGTCTTGGCGGAAGCTCTGGACCTCGATGAAGAAGAGATTCGGGCTATTGCTTGTGGCGCCCTGCTCCATGAAATCGGCAAGCTTGAGATTCCACAGGCGATCCTTCGAAAGCCCGCAGTTCTGACTGCGGAAGAGAGGCTTATCATGCGCGAGTACTGCCTGCGCGGGTATGAGATCGTACGCAAAGAAGCATCGCTCCAGAACGCTGCGGAGATTGTGCGCTCTCACCGCGAGCGGTTCGATGGAACTGGTTATCCTATGGGTTTGAAAGGCGAGGCTATTCCTTTGGGGGCGCGCATTGTCGCAGTGGCAGAGACGTTTGAAATGCTCGTCCAAGATCGTCCCCACCGTGGGGTGCGCGCCTTCGCGGCGACGTGCGCGGAGATCAAACACTGGTCCGGCCGGATGTTCGATCCGCGGATTGTCGACGTGCTCTTGAACGTACCGGATGAAGATTGGAAGAGGGCGAGTTCCAATATATAAGGAGCTGGTCTGCAATCCGATGGGCGACATCTACGGTTCAAGGAACGTGGCGGTTTCAACTACGCGAGATCTGACGTGGATGGTAATAAATTCTAGGGACTCTCTGAACAAGTAACTTTCTGACCCTGAAATGTAGTACCTCAGGAAATAGCAGGTCGGTGAAGCTCGGCTCCACTCAGGTTTCTCGCCTCCGCCTTCGTTCACGCAGCGCGAAGCAGCCTCTTCCAGTTATGAGCTGGTCGCCAAGAGCAGCTTCTTTCGACTGAGAAACAAATTGACCAACCCACAAATGACAAACAGCTGATGCGCGTTCTTCTTCAGTCCTCGGTAACGCACCTTCACAAATCCGAATTTCAGCTTCATGACTTGAAATGGGTGCTCCACCTTCGACCGCACGCTGGATTTCGTCCGATTCTTCGCCCGCTCTTGTTCGTCAATCCCGTTCTTATACCGATAACGACGGTGAGTGTGGTCCTGCGCCAGGGGGGCGCACTCGCGGATCACTTCGGTTTGTCCGCGATAGGCCTGGTCACCCCATACCCGGGTTTCTTCCCCATGCAGCAGATCCGCCAGCACCGTCGAGTCCGCAACATTGGCCGCCGTGGCCACCGCCGTGTGGATGATCTTGGTCTTGCTGTCCACTCCCACATGGGCCTTCATCCCGAAATACCACTGATTGCCTTTCTTGGTCTGGTGCATCTCCGGATCGCGCTGCTGCTCACGGTTCTTGGTCGACGAGGGTGCGTGCAAGATGGTTGCGTCCACGATCGTGCCGGTGGTGATGCGCACTCCCCGGGCTTGCAGGTGCAGATTGACCGTGCCCAGAATCTCTTCCCCAAGTCCATGTTCTTCCAGCAAATGCCGGAACTTACACACCGTGGTTTCGTCCGGCGCTGGCTCCTGCCCCAAATCGACCCCCACGAACTGCCGCATCACCGGCGAGTCATACAGGGCCTCTTCCACGGCCGGATCCGACAAATTGAACCACTGCTGCAAGAAATACATACGCAGCATGCGTTCCACTCCCACCGGTGGCCGCCCGTTCCCCGGTTTCGGATAGTGTGGCTCAATCAGCGCGCACAGCTCGCGCCACGGGACAACCTGCTCCATCTCTTCCAGAAATGCTTCTCGTCGTGTCTTTTTCGTGTACCGCTCAAAACCATTCATCGTCGCCAGAGTCCTTTGTTGTTTGTTTGCCGATCTCATCTGGCGCAACTTACTCTATATCCCTGTGGAAAGGGAGACCTTATTCAGACTCTCCCTAGCGTTTGCGCGGTCACGCAGCGTCGCTGAACGTAGGATCTACGTCGAGGCGCCATGCCTTAAGGAGCCATTCTGGGACGTAGACACGATTCCTGTTTCGCTCGCACCAGGCCTGTAGCTCACGCGACAAGACATACATCTCCGGCGTGAGTTGCAACTGCTTCACCCGCAGTTCGAATTCAGTGGCGAGGGCTGGAGCAGGCGGACTGGGACGCCCCCAATTGGGGTTGCCGCGTCTGCGAGTCGTAGTGGGAGGAGTAACCGGCATCGCCATAGGCCCCGATCATACGCCGCATTGGGTAACTCCACAGCAGAATCTTCGAACGGTTAGAGCGTTGTTTGCGGAGTTTAGGGGCAGGTGATATTTTCGAGCGATATGGCGGTTTCAGTGGAAATGCACCATACGGGTGATCGTGCATTGCAGCGAGATGTTGCTACCGTGATCGAGCATGTGCTCGCGGATCGGCCCGGGGACTGGCGGGTGTCGATTCTAGGTTCGCAGGCGAATGATCGATGGGAGATGAAGATTGAAGGACCCAATGCATTTGAGCGGTCGTACACGCTTGAGGGTTCTGCCGGGGAGCATCGACCGGAAACGATTCGGGGTATTTTGGGGCGGATGTTACCTGGGAGGAAAGATTGACTGAAGACCACGATTGCGCATGGCTGTACTGGTGTCGCGGACTGACGCTGGCGCGTTGGCGTGAAGAGTGTCGACTCGTCGAAGGGCAGTTTTCGCTCTTTCAGTCTTTTGCGGAAATGCCGTTCTTTGGATTTCGAGGCATTGTGGCTCGATCTGGTTCGGAGTATCACGTGTCGGTTGCGGCCGAGATGGATATGTATCCGAAGTACTAGCCCTGGGTCTTCGTAACGCCGGCTCTTGTGGCGTCGAACGCGGCTGGCAAGCTCTGCCTCGATCGTCCTTGGAATCCGGGAACTTCCAAGTTTGCAGATGTCGTCGGGGCGGTTGTTACCTATGTGGAGTCGATGCATGGCGCGTCTTCTGGCAGGGAGTGTGCCTGAGCCGTCGCACGAGTTCGGGTTAAGGAATAAGAATGAAACATCGGATTGTGCACACGCTTCAGAAATATCTGCTCAACCCGCCGATTAAGCTGATGTTTGCCGTGGGGCTGGCGGCACCCGGGTACGCTCTTCTAGAGACCACCGGACGCAAGAGCGGCAAGCCTCGCCGCACGCCAGTAGGCAACGGACGCATCGGCGGGCAGTTCTGGATCGTCGCTGAGCACGGCATGAAAGCCGGATACATCCGTAATATTGAGCACGACCCGCGCGTACGATTGAAGTTGCGTGATGGAATCCGCGCTCGTTGGCACACCGGTACTGCACATGTGCTGTCCGACGATGATCCACTGGAGAGGCAGCGCTGGCTGGCCAGTCAGGTGCGCGGCAGCGCCAGGAATGCAGCGGCTGTGCGTCTCTTCGGGACGCGATTGCTCACCGTTCGGATTGATTTGGATGTCTGACTTTGGTCGGGCTTACTCATCTAGGCGAGACGCACAGCCTTGTGGATACCGCCTTCGTGGACCGGTGCCAGATATAGCAAATAAATTCTAGCGAAGTGATGTTCGGCAGGAATCTCGAGCGATGCGACGCATTCCTCGACGGAGTTAGCATCGCTCAGCGGTGCGATTTGTTGGATGCAGAGCCAGGTCTCGTCCGTACCTTGATACTGCTTTGCACATTTGTCTGCGAGCTCCTGCTGCACCTTGCCACAAATGAGCGCATCTGGGTTCCGAATCACTCCCGCGTCTCTTAGTTCGTGTCCTTCTTGCGGTATCTGCCGTTCGCCCCGAGCGTGCTGCCATTCTTGTCTGGCATCGCTCTTGGCGTAGTAGGCGGTTGCGGCTTCGATTCCGAGCGTTCTGCCTGTTTCATCCTCGTAGATGACATCCGGCTCGCCTTTATCGTCCCCGAGACGCTTGAACCCAGGTTTTATACCAAGAGCCTTCAGCAATTCATCGCCGACCGCCCTTTCGTGCTTCCGTTTCAGGGCAGCGGAGAGTTTCTTTTTGCGTGGGATCGCTTTCCGCTTTTTGAACTTTCTGATGTTTCTTTTCTTCATACGTGCGCGGTGATTGGTACTCCCTACCGTACCAGTTATGCGCGTGCGGTCCAGGATCGTGACGCACATTCAGCGACTGAGATATCGGTCATCGTACACTGAAGGTATGGCCGTGGTCACTGGACAATCTTTGTTGGAAGGTTCGGCGTATGCTCAGGAGCAGTGCGGACGATTGCTTAACGACGCTGCAATCCTTCTCAAGGCTGGTTCGCCCGCGAGTGCAGTACTCTTGGCGGCATTCGCCCGAGAGGAGCTCGGCAGGTCACGGATCCTATTCGACCTGTATCTTTCAGTTGTTCAACATGGCGAAACGGTAACCGAGAAGGATGTCCAGCGGAGATGCGCTGACCACGTCACCCGGCAGGGGAGAGGTCAGCTGAGCATCGTGCAGCGGGCTGATGCCGATACCGAAGCAGGCAAGTTGATGAAGACGATCCTTTCCGAAAAACCGCTGACCGCCGCATACAAAGAAGCGGACGCGAAGCTAGAGGAGATCGGTCGACGGATCGCAAAGCGCACTCCCCAGGAGCGGCACGCTACTCGCGAGGAAGCGTTGTATGTGGATCTTCGCGATGGACGCTGGAACCGACCGGCCGAAAGGATCACGAAGGGTTTTGCGCAGACATTTCTTGCCGATGCGGTAAACGACTATTCAGTCTCCCTTTACGGCGATCCGGAATCGAGCCGGAATCAGGCTTTTGGGAAGTGGACTGATTGTCCTGAATTCCCAACGCCGCCCTTGCTGTAGTGGTGAGCTCGCGCCGTCTTTTGGGATGTCTTGTTGGCAAGGCACCTTTTTGGCGATCTTCTCCTGTGTTTTCCGGAAGGTCCGACGTGCTAAATGACTGCACCGCTTGACCCTCAATCGTTCTGATTGAGACGCGCCGTACGGTTACGCTGCCGTGAGTTCTCTCCCTTAAAGAGCACATTCTCTATTTCTCTATCAGGTAATCGCTGTTTTTGCCGTCTCTTGTAGTGTGCCGTGAAAACCGAAGGTATTTCACGGTCACCGTGCAATCGCGACGAGCCCAACCCAGTTCAGAGAGGAGTGGAAAATCAATGGATATGAGCCAAATTGCGGTCAGGGCGAACAATGCTGCCACGCCCCAGCCGCCAGGTATGCAAGGGCAGCAACTCACCGAATGGCTAACCGCCAAGGAAGCAGCGCAGCATCTGAAGGTGAAGACCCGCACGGTGCTGCTGTGGGTGCGTCAGGGCAAAGTGAAAGGCTACGCGCTGTCTGGCACCAGACGTCGCGTCTGGAGATTCCTACGCTCTGACTTGAATGCTATGCTTATTGAGCCATCCGTGCCCTGCGGACAAGGAGCGCAATGAAAAGGGTACGGTTACAAACAGGTAGTGTTGTATTCGACAAACGCATTCGGAGTTGGAATTTTCTGTGGCGAGAGGATGGCCACAGGCGATCAAAGGCAATCGGCTCGATAAGGGACTACCCAACAAAAGCGTCGGCGTGGAAGGCAGCGCATCTGCTCCGGCTCAAAGTTGAGAACCCAGTCCAGCAAGACGGCATGAAGGTGACAGTGAACGCTCTCGTCAGCAACTACCGCGTGGAGAAGATGCCGAAGCGCACGAGCACAAGATACGGCTACGACGCATGGCTTAGGAACCACGTGGTTCCCCGTTGGGGTGAGTGCGAGTTGAGTGAACTGCAAGCGCGTCCAGTCGAATTGTGGCTGCATACGCTACAGCTGTCACCGAAGAGCCGAGTGCACATTCGGGCCCTATTGCACGTTCTGTGGGATTACGCGATGTGGCGCGGAGACATGCCAACGCAGCGCAACCCCATGGAGCTTGCAACGATCAGAGGCGCAACTAAACGCACGCGACCTCCACGCAGCTTAACCGTGGAGGAATTCCGGAAGTTCGTTAAGCAGCTTGAAGAACCCTTTCACACAATGGCGCTGGCATGCGTCTGCTTCGGCTTACGGATCAGCGAGTGTTTGGCCCTGAAGTGGCGCGATGTGGATTGGTTAAACGGCAAGCTCAACGTCGAACGGGGAATTGTCCGGCAGCACGTGGATGATGTGAAAACGATCTACTCACAAAAGCAGATGAGCATTAACGGCGAAGTGCTGGGAGTGCTCAAGGCTGCACGGCAGGTGACGCAGTTTTCTGCCGGTGAGGACTGGGTGTTCGCATCGCCGGCGCAGCTTGGACGGTTACCGTGGTCGTACCCGCATGTATGGCGTACGTTCCAGAAGGCAGCAACAGCCGCGGGTGTCGGGAAGGTGGGGACGCACACCCTGCGTCACAGCTACCGTTCGTGGCTGGATGCTGTGGGAACTCCGATTGCCGTGCAACAGAAACTCATGCGGCACACGGATATTCGCACGACCATGAACGTGTACGGCGACGTAGTGACCGACGAGATGGCCGAAGCCAATTCAAAAGTGGCGGGGTTAGCCCTTAACGGATTGTGAACTGGATTGTGCGGACGCTAAGTCGTTGAAAATATGGCGGAGAGAGTGGGATTCGAACCCAGAGCCGTCTAACAAGATCAACAAATTAGGAGGCGCGAATGGCACATCAAACCTCCAAAATCCTATGAAAGCAACCAACTCCACCCTTTATTGGACGCTTAATGGACGCTGATTCTTGTGCTCACACTTTCTTTGCGATCTCACGTTCACTTTTTGCGTAAAGGTGCGAGCGCCGAGCCCTCCTCTGCCCTAGCAGGATGCTGAAAAAGTCCGCTTTTATGGTATGAACCGGGGAAGGTTGGGTCTGAGGCGCGAGATAATCGCTTGCGCCAGGGCGACTTGATGGGAGCCAGACGCTACGTCGAGATTGGTGAGCACAATCACTGTAAAATCGTCATCCACATAGTGAAAGATCACGGACCCGAGGAATCCTGGGTGGCCTACGATCCGATGACCGCTTAGATTCAGAGTGAACCAACCCATCCCATAAGGCATCCCGTCTACCTTCGCGGGGTTCCCGCCCTTCAACTTCGTCGCAGTCCACATCTGATCAAGCGTTTCAGGTTTCACCACGCGGCCTTCGGTCAGAGCAATCATCCACTTCGAAAGATCGTCCACCGTGCTCAACATGCCGAAATACGCAGGAAGCTCGTGTTGCCAAACTCGCCGGTCATGCTCCAATTCACCATCGTGCAACGTGTATTCCGCAACATGGTTCTTTACGATCGCTCGCCGGTCGAGGATGCTGGTACTGGTCATTCCGAAGGGAGCGAAGACACGCTGCCGCATGAATTCGGCATATTTCATGCCGGAAACCTTCTCGATGATCATGCCCAATAGGAAATATCCGGAGTCGCTGTACTCGGCGCTCTCGCCGGGGGCGAATTCGAGAGGCAATTTCGCGACTTCGTCGAAGTATCTTTTGGTGGTGATGTCCAGCAGGGGCGACCCATCGGATTCCACCCAACCCAGACCCTTTATACCCGAGGTATGGGAGAGCAGTTCCCGCACCGTAATCTCTTTCCAGGCGGGTGGGGCATGGTCGATGTACTTGTCGATTGGATCGTCGAGGCGGATCTTGCCATCTTGCACGAGCAGCATAATGGCAGTTGCGGTGAAGGGCTTGGTGACCGAGGCGATCTCAAATACGCCGTCCGTTCGAAGCGGTGTGCCTGTTTCGAGATTCTCCAGTCCATAGGCTCGCTCCTCGACAATCTTCCCATGGTCGATGACCGCAAAGGCGACGCAAGGGATCTTTTGCGCCTCCATCTCATGCTGGATGTAGGAATCCAGCCCGTCTGAACCAGCCGCCCAAGCACTTGTACATAAGCATCCGATCGTAACGAACCCGAGCATCTGTCGAAGCATGTTTCGCTGTCTCCTCATTGTCCGCCAGACCCGCCGCGGGCATTCTCGCGTTTATAGATGGTACGGAAAAGATGCCGAGAAAGTTCTGTGGCTACCGAAAGATCACTATCTTCATACGGGCCGAGTGTGATAAGAGCAAGACATGCGCGGGATTGATCATCAGCAGGAACATATGTTCAGTTATTTGTCACCGGAGAAGCGGGTGCGGTAGGACCATCCACTGCGGGCGGTGCGGGCAGTGACAGACGAGATCCTCGGGAAGATGTCGCGATTGTTCGGCGCCATGTACGCGCGGCGCGGTCGGCCATCGATTCCGCCGGAAAAACTCCTGCGGGCACAATTGCTGCAGATGCTGTATTCGGTGCGCTCAGAGCGGCTGCTGATGGAGGAGATCGACTACAGCATATTGTTTCGCTGGTTTGTGGGACTGAACCTGGACGAAGAGGTGTGGGATGCGACCACGTTTACCAAGAATCGGGATCGGCTGCTGGAGGCGGACGTGGCGAAGGAGTTTCTGGCCAAGGTGGTGGAACGGGCGCGAGTTGTGGGCCTGACCTCGGACGAACACTTCACGGTGGACGGGACACTGCTGGAGGCGTGGGCCAGTCTGAAGAGCTTTCAGCCGAAACAGGAGAAGCCGGGACCTCCGCCGGACGATGCCGGCAATCCCACGGTTAACTTTCGCGGGCAGAAGCGCTCGAACGAAACCCATGAGTCGAACACTGATCCCGACGCTCTGTTGGCACGAAAAAGCCAGGGGAAGGAGTCGCGGTTGAGTTACAGCGGGAACCTGCTGGTGGAGAACCGCAACGGGCTGATCGTGGACGCGGAAGTTTTCCAGGCCAACGGAACGGCGGAACGCGATGCGGCGCTGATCATGATGGAGAGGCTTCCAGGTACGCAACCGTTGACGGTGGGCGGCGACAAAGGGTTCGACACCTTCGGGTTTGTGGAGGAGTGCCGGAATCTGCGCGTGACGCCGCACGTGGCGCAGAACCTGGGACGACGCGGAGGCAGCGCGATTGATGGGCGCACCACGCGGTACGCGGGTTACACCATCAGCCAAAAGAAGAGGAAACGGATCGAAGAATGCTTCGGCTGGCTGAAGACGATCGCGCTCATGCGCAAGGTTCGACATCGCGGGGTGAGCAAAGTGCACTGGATCTTTGCCCTCGCCTGCGCTGCCTACAATCTGGTGAGAATGCGAAATCTAGTCGCCGCAGTTCAGGCGGTGTAAGTCGGGGCCGACGAGTGCCTCGGGAGCATCGAGTTAGACCCGAGGGCCACAAACACACCGGAAATCAAACCGCTCGGCATCGTTAACGACGAGAAACAGAAGGAAAAACACGCTGCGAATCAATTTTTCAGCAGCCTGCTAGGGAATCTCTGAACAAGTAATCTTTCCACCCAAGCGGAGGGCAAGACCGTGGGGCGGCCAGTGATTTGGTTCCCAGTACTAAGGCGCAGTGCCTTCGCCTGTAAATGCTCGCTACCCGCTCAAAAGCCGCTTCCCCAAGATGGCGGAACTTGCGCACTGCAGCCTCGTCCGGCACCGGGAAGCGTAGCAACAAGGACAGCGAATTTACGACCTCGTATCATCGGCTTTCTTGATCTGCTCAATAACAATTGCTTTGATACCAGATCGCTGAAACATCTCGCCTGTGACTTCCACGTAACTTCCCACGAAGGGCATCAGTTTCTCTCGCTGCGAAGTATCCGGAATCGCTGCTGATATCGGGACGTAGATGGCCCCGTTTTTCGTAACGATCACCAAGGGTGAACCGGCCCGCGCACACATTGCCGCGCAGTCGTTGGTTGGTTTTAGAGCCTCATTAAACTTCATCAGACAAGCCAGA
>Ga0116217_10005207_pt1 | contig 11482 bp, 8 predicted proteins | sample Sb_taG_6_FD_89697 | JGI IMG/M metagenome (GOLD analysis project Ga0116217, IMG submission 89697) | Peat soil microbial communities from Weissenstadt, Germany - Sb_50d_4_PS metaG | ecosystem: Environmental > Terrestrial > Soil > Wetlands > Peat | place: Germany: Weissenstadt | collected 2010-09-21 | reverse complement strand
TCCCGTAAGTGGCCGTTAATAAATAAAGGTAACAACGATGTGAATCAGCATGTTACACTGCTGAAGCATGGATGCTCTGTCCGAGTTGAAGCGGAAGCTGCGCTCCATTTGGCCGCATCTGGACGAGCGCACGCGCCGATTGACCGCTGCGAATGAAGCCATGAGCCTGGGCTACGGCGGGGTCACTCTGGTGCATCAAGCGTGTGGACTCTCGCGCAAGGCGATCACCAAAGGGATTCGCCAGATCAGCCAAGGCGAGGCGCCCCTGGAGGGGCGAGTTCGTCGAGCTGGGGCGGGCCGCAAGGCCATCACAGTGTCGGACCCGCAGCTGCTCGATGCCTTGGACCGGATGATCGAGGGCGATACGCGAGGGGATCCGGAGTCTCCGCTGCGCTGGATCTGCAAGAGCACGCGGGTGATTGCGCTGGCGCTGAGCAAGCAGAAGCATCCAGTCAGTCATGTGAAGGTGGCGCAGCTCCTGCATGAGCAGGCTTACAGCTTGCAGAGCAATCGCAAGACTGAGGAGGGCGCGGATCATCCGGATCGGGATGCGCAGTTTCGACACATCAGTGCCGAGGTCAAGCGGTATCTGCGCGAGGGGCTGCCGGTCATCTCAGTGGACACCAAAAAGAAGGAGATCATCGGCAACTACGAAAATGCCGGGCAGCAATGGCTGCCCGCCAAGCGACCCATCCATGTGCAAGGCCATGATTTCCCCGGACCGGAGGTGCCACGGGCCTATCCCTACGGCATCTACGATATCGGACGCAATGCCGGCTTCGTCAACCTCGGCACCGATCACAATACCGGAGCCTTTGCGGTCGCCTCGATCCGCGGATGGTGGCGGGCAGAAGGCAGAGCGATCTATGCCCATGCGGCCCAGATTCTCATCACCGCCGACGCCGGCGGTAGCAACGGCTATCGGCTGCGACTGTGGAAGCTGGAGCTGCAGAGATTCGCCGACCAGACGGGTATGCGCATCTCGGTGTGTCATTTCCCGCCGGGCACCAGCAAGTGGAATAAGATCGAGCACCGGCTGTTTTCCTTCATCTCCTCCAACTGGCGCGGCGAGCCACTGCGCGACTACGAAACGATCGTCAACCTGATTGCCAAGACCAGCACCGCCAAGGGCCTGAGGGTCACCTGCCGGCTGGATCGGCGCAAATATTCCACAGGCCGCAAGGTGAGTGCCGAACAGATGAAGCGAGTCAAGCTGCAACCCAACAGGTTTCATGGTGAATGGAACTACGTCATTCATCCAAACTAATCGTTGTTACCCTTATTTATTACCGTGTCCTAAGTCCGCTTACTTGAGGGTGACCTCCAATAGGTACCGTCGGTAAAATCGTCCGTACTTCCGTGGCAGTAGGTGCGATCGCACGTAGGCCGAGGGGAACAGGTCACATGGCTAAATTGAGGAGGCGCAAGATGCGAGCTGTGGTGGTACTGGGAATGATGGTCCTCGGATTTGGCTTTGCGGAGCAGCGTGCATGGGCGACAGATACTCCAGCGGACCCTTGCTCGCTGCTGACGGCTGCGCAGGTAAGCAGCACACTGGGCGATAAGTACGGTGCGCCGGAAAAGAGCGTGGCACCGCGGCCCTTCGCAAACACGGTGCAGGGAACGGACTGTCAGTACAAGACGGCGAGCGGACAAGATCAGGTGCTTTTCCGCGTGTACTTCGACGCCTCGGCGGCGCAGGCGACGGATCTGCATACGCGGCTGAAGATGTTCTTTGGCGAGGGCAGCACGCCAGCGAACGTGGGTGACGAGGCGTACGTCGATGGGAATAACGCAATCCATGTGCGCAAAGGGAACGTGCGCTACTTTCTTTCGATCAGCCATGGCGACACGCCCAGTGGACGGAAACAGATCCTGGCGCTGGCGGCGCTGGTTGCGGGAGAGCTATAGGAGGTTTACGGCGGTTAATTTTTGTCTGCCGTATATGCTCCAGAAAGCACGTCGAAACGGCATTCACGATATCGCCCTGAATCCCCCTGCACACAGCGATGTGCGACGACTTGTGCAACTCGTGGCTGGGTGCGTTCAGCTCGCCGGTCCCGTGCCGCAACGCGTCAGTCGATGTGCCTGTAACGATGACGTGAGGCTCACTGCTACGTCATCTAGTTCAATGGGTTAGTTGGATAATTGCGGCGATAGCGCGCCGGGACGCAGCTTCTCCCGCAAGGCGGCGCGCAAATGCTGCTCCGTATCGGGACTGAGGCCCGGGCGACGGCGCTGCACGCCGATTCGATAGCGCTCCGCGCCGATGCTCAGCAGATGATCCGCCAGCTGCGCGGGCGCCGCATCCATGCTCTCCCACGACACCGGCAGCAGGGTATCGATATAGGAATGCATCGCCGCCAGCTCAGGGTCGCAGACCTGCAACACCGGCGCTCCCTCCCGCGGCAGAATCAGGCAGTGATACCAGTCCGAGAGTGGCGTCTGGAAGCCGGTTAGATAGCAGATATCGGGCAGGCTGTGCACCAGCAGCAGGTCGAGTCCCGGATCATCCATCGCCGCGCGCGTCCTCGCGATGCGTTGGGCGTACTCGGCCCTGGGAAATGCCATCTCCGGCGGGATGTCCGCGAGTTCCGTCCGGTCCATCGATACCTGCCTTGCCGCATGTCCGCCGGTGGAGCGGCGCAAAGATGAGGACACCCTCACGGGTGACTGCACTCGCCGAGTAATTTTCCGTAACCCACCAGCCCGCGCGCCGAATCGCAGTTTCCTTGAAGTTTATCGGAACTACGTATAACGTTACATGTAAAACGCGTACCCGACCGGTGAACTTTTGCACTACAGGCATAGCGGTCTGGGCTATTCGACAATCCGGTCCCGGCAGTTCATGTGAGCGCAATGTGTGAGCCAGATCAAAACCATCACCGCGATGAGCGCCTACGCCATGGCGGGCAACACGCCGCTCGTGGTGCAGCCCATGATCGTCGGGGCGATGGTGGATCTGCGCGGATTTACGGAGCGACAGGCCGGCATTGTTGCGGCTGTTGAACTCACGGGGCTCACGCTTGGCATCCTCTGTCTGATCGGCGCGATTGGCCGATTCAGGCGCTCCAGCTTCGCGCTGCTCGCCGTGACGGCCATTGTCGCGGCCAACGTCGCGACCTGCTTCGTCAGCCACTTCCAATGGGTCCTTCCCCTGCGATTTCTATCGGGGGTGGGCGCCGCATCCGCTTTCTGCATCTCTTCGAGTCTGGCCTCCTCGAGCCCCAAGCCGGAGCACAGCTTCGCGATCGTAAATGCCATATCGATCGCCTACTCGGGTGTTTTGACGCTTTTGTCACCCTTCATCCTGCAGGCACACGGCCTACCTGGCATCATGCTGACCCTGTCGTTCATCACGCTGCTGGCGCTGCTGGTGATCCCGTGGATTCCTCCCCAGGTGATCAGCGTCAGGCCGTCGGGCGTGACCGAGCGCACAGCGAAGGTGCCATGGTCGATACCGCTGCCAATCTTCGCGCTGCTGGCCATGATGCTGTTGCTCTACACCGGACACGGTGCCATCTGGGCCTTCCAGGAGAGAATCGGCATCGCCGACGGGCTCACGGAGCATGCGGTGGGCAAGTGGATCGGTATGTCGATGCTGCTGTGGGGTGTCGGTGGATCATTACTCGCGCGGCTGCTGAGCCTCTCCCTCGGCCGCATAGTGCCGCAGCTGATTTCTCTGGGCGCATCCTGCATCGCCGTGTTGCTGCTCGTTTTCGGTTCCACGCCATTCGCCTTCGCGACCTCATCGGGCCTGATCGCACTGTCCTGGTTCTATGGCTTGCCGTACCAGATGGGTCTGCTAGCGGCGCACGATCCCAAGGGGCGCGCCGCCCTGGCCGGCACGATGATGTCGACGGCCGGGATGGCCGCAGGGCCAGGCATTGCGGCGTTTCTGTTGGTGGGGCACGCCCACTGGCCGATCGGTGTCTTCGCCGGCGTATGCTACCTTTGCGCCCTCGCGATTGCCGTGCCGTCGGCTCGCGGCGTCGCTCGCATGGGGAATCCGCACGCCGCTTGACGCCTCTCGGGGATCTGGACGCCAGACGGCCTGCTGCCAGACGTTGATCAGCGGGCAGTGGATTCGCCGATCTGCAGCCGCACCGGTAACACCACGCGGCGCTTGGCAAACTCACCATTCTGGAGCCGGCCAATCAGCAGTTCGCCTGCATGGCGACCCATTTCATAGGCCGGCGATACAACCGTTGTCAGCGTCGGCGTGGTGAAGCGCCACACGTCAAACCCGTTGAAGCCTGCAACAATGAGGTCCTTGGGCACCCGGCGCCCGGCGAGCTCACAACTTTTCAGGGCAGCAACGGCCATGGAGTCGGTTGCCCCGACAATGGCATCCGGCGTGCCCTTGGCGAGGCAGTCTGTCACGACGCGCTGGACATCGTCGAAGCGCTCGGATGCGGCACTCAGCGTTTGGATGTCGATCGCGGCGCTCGCATGCCCCAGAATATTCCGGAGCCCGCGTTCGCGCTGCTCGACGGCGCACCAGTCCAGTGCTGGTCGGACGAAAATCACGGAGCGGACCTTCGTACCAAGCAGATGTTCGCCGAGTTGCATGCCGCCGGAGAGATCATCCTGACTGATGATTGCGACATTGGGCGCAGGTGACTTGAACACTTCCTGAAACACGACAATCGGCTGACCCAGGCGCTGCAGATTGGCCAGATGATCGCGCCTGATGCTCCTAGGGCCGCACAGGATCGCGCAGAGCGCCGCGTTGCCCAATTTGGCGAGAATGGTGGCATCGCTGAAGCGTTCCGGTGTCACACCCTGAACATCGAGTGTGTAGTCCAAGTTGCTCAGATAGTTGCTCAGGCCGCTCACGAGCCGTGAGATGAACGGATCGTTCAGGAAGGCCGGATCGCTATCGGCGATCACAATGCCGACGGAGGATTCCTCCGATAGGCGCAGGCTCCGCGCACTGCGGTTCGGCCGGTAGTTCAGCAGTGCGATCGCCTCCTCTACTCGCTTCTTGGTCTTGGCCCTGACGGGCTTGCCACGAACGAAGTTCGAGACTGTCATCACGGAAACACCAGTCTTACGGGCGACATCATTCAGCGTCGCGCGCGCAGGCTTCATTCCCGCACCACGCTGGCGCCGGCGTTTGCTCATGCCCCGTTCCTCTCCAGCGCCGCGTTAGGCCAATCAGACATGGGTCTAGTCGATCTGCGTGGCCGTAACCGCGCCATCGATCGTCAACTCAATACCGGAGATGTAAGCGGCTTCCTCCGAGGCCAGGAAGAGCACGCCTGCGGCGATGTCCCGCGGGCTGCCGAGACGGCGCAGAGGCATTCGATGAACAAGATCAGCACGGGCCTTCGCGGGGTCTGGCATGGCATCGAGCACGCGATCCATGATCGGCGTGTCGATGTAGCCCGGACAGATGCAATTGACTCGAATGCCTGAGGCTGCACCGTCCTTGGCGAGGCAGCGTGAAAGCATGATCAGGGCAGCCTTGGTCGAGCAGTACGCCGGTGCACCGACGCCGCCGACCTGGCCCATCACCGATCCCATATTCACGATGTTGCCCGACCCAACGGCCTGAAGCGCCGTCCAAGCGGCTCTGCTCATCAGATAGGCGCTGCGAAGGTTGGTGTTGAAGACTCGCTCCCAATCGGACAGTTCGAGTTCTGCGATGCGCTTGCCCATATTGATGCCGGCATTGTTCACCAGGACATCGATTCGTCCGGCCTCGCTCTGGATGCGCTCAATGCTGCGCGTGATATCTGTGGGCACCGAGACATCGGCAATGATGCCTGTGAAGCGGGTACCGGCCGCAAGCAGTGCCTGTTCAGTCGCCCCCAGGCCCGCTGCGTCCACATCCATGCCATAGACGCGCGCCCCTTCATGCGCAAACGCCGCCGCCACACCCTGGCCAATGCCATGCGCGGCGCCGGTCACAATCACCACCTTCCCATCAAAGCGATTCGCATGCGTGGATCGTGCCATGGCCTTCTACTTGGAGGGAAACACGAGATCGGAGAATACAAACATGACGCCTAGAATACTCACCACAAACCCGGCAGACCATACGATCACGCTGTCGAGCCTGCCGAGGGTCCCCAGTCCCTCTCGCAGTAGCACGGCACTGTCCCATAGTGTGACGGAGGCAGCTTGAGGCAGTCCGTGCTGCCGCCGCCAACGACTGCCGAGGAGGCATAGTCCCAGCGAGCCCGTCCAGGTGATGGCCGCCTGATTGGCGAAGGGGTAGAACCAGCCGGGCATCGGCAGGAACACGCCACAGAGCTTGAGTGCGACACCGAGTGCAAATCCACCGATGATGGCGGTCATCGCGCCGGTGGCATTGACGTAGCGCGTAAGCAGACCCAGAACGAAGATCGCCGCGAAGGGAGGGGCGAAGAACGCATTGAGCGTCTGCATATACTGAAAGATGCTGCCGCCCGAGGCACTGAGCCAAATGGCGATCACAATGCCGAGCACGATGGTCGAGATCGAGGCCCATACGCCGCAGGTCACTTTCTGCTGATCGGTCGCCTGAGGGCGAAACAACGGCACATAGATGTCGATCGTCAGAATGGTCGCGGTGGAGTTTACAACCGAGGTGATGGTGGCCTGCACGGCGCTGAAAAGGACCGCAAGCAGCAGACCGCGCATGCCGATGGGCAACAACTCCTTCACGAGAACGATGTAGCCCTGATCGGCTTGGTGCTGCGCATCGAGCCAGTCGCCGAGCAGGTACTCCGGGTGCAGCGCGAACAGGATCAGTCCCGGCAACACCGTGATCAGAGGCAGCAGCAGCTTGACGTAGCCCGCGAAGACCACTGCCATGCGCGCGTCCCAAATGCTGCGCGATCCGAGGATGCGTTGGATGATGAATTGGTTCAGTACGTTGTACCAGATACTCACGGACATGATCAGAAAGAACAGGCCCGTCCACGGTGTCAGCGGATGGTCCGCTCTTTGAACCACGGAGAGTCGGTTGTAGGTATTAGCCGCAGTCAGGTGGGTGCGGACATGCTCGAGGGCCTGGTGCCAGGCGCCCGAGAGCGCGCGATTGCGCTCGATCACGGTCCAGAAGCCATGAACGATGTTGCCATCGCCGCTGACCGCGAGCAGTCCCAGGACGGTGACGGCCGAGGCGCCGGCAAACTTCACGATGGCGGTAAACGTGCCGGTCCACGCGACCGAGGACAGGCCACCATAGACCGCGAAGGTGCCCGCGAACGCACCGGTCAATGCAATGCAGGCAGGCATCGGCCAACCGAAGAAGCCGTGCAACGCGAGGCCACCCGTGTACAGCACCGCAGCCATGAAGATCACCACGTTCGCGATGACCGTCACGAAGGCGAAGGTCTGACGGACCGCCGAGCCGTAACGCAGGGCCAGAAATTCGGGGATGGTCACCACCTTCGAAGCCAGCAGAAAGGGCACGAAGATGTAGATCATGAACAGGAACGTAAAGACGTTCAGCCACTCATAGAGGGCGGGACAGACCCCTAATAAATATGCCGACCCCACCATCCCGATGAACTGCTCGGTGCTGATGTTTGCCGCAATGTAGCTAGCGCCGACCACATACCATCGAAGCTTGCGGCCAGCCAGAAAGTATTCTGTCGAGGAGGCACGTTCACCGCGTCCGGCAAGAAAACCAACCAGCGATAGGGCCGCGACGAATAGGAAGAACTCGACATAGTCGAGCATGTTGAGCGAGAGATGGCTGACTGCTGACAAACCGCCCTCCTGACGAGTGGCCTTACTGGTGGACGGAAGTTCCGGTCAACCGTTGGCGGGGCGCGAATGCGATGCTTCGCTCAGCGCTGCCTCGCGCCGAGCGGATATCAGGGCGCCTCTGCAGACTCTGCCAGCAGCTCCCGCATCGTCCGATCGGCAGCCTCGAGCACCGCTTCCATCGACCCCTCGCGGTACAGCGCCACGCGTACCGGATAGGCGCCGACAGCGTAATCTTCCCGCGGCGGCAGGTAACTGGCGTAGCCATTGACGATATTGAGGACGGCAACGCTGTGGTGCGGGAATCGGCGGCGCAACTCCAGTTGAAACGCCGTGTGCATCTCGGCCGGGGTGCCGAGAATGAACGAATCTCCGAGTTGCCAGATATTGAAGGAGAAGTCACCCTCCTTGCCATCACCCACGGATTCACGGGCCAGCAGACGGCGTGTGAGCCGCTCGACCATGTAGCTCTCGCTCGCCTCTTGAATGGCACGCCGCAATTCCTCGCTGCTCGGCAGATCTGCAATCGCCAGGCGTACGGTCGTACGACGAGAGCTGAGCCTCGCGCTCGAACTGTTCCGCTGCTCCTTCCAGATGGCAAGCGGTGTGCCGGACTCTTCGACCCCCGCATACGTCAGAGAAACCTGTGGCGGAAACATGGAGGCGAGCACCGACAGTGCCGCGTAACCGACTTCACGACCGTTCTGATCCGCGATGGCCGGATCCTGCTCAAAGCTGCGGCGCGGCGCTTGATTGCCCGACGCACCATGCAGAAATACGCACTCCCCGCCGCCACAACCCGCCTCAACGGTCTCACGCATGGCGCCGACGTAATCTGGGGAGATCAGCGTATTGGCCCCGCCGAGCGAAATCGGGTGGCAGGCGTAGTTCACGAATGTGCAGCGGACGTCGCCGGTCCCATCGACCACGCGCCCTACCAGTAACGTGTCATCCGCTTTCACGGTCGGGTTCAGCCCGCACAGGACTTCATCCCGACCCGGGACCAGTAGCTCACGGTTAAATGCCAGTCCGCAATGACCCGCGCGCCACGTCAGGGTGGCCGGTGCCAAAGACGCGCGGGCGCGAGCGACTAGCTCGATGCAGGTCTTCTTCAGCATCGCACGGTATTGGGGAATGAGGTGCCCGCCCGGCCGATCGGCAAATTCTAGAGCCGTTCGCGGTGCACTGTGCGTGTGCGAGGGGTGCAGCATGAGCTCGTGCTCCTGGAGCCCCGTTCCTTCGAGAATTGCGGTCCGCAAATCAAGCTCATCCGGCTTCGAGTTCCACCAGCTCAAATCCAGCGTCAGCAGCACCAGCTGCTTCGCGCGCGGGACGTCGGAGAACACCACGCAGGTGGCCAGCAGCGGCTTGTGGATGCCGGTAGCGATATCGTGCTTGGAGCTGCCCCAAGTGCGCGCGAAGATTCCGGGAGGTGGATTGATGACTGCCCGGGCCACCCCGACCGCTCCGGCAAACTCCGAGTCGCGCAACTCCAGAATGCCCCGAGCCGCCACAGAGGAGCTCGCGCCTGCCGCTCCCGGCAGGACATCGCTGGGCTTGCTCACTGGCTCACCCGCGCAAGGGCTCGAGGCGATGCGGCCGCTGAGGGCTCTGCTCGCCCCTCCGGGCTGGATGCCGGGAGGGGCGAGCGGTTCGAAAGGATCATCGGAAGCTGTTTTCTCAGAAGCTCTTCTGGACCTTGACCCCGAAGGTCCTCGGTGCACTCGTGGTAATGAACCGCTGCGTGCCTGGAGCGAAGGCTCCGGCGTAATTCCCGGGACCTCCCGAGGCCTCGTATATGCCGAGCTCGGGAATGGTGTTCGTCAAGTTGTTGACGTAGGTCGTGTATTCCCAATTGTCGTGCTCTGCCGAAAATCGCACATTGGCCTCGCCGTAGCCGGGTAGCTGGTAATTGGGATCGATGGGCGTGTTGGTGTTACTGAAATTGCGGGCACCGACATACGCATAGTCAACGCGCGCGGTCGCAGTCCATTGCGCGCGAGGACTGATGCTGTAGGCGATTCCCGCGGTCACCTGAGACTTGGGCGTGGACTGCAGCGGTTCCCCGACCACTCCGGCCGAGCCCTTGGCGACGGATACGATCTTGCCGTCCGCGTACTGCCCGGTCACATGCACTTGCCAGTTGTTGGTCAGCGCCGCCCTCACCTCGGCCTCGGCGCCATAAACTCGCGCCAAGCCCGCGTTGCTGACGAAGGAGGCCCCGCAGCCGCTCACGGCTTGATCCAGGAAGATGGTGCTCTGCAGATCGCTCCAATCCTCGCGGAAGCCGCTGATGTTGGCGATGATGCGGCCATTGTCCAAATCGGTCTTGACGCCAACCTCGTAGTTCTTGAGGTCATCGGACTTGAACGTTGCGGTTGAGGCAGCGGTGATGCCGAATATCTTCAGTGCGGCGGCGCAGCCTGGCGTGTTGTAATTACCGGTTGGATTGTCACCGCCGATGCGGAAGCCCTCCGAGTAGGTCGCATAGAGATTGACCTCCTTGGTGACGGCGTAGGTCAGAGTGGCTCGCGGTACGGTCTTGTTCTCCTTCACCGGCTCGTGAATGACCGAGTTGCCCGTGGCCGGGGCACTGGCGAAATAGTCACTGAAGTCGATGCGCGTCGAGGTCACGCTCTGATTCGAGTAGCGCAGCCCCCCCGCGAGCGCCAAAGCGGGTGTGATGTTGAGCGTGATGTCCCCGAAGAAGGCGCGATCGGTGTAGGTGGAGGCATACTGGCCGGACCATACCGTGTCGGTGCCACTATTCGGCGCGGTCAGCGGGGCCACCGCCTCGCTGAGCCATGCCGGGCCCACCGTCACGTTACCAAAGGCGTCGCGCTCCTCTTTCTGAAAGAAGCCGCCGACGGTCCAATCGAGACCCGATCCGCTCCAGAGCAGATCCTTCTCATCCCCCTGCAGGCGCAGTTCCTGGCTCAGCAGGCGGGTATCCACATTGAAAGTCAACGGAGCGGGAGTCGGCAACGGCACGGGCGCCGGCACGTTTGTTAGCCCGCCGAGGACGCCATAGGTGATACCCGCGAAGTCGGTATTATTACTGTAGCTGCGATCGGTCCAGCCGGTGATTGCATGCAGCGTGGCGAGCCCGAAATCGTAACTCATCTCCAGCGAGGCCAATGAATAGTTCGTGTTCTCGGGCTGGAGCTGAAACTGATTGGCCAGCAGAGGGCTGCCGGAACCCGTGGATACGACCGGCTCGTAGAACGGCTGCGAGTCCGTCGACTTGGCGTCGTACATGAAGGCCGCCGTCGCCTCGAACTGATCGTTGGGCTTGAACCTCAGCGCGACCCGGCCGCCACCCGCCTGGCTCTTATTGACGTTCTTGAGGTACTCGCCGTAGCCGTAGGTTTGCGCCTGCTCGGAGTTGAATCCGACGAACACGTTGGGACCGTAGATATCCTTCGGATTGCCCGTCAGCAGATGGATGTTGAGGTAGCCCGGATCCTGGCTTTCGTGAAACGAAAAGCGCAGCGCCAAGATGTCAGACAGGGGAGTGTTCACCACCAGAGCGGTCGAGTAACCGGTGTCGTTAGCGCCCCAGCCGCTGTTGAGCACGGACAGGCCGCCGGATAGTTTCGCCGAGAATTCGGTGAACTGCGGCGCGTTGGGAACGACTTTGACCAGTCCTCCCATGGCGGCCGCACCGTACAAGGTACCCTGCGGTCCTTCCAGGACCTCGACGCGCTGCGTATCGATGAGCTCCGGATTCAGGGCGTAGGCCGGCACCTCGCCGTAGGCGAAGCCGGTGGTGGCCGTC
>Ga0116217_10005202_pt1 | contig 11486 bp, 9 predicted proteins | sample Sb_taG_6_FD_89697 | JGI IMG/M metagenome (GOLD analysis project Ga0116217, IMG submission 89697) | Peat soil microbial communities from Weissenstadt, Germany - Sb_50d_4_PS metaG | ecosystem: Environmental > Terrestrial > Soil > Wetlands > Peat | place: Germany: Weissenstadt | collected 2010-09-21 | reverse complement strand
GTCCCTGGAGATGCATCGGCCGCAACTCCGGGCGACCCGACGCCGCCCGCCGGAACGCAGCCCTCATCCACTCCAGAAGCGACCCAGCCTGTTAGCGGACCGACGGCAGGGGCCACTTCTACGTCCCCTGTTCCGACTCCATCAACTGTTCCGGCGGTTGCCGTTCCCGCCGCGACTGGGCCACCGCGTTCCGAAACACCGGTTGTAGGTCCTCCGGCCACCTCGACCGTGTCGACGGTTCCAGCGCAACCGGCGCCCCAGAAGAATCCGCAGCCCCACTACGCGCCAGCTCCGGGCCATGTTCCATCAAGCCTGAAATCGCAAATGGCCTCGATGACCCCGGATATGAGTGGGAACAAAGCGCCCGAAGCAGCGATGCAGTCGATCGAGCCGGTCGCTGTTCCCGAGACTGCGGAGCGTGCGCTGCTGACCGAGCAGCCCGCCCTCGCCTATCCCGCTACCGCCAAGGGGCAAAAAGGGACCGTAGTCCTGCAAGTTCTGATTGGACGCGACGGAACCGTGCAGGATGCCAAGTTCCTGCAAGGCTCGCTGGCCTTTGCCCACACCGCCATCGACGGCGCGAGGCAATGGAAGTTCAAGCCGTATGTCATGAACGGGCGGCCGGTGTCGGTGCAGACTACACTGACCATCATCTTCGACCCCGCGCCTTGAAAGTAAGTCGTTTGTTTTGTTGAGGACGGCGAGAAAAACGGTGTGCTTCCAATTCCAGGTCGAATCAAACAGGTCGAAACAAAGTCGATGACAGAAGTCGATGACAAACTCCGGCTTCGTCCGTCTGCTGCATGAGCCCCAGGGACGCAGATTACCGAAGAGGCTCAAATCAAGCAGCTTGGGGATCGAAATCCGCATCTAGAGAGATATAATAGGCAGAGTTTCTCAGGAAGTAGTTCCTTCCAGAAGAAGACCAAAACAGATGTCCATGAAAACCAAAGCAGCGATTCTCGTCACCTCCTTTGCCGTATTACTGTTCGTCGTTGTGGGTTCCATGGGAGGAGTGCATGCCTCCTCCAACGACGGCTCTTACCGTCAACTGCAGGTTTACAGTGAAGTGCTCTCGCGGGTTCGCAGTGAATACGTCGAAGAGCCGAACATTCCGAAGGTGACGGACGGCGCGCTGCATGGGCTCCTGGAGTCGCTCGACTCCAACTCCAGCTACATGTCGGCCGACGCCTACAAGGCATTCAAGACTCACAAGGCAGAATCCAAGGGCGGCATTGGCGCCGTGGTCTCGAAGCGCTTTGGCTACGCCGCGGTGGTCGCCGTGCTGCCGGGATCCCCCGCGGAGAAGGCCGGGATCGAGCAGACCGACATCTTCGAATCGATCGAAGGGCAAAGCACGCGGGAAATGTCGCTGCCCGAAATTCGTAACCTGCTGGCCGGTGCCCCGGGATCCACTCTGAACGTGGCCGTGGTCCGCGCCCGCAAGGCCGAACCGCAGAAAGTTTCGATCACGCGCGACATTGTTACCATGCCTCCGGTGGCCGACAAGATGATGGACGACGGCATCGGCTATGTGAAAGTCCAGGCCCTGACCAAGGGCAAGACCCAGGAAATCGCCGCGAAGATCAAGGCGCTGGAGCGGTCGGGCGCGAAGAAGATTCTGCTCGACGTTCGCAACTGCGCCGAGGGCGACGCGACTGAGGGCGTCGCCGCCGCGAATCTGTTCCTCAATCACGGGACGATCACCTACTTGCAGGGGCAGAAGTTTCCCCGCGAGGCGTTCAATGCCGATCCTTCGAAAGCGATCACGACTCTTCCCGTCGCTGTGCTGGTAAACCGGGGAACCTCGGGCGCCGCCGAGATTGTTGCCGCCGCACTTCTGGAGAACGCGCGCGGTGACGTGGTCGGCGACAAGACGTTCGGCGACGGCTCGGTGCAAAAAACGCTTGACCTGCCCGATGGCGGCGCGCTGATCCTCTCGATCGCGAAATACTATTCGCCCAGCGGCAAAGCCATTCAAGACACGGCGATCACGCCCAACGTGCTGGTAGCCGACAACGCCGACGAATCTGTGGGTCCGGATGATGAAGACAATGCCGCCACTCCCGATCAGGAAGCCAAGCCCAAGAACACGGTGGATGATCAGCTGAACAAAGCCGTGGAAGTGCTGAAGAGCCGGGCCAGCTAGACTTTAGAGTAGCGCCGGCGTCCCGCCGGCTGTCCCGGGGGCGTCTCGCCCCCGGCTTCAATCCCTGAGCGGCTCCATTCTTTTGCCACCTCGAACTCCTGACGAGGCCGCCCCGCGAAAATGCTATCCTGACCTCGACTCCTGATGAAGTCTCTCTACGAAACTCTTCCACCGGTGGAGATCGGCGGGCGCAGGCTCGTGGGCCGCGTGCTGTTCGGTCTGCTCGTGCTGGTGGCAGCCCTGGTAGGAGCGACGGCCGGCCTGCTGCTGGTGTATACCACCGACCTGCCGCAGGTCGACGCGCTGGAAGCCTACCGGCCCAGTTCCATCACTGAACTCTACGACGATCACGGGCGGGTGATTGGCTCGTTTGCGTTGCAACGGCGCGTGGTGGCGGGCTACGACGATTTCCCTCCGGTATTGCGCGATGCCCTGGTCTCCATCGAAGACAAGGATTTCTACCGGCACTCCGGCATTAATTTCATGCGCATCGTGGGGGCGGCTTACCGAGACATCGAATCGGGCGGCAAGGTGCAGGGCGCATCAACTCTGACCATGCAGCTGGCGCGCAATCTTTTCCTATCGCCCGACCGCCGGTGGCAACGCAAGGTGCAGGAGGCGATGCTGGCCATCCAGATCGAGCGGCGCTTCACCAAGCAGCAGATCTTCACCCTATATGCCAACCAGATTGCTCTGGGCCACGGTGTGTACGGCTTCGAGGCCGCGTCGGAGTTCTACTTCAGCAAGCCGGCGAAGCAGTTGACTCTGGAGGAAGCCGCCTTGCTCGCGGGGCTGCCCAAAGGCCCAAGCCTGTATTCGCCGATCAACCATCCCGACCGCGCGCAGAAGCGGCGGAATCTGGTCCTCAATGCCATGCTGGAGGATGGCAAGATCACGGCGGCGCAGGCGGCCGACGCTCGCTCCTCGCCGCTGGTCCTGCATCTGGCGCACGACCCGAATTCGCTGGCTCCCTATTTTGTGGAGGAGATTCGCCGCTACCTCGAAGGCAAGTACGGCGCCGACCAGGTCCACGAAGGTGGATTGAAGGTTTACACCACGCTCGATGTGGAACTGCAGAGAGCCGCGAACCTGGCGGTGCTCGACGGCTTGGCCGCCTACGAGCGCCGGCATGGCTGGAAGGGCCATCTGGAAAACGTTGTGGCCGAAGGTGCGGTTCTGGATAAGTACGTTCATCCGGATTGGGACGACGAGCCTGAGGTCAACGGCTACATCCACGCGCTGGTGACTGCATCAGGAACTGGAATCGCGACCGTAAAGTTTGGACGCTACACCGCCGCGCTCGGCCAAGCCGATGTAGCCTGGACGCAGCAGAAATTGGCGGCCATTCTCAAAACCGGGGACGTCTGCTACGTCAAAATTCTCACGCTCGGCGCCAACGGCGCGGCGCACGTCAGCCTGGAGCAGGATTCCGGGGCCCAGGGGGCGCTGCTGGCCATCGACAACGCCACCGGAGGAATCAAGGCCATGGTGGGTGGGCGCGATTTCAACGACTCGAAATTTGACCGCGTCACCCAGGCCATGCGGCAGGTGGGGTCGTCGTTCAAGCCCTATGTTTACACCACGATCATCGACGGAGGCGCCAGCCCCGACGACACGATTCTCGATGAGCCCGTCAGCTTTGAGACTTCTTCCGGCCCTTACACACCGCACAACTACGACGAAAAATTTGAAGGCATCATCACGCTGCGCCGCGCGCTGGCCCAGTCGCGCAACATCCCGGCGCTGAAGCTGGCGAATAAAGTCGGCATCAAGAGCGTGATCGACTACGCCGGTCGCTTCGGAATCACGGCGAAGCTGCCGCCGTATTTGCCGGTGGCGCTGGGGTCGGCGGAGATTGCATTGATCGAGCAGACGTCGGCCTACAGCGTCTTTCCCAACGACGGCGTGCGCGTGACCCCGCGCTACCTCACGCGCGTGACCGACTACGAAGGCCGCGTGCTAGAAGAAGATTTTCCTGACGTGAAGGACGTGATCAGCGAGCGTACAGCGCGCATCATGACCTCGATGCTGCGGGAAGTTGTCCTGCACGGTACGGGAGTCGCCGCCGCCAAGCTGCCCTTTCCGGTCGCAGGCAAAACAGGGACGACCAACGATTTCACCGACGCCTGGTTCGTGGGCTTCTCCCCTACCATGACCTGCGGAGTCTGGGTCGGCTACGACGAAAAAAAATCGCTGGGCGCCAAAGAGACCGGAGCCCACGCAGCACTGCCTATCTGGATGAACTTCATGACGGTCGCGATGGCAGGAAAAGATCCCGGCGACTTCCAACCGCCACCGCAGATGCCGCACTCAGTAGCACAGAAAGTAGATACGCCAGACACGGCGCCGGCCACCGAAGAATCGCATTAATAGTAGCGCCGGCGTCCCGCCGGCTGTCGCGGGGGCGTCTCGCCCGCGCACGCAGCCGCATCCGTAGAGACGTAGCTTGCTACGTCTTGCGGACAGCATTGAGGGTGATGGCGAGAGAGACGTTGCAAGCAACGTCTCTACGAGAAAATTATGCGAAAGAAATCGATTCTCAGCATCCTCGCGGTACTTCCACTACTCGTGACCACTGCTGTTGCTAGAGATCCACATCCAAAGACCGCGCCAAATGATCCCAAAACTGCCGTCGAGCAAGTCTTGCTCACGCAGCAGGAAGCCTGGAACCATCACGACCTAGACGCCTTCATGGCAGGATACTGGAATTCTGCGGACCTGACTTTCTTCTCCGGCGCCAAGCAGACCAGCGGCTGGCAGGCAACTCTGGATCGCTATAAGGCGACGTATGCCAGTCCGGGCCACGAGATGGGAACCCTGGAGTTCTCCGCCCTGCGCATCGAATTGCTCGGGCCGGACGCGGCCTTCGTCCGCGGCGTCTGGCACCTGACCATGCCGGATGGAAAGACTCCCCACGGCCTGTTCACACTGGTGTTCCGCAAGTTTCCAGAAGGCTGGAAGATCATCCACGACCACACTTCAGCGGCCGAATAACTTTAGCTGGAGACGATTTCCTGATGCGACGGGGATGGGACTGGGAAGGGCACGACTTCAAGTCGTGCCGCTACAGGCCGCATATGCACTGGGCTTTAGCCCCTGGAGGCTCGCTCCTGTCGCTCACTTCTTCACCCGCACTTGGACGCGGGTGCCCTCTGGCAGCATCCCGTTTGAAAGTTCCACCATTCCGTTGCGCACGATGCCTTCGAATTCGCGTTGCTGTGCCGCAGGCTGCGCGTCCGAGGCGGCCGCGGCCACAGGAGCCATGCTGCGCCCCATGCCTTTGTCCATAGCCTCATTCGCCAGGCGATCGGCTTCCCGGTTCTGCTCGCGGAAAGCATGGCCAATCGAGAACCATTCCAGCTGCGCGATTAATTCCTTGGCGCGGCCGTGCAGGTCCTGCAAGGTCGCATTCTTCACCTTATAAATGCCCTTGATCTGCCGCACCAGCAACTCCGAGTCGCTGATCAGCTTGAGCGCCTTCGGCCCATGCTGGATCGCATGTTCGAGCGCGGCGATCAGTCCCTGGTATTCGGCGAAGTTGTTGGTCTGGTGCCCAAGATATTCGCTGAGCGCGGCGACCTTGCGGCCGGATTCATCTTTGATCACCACACCGTAACCGGCAGGCCCGGGATTGCCGCGCGCACCGCCGTCACTGTGCGCGATCAGATAATGCTCGGGGGGATTCTCGCGGGACTCGAAAAGCGGCTTGGTTCCGGCGCTGCGGGAGGAGTACATGATTCGAGTTTACAACGGGAGAGATTTCACCGGGGCTGAAGCCCCGTCCGTAGGGGGCGTGGACGCGGCCCTGAAGGGCCGCTCTTCCACGGAACCTTCCACAGACTCTTCCACGGCCTGTTTGATTACCGCCTGTTTGATCTTTAGGATCAGAAACTCTCAACGCCCCGCAGCCAGCCGCGTGGCCAGCCGCGGAGGAAGTTTCGCGGCGAAGATGCGGTCCTGCGCTTCCTTCAGCTTGTAGGGAGTGCGGTGGAAGTGGACGACCTGCACATCCGTGTCGAACAGCGCGAAAGCGGCGCGCCAGTCGCCGTCGCGCGGCTGGCCGACGGAACCGGGATTGATCAAATATTTCGTGGCCGGCTTCAGTTGCAGCGCAACCGATTCGGCTTGACCCACCGTGCGGTACTCCGGACGGAAGCCGTCGGCCGACGATCCGTTGGCAAAAAATCCACCCTGCAGGTGCGTGTGTCCAAAAAAAGTCAACGGGGTCGTCAGCGTGATCAGCGGCGCGAGCGCGTCTCCCAGGGAAACAACGTACTCATCCTCATCGTTGGGCGAGCCATGGACCAACTGCACGTGAGGGAACTCCGGCAGGGAAACGGGGCCTTGTGGCAGGGCGCGGAGCCAGTCGAGATTTTCGGGCGTCAATTCGTTGCGCGTCCAAATAGCGGCAGTGGCAGCCATGGCGTTGAAATCGTCGAGATCCATTACCCCGGTCGCGGCTTTGTCATGATTGCCCCGCACGAAAATCTTCCCCAGCTTTCGAGAACGCTCAGCCACTTCGTTTGGGCTCGCGCCGTAGCCGACGATGTCTCCGAGGTTCACCACCTCGTCAAAGGCCGGAGCCGAGGACAAGGTCGCATCGAGAGCCTCGAGATTGGCGTGGATGTCGCTTAGCAGCAGTATGCGCACGAATCACCGGACAAACTGCCGATTATAGACTGGATGGGAGAAATATGGAGCATCCAGCAGATGTAGGGATCGCCGCCTCGAGAGCCTGTCCCGAGCGAAGTCGAGGGATCCAAGCCTGGGCGTAGCCCGGCGCCACGGACATCGAACGCCGAAGGCCTGCGCATCCTCACTTAGTCCGCGAATTCATGGTCTGCGAATTCACAGTCCGCGAATTCACAACCGGGCACCGTGCCCAGTGCCCCGCGCCAACCTCTACCAGCGGCGGCAAGTCGCGGGCGCACTCAGGCACGCGGAATTCGCAGCGCGGCTCGAAGCTGCAGCCCGCAGGCATGGCGTGCAGCGCCGGGACCGTTCCTTCAATTGTCTGCAGCGGACAAGCCCGGTCCGTCTTGAGATCAGGCACCGCGTGCAGCAAGCCACGCGTGTAGGGATGCGCCGGGGCTTTGAAGATGTCCTGCCTCGTGCCCATCTCCACCAGGCTGCCGGAGTACATCACGGCGACGCGATCGGCGATCTGCGAAACTACCGCCAGGTCGTGCGAAATGAAAAGCATGGCCAGTCCGAACTTGGTGCGCAGTTCCGCCAGCAGCTCAAGAATCTGCGCCTGGATGGTCACGTCGAGCGCCGTGGTCGGCTCGTCGGCGATGAGCAACTGCGGGCGGTTCACGACGGCCATGGCGATGATGATGCGCTGGCGCATGCCGCCGGAGAGCTGGTGAGGATAGTCGCGGGCGCGGCGCGCGGCCTCGGGGATGGCAACGTCATTCATGGCGTCGACGGCGCTCTGCCAGGCCTCCTTTTTCGAGCAAGCATGGTGCGCCAGCACGGCCTCGGCAATCTGATCTCCCACGCGCATGACCGGGTTGAGCGCGGTCATCGGTTCCTGAAAGATCATGGCGATGCGCGAGCCGCGTAGCTGGCGCATAGCGTCGTCATCGAGGGTGGCAAGGCTGCGCGACCCGGTCCCGTTTTCGGTGAAGAGAATTTCTCCTGAGACGCGAGCCTGTGGCGGCAGCAGGCGCATGATGGCCAAAGACGTGATCGACTTGCCCGAACCGGACTCGCCGACCAGCCCGAGCACTTCGCCAGGCGCGATCGAGAAACTTAGATCGCGAACCGCACTCAGGGTTTGTGTAGGGACAGCCGCCATAGCCTGCCCTGAGCGAAGCCGAAGGGGCTGTCCTGCTGCCCGCAGGGCAGCGGGGTTTACCTTCTGCGTCGGAAATTCGATAGCTAGTTCTCGGACGTCGAGCATGGGCTGCACGGTTTCATGGTAGCAGCGCCAGCAAAAACCGTCGCCCTGCGGGCGACGGACAGCCGATGGCGGCTGTCCCTACATAAACCTCCGCCCAGCCTACTGCCCCAATATCAGCGGCAATCCGTTCTTGCTGTTGCCAATCACCACCACCTTGGAATTCGGGCTCTTAGCCAGGTTTTCCGTGGCTTCGATTCCCTTCCATTCCAGCAGCGACGGCGTAATGCCCTGGGCGACAATCTGCTGGAAGTCGCGGACTCCGGCCGCCTCGATGCGTTTGCGCTGGGCTTCCTGGGTTTCTTTTTGCAGACGGAAGTTCATGGCCAGCGACTCCTGCTCAGCCTGCTGCTTGGCTTCGATCGCGGCCTTCAGCGTGGCCGGGAGCTGAATGTCGCGCAGAAGAATGTTCTCCGCCATAATGCCGCGAAGGCCGAGGTCTTTTGTGACTTTCTCCTTGATCTCGTTCGCCACCGCTTCGCGTTCGCCCGTGTAGAGCGCATTCGCGGTGTGCGAAGCGGTGGCCTCGCGGATAGCGGAACGCAGCGTCGGCTCGACAACCACAGTCTCATAATCGGCACCGATCTTCTGGAAGACTTCCGCGGCGCGCTCGGGGTTGAGGTGATAGATGAGCGAAGTATCCAGGCTCATCATCAGGCCTTCGCTCGACGGGACGCTGGCCGATTCCTTGAGCGTCTGCGTCTGAATCGAAAGCTCGTTGTTGGTCTTCAGCGGGTTGATGAGGTGAATGCCTTCCCCCAAGATCTCGCCAGTTTGCACCTTGCCGAATAAGGTGAGGACGCCCACATGGCCGGTGCCGACGCGGGTAATGGAACTGAGTAGCACGATTACGAGCAGGAATGCGGCGATTCCCAGGCCGATCAGGCGAAGAAAGCCGCCGCCACCGTGGCTGCCACCACCGTCAATAATTCTGCCGCGAGCTGGATCAAAAATTGTCATCGGAATTCTCCCTGAGGGATTATAGGCGAGGCAGCTTCGCAGATGAGTGGCTTAAGTGGCTCAGTCGCCTGGTCGACGGAATGCACGGAGTCTCCCGGGCGGAGTTTCCCGGAAGACTCCTCGGTTCCGCGATGCTCGTTTTGGCAGGACCTGCCAGAGTTCTCCGGCCTGGCTGCGTGTCACTGCCGCCTTCGTGGCTCTTCCCCCAGAACCGCGAAATACTTCCCACTTTCCTCTTTCGCCAAAGTTGCTTCGGCTCGCGACGTCAGCAACTCACGCCCGTTCAGTTGGTGAGCGGACCAGAGTTCTGCGAGGAAGCAGCGGTTGCTATAGCAGTGAAAGACGATCTGACTTTTCTCGCCAGCGGCGTGGCCTGAGGCGTCATACACGGACGCGAGTGCGACGATTCGGCCGTCACCGTTCGTGATTTTGAGCCGGTTGGAACTGATGATCATCGTGTAGTCGCCAGCGGGCAGAATCTTCCCCGAGACGGTGAAACTGAATGGAACCTTGGCTTCGACGCCCTGAGCGTTGGCCGAGACTATGGCCAGTCCGACTACGAAGCAGAGGCTTGCAGCGATCAGAGTTTGCTTTTTCAGAGTTTGCTTCTTCATGGGAGGTCTCCTGATTTGCCGGTCGGCTTGAAACCGCCCGGGGCCGCTTTCTGCGCGGCGAACGTGCCCACCTTCGCCCACTACCGCAGGCAGAACAATGGATCGGGAGTGGTTTGGATCAGAATCGAATGTGATCCGCTAATCTGCTGAAAAGACAGGGGAACAACCAGAATGTGACCTGAGCCGTCTAATCCGCTGAGAGTCTTTCTTGGGGGTGTAAACTTTCAGGATCATAGGGGTGATATGGGATGGCCGAGTCCGCGACAAATCCCAGAATCGTACAATTCAGCCTCTTCGAGCTCGACCTGGATGCTCGCGAACTGCGCAAGTCTGGGGTGAGGATCAAGCTGCAGGAGCAACCGTTTCAGATCCTGTCCATGCTATTGGAGCGGCCCGGCTCCGTGGTCACGCGGGAAGAGTTGCAGAAAAAACTCTGGCCCGGCGACACCTTCGTCGATTTTGACCTCAGCCTGAACAGCGCGGTCAAGAAACTACGGCAGGCGCTGAATGACGATTCGGAGAATCCACGGTTTGTCGAAACCCTCTACCGTAGAGGCTATCGCTTCATCGGCCCGGTAAATGGAGCGGTCAGCTCTAACGCGAATCCGATGGAGTTGGTGCCGGGCCCCCCACCAGCCGCACACCCGGAACCCGTCCCGAACCAGCCCGCCTTCCCGCTTTCGACTCCCAAAAGGCGCTTCCTTTTCTACGGCGCGGTCGCGTTGCTTCTCATCTTGGCGGCGGTGGTTGTGTATCGCCTCATTCCTTCCCAGCCACCGCGAGTCCTGGGATTTACCCAGATCACGCACGATGGCCTCTTCAAGGGTGGAATCTTCAGCGACGGCGAACGCCTTTACTTTCACGAGCTGCAAGGCGATCACTTCGTGGTGAGTCAGGTATCGGTTGCGGGTGGTGAGACCAGCACGCTGCCCACGCCTTTCGCGAACGTAATGATTGGCGGCATTTCGCCCAGCGGGTCGGCCCTGGTTGTGGGCTCTTTTGAAGGAACAGGCAATACACTTGAAATGTGGTCTCTGCCATTGCCCAGCGGACCGCCGCGTCGGATCGTTGACCTTCGCGCGGACTCCGTGGCTTGGTCGCCCGATGGAAACCAGGTTGTCTTCTCCAGGGGCCCCGATATCTATGCCGCCAAGAGTGACTTCAGCGAACCGCGGAAGCTGGCCACAGCAGATAATTTGGTTTATGGGCTTCGCTTTTCTCCCGGCGGGGGCAGGCTTCGCTTTGCCGTTGTCGACCCGAGGAATGCTTCCAGTTCGATCTGGGAGATAGCACAGAACGGAAATGGCTTGCGTCCTCTGCTTCCCGGCTGGAACAGTGATCCCCGTGAATGCTGCGGGAACTGGACTCCCGAGGGAAAGTATTTTCTGTTCCAGAGCTTGCGAGGTGGTCGGAACAGCATATGGGTTTTGGACGAGAAGCCCACGTCGCTGAGCGGAATTGCCAAGCCTGTGCAGTTGACCAACGGCCCACTGGATTTCGCATCGCCTTTGGTGAGCAAAGATGGCAAACGGATTTTCGCCATCGGCTCACAGCCCCGTTGCGAACTGGTACGTTACGACGGCAAGTCCGGCTTTGCGCCGTATCTTGATGGCGGATCGGTAAGCGACCTGGCATTTTCTGCGGACGGGAAGTGGATGGCGTATGTATCCGTCCCGGAAGGTCAACTTTGGCGCAGCCGGGTGGACGGCAGCGAAAGGCTTCAACTCACGTCCGAAGGAATGATTGCGGGTTTGCCGAAGTGGTCGCCCGACGGAAAACAAATCGTGTTCATGGGAACAAACCTGAAGACAGATTGGCTGGCCTATTCGATTTCCAGCGACGGAACGGGCCTGCGGAAGCT
>Ga0116217_10005201_pt1 | contig 11487 bp, 11 predicted proteins | sample Sb_taG_6_FD_89697 | JGI IMG/M metagenome (GOLD analysis project Ga0116217, IMG submission 89697) | Peat soil microbial communities from Weissenstadt, Germany - Sb_50d_4_PS metaG | ecosystem: Environmental > Terrestrial > Soil > Wetlands > Peat | place: Germany: Weissenstadt | collected 2010-09-21 | reverse complement strand
TCGCACCCTTAATGCCCTTCCTGACGGTCTTTGGCATCAAGAACGGCACGATCAGTGCTGTCGTCGAGCTCATCATCCTATTCCTGGTGGTGGTGTGGCTGGCGCTCATCTACTGGACGTACGCGGACGCCCGGCGCCGGATCGGGGACTCACTGCTGGTCGGCTGCGCGACCGCGGCGTCGCTGTTCCCGTACGTCGGGACGATCGTCTACATGATCGTCAGGCCCCCCGAGTACCTCGACGATGTGCGCGAGCGCGAGCTCGAGATCCAGGCCGCCGAGGCGCGGCTGGCGGAGCTCGGCTACCAGGTCTGCCCGTACTGCGACTACGAGGTCGAGAAGGATTTCCTGCGCTGCCCCAACTGCATGCGCAAGCTGAAGGATCCGTGCGCCGCGTGCGGCAAGCCGCTCGACCCGATGTGGAAGATCTGCCCGTTCTGCGAAGCCGAGGTGGCGGGCGCCGCTCCGCAGCATCGCCGCACCCGCCGCCGTCGCGAGGGCACCGCCGAGCAGCCGGTCGCCGGCGCGACCGTGCGCGCCGAGCGCAGCGCCGCCCCGACGCCGACGCCCGCGCCGGCCGAGCGCGGCGGCCCGTCGGGCACCTGACGCCCTAAAGTCTCCGGCCGCCACTCGACTAACCCCGGCGCCCGGTGCGCCCACAAGGAGACCCATGGAGCGAACGCTGATCCTGATCAAGCCCGACGCCTTTGTCCGAAACCTCTCGGGCGAGATCATCGTGCGCTTCGAACGCAAGGGGCTCCGGCTCGTCGCGATGAACCTGTTGACGATGAGCCGCGACCTCGCGGCGCAGCACTATGCCGAGCACGAGGGGAAGGGCTTCTACGAGGAGCTTGTGACGTTCATCACATCCGGGCCGCTCGTGGCGATGGTGCTCGAGGGCGAGCAGGCAGTGGTGGCGGCGCGCCAGGTGATCGGGGCCACCGATCCGCTCAAGGCGACGACCGGTTCGATCCGCGGCGACTTCGCGATCGAGGTGGGCCAGAACATGGTTCACGGGTCGGATTCGCCGGAGTCTGCGGCGCGCGAGGTGGCCCTGTTCTTCCCGGAGCTTGGCTGAGCCCCGGCCGTTCGTCGCGGTCGCGTGAGCCGCTTGGTGCTCGCCTCGCGCTCGCCCCAGCGGCGGGCGATCCTCGAGCAGATCGGCGTCGAGTTCACGGTCGAGGCGCCGGACGTGGAGGAACTCGACGCGGGCCCGCCGCACGAGGTCGCGCTCGAGAACGCGTACCGCAAGGCCTCCGCAGTGGCGGGGAGGATGCCGGGAGACTGGATCCTCGGCGTAGACACGCTGGTCAGCCTTGGGGCTCGCGTATACGGCAAGCCTGCGGACGAGGCGCAGGCGCGCACGATGCTGAGCGCGCTCTCGGGGCGTCGCCACACCGTCGTGAGCGGGATCTGCTTGATCGCGGACGGCTCCGCTCGGACGGCGGCCGCGAGCACCACGGTGGAGTTCCGGGCGCTGGACGCGACCCTGATCGACTGGTATGTGGCCAGCGGCGAATGGCGCGAGCGGGCGGGGGCGTACGCGATCCAGGGGCGCGGCGCGGCGCTCGTGGCGGCGATCGAGGGCGACTTCCTGAACGTGGTCGGACTGCCCGTGACGACGCTGCTGGAACTGGCGCCCGGGCTGCTCAGCGGGTGACCCGGTTCCCTGCAACCCGCGCTGAGCGGGCGAAACGCATGCCTGCGATCAGCCTCCCGCGGGACGAGCCCGTACAATCGGGGTCGGACGGCGCTGGCAGCGTGGCGTGGCCTCCGGCACTCAGTACCACCCCGTCCGTTGCTCACTCCTACCCGGCTTACCTATGGGCTTTTTTACGTACCTGACCGGTTTCGGCGGTCGCGACATGGCGGTTGATCTGGGCACCGCGAACACGCTCGTGTACGTGCGCGGGCGGGGCATCGTGCTGTCCGAGCCGAGCGTGGTCGCGGTTGACTCCCGCACCGGGGAGGTCCACGCGGTGGGGATCGAGGCCAAGCGGATGCTCGGCAGGACGCCGGGGACGATCCAGGCGATCCGGCCGCTCAAGGACGGCGTGATCGCCGACTTCGAGGTCACCGAGGAGATGCTTCGCCACTTCATCCAGAAGGTCCACCAGAACCGCTGGGCGCATCCGCGGGTCGTGGTGTGCGTCCCATCCGGGGTGACCGGCGTCGAGAAGAGGGCCGTGGAGGAGGCGTGTCTTTCGGCGGGCGCGCGTCAGGCGTATCTGATCGAGGAGCCGATGGCGGCGGCGATTGGCGCCGGGCTGCCGGTCGGGGAGCCCACCGGCTCGATGGTCGTCGACATCGGCGGCGGCACCAGCGAGGTGGCGGTGATCTCGCTCGGCGGGATCGTCGTCTCGCAGTCGATCCGGGTCGGTGGCGACGAGCTCGACGAATCGATCATGAATTACGTCAAGCGGGAGTACAAGCTGCTGATCGGCCAGCAGACGGCCGAGGAGGTCAAGCTCGAGATCGGCTCGGCGTACCCGCTCGGAGAAGAGGTCCAGGCGGAGATCCGCGGCCGGGACATGGTCTCGGGACTGCCCAAGACCGTGGTCCTGACCAGCGAGGAGATCCGGGGCGCGCTCGAGGAGCCCGTCGTCCAGATCATCGACGCGGTGAAGGAGACGCTCGACTGGACCCCGCCGGAGCTCGCCTCCGACATCATGGATCGTGGCATCATGCTGGCCGGAGGTGGCTCGCTGCTACAGGGGCTCGATGAGCGCCTGCGTCACGAGACGCAGATGCCCGCGCATCTGGCCGAGTCGCCGTTGACGTGCGTCGCGGTTGGCTCGGGGAGGTCGTTGGAGGAGTTCGAAGCGATCCACCGTTCGAGCAAGAATTCACGCAACCGGCGCCGTCGGTACTAGGTTGGGAGCAGTGCTGACGTGGCGCCAGGCAAGATCTTGGAGACACGAAATCCGTGCATGACAAGCAAGTTCGGCGACGGCGGGCGGTTCTCGCTCTGCTCGTCGCCGTCTCCCTGATCCTGCTCACGGCATACTTCGGCGAGACGCCGAACAGCCCGCTGCACAACGTCCAGCGCGGTGTGGTCGAGGTGCTCTCGCCGGTCGAGGACGGCGCGAGCAAGGTCCTGGCGCCGGTGCGGTCGGTCGCAGGCTGGTTCTCGAGCACGTTCCACGCCAAGAGCCAGGTCAAGCAGCTGCAGCAGACGGTGGCGCGGCTGAACAACGAGCTCGCCCAGGCCAAGGGCGCCAAGCTCCTCAACACGCAGCTTGCAGCCGAGCTCCACCTCGACAACAGCCTCGACCTGAGCTCATACCACCCGGTCACCGCGCAGGTGATCCTGCGTGACCCGACGCTCTGGTACCAGACGATCAGCGTCGACAAGGGCACCGACGATGGCGTTGCCCTGCACGACCCCGTCGTCGGGGACGGCGCGCTCGTCGGCGAGGTCACGGAGGTGTCGGCGACGGTCTCGTTCGTCACGCTGATCACCGACCACACGCTGTCGGTGACCGCGCGCGTGCTCGACGCCAACGGCGACACCGGCGAGCTGGTGCCGGCCGTGGGGAACCCGGACGAACTCGTCCTCCAATATCTTCAGCCCCCGAACCCGGGACAGGTCCAGAACGGCCCGCAGCAGGGCCAGCTCGTGGTCACCGCCGGATTCAAGTCGGGCCCGCTCGAGTCGTATTTCCCGGCGAACATCCCGATCGGCAACGTGCTCCCCGTTGACGAGAACCAGCTGCTCAACAACGGGACGATCCAGGTCTCGCCACAGGCCGACCTGCGCGGCGTCGACGTCGTCCAGATCCTCACCCGTCCTTCGCCCGGCACCGAGCGCGCCCAGGTGCCGTGACCGTGAGCAACGCGGTCAAGCTCCCCCTCCGTCTCGTCGTGCTCGGCTTCTTCGCCGTGGTGATCCAGGAGTCGGCGGTCTCTCAGGTGTCGATCTTCGGGGTGAGCGCTGACCTGACCCCGCTCGTCGTGATGTCGGTCGGCCTGTTGTGTGGCTCGCTCACCGGGGCGGTGTTCGGGTTCGCGACCGGCCTGCTGATCGACCTCGTGCTCGTCCAGACGCTGGGCGTGACCTCGCTCCTGTACATCGTGATCGGCTACTGGTCCGGTCGCCTGCACGAGCTGCGCGACCCCTCGCACGAGCTCGTGCCGCTCGCCGCCGGCGCCGTGGCCGCGGCGTTCGCCGGGCTCGGCATGGCGGTGATCCAGTTCCTGCTCGGCGTCGACGCGCCCGTCAGCCTGCTGCTGCTTCAGCAGATCTTCATCGTGGTGCTGGTCGACACGCTGCTCGCGCTGCCGGTGTATGCGCTCGTGCGCCGGATCGTCCGGCCGGTGCTGCCCGAGGATCCGCGGCGCCGGCGCCGGCGCGCATACACGACCGGCGGCCTCAGCCCGCTCCAGCAAGGCGCAGCCCGCCGCGGCTCGATTCCCCGCCCGCAGTCGCGATGAGCCCGCTTCCCGAAGACAAGCAGCTGCGGTTCGTCAAGCAGGAAGAGCGGCCGACGATGAACCCGCAGCTCGCGCTGCGGGTAGCGATGATCGGGACGTTCGCGCTCGCGATCTTCGCGATCCTGTTTTTCCGCCTGTGGTTCCTGCAGGTGCTCTCGACTAATCAGTACGCGCACGCCGCCAGCGTGAACTTTGTCCGCGACGTCAATGTCCCGGCGCCGCGAGGCGAGATCCTCGACTCGAGCGGCCAGATCCTGGCCTCGAGTGGCCGCGCCTACGCCGTCGAGATCTCGCCACCCAGCCTGCCGGTCCCGGTTACCGATCAGAACCTCGCGCACCCGCCCCAGCCGGATGCCCTGCTGTACGACCGCCTGGCCGGCGTGCTCGGGCTGCCGTCCAAGCGCCAGCCGTGTCCGGTGAACGGCCACGGGATGCTCCGCATGTCCGTGATCGCCTGCCGTGTCGCGCAGGGATACGTGCAGCTGTCCTACGGCGAGGCCACCGTCGCCAGCGACATCACCAGCCAGCAGCTCTGGTATATCTCCGAGCGCCAGTCCTCGTTCCCGGGCGTGACCGTCCAGCAGATCTACCAGCGGACGTACCCGTTCGACGACCTCGCCTCCCAGGTGCTCGGACTCGTCAGCCGGATCACCGGCCCCGAGACGCTCGACCCGTTCTACAAGGGCGTCAATGAGAACGACTCGGTCGGTCAGTCCGGCCTGGAGGCGTCGTATGACCGCTACCTGCGCGGGGTCGACGGCGCCGAGAAGGTCAAGGTCGACGCGTTCGGCAACTTCATCGGCGTGCAGTCGCAGGCCGCTCCGCAGGCGGGCGACAACCTCAAGCTGTCGCTGAACGTGAACCTTCAGAAGGTCGGCCAGCAGGCGCTCCAGCAGTCGATCGACAACAACTATCCAGCCAATGGCGGCGCGTTCGTGGCCATGAACCCGGACAACGGCGAGATCTACGCGATGGGCTCGCTGCCCACCTACGACGCGAACGTGTTTACCAAGCCGGTGCCGACCTCGACCTACGATGCGCTGTTCGGCCCCAACTCGGGCGACCCGCAGGTCAACCGCGCCTACCAGAGCGCGGGCCCGACCGGCTCAACGTTCAAGCCGATCACCGCCACCGCGGCGCTCGAGAGCGGTGCATGGGGCGTCGGAAGCGTTTTCGACGACACCGGCCAGTACTGCTTCAGCGGCCAGTGCCGGCACAACGCCGGCAATGCCGTCGACGGCTCGCTCGACCTCGTGAACGCGATTAGGGTCTCCTCCGACGACTTCTTCTACAACTTGGGCGTGCTGACCAACTCGCCCGCCCCGAACGGCGGCCCGCTCCAGAACTGGGCGCGCCAGTACGGGATCGGGCAGAAGAGCGGGATCGATCTGCCCGACGAGAGCGCGGGAACCCTGCCGGACGCCGATTGGCGTTCGCAGCGCAACGAGCTCGAGGCCGAGTGCGACGACGCCACCGGCCCATTCAAGTACACCAATGGCGTCACCACCGGGCCGCGCAAGCTCAAGGGCTGGCACCTGAGCCAGAAGCATCCGCCGGGCGGCTGCGGGATCGCCGACGGGACCGACCGGCCGTGGTCGGCGGGCGACAACGAAAACCTGGCCGTCGGCCAGGGTGACGTGCAGGTCACGCCGCTCCAGCTCGCGGTGGTGTACTCGGCACTGGCCAATGACGGGACGGTCGTCACCCCGCACCTGGGGCTCGACGTGCAGACCGCGAACGGGGTCATCCTCCGCTCGTTCAACCCCGCCCCCAAGCGACACCTCAACCTCGACCCGCTGTACCGCAACACGATCCTCACCGGCCTGCGCGAGGCAGCCTCGCAGCCGGGCGGAACATCGGCCGACGTGTTCGGCAACTTCCCCGAGCAGGTGTACGGCAAGACCGGCACTGCGCAGTACAACGGCCAGCAGGACTACGCCTGGTACGCCTGCTTCGTGCCGCCGAGCGCGACGAGCAAGCCGATCGTGGTCGTGGTGACCGTCGAACAGGGCGGGTTCGGCGCGGTCGGCGCGGCGCCGGTGGCGCGCCAGATCCTCTCGCAGTGGTTCTTCGGCGACAAGGGCGCGTACACGCCCGGGAACTCGCAGACGCTGTGAGCGCGGTGGGCGCCCAGTCGATCCGGCCGGCCGACGAGGTGGCGGCGGCCCCCCGCCCGCGGGTGTGGCTGCGGATGGATCCGCTGCTGCTGCTGGCGGCGCTCGGGCTGGCCGCGTGCTCTTTCATCATGTTGAAGGGCGAGGGCCCGTCGCTCGACCCGGCGAATCACATGTACTACGCCGAGCGCCAGGGGATCTACTTCGGGATCGGGCTGGCGATCGCGCTGGTGCTGGCGCACTTCGACTACTCGCGGCTGCGCGAGTACAAGTACGGCCTTTACGGCCTGATGATCGCGCTGAACCTGGTCGTGCTCGTGATGCCGCACGTCCAGGGCGCGGCGCGGTGGATCCCGCTGCCGTTCTTCCAGCTGCAGTCGTCCGAGTTCGGAAAGGTGCTGCTGATCGCGGCCGTGTCCGCGTTTGCCGTCGACCGCTCGCGGCGGCTCCACGAACGGCGCACGACGGCACGGATCATGCTGCTCGCGCTGATCCCGGCGATGATCGTGATCCCGCAGCCGGACCTCGGCACGGCGCTCGTATACGTCGCGGCGGGGTTCGCGATCCTGTTCTTCGCGGGCACCTCGTGGAAGCAACTCACCGGCCTGGCGGTGCTGTTCGTGGCGGCGATCGTGATCGTGCTCGTGGTAGCGCCGGCGACCGGCCACCACCTCCTCAAGACTTATCAGATGCAGCGCCTGACGGGCTTCCTGCATCCCTCCCATGATCCCCGCAACCAGACGTACAACATCACGGAGTCATTGACCGCGATCGGCTCCGGCGGGAAGACCGGACTGGGCACCGCGGGCGCGTCGCAGGTGAACCTGCACTTCCTGCCCGCACCGAGCACCGATTTCATCTTCGCCGTGGTCGGCGAGACGTACGGCTTCGTCGGCGCTGCCGTCGTGCTGTCGCTGTACGCATTGATGATCTGGCGGGCGCTCAGGATCCTCACGATGTCGAAGAACCTGTACGGGACGCTGATCGCGGGCGGCGTCCTGGCCATGCTGATGTTTCAGGTGTTCGTCAACACGGGCATGACGATCGGCATCATGCCGATCACCGGAGTCCCCCTGCCGTTGCTGAGCTACGGCGGCTCCTCTGTGCTCGTGACGTTCATCGCGATCGGGCTTCTACAGTCAATATGTGTGCAGGCACGCATGACTGCCGCGACGAAGACTCGAGGATTGGTTTCGTCATGACCGCTGCCCCGCTCATGAGGGCGCGCGGCACGTGTTCGACCGGAGGATCGAGCTCTCAAAGCTCGCGCTGCCTCCGCGAACGTACTCAAACTTTCACAAAGGACTGAATGAGCATTGAAGAAGCAAGTGTTGGTCAGCGTCGACCGGGGCGAGACCCGGGTCGCGCTGCTCGAGGCGGCCGGATCCGTACCCGCTCGTAAGAGCGCGCCGAAATCCGGCGCCACCCGCCGGCGCCGCAAGACGTCCAAGCCGGCCGCCGGCTATCACGTAGCCGAGCTGTACCTCGAGCGCCGCGGCGCGCGCTCGATCGTCGGGAACATCTACAAGGGACGCGTCGACAACGTGCTCGGCGGCCTCGAGGCGGCGTTCGTCGACATTGGCCTCGAGAAGAACGGGTTCCTGCACGTCGACGAGATCGTGCTGCCAGGGGTTGAGGCGCCCCGCCGGGGCCGCGGCACCGGACGCGACCACCGCCAGATCACGGACATGCTGAAGCCCGGCCAGGAGATCGTCGTCCAGGTGGTCAAGGACCCCTTGAAGACCAAGGGTGCCCGCCTGAGCATGGACCTCACGATCGCCGGCCGCTACATGGTCTACGCGCCCTACGGCGAGGGCGTCGGCGTGTCGCGCCGGCTGGACGATGGTGAGCGTGAGCGGCTGCGCAAGGAGGCCGCGAAGCTCGATCTGAAGGGCGCCGGCGCGATCGTCCGGACCGCCGCCCAGGGGGCGATGCGGGCCGATTTGGAGCGCGAGCTGCTGTATCTGTTCAAGCTGAACGAGGTGTTGCAGAAGCGCGTCGCCGAGACGCCGGCGCCGGCGCTCGTCTTCCAGGAGGCCGACCTGTCCGTGCGGGTCGTGCGCGACATCTTCTCCTCGGCCTTCGAGCGCGCGATCGTCGACGATCCCAAGCAGCACCACCGGCTGGTGTCGTTCTTCTCGCGCACGGCGCCCGAGCTCGTCGATCACGTCGAGCTGTGGGAGGAGGACCAGCCGCTGTTCGAGGCGTTCGGGGTCGAGGAGGTGCTCGACTCGACGATGTCGCGCCGGGTCGATCTGCCCAGCGGCGGTTACCTGATGATCGACTACGCCGAGGCGCTGACCGTGATCGACGTCAACTCCGGCTCGTTCGTGGGCAGGGGCAGGTCGGCGCGGCTCGAGGACACGATCACGAAGACGAACCTCGAGGCCGCCGACGAGGTCGTGCGCCAGCTGCGGCTGCGCGACATCGGCGGGATCATCGTGATCGACTTCATCGACATGGCGCGGGCGCGCAACCGCGACGCGGTGCTGAAGGTGCTGCGGGCCGCCTTGGACGAGGACCGCACGAAGACGTTCGTGGTCGAGATCTCGCCGCTCGGGCTCGTCGAGATGACCCGTCAGAACGTGACCGACGGCGTGCGCGAGATCATGACCCGCCCGTGCCCAACGTGTCACGGCGACGGGGTGATCAAGTCCGAGGAGACGCTCGCGATCGAGTTCGAGCGGCGCATGCGCGACCTCGCCAAGGAGACCAAGGACGAGGCACTGCTGATCCAGATGAACCCGCGCGTCAGCGGCGAGTTCACCCGCGACGACGCGCGCGTGCTGCGCCAGATCGAAGAGGAGACCGGCAAGTGGTTCCACTTCGAGGGCTCGGAGGGACTGCCGCTCGATCACTTCGCGGTCGTCCTCGAAGACGACCTGAAGCGCGTCGTCGAGCGCGCGGTGCCGTTCCGCGCCGGCGAGGAGGTGCACGTCGAGATCGTCGAGCCCCATATGTACAGCCCCGGCGACGCCGTGGCGAAGGTCGACGGCTACATAATCTCGATCACCGGGGGCGGGGACTACGTCGGCGAGAAGCACCTGGTGCGGATCGAGGAGGCTGGTCGGACCGAGGCGGTGGCCTCGCTCCTCGACGTGCCGGCGTCGGTGGCGGCGTCGTCGAACGGCGACCGCGACGGGGATGGCCCGGGGGATGAACTAGAATCGAAGACTCGGCGCCGTGGCCGCAGAGGCGGACGGCGCCGTTCCGGCGCTAAGGCCGAGTCGGCCTCGAGCACTTCGTCATCCGAATGAGCACCTACGCGATAGTCAAGACGGGCGGCAAGCAATACCGCGTCGAGCAGGGTTTGACGCTGCTCGTCGAGCGGCTGCCCGCGGCCGACGGCGAGTCCGTCTCGTTGCAGCCGCTGCTGTACGTGGACGGCGCCGACGTGGTCGACGGTGAGGACTTGGCGCGGGTTTCGGTGGAGGCCCGAGTCGTCGGCCACGAGCGCGGGCCCAAGCTGCGCGTGGTCAAGTTCAAGCCCAAGCGCGGCTACAAGCGGCGCACCGGCCACCGGCAGAATCTGACCCGGATCGAGGTGACGTCGCTCGGGCTGGCTTCTTCGAGCTCGGGGGGCGGCCGCGGGTCGTCGCACGAGCCGGCCCCCGTCGCGTCCGACCCCACCCCTGCCGAGGAGGCGAACGATGGCTCATAAGAAGGGACTTGGCTCCTCGCGGAACGGGCGCGACTCCCGCGCCAAGCGTCTCGGCGTGAAGATGTTCGCCGGCGAGGCCGTCACCGGTGGCGAGATCATCGTCCGCCAGCGCGGCACGAAGTTCAAGCCGGGCGACGGCGCCGGCATCGGGAAGGACGACACGATCTACGCCGAGGCCGCGGGGACGGTGGCGTTCACGCGCGGCCGGCGCGGTCGGGTCATCTCGATCGTTCCCGGCGACTCCGAGTCGTAGCTGCCGACAACGGTTGCCCGGCGCCGCCGGGCATGGACGCCCGGCGGAACGGCGTCGCGGCTGCGGCGCGCTCGGCGTCCGTGCCTCGCCTAACCTAACGCGCCGGCCGCGACATCATCCGGAGGATGACGCGCGCCAGCGCGGCCCCTAATCAGCCGTAACGAGCTCCGATGTGCACAGCGGGCAGCGTTTGGCCTTGACGGGGATCGCGCTCGTGCACTCCGGGCACTCCTTCGTGTCCGGATCCTCCTTGGCCCGGCGCGACATCAGCGCGTTGATCGGCGCCACGATCAGGAAGAACACGGCAGCCGCGATCGTCACGAACGCGAGCACGTTGTTGAGGAAGTCGCCGTAGGCGAAGTGGCTGCCGTTGATCGTGAACGCGAGACTCTCGAAGCTCGGCTGCCCGAAGATCGCGGCGACGATCGGCGTGATGAGGTCGGAGACGAGCGCCTTGACCACGGCCGTGAACGCGGTGCCGATCACGACCGCGACCGCGAGGTCGACGACGTTGCCGCGCATCAGGAACTTCTTGAAGTCAGTGAGCAGTTTTGGCACGGATTCGCGTCTTGTTTCGTCACATGGGTCCGGGGATCCTGCGGGGAATGGCGATCCGGTTGACATATGCGTGACCTCAGCGCCAAAGTCCGGGTCGCAGGACTCGCGGATCGCCAAAACGGACGTGTTAGTGCGGCGCAACTCGCTGCGTTGGGGGTCGATAAGCGAGTGGTCTCGCGGTGGGTCGACGCCGGGTACCTCTACCAGGAGCTCCCGCGCGTATACGCGGTGGGCCACCGCGCTCCGAGCGTGGAGGCCGACCTGACGGCCGCGGTCCTGTACGCCGGTCCGGGCGCGATGCTCAGCCACGCCACCGCGCTGTGGTGGCGCGGCCTGATCGACCACCAGCCCTGGCCGATCGAGGTGAGCACGCCGCGGCGGTGCCGGTCGCTACACGGGGTGCGGGTGTACGGGCGGCGAAACTGCGGCCGGGTGTGGCACAAGGACTTGCCGGTGACCACGATCGAG
>Ga0116217_10005200_pt1 | contig 11488 bp, 11 predicted proteins | sample Sb_taG_6_FD_89697 | JGI IMG/M metagenome (GOLD analysis project Ga0116217, IMG submission 89697) | Peat soil microbial communities from Weissenstadt, Germany - Sb_50d_4_PS metaG | ecosystem: Environmental > Terrestrial > Soil > Wetlands > Peat | place: Germany: Weissenstadt | collected 2010-09-21 | reverse complement strand
GCTGTCCAATGGCGATCCGACGCTCAACTCTCATCTCGGCAAGCTCGCGCCGGCAAGCGACGCTGCGGTCGCGCTCAATACCGCCTTGATGGGCGACGGCGCCGTGATCCGCATCGCCGCCGGTGCGACCATCGAGCGGCCGATTCATCTGCTGTTCGTCGCCTCGGCAAATCCGGCTGCGACCTTCGTGCGCTCGCTGGTGGTGGTGGAAAAGGGCGCCCGCGCCATGCTGATCGAGAGCCACGAGGGGCCGGCCGGCAGCGACTACCAGATCAATGCCGCGCTCGAGATTTTCGTCGGCGACGAGGCCCATGTCGATCACGTCAAGATCATCGGCGAGGGCTCGGACGCGCTCCACGTCTCGACGCTGGCGGCCGCGATCGGCGCGCGGGCGCGCTTCAACGCTTTCACCTTCACCACCGGCGGCGCCGTGGTGCGCAACCAGCTGTTCCTGAAATTCGACGGCGAGGATACCCTCGCCGGCATCCGCGGCGCCACACTGATCAAGGGCCGCCAGCATGCCGACACCACGCTGGTCGCCGACCATGTCGCGCAGCGCTGCCAGAGCCGCGAAATGTTCAAGACCGTGCTCGACGGCGAGGCCCATGGCGTGTTCCAGGGCCGCATCATCGTGCGGCCGCATGCGCAAAAAACCGACGCCAAGATGATGACGCGGGCGCTGCTGTTGTCCGAGCGCGCCGAGGCGGACAACAAGCCCGAGCTCGAAATCTTTGCCGACGACGTGCAGTGCGGCCATGGCGCCACGGCTGGCGCGCTTGACGACGAGCTGAAATTCTATCTGATGGCGCGCGGCATTCCGCAGCCGGAAGCGGAAGCCCTGCTGATCCGGGCGTTTCTCGGCGAGGCCATCGAAGGCATCGAACATGCCGGGCTGCGCGAGGCGCTGATGGATGCCGTCGTGGCATGGCTCGAGGCGCGCTGACATGAATATCGCAAAACCCATAGGCGCCTATGACGTCAACCGCATCCGCGCGGATTTCCCGATCCTCGGCATGCAGGTCTACGGCAAGCCGCTGGTTTATCTCGACAACGCGGCTTCGGCGCAGAAGCCGCAGGCGGTGCTCGACCGCCTGAACCAGGCCTATACGACGCAATATGCCAACGTGCATCGCGGCCTGCATTACCTCGCCAACGAGGCGACCGAAGCCTACGAAGGCGCGCGCGAAAAAGTGGCGGCGTTCCTCAACGCCAGGCGCAAGGAAGAGATCATCTTCACCCGCAACGCCACCGAGGCGATCAACCTGGTCGCTTACACGTTCGGCCGCGAGCGCATAAAGCCGGGCGACGAGATCGTGCTCTCGATCATGGAGCATCATTCCAACATCGTGCCGTGGCATTTTTTGCGCGAGCGCCAGGGCGCGGTGCTCAAATGGGCGCCGGTCGACGATGACGGCCATTTCCTCATCGACGAGTTCGAGAAGCTTTTGACGCCGCGAACAAAACTGGTCGCCATCACCCATATGTCGAACATGCTCGGCACCTTGGTCCCGGTGAAAGAGGTGGTGCGGATCGCGCACGCCCGCGGCATTCCGGTGCTGTTCGACGGCGCTCAGGGAGCGGTGCATCTCGACGTCGACGTCCAGGACATCGACTGCGATTTCTATGCCTTTACCGGGCACAAGCTTTACGGTCCGACCGGGATCGGCGTGCTCTACGGCAAATACCAGCACCTCGACGCCATGCCGCCATTCAACGGCGGCGGCGAGATGATCCGCGAAGTATTCGAGGACCGCGTCACTTACGGCGAGCCGCCGCACAAATTCGAGGCCGGCACGCCGCCGATCGTGCAGGCGATCGGGCTCGGCGCCGCGATCGATTACGTCGCATCCATTGGCAAGGCGCGCATCCGCGAGCACGAGGCGGGCCTAATGCGCTATGCCCACGACCGGCTGCGCGAGATCAATTCGCTGCGCATCATCGGCACCACCAAGAACAAGGGCCCGATCGTCTCCTTCGAGCTGAAAGGCGCCCATCCGCACGACGTGGCGACCATCATCGACCGCTCCGGCGTCGCGGTGCGCGCCGGCACCCATTGCGTCATGCCGCTTTTGGCGCGGTTCGGCGTGTCCGCCACCTGCCGCGCGTCCTTTGCCATGTACAATACGCGCGACGAGATCGACTGCCTTGCACAGGCGCTGGTGAAAGCGCAGGAGTTTTTCACGTGAAGGATGTCTTCACATGACCGATGAACCTAAAACCGATACCGGCAACGCTGCTGCCGCAGATGCCGGGGAGCGATCGTCCGCAATCCCGGCGGACGAGATGGCGCGCCTGACCGACGACATCGTCGGCGCGATCAAGACCGTCTATGACCCCGAAATCCCCTCGGATATCTACGAGCTAGGCCTGATCTATAAGGTCGATATCGACGACGACCGCGTGGTCAAAATCGACATGACGCTGACCACGCCGAACTGTCCGTCGGCCGCCGAACTGCCGCAGCAGGTGGAGAACGCAGTCGCGGGCGTGCCCGGCGTGCGCGAGGCCAAGGTCAACATCGTCTGGGATCCGCCGTGGGACCCCAGCCGCATGTCGGACGAGGCGCGCACGGAGCTCAATATGTGGTGAGTTGCGCCGGTGGCGCGGCGGCACTACATGAAGCGAGGTAGGACGTTAGTATTTTTCAGTTATTCCAGGTCGTAACGGGCGTGCGTTGAGACGGCACGCGAGGAGTGAAAACGATGGCGACTGCCCGGCCGAGACCTCAAGTGATGCGGCTCACCGACGCCGCAGCCGAGCGCATCAAGGCGGTGATGGCGAAAGCCGATCGCCCGATCGCGGCGGTGCGCGTCGGCGTCAAGAACGGCGGCTGTGCCGGCATGAGCTACTTCATGGAATATGCCGAAAGCGTCAATCCGCTCGACGAGGTGATCGAGGACAAGGGCGTGCGCATCCTGGTCGACCCCAAGGCGGTGCTGTTCCTGCTCGGCACCGAGATGGATTACAAGATCGATAAATTGTCGGCGCAATTCGTCTTCAACAATCCGAACCAGACCGCGGCCTGCGGCTGCGGCGAATCGGTGCAGATCGAGCCGGCAGTAGACACCGCGCAACCGCACGCGCAGTAATCACCCCGGCCGCGGCTTTCGCACACTTTCGATCAACGAGGCGCGCAGCAGATAGGCGCGGTGCGCCGCCGGATCGGCCGCCGTCGCCCGCAATGCCGCATTGCTGCGGGCCCGCGCCGCCGGGTCCTTTTCCTCGAGCCGCTTCTTGTTGGCGATGGTCTGCTGTTGGACATATTCGACATTCAACGGCCGGCGCCGCCGATCGTAGCTGTCGAGACTATCGGCGGGCGCCTCGCCGCGCATGACCCGGCCGAGCAATCCGGCAAGTTCGACGGCGTCGTGAATGCCGAAATTCAAGCCGAGCCCGCCCAGCGGATTATTGACGTGCGCGGAGTCCCCGGCAAGGAAGACGCGTCCCTTGCGGAAGGTCGCCGCCACCCGCTGGTGGACATTGTAGATGTTGCGGTGAAAAACCGGATAGTCGCCCGCTTTCGGGAAGAAATTCTGCAGCCGCTGCTGCACCGCGCGCTCGTCGAAAGCCTCTTCCTCCGTCTCGCCCGGGCGCGTCGGGAACAGCAGGCGCCATAACCCCTTGCCGTCGTCGCCGGTGACTTTGAACAGCGCGCACCATTCCTCCGCATCGGAGAAGTAATTGCGCGAGCACTGGGCATAGAGGGTGTCGAACGAAAACGGCGTGGTCAGGATCAGAAACCGCTCCGGATGCGTAAAACCTTCGAAGTCGACGCCGAGCGTCTTGCGCACCGTCGAGCGGCCGCCGTCGCAGCCGATCAGATAGCTGCCCGTGACGCGGCGGCTGCCGGACAGCGTCTCGACCTCGGCTTCGACCCGGTCGTCGAATTGCGCGAAATCCACGACGCGCGACGAGAACGCCACCGAGGCATGAGCCAGCCGGCCCAGGCGCTCGATCGCCAGGGTGGCGAGCTTGTGCTGCTCGCACTGCACGACGAAGGGGTAGCGCGTGTCGTCCTTCAAGACGCCGAAATCGAACTCGGCGATCACTTCGCGGGCGGCGCGATCCCAGACCCGGAATTTGGGCTCGATCAGACCGCGCGCGATGACGTCGTCGACGAGGCCCAGGCCGTCGAGGATTTCAAGCGTCGCCGCGTGCGTGGTCGCGGCGCGCGGATTGTCGTTGACCCGTTGCTCGGCCTCGAAGACCTCGACCGCAAAACCCTGGCGCGCCAGCGCCAGCGCCGCGATGACGCCGACCGGGCCGCCGCCGGCAATGAGGATAGGGCGTTGGGGAGGCATTTTGCGGCGTTCTACGCCGGGCATAAGGTTGCGGCAATCCACATTTTTCTGCTTCGCAAGCGCCATGGGCAATCAACAGACGCATGCGTTGCATTTTCGGTCGCTGTGGTCCGCCAGCAACAGTCAATGACGATCCTGCTTGATATGATGGCTTGAAAAAAACGCATGGGGGTTGTCATGAACAGATTTTTGTTCGGAATCGCCGCGCTTGTAACCCTGATCGCAGGTCCCGCATTGGCGGCCGACATGCCAATCAAAGTCTCCAGCCCCGCAAGCTACGACTGGACAGGCCTTTATGTGGGGGCCCATGTCGGCTGGGAACACGCCGAAACACAGGGTTCCACGACCATTCCTAACCTTTTTGGAACTGTGATCGCGGGTCCGACCGATCAAAAAATGCAAGGTTGGTTGGGTGGCGCTCAGCTTGGCTACAATCAACAATTTCGGCGCGTCGTGCTCGGTGTCGAGGTTTCCGGATCGTGGGGCAATGCGCGAAATCTGAGTAATGGCGCCTTTAGTACCAATGGCGGTCCTGCTGTATTCACGCCGCCGGCACCCTTTGCTTGCTTCCAAAATGTCAATATTTCGGGCCCGCTCCTAGCCCAAACCAACAGCTTTTCTTGCAATGCCAAGCAGGACTGGACAGCTCAAGCTCTGACCAGGGTGGGCTACACGTTTGGCGATGGTCGTCTTCTTCCCTACCTGTCGGGCGGAGTAGGCTTCACTCACTTGAGTTTGGCAAATACATCCACCCTGGTGAGGCCAGGCAATTCTCTTAATCAAGACACGTGGGGTGCAAATAGGGAACTCGTTGGCGCGGTAGTGGGCGGCGGCGTGCAGTATGCTCTGGGAAATGGCTTCTCGGTTGGCGTCGAATATCTTTATGCCAACTATGGCACTAAGGATTTCTCGAGTATGGGTATAACAGCTATTAACAACCCTCCAACTTCAAACTCATTTCCCGCCTTCGAGAACCACGATCTCACAACGCAAACGATTCGCATTGTTGGCAACTACAAGTTCGACTGAGTGAAAGAAATGTCCCTTTGGCTCAGAAGCGACAGTCTTGCGCGCGCTTTGCGAACGGCTTACGCCACCCGCGCCGTCGACGCCGACGGGCGCGCCTCGGGATCGGCCTCGCAGATCACGCGGTTGCGGCCGTTGCGCTTGGCGGCGTAGAGGCACATGTCGGCGCGTTCGATCAAGGACTGCGCGATATCGTGCGGGCGCAAAACCGCGGCGCCGATCGAGATCGTCACCCGGCCGAGCCGCTCGCCGCTCGAGCGTTTCATCAATTCCTTGGTCATGACGGCGCGGCGGACATGGTCGGCCACCGTGATCGCCGATTGCAGCGCGGTGTTCGGCAGCGCGACGACGAATTCCTCGCCGCCGTAGCGCGCGGCGACGTCCTGGCCTTTGACGTTCTGCTTCACCGACAGCGCCACCAGGCGCAGCACCTGGTCGCCGGTGAGGTGGCCGAATTTGTCGTTGAAGATCTTGAAATGATCGATGTCGGCCATCAACAGCGACAGCGGCTGGTTGCTTTCTTTGGCTTCCGCCATGGCTTTGGCCAGCGCCTGGTCGAAGAATTTGCGGTTGGACAGCGTTGTGAGCGGATCGGTCAGGCTTTCGGTGCGCACCGCCTGGAGGTTTTCCTGCAGTTGCTCGATCTCCTGCTTCGACGCCGACAGCCGCGCTTCGAGCTTCTTGTTGTTGATCTCCATCTCCTTGGCGCCTCTGACGATGCGCTCGACGACGGCGCGCAAGGCTTCGCCGTCGGAGGCGCGGTCAAGTTTCGCGGTGGCGTCGGCCAGGCTCGCCGAATAGTTGGTCGCGGTGCCGGCGGCGGCGTCGATCGTGACCAAAACCTGTTTGATCTCGTCGAGCATGCGCGAATTGACCGTGTCAATGCGATCGCTCGCCTGGCTGGCCGCGATATAGGTGGTGTAGATCTCCTCGAGATCGGCGTCGCTGAGCTTGCCCTTCTGCTCGAGCGTCTGATTGATCAATTGATTGAGCGCCGGATTGAAACCGGTGGCGTAATTGTACCAGATTTCGAAATTGCGCGGCGTGGCGGCCTGGGCAAGGGCCTTGATCTGGCCCATGGCGATGTCGGCGTATGCAAGCGTCCGTTTGTGCTCGTCGCGGGGCACTTCCATGAATTGTCTCCGATCGCGCTGGGAAGGCCGGAAGTGACAGCCCGGACTGTCGAATTTCACGGTGCAACTTAGGGGATACCCGTGAATGAGCGGTAAATATGCGCGCTTGTCGGGTAAATCCTGACATCACGCGACGGCCGCGAAATACGCTTGGAGCTTAAGCGCCGCTAGGCTTTGAGCGGCACCGGGCGCAGCAGGAAGGCCGGCAGATGCGAGGCGTCGCCGTCATCCATGGGCTTGCGCACGGGCTGCGGGGCGCGGCGCGGTCTCGCGTCTTCGATGCGCGCGACCGGGGCCGGTTGCTGCGGCGGCGGCCGGCGCTCCGGCTGCTGGGGTCGCCGCTGATGCTCGTGCCGTCCGCGCTGCGGTGGCCGCGCCGTTTGCCTTGGTTCGTGTCTTGGTTCGTGCCTTGGCTCGTGTCTTGGTTCGCTTCTTGGCTCGTGCTGCGGCTCGGCAGGCGCGCCGGCGATCTTGTCCATGAAGGGAATCGGCTGGCCGATCAGCTTTTCGATGGCGGCGACGGCTTTGGCGTCGTTCGATCCGGCGACGATGGTGATGGCGGTGCCGGTGCGGCCGGCGCGGCCGGTGCGGCCGATGCGGTGCACGTAGTCGTCGGGATGGATCGGCACGTCGAAATTATAGATGTGGCTGACGTCGGGAATATCGAGGCCGCGGGCGGCGACGTCGGAGGCGACCAGGAGCGTGACTTCGTTCTTGCGGAATTGCTCCAGCGCCGCGGTGCGCGCCGACTGGTCCATGTCGCCGTGCAGCGCCTGGACCGAAAAGCCGTGGCGCAACAGCGAGCGGTGCAGCGTGGCGACATCGCGTTTGCGGTTGCAGAAGATGATGGCGTTCTTCATACCCTCGGCGGAGCGGATCAGGCGGCGCAACGTGTCGCGCTTCTCGGCGCCGTCGCGGCCGGATCTGGCCAGGAGCTGGATCGTGGTGGCGACCGTGGTGGCCGGCCTGGAGACTTCGACGCGCACCGGATTGCTGAGAAACTGCTCGGTGATGCGCCGGATTTCCGGCGGCATGGTGGCGGTGAAGAACAGCGTCTGGCGGGTGAACGGCACGAGCTTGCAGATGCGCTCGATGTCGGGGATGAAACCCATGTCGAGCATGCGGTCGGCCTCGTCGATGACGAGGAGCTCGACGCCGCTGAGCAGAAGCCTTCCGCGCTCGTTATGGTCGAGCAGGCGGCCGGGCGTCGCGATCAGTACGTCGACGCCGCGCATCAGCTTGGCATCCTGATCGTCGAACGAGACGCCGCCGATGATCAGCGCGACGTTGAGCTTATTGTGATTGGCACCGTATTTGATGAAGCTCTCTTCGACCTGCGCCGCGAGCTCGCGGGTCGGCTCGAGAATCAGCGTGCGCGGCATCCGCGCTCGCGCCCGACCGGTTTCCAGCATGGTCAGCATCGGCAGCACGAATGCCGCGGTCTTGCCGGTGCCGGTCTGGGCGATGCCTAACACGTCGCGCCGGGCGAGCACGTGGGGAATGGCCTGATCTTGGATGGGGGTAGGAGTTTTGTAACCAGTCGCCGCAACGGCAGCGAGTACTTTTTCGGACAAGCCGAGATGTGAAAACGACATAAACCCTCGTATCAGGACCGCCTGCGATGGGGAAAATCGAACTGGAGGTGGGCGCAGGGCGGCCGAATCTGCCTCAGTTGCCGCGGAACATAGGGTCGAATGGCCGAAAGTCAACCTGTAACGGGCTGCCACAGCGCAGTAAGTTAAACGGATTGCTTCACTTTTTCACGATGACCGGGGAGGAGAGCGCCAATGCCGGAAGCTTTGTCCGAGAATTTGCCGACCGTGCTTGTCGCCGGGCTGAACTGCTCGGCGCGACTTTATGCCGACCAGATCCCGGCCTTGTGGCAGTTCGGTCCCGTCACCGTCGCCGATCATCGCCGCGACGACAGCATGGCGGCGATGGCGCGGCGAATTTTGGCCGCAGCCCCGCCACGCTTTGCGCTCGTCGGGCTGTCGATGGGCGGCTATGTCGCCTTCGAGATCATGCGGCAGGCGGCGTCGCGCGTCGCCAAGCTTGCGCTGCTCGACACCGGTGCGCGCGGCGAGGCGCCGGAGCGGACCGAGCAGCGCAGGCCGCTCATCGCGCTGGCGAAGACCGGCCGCTTCGCCGAAATCCTGGAGTCGCAATATCCCACTTTGGTGCATCGCAGCCGTCACGGCGACGCGGCACTCAAGGCAACCGTGCGCACCATGAACGAGGAAACCGGCGCGGAAGCCTATCTGCGCCAGCAACAGGCGATCATGACGCGCGTGGATTCGCGTCCGAGCCTCGCCGCGATCAAATGCCCGACGCTGGTCCTGGTCGGCGACAGCGACGAGGCGACGCCACCGGACTTGGCCCGCGAGATGGCGGCGGCGATTCCAGGAGCCAAGCTCGTCGTCGTTGCCGAGTGCGGGCACCTGTCAACCATCGAGCTGCCGCAAGCGGTGAACAAAGCGCTGGTTGAGTTGATGCAGTCGCGCTAGCGCAATTGCCGCAGGGCAGGCGAGTGCCGTTGGAACTATGCTAACGATGACGAATATGAGGGATGGAGAACATAAAATGAGGCTTGCTGATTTCAGCCGCTGGCCGATCCTGACGGTGCTGCTGTTCGGCGCGGCAATCGCGCCGGCGAGCGCCCAGAGCGATTATCCGAGCCGGCCGATTCATCTCGTGGTCGGCTTCGCCGCCGGCGGCGGCAACGATATTTTCGCCCGCCTCGTGGCCGACAAGGCCTCGCAGATCCTCGGCCAGACGGTCGTCGTCGAGAACAAGCCCGGCGCCGGCGGTCGGCTGTCCGCCGAATATGTGTCGAACCAGACGCCTGACGGCTACACGCTTTTGGTCGGCGCCGCCGGCGCCATGTCGCTTGCGGCGGCGATCTACCCGGACCTGAAATATCACCCGACCAAGACCCTGACCCCGCTCGCCATGATCGCCAACTTTCCGCTGATCCTGGTGGAAGGCGCTGACAATCCGTCGAAGGACGTCAAGGAATTCGTCGCGTGGATGAAAGCGCATCCCGACAAGGCGAATTACGCCAGCTCCTCGCCGGCCTTCACCGTGACGGTCGAACTGCTCAAGCTCAAGAGCGGCATGCCCGGCACCATGATTCCGTACAAGAGCAGCAACGAGATGATCTTGAGCGTCATCCAGGGCCAGACCGCGATGACGATTGCCGACGGCCCGCCGACCGTACCGCAGGTCAAGGCCGGCAAGGTCACGGCGCTGGCGGTAACCGGCGCGGAACGCTCGAGCGAACTGCCCGATACGCCGAGCATGGCGGAAGCCGGCTTCCCGGCGGTCGACGTTCACCTGTGGAGCGGCATTTTCGCGCCGATCGCAACGCCGGCCCCGATCGTCGCCAAGCTGGAAAAGGCGCTGGGCGAAGCGATCGCCGATCCCGGTGTAGCGGCCAAGCTCAAGGCCATGGCGGTCAATCCCGGCGGCGCCACGCCGGCCGAATTCGTCAAGATCATCGACAGCGACATCGTCAAATTCCGCGACGTGGTCAAAGCCGCGAATTTGAAATTCGAGGAGTAGCGGCGCGAGGGTTTTTAAAACTCGCGGCCGATCAGCCGGTCGAGCGAGTAGCGGCCGCCGCCGCGCAGCAGAATCGCGAACGCCACGATGCCTATGAACAGCGCGTATTCCATGCCGCGCTTGCCCCACGACCAGTTCGGGTAGAGCACGGCGAAGGAGATCACCGACATTTCGATGACAATGGCGGCGGCGACGACGCGGGTGAACAGGCCGACCGCGAGCATCAGGCCGCCGAAGAATTCCAGCGCCCCGATGAAATAGGCCCAGGCCAATGGATAGGGCCAGCCGAAATTGACGAAATTGCGTGACGCCGCGACGGCGTCGCCCTGGAACAATTTGGCAAATCCGTGGGGCACCAGGATGAGGCCCAGCGCAACCCGGATCAACGTATAGGCGAACGGCGCCAAGGTCTCGTAGAACGGCGCCGCCGCCGGCACCAAAAGCGCCTTGCGGTCGACGTCGACGTCCGAAGTGGTCGCCATTGCCATCCCTCCCGGTCTCGGCGCTGCCGCGCAATGTCGCCTGTCGAGCCGCGCCTTTGCAAGGTCCGAATCTTGCTTGCAAACGACAGCGATGGCGCCAAATTCGGCCGCAGCCGCCCGGGCTCGGCAGGAATTGCGGCACACTGCAGGAAGAGGACGGCCATGAGATTCCTTGCGGTCTTAAGCGTTGCCGGCGGGCTGCTGTCCTGGGTTCCCGCGATGGCCGAGGATATCGATCTATCGGCCTGGACCTGCAAGCAATTCATGGCGGCGAGCAAGGAAGACGTCGGCGTCATCCTGGCCTGGCTCGACGGCTATTACAAAGAGGAGGACGAGCCGCCGGTGATCGATACCGCTGCCCTCGTCGTCAAGGCCAAGAAACTCGGCCAATATTGCGCCGAGCATCCCGACAGCGACCTGATCAGCGCGACCGACAAGCTGTTCCAGAGGGAGTGACTCTCTACCCGCCCCGGCGATTGCGGGGCGGAACGGCGCATCACATGTCCAGCGCCGCCTCGTCGGCGAACTCCGCCCGCTCCTGAATAAACTCGAACCGGGATTCCGGCTTGTTGCCCATCAGCCGCTCGACCGATTTGTCGGTGTTCTTGCGGTCGGCCTCCACCACCTTGACCTGAAGCAGCATGCGCTTCTTCGGGTCCATGGTGGTTTCCTTCAGCTGCGCCGCCATCATCTCGCCCAAGCCCTTGAAGCGGCTGACTTCGACCTTGGCATTGGCGTGGAATTCCTTCTTCAAAATGGCGTCGCGGTGCTTGTCGTCGCGGGCGTAAAAATTCTTGCCGCCGTGGCTCAATCGATAGAGCGGCGGCACCGCGAGATAGAGATGGCCGTTGTCGATGAGCCGCGGCATCTGCCGGTAGAAGAACGTGATCAGCAGCGAAGCGATGTGGGCGCCGTCGACATCGGCGTCGGTCATGATGATGACGCGGCCGTAGCGCAAATCCTCGTCCTTGTAGTGGATGCCGGT
>Ga0116217_10005199_pt1 | contig 11488 bp, 11 predicted proteins | sample Sb_taG_6_FD_89697 | JGI IMG/M metagenome (GOLD analysis project Ga0116217, IMG submission 89697) | Peat soil microbial communities from Weissenstadt, Germany - Sb_50d_4_PS metaG | ecosystem: Environmental > Terrestrial > Soil > Wetlands > Peat | place: Germany: Weissenstadt | collected 2010-09-21 | reverse complement strand
CGGCACGCGATGGTGGACTTGGCGCAGCTTGTCAATGCTCAATACGATCCTCTCGCTCCGGTCCGGCTGGACGCAGAGCAACTGCTAAAACTCCGGCAAACACTTCAGGAGCATGGTTTGCGGCTTCCGGAATCAACCGAGTCGGAGGAAAAACTAAAGCATCTGCGCTCGCTGTACGAACCCTATGCCCTCGCCATGGCGCGCACTTTGCTCATCACACTACCTCCGTGGATTCACACTGAGAAGAAAAAGGACAATTGGGAGGCTGGGCCGTGGGACCGCGCCATCCAAGCCATGAGTCTTGCCGGGTTAGGGCATAGGGCAGAACGGATCCAGAAGATGGACGATCACTTCTGAAACATCTCTATCTGTAGAGATGTAGCTTGCGACGTCTCGCAAGGTGAAGAATAGTTCTCGCGATCGGGAGACGTTGCAAGCAACGTCTCCACAGTCGGGTCGGCGTGCTAACATCCTCTTTCCCCCATGAAACAGATTGGCGAAAACGTGGTGCGCATTGAGGCCGAGGCATTGCGAGTTTTGGCTGATCGCATTGCCGGGCCTATGGCCAACGCGTTCACCAGCGCGGTGGACCTGATATTCCGCTGCAGCGGCCGAGTCGTGGTCACCGGCATGGGAAAGAGCGGAATTATCGCGCGCAAGATTGCGGCCACGCTGAATTCGACCGGGACGCCTGCACTGTTCATGCATCCGGTCGAAGCAGTGCACGGAGACCTGGGAATGGTGGTGCGGGGCGACGCGGTGCTGGCGCTCTCAGCCAGCGGCGAGACCGAGGAAATCTTGCGCCTGCTGGCCACGCTCAAACGTTTGCAGGTGCCGTTGATTGCGCTGACTTGTGATGAACTCTATTCAAAAGTCGCGGGCGAGGGCACCCGCGCCACACACGCTAATCTGTCCACTCTGGCCGAGGCGGCCGAAGTTGCGCTCGATTGCTCAGTGGCCGAGGAAGCATGTTCGTTGGGACTCGCCCCCACGGCTTCTACGACCTGCATGCTCGCGCTGGGTGACGCGCTCGCGATGACGCTGGCTGAGAAGCGCGGTTTTAAGGAAGAAGACTTCGCCAACCTGCATCCTGGTGGCAAGCTGGGCAAGCGTCTGGCGCGAGTTGAATCGCTGATGCACACTGGGGATGCGGTGCCCCGCGTCACGCCGCGCACTACCATGCCGGACGTGATCTATGAAATGTCGCGCAAGAAGCTGGGCGTGACGGCTGTGGTGGACGGCGAAAAGCTGGTAGGAGTGATCAGCGACGGCGATCTTCGGCGGTTGCTCGAACAGCGCGGCAAAGACGTACTCGATTTAACAGCGGGCGAGTGCATGACGAAGAATCCGAAAACGGTTTCAGGGCATGAATTCGCCGCGGCGGCACTGGCTTTGATGGAAGAAAGGAAAATCACGTCGCTGCTGGTCGTCGACGCAAACAGCAAACTCGAAGGTATCGTCCACCTGCACGATTTGTGGGGAACGGAAATGATGTAAGAATTGAATCATTGAGAGATTGAATCGTTGAGTCATTAAAACCTGTAGGATTGAGCTGTTGGGTCTTCGATGAACAAGTTGGATCAGGCCGAGGCCTTGAAACTGCGCACCAAGCAGTTTGCAATACGGATTGTTGGCGTGGTTCGATCCTTGCCAAGAACACGGGAGGGTGACGTAATTGGGAAGCAGTTGCTTCGCTGTGGCACGGCAGTCGCGGCGAACTATCGGGCAGTTTGCCGAGCCCGATCGAAGGCTGAGTTTATTTCGAAGATCAGTATCGTGGTCGAGGAAGCGGACGAAACCGTGTTCTGGCTAGAACTTCTTGCAGATACCGCAATTGTCCCGGCAGAAAAGCTTGCGCTTCTGCTAAAAGAGGCAAACGAGCTACTAGCCATCTGCGCAGCCTCGTTGCGCACAGCGAAGGACAACAAAGTGGCTTGAAATTGATTTTCAATGATTCAATGATTCAATCTCTCAATGAGTCAATCCTATGTACCACTACGATCCCAATACGGCGCTGGAAGAACTGACTGAAGACGCAACCCTCCCTAACCCGGTCCACGTGCGCGACATGATTCTCCGCAAGCATCCCGGACCGGACAAGTCGCTGGAACTCAACCGGATGTTCGTCGAATATCAGAAATTTTTCGGCGAGACGCAGAAGCTGGGGAAAGAGATTCTGAAGCAGTTGGCCGGGTAAGCAGGTGACGACCCAAGCTTTAGATCAGTGTCAGCCACGTGCTACTTGCCTTCCAGAAAAGCGACTATGTCGTCTCTCGTGAATCCTGCCTCCCTCAACAACGAGAGAAGCGTTCCCTTAGGCATGTCGCGGTTGTGTCGAGGCACCACGGCCCAACGTTTTGAAACCGGGTGGTAGAAGATGAAGGGGCTTCCCGAAGCGTGATCGAGAATGAAACCCTTCCGCTCCAAAAACCTGATGACTTCGCGCGGCCTCACGGCGGGTAGTTTTGTCATTGCACTCTATAAAACCCAGGAGGCTGATTCTTTAGTACGAATACTCCAAGTCCAAGGAAGCAACCAGGGTTTCGTCGTCGGTGGGAACCGGTTCCTTGTGCTTTCTCAGGCTCTTGATGTAGCCGGATATTGCGTCCTTCGCCATCTTGCGGGCCTCGGGCAACGTGCGCCCATAGGTGACGCAGCCGGGCAGCGCTGGAACGATAGCAGTAAATCCGCCTTCGGGTTCAGGCCGGAGCATGATGTTGTAGTGGTAACGCGTCTTTGGCATTGGATTTGAGCCGATTCTATCTTGGCATTAGACACGAGTCAAAGACCTGTGGAGCATCGGTAGTGGGCTACTTTGAATTTTTGGACGGTTCGCACTAAGATGCGCCGCTACACTCGCCTGTCGAATGGATTCTCGCGCAAGCTAGAGAATCATGCGGCTGCGACTGCCCTCGATTATTTTGCCTACAATTTCAGCAAAATTCATCGTACACTCCGCGTGTCGCCAGCTATGGCCGCTGGTGTGATAGATCAGCTCTGGAGTGTGGAGGATTTGGTTGCCCTCTCGGAAGCCTATGAACAGCGGAGGGCGGAAGGAGCGGCGTGAACTCTAGAATCGTGATTTAAGTGGCGCGTGAACTCTTCATACTCTTTTTTTGTGCGACGATCGCCCTCCTCCTTGGAGACGGTTATTACAAATCCTTTCGCAGTGGTGTCCTTACAATCAAAGGCCGCACCTCTCGCCGGGACAAGGAACCGATCAGCTACTGGATTGGCATGGCTATAGGGACTTTCGCACTTCTCGTCATGGTGTCCGCGACTGCGGTTATGGCGTTCCTGGTATGCGTGGGTTTATCCGGGACTTCAAAGTAGCCCACTGCCGGAGCATCGGCCCGCGGAAAGCCGAGGGCGGCAGTCCCCGCGTCACCCCTGCGCAATCATTTACAATAACCAATTCCCTGCTACTCAGGATTCTCAACTATGCATCGCTGGTCTCAATTGTTTATTCCTACGCTGCGCGAGGCGCCTGCGGACGCTGAAGTCGCCAGCCACAAGTTTCTGGTGCGAGCCGGTTACATTCGCCAGCTTGCTGCCGGGATCTACTCCTATCTTTTTCTGGGAAACCGGTCGTTCAACAAGATCGTCGCGATCGTGCGCGACGAGATGGACAAAATCGGCCAAGAGTTTTACCTGCCTGCCCTGCATCCGCGCGAGCTTTGGGAGGCCAGTGGGCGCTGGTCGGTGATGGGCGACAATATGTTTCGCCTGAAAGACCGCAAGGGGGCCGATCTTTGTCTCGGCTTCACCGCGGAAGAAATCATGACCGACATTGCCCGCAAGGAACTGCGCAGCTATAAGCAGTTGCCGCAGATCTGGTATCAGATTCAGTCCAAGTTTCGCGATGAGCCGCGTCCCAGGTCCGGGCTACTGCGGGTGCGGCAATTCATGATGAAGGATTCGTATTCGTTCGACATCGATGCCACCGGGCTCGACGTTTCCTACAAAAAGCACTACGACGCCTATTGCCGCATCTTTGACCGGTGCGGGCTTAAGTATATGGTCGTGGAGGCGGATTCGGGCGCGATGGGCGGCAAGGAGTCGCATGAGTTCATGGTGCGGACGCCGGCGGGCGAAGACCGGATTGTCAGCTGCGAAAGCTGCAACTACGCGGCGAACATGGAGAAGGCAATCTCGAAGCTTTCGGATGTCGATGAGCTTGCGTCCGAGGGAGACGGCAAACCGCTCGAAGTGCATACGCCGGGACAGAAGACGATTGAGGATGTGGCGCGATTTCTGGGAGTCTCGCCGAAAAATAAGATCAAGACATTGGCTTACATGGCCGAGGAACTGGACGCCAAAACAGGCAAATCCAAGCTGCGTGCCGTGGTTGTGCTGATGCGGGGCGATCACCAACTCAACGAAGCAAAGTTTGCAGCCACAGTTGCCGGGAAACAAACTCGTCCCATGCAAGAGGACGAGATCAAGCAACTGTTCCGTTCTCCGGCAGGATTTTTGGGGCCGATTGGTATCGAGTGGGCACCAGACATGAAGGATGTAAACCGTCCTGAGTTGCTGGTCGACAAAGCTTTGGAGGGACGGAAAAATCTGATCGCCGGGGCGAACAAGGAAGACTACCACCTGAAAAACCTGACTCCCGGACAAGACTTCCAGCCAACTGCGTATGTCGATCTGCGAAGTGTCACGGCGGGCGAAGCCTGTCCTAACTGCGGCGCGCCGCTTCGCATCGATACCGCCGTAGAAGTCGGGCACATCTTCAAACTGGGCTACAAATATTCCGAATCCATGGGCGCGAGGGTGCTTGACCGTAACGGCAAGGAAGTCATGCCGATTATGGGTTGCTATGGAATCGGAATCGAACGCATCCTGACGGCGGCTGTCGAGCAGAGCAACGACGAGAACGGCTTCTCGCTGCCGCCTTCGATTGCGCCATTCGAGGTCGTGGTCTGTCCCACCAATGTAAAGGACGACATCCTCCTGAAAACGGCGGTTGACATCGCAACCCGCCTGGAATCAGAGGGATTTGACGTGTTACTAGACGACAGGGACGAACGGCCAGGGGTCAAGTTCAAAGATGCTGACCTGGTGGGCATACCCTATCGTGTTACCGTGGGCAAAAAGGTTACCGAAGGTACTGTGGAGGTCGTTCAACGCTCGACACGGGAAATTCACGATGCTAGCATCGCGACAATAACGGATTATTTCAGAGGTTTACGGCCTGCGCGCTGAACGGATCTTAGCGCGTGCGGCCGAAGCCGGGAGTGCGCGATGGGTACGTTCAAACTTATCTTTGGCATCTTCGTGATTGTGGCGGGAATATATCTCGGGGCGGAGCTGATTCCTGTTTATTATGAGAATTATCAGTTCCAGGATGACGTTAAGACTGAGGCCACTCTCGAGACCTACACTGCCAAGCCTGAGGACGCCATTCGGGATGCTATCTACAAGAAAGCACAAGGTCTAGACATTCCGCTGACGAAAGATCAGATCAAAGTTCAGCGTCATGGAACGCAAGGCACGGGATCGCTCACCATCAGCGCGCCCTATACTGTGCATCTCGACCTGCCCGGCTATCCCGTGGACCTGCACTTCGACGCCTCCACTGAAAACAAGAGCCCCTTCTGATAACGGTTGTGGATTCGGCGTGATTTAGAATAGGCAGAGGAGCCGGGCTCTGGAAGCTCTCGCTGGTTTGCGATTCACTGGAGAATTCGCGGGCTGCGGACTTAACTGTCGCGGTTCGGCTCCGGGATAACGCATTCGCGAGCGCCGTCATCTGATTGAGTAGGAGGCGCCACTGCCCCTGCGTATAGATGACTCCGCCCACTCATTGTGACCATTAAGCTAAAGATTCCGAAGAGGAAGAGCGCGGCAGCCGGCAAGGGATTTCGCTCTGGCGACCCAGTGATCCGGGTCGCGCTCGCAGTTTTCATCATTCTGTCCGTATGTGTCTGCGGATGGTTTTCTTATTACTACATCAAATACGGCCGAATCATTGATCGCCGCTTCAAAGGGGCAGTTTTCAGCAGTTCGGCTACGATCTATGCCATACCGCGTGCACTCCGGGTAGGCGAGAAGGTCGATCTGCATGAGATTTCAGCCCAGCTCCGCCGAGCCGGCTATGCCGACAACGATGGCCCATCCCCGATGGGGAGTTATCGCGCGCTGAATAATGGCATTGAGATCAAGCCTGGCCCCCAGTCCTACCACAGCCCGGAACCGGCGACGATCCGCGTGCAGGATGGGCATGTCTCCAGCATCACGGGAAAATCTGGCGACCTCGAAGCCTACGAACTTGAACCCCGCATGATTACCTCGCTGTTCGACGCGGAGCAGCGCTCCAAGCGGCAATTGGTGAAGTACGACGATATTCCCAAAATATTGGTCGATGCAGTGCTTGCCATCGAAGACCGGCGATTTTTTCAGCACAGTGGAGTGAATTTTATCCGCCTGGGAGAGGCGGCTTGGGTAGACGTGACTCACCAGAAACATGAGCAGGGCGGTTCCACGATCACCATGCAATTGTCGCGGGCATTTTTCCTGAGTCCCGAGAAGACGGTCAAACGCAAGATCGTGGAAATCCTGATTTCGATGGAGCTGGAACAGAAGTTCAGCAAGCAGCAGATCTTTGAGTTCTACGCCAACCGGGTTGACTTGGGGCAGCGCGGTTCGTTCACCATCAACGGCTTTGCCGAGGCTTCGCAGGCATACTTCAATAAAGACTTGAAGGACATCTCGCTGCCTGAGGCCGCGCTGATCGCGGGATTGATCCAGGCGCCGAGTTATCTATCACCCTACCGCCATCCCGAACGCGCCACGGAACGCCGCAACCTGGTGCTGGATAGCATGGTCGAAACCCATGCGATCACCAGAGAGCAGGCGGATAAAGCGAAAGCCACCCCGCTGAAGCTCGCACCTCCGAATGTGGAGGCCAGTGACGCACCATATTTTGTCGACCTGGTTCGCGACTCCGTGATTACCCGGCTGAACGAACGCGAACTGAACGAGCAGTCCTACCGCATCTACACCACCCTTGATCCCGACCTGCAACGGGCTGCAGCTCAAGCGGTGGACATGGGCATGAAACTGGTCGACGATCAGGTGACCAAGCGCCGTACCAAGAAAATTAAAGTTGGCAAGAACAAGTTCGAAACCAAGATTGAGCCGGGACCGCAGGCACAAGTTGCTCTGGTCGTTCTCAATCCTCATACGGGAGAGGTTCTGGCCCTGGTCGGCGGTCGAAACTACGGCTTCAGCCAGTTGGATCATGCGGTAGCGCGGCGTCCGACAGGATCAATCTTCAAACCGTTTGTCTATGCCGCAGCCATCAATACTGCGGTGGATGGAGCTAACCCGGTTTTCACTCCCGCCTCGATGGTGAAGGACGAACCGGGAAGCTTCGCCTATGGAGACCAGATCTACGAGCCACGCAATTACAAAGAGGAGTACCACGGCGACGTCACGGCGCGTTACGCGCTGGCGATGTCTTTGAACAACGCGACCGTAAAGCTGGCCGAGGAAGTGGGCTATGACAAGGTATCGGATTTAGCCAAGGCTGCCGGAATCACTTCGGTGAAACCAACGCCGGCCATGGCCCTGGGCTCTTATGACGCTACTCCCTTGGACATGGCGGCGGCTTACACTGTCTTTGCTAATGGCGGTGTGCGCATCTCTCCCGTGATGGTCAACTCCGTACGCAATGCTGCCGGCGACATGGTCATGGACTTCAAGCCCGAGAAACGGCCGGTCCTGGACCCTCGCGTCGCTGCCGTGATGACGAACATGATGGAAGGCGTATTGAACTTCGGGACTGCCTTCGAGGTTCGTACCCGCGGATTTGAAGCTCCGGCAGCGGGCAAGACGGGAACCTCGCACGACGGCTGGTTCGCCGGCTACACCAGCAATCTTCTTTGCATTGTCTGGGTGGGTTTCGACGATTACAGCGACATCCACTTGAGCGGGGCCCAAACCGCCGCTCCCATCTGGGCCGAGTTCATGAAAAAGGCGGTTGCGCTTGCCCAGTACTCGGACGTGAAGCCATTCGGACAGCCCGCGGGTGTAGTCGATGTCCAACTGGACAAGACCACCAACCTGCTGGCCACCCCAGCCTGTCCGGAAACCTATACTGCCGCCTTCATTGCCGGTACGGAGCCAAGTCAAACCTGCGATCAGCCCACCGGCGTAAAAGGATTCTTCTCCCGCATGCTCGGGATGGGAGGCGAGAAGGCACTTCCCCCACCCCCTCAGAACGGCGCCCAGCCCGGAGTGGCGACCCAAGACGCGAACGCTGCCGACCCGGATGGGAAGAAAAAAAAGGGTTTCTTTGGCAAAATAGCGGGTATCTTTAAGGACGACAAACCGTCTAACCCTCCGCCCAACACTCCGGCGCAGACCGGAAATGCGCCCCAGTGAAGGAACATTGTTTGGTTTGAAGGTGTCAATAGATGTGTAGGGAGTTCGCCCGGTTTTTCTGGAGGTGAGCTATGCGCCGTCAACCTCTCGTCTGTTTGCTGACCTTGGTGGTTTCTGCTTTGTCCACCGTACAAGCCCAAACTTCAAACTCGGAACTGGTGCAGGTCAGTCCGCCTACCATCCGACGCACCCCGCCCCCGTCTGCGACCTCCTCAATCGAGGAGCTCGAAAAGCGGGGCGATGAGCTGCGTGTTCAGAAGGACTACCTCGACGCCCTGGATTACTATCGGGCAATTCTGGCCAAGAAGCCGAACAATCCTGGCATCTGTAACAAAGCTGGCATCGCGGAGCTGCTGATGCAGCGCTATAAGGAAGCCGGGAAGGACTTCGAACGGGCCGTCCATCTCGACCATCAGTATGCCGAGGCTATCAACAACCTGGGCGTAATTGATTACGAGGAAAAGAAGTACGGGAAAGCCATCAAGCAATACGACAAGGCAATCCGGTTGCAGCCAGACTCCGCGTCCTTCTATAGCAATCGGGGCGCAGCCTACTTTGGAAAGAAAGAGTTCGAAAAAGCTGTCGGGGACTACGCCAAGGCGATGGATCTCGATCCAGACATTCTTGAGCGGACGTCGCACAACGGAGTATCGGCCCAGCTGCCGTCCCCGGAGGACCGGGCGCGGTACGACTACATCATCGCGAAGCTTTGGGCGAAGCACGGTGATCGGGACCGCTCGCTGCAGTACCTCCGTCGCGCCTTAGAGGAGGGCTACAAAGGGATTGACGAGGTGTACAAGGATCCGGAGTTCGCGGAGCTGCGAACTGATACCCGGTTCACCGAATTAATGGCCGCGCGTCCCCCTGCGATACAGGAGTAAGTTGCGGTATTACATCAGTTTAGGAAATTCCAAGAATTTTACGAGCCTATCCGAAACTTTTTTCCCGAGGTGGGTTTTTATTCAAGTAATGACTCCTGAAAACAACAGGGTGAGTAAGGAGAAACGGTAGCCCATCGGTTGTCGACCCGAGCACGCCCCAAGCAGACAACCGGTGGGTTTTTTGATTCAGCTCCTAGCTGTTAGCCAAACCAGAGCTGCTTTTCTTCGGACTCCTCTCTCCGATGTAATCCCTCAACACTTGTGTCCATTTTCCTTGCGCTTTCAGAATGTATTCGGTGGCATCGCGCAAGGCGCCATCTCCCCCGGCATGGGATGTAACGTAATGCGCGTCCGCTTTGACTTCAGCGCGCGCGTTGGCCACGGCGATTGCCAACCCGCAGTTGCGCATCACCGGCAAATCAATTACGTCGTCCCCTACGAATGCGGCTTCGCTGGCATTCAGTCCTCCCTGACGCAATATCTCTTCGAACACGGTCAGCTTGTCCTGAATGCCTTGATAAACATAATCCAGCTTCAGATCGCGAGCGCGGAGGGCCACGGTTTCCGAGACCCGCTTCGTGATCAGCCCCGTCTTGATTCCGGCCAGGCGAGCGAATGAAATGGCCGTGCCATCGTGAGCATGGAAGCCCTTGGCTTCAATCAGGCTCTGGCTCACCAAGCCGAAACCGCCCTGCCCACCAAGCTTGGCGGCATGCTCCTGAGTCGATTGCTGGATTCCGGCGGGCGCGGGAAAGATGTACAGCTTGCCGTCGGTGAGGACACCGTCTACGTCAAAGAGAAGCAGTTTGATTTTCTTGGCGCGAGCCTTGGGGGATTGGTTCTTGAGCATCGCCGGAATTCTAGCATTGCTCACGTGGGGACGGCCGCCCTCGGCTGCCCGGGGTGAGCGACGGGGATGTTTCAGTCAGACTCACTTGCACGCGAATAGGACGCCTCGCGTTTGCTTTCCTCTCGGTGATCTCGGAGAAGAGCCTCAACGAGCGAGTCCTTGCCTTTGCAACAGCCGTAAAGTGAAGCAATGAGGTCTTCGCCGCTCAGCGAATCCTGGAACGCTGCAACGCTGATTTGAGTTTCTCGTCCCGCCTTTTTGGTCCGGGCCTTCGATTGCTTCTTTTTCGCCACTGCCCACCCTCCCCGCCTATTATATCAATGGCGAACATTTTACGAATCTCCATTCTCCGGCTACAATATTCTCAGTGTCTTCCCTCCCTTTACCTCTCGACTGGGCCCACCCTCTCGTGAGGGATTGGTTTGTCCGCCGGTTCGGCACGCCGACTGAGCCGCAGGAACAGGGATGGCCTCACATTCTGGCTGGTCACACCACGCTCATTTCTGCGCCCACTGGGTCCGGCAAGACCCTCGCCGCATTTCTCGCCTGCATTGATCGACTGGTGCGCAAGGCGCTGGCGGGTGATCTCCAGGACCGCACCGAGGTCCTCTACGTTTCGCCGCTGAAGGCGCTGGGCAACGATATCCAGAAGAACCTCGAAGTCCCGCTCGGCGAAATTCTGCAGATGGCCGGCGAACGCGGCTTCCTGATGCCACAGATTCGCACCGCTGTCCGCACCGGCGACACGCTCATGCACGAGCGGCGCGCGATGCTGAAGCGTCCTCCGCATATTCTCGTCACTACACCCGAGTCGCTCTACATCCTGCTTACAGCGGAGAAGAGCCGCGCGATCCTGCGTGACGTTGAGACAGTGATCGTGGACGAGATTCATGCGGTGGCCGACGACAAGCGCGGCGCCCACCTGACTCTCTCGTTGGAGCGGCTGGAAGCCCTGACACATCGTCCCCCGGTGCGTATTGGCCTCTCGGCAACACAAAAGCCGATTGAACAAGTTGCACATTTCCTGACAGGTAGTGGCCGTCCAGACCCCGTAGTCGTCAACGTCGGCCACAAACGCAAGCTCGACCTGGCGATCGAAGTTCCCGCCAGCCAACTTGGCCCCATCGCGACCAACGAAATGTGGGACGAGATCTACAACCGCCTCGTAGAACTCGTCGAGCAGCATCGCTCCACGCTGGTGTTTGTAAACACCCGGCGACTCTCGGAGCGAATTTCCCACCATCTGGCCGAAAAACTAGGCGCGGACAACGTCGCCGCCCATCACGGCAGCCTCTCCCGCAAGTTGCGCCTGGCTGCGGAGAAGAAGCTCAAAGATGGTGAAGTCAAGGTATTGGTCGCGACCGCT
>Ga0116217_10005191_pt1 | contig 11495 bp, 10 predicted proteins | sample Sb_taG_6_FD_89697 | JGI IMG/M metagenome (GOLD analysis project Ga0116217, IMG submission 89697) | Peat soil microbial communities from Weissenstadt, Germany - Sb_50d_4_PS metaG | ecosystem: Environmental > Terrestrial > Soil > Wetlands > Peat | place: Germany: Weissenstadt | collected 2010-09-21 | reverse complement strand
CTGGGTCAAACACCGCAACCAGCACCACGCCAAGGCCGACTGGCGCTTCACAACCGAGACCGCTCGCATCAAGCTCAAGCACCTATACCCCGTGCTTTAGATGAATCGGCCGACTAGTGCCGGCGCCGGGGCGGCCCCGAGGGCCTTTTTGCCAGACGCTCCGCGAGGGCTCGGCGAGAGGATCAACGCTGAGGAAGGGGTGCAAGATTCGACGGCGGAAGGTTAACGATCGTCCGCTATCAAGACCGACTGGCTTTGTGAGCGGCCACACGCAAGATGAGGAGACGACAGCATCCGATGAAGATCACCGTCAATGTCGATTGCACGCCACTGGAGGCGCGTCAGTTCATGGGGTTGCCGGATGTCGAGCCGATGCAGAAGGCGGCCATGGCCCAGATCGAAAAGCGCATGATGGTCGAGCTCGAGCGGTTTTCCCCGGAGGCTCTGTTCAAGGCTTGGCTCCCGATTGCGGGCATGAACGCCGAATGGCTCCAGGAGTTTCTGAAGCGCTCAGCCTCATGACCGCTGAGATACTGATATCCGTCAAGAATCTCGCAATTCGCTCGTCCCTAACTTCGCATTAACGCCGCGGGCGCCCTTCCGCCGGCGCGGGGCGGCCCCTAAATGATGTCCAAGCCGCGAAACTGCGGCAATTTGATTGTATGGGCTGCCCGGCGTCGCTTCGGGGCGCAAGGAGCAGAGCCGAAGGGGATAGACGATGAACTTGGACAAGTACACTGAGCGGGCGCGCGGCTTCGTGCAGAGCGCGCAGTCGCTGGCGCTCCGCGAGGGCCATCAACAATTCACCCCCGAGCACCTTCTCAAGGTGCTTTTGGACGACGAGGAAGGGCTGGCCGCCGGTCTCATCGACAGGGCGGGCGGACGATCGCGTGACGCGCTCAAGCAGGTGGAGCTGGCGCTCGCCAAACTTCCCAAAGTCGAGGGATCGGGAGCGGGGCAGCTCTATCTCGCCCCCACCACGGCGCGCCTGTTCGACAATGCCGAGAAAATCGCGCAGAAGGCCGGCGATTCCTATGTCACCGTCGAGCGCCTGCTTCTCGCGCTGGCGATGGAGAAGGGCGCCGAGGCAGCCAGAATCCTGGCCAACGTTGGCGTGTCGGCCCAGACGCTCAACGCCGCGATCAACGACCTGCGCAAGGGCCGCACCGCGGATTCGGCGAGCGCGGAGAACGCCTATGAGGCGCTGAAGAAATACACCCGCGACCTCACCGAGGCCGCGCGCGCGGGCAAACTCGATCCGGTCATCGGCCGCGACGAGGAGATCCGCCGAACCATCCAGGTTCTGGCGCGCCGCACCAAGAACAATCCGGTGCTGATCGGCGAGCCCGGCGTCGGCAAGACGGCGATCGTCGAAGGCCTTGCGTTGCGCATCGTCAACGGCGACGTCCCGGAATCGCTCCGCGACAAGAAGCTGCTCGCGCTCGACATGGGCGCGCTGATCGCGGGGGCGAAATATCGCGGCGAGTTCGAGGAGCGCCTCAAGGCGGTGCTCAACGAAGTGATCGCCTCCGAAGGCGGCGTCGTCCTGTTCATCGACGAAATGCATACGCTGGTCGGCGCAGGCAAGGCGGAAGGAGCGATGGACGCATCCAACCTCCTGAAGCCGGCATTGGCGCGCGGGGAATTGCACTGCATCGGGGCGACGACGCTGGACGAATATCGCAAGCATGTCGAAAAGGACGCGGCCCTGGCGCGGCGCTTTCAGCCTGTGTTCATCGCGCCGCCGACGGTTGAGGACACGATCTCGATCCTTCGCGGCCTCAAAGAGAAATACGAGGTGCATCACGGCGTCCGTATCACCGACTCCGCGATTATCGCCGCCGCGACCCTATCGGACCGCTACATTTCCGACCGGTTCCTGCCCGACAAGGCGATCGACCTCATCGACGAGGCGGCGTCGCGCCAGCGCATGCAGGTCGACTCCAAACCGGAAGAGCTTGACGAGCTGGACCGGCGCATCATTCAGCTCAAGATCGAGCAGGAGGCGCTGAAGAAGGAGACCGACGCGGCCTCCAAGGACCGCCTCAAGAAACTCGTCGCCGAACTCGCCGACTTGCAGGAAAAGTCGGACTCGCTGGCCCGACGCTGGCGGGCGGAGAAGGATAAGGTCGGGCTCGTCCAGAAGCTCAAGGAAGAGCTCGACGCGGCGCGCAACGCGCTTGCCCAGGCGCAGCGCCGGGGCGACTTCGCCGAGGCCGGCAAGGTCGCCTACGGCACGATCCCCGAACTCGAAAAGAAGCTCGCGGAGAACGAGAAACAAGGCCAAAGCGCGCTCGTCGCCGAAGCAGTCACCGCGGACCATGTCGCACAGGTCGTCTCGCGCTGGACGGGCATCCCAGTCGACAAGATGCTCGAAGGCGAACGCGAGAAACTCCTCAAGATGGAGGAGGAAATCATGCGGCGGGTCGTCGGTCAGCGCGAAGCGGTGCACGCGGTTTCGACCGCGGTTCGCCGGGCTCGCGCAGGGCTTCAGGACGCCAATCGGCCGATCGGCTCGTTCATGTTCCTGGGTCCCACCGGCGTTGGCAAAACCGAGCTCACCAAGGCGCTCGCGGCGTTCCTGTTCGACGACGAGCGGGCGATGGTGCGCATCGACATGTCGGAATACATGGAGAAGCACTCGGTCGCGCGTCTCATCGGCGCGCCCCCCGGATATGTCGGCTATGAGGAAGGCGGCGCCCTGACCGAGGCAGTGCGGCGCCGGCCCTATCAGGTCGTGTTGTTCGACGAGATCGAGAAGGCGCATCCGGACGTGTTCAACGTCCTCTTGCAGGTGCTTGACGATGGGCGGCTCACCGACGGCCAGGGCCGCACCGTCGATTTTCGCAATGTGCTGATCGTGATGACCTCCAACCTCGGCGCCGAGCACCTCGTCAATTTGCGCGAGGGAGAGGACACGAAGGCGGTTGAAAAAGAAGTCATGGGCGTCGTGCGCGGACATTTCCGGCCCGAGTTCCTCAATCGCATCGACGAAATCGTTCTCTTCCACCGGCTGCGGCGCGAGGATATGGGCGAGATCGTCGACATCCAGTTCCGCCGGCTCAGCAAGCTGCTGGAGGACCGCAAGATCAACCTAACCCTCGACGCAAAGGGACGGCAATGGTTGGCCGACAAGGGCTACGATCCGACCTACGGCGCGCGTCCGTTGAAGCGGGTCATCCAGAAATGGGTGCAGGACCCGCTGGCGCAGATGCTGCTTGCCGGCGAGATTGGCGACGGCGCAACCGTCAAGATCAGCGCCTCGCGCGGGCGCCTGACGATCGACGGCAAGGAGGTCGGCGACGAACCGGACGAATCTTCGCAGCCGAAGTCGCCGTCGGTCGTACAGTTTCCGAAGACGTAACGGATGAGGTCCGCCGGCAGTCGAACGTTCGAAAGCGCGGCGCGCTCAGATAGACTCGGCCTTCCGTGGCTGAAGCAATTCGCCAGTCAAGGTCGTCGGTCATGAGCAACAACGTCGTCGGCCGCTTTGCTGGAGGATCGCCGGCGATCGTCGCTCTCAAGCTGATCGTCGTCTCTTTTGTTGTCGGCGTCATCCTCGAGACTTTCGGCTTCGATCCGGCCTCGTTGTTCAGGGAGGCCGCGCGCGCCGCGAGACGGCTGTTCGAGCTCGGATTTACCGACGTCCGTCAGCTTGGGCGCATCTTCCTGACCGGCGCGATGGTGGTCGTGCCGGTTTGGCTCGCGCTGCGCCTGATCGACTCCGGCGGGAGGCGGTAGGCGACGGCTTCATGCTGGCCCGATGATCTCGAATGTCTGCGGCGGTCTCGCCAGCGGCTTTGCCTGCGCTCCGACCATCGACCTGGTGGTCGGACTGCGTGTGACGTTCCGACGACGCGGATCACGGCGGCGCGACGGCGGCGGCGCGGGAGGCTCTCCAAGCCGCTTCTGTTGATCAACATAGGGGCTTGACGCGCCCGCGCGGCGCTGATCCCCTACGCTGCGCGGGGTATCGTGCACGGGGCAAATGATAATGTCATTCTCTCGCCCGCTCGCGCGGGGCGCCAAAGTGTGGACCGCGAAGGCTCACGACGGCAGCGAGCAGCGCGTCCTAGTCATCGTCACCACAATCCCGCTCGAGCCTAACGAGAAGGGCTACAAGAAGTCCTTGGTCGAGCGTCTTTCGCGCGCTGCGCGCGAACATCTGGCCGACTCCAACGAAGCCGGTTCTTTCATGCTCGTGCACCGTCTGAGGGAATGGAACGCCGCCAAGGCTTGAGCGCACGCCGCTGCGGCGTCGGCGAAAGGGTGTAGCGGTCGATCCCCTCGTCCGGCGGGCTGGCTTGCGCGAAGAAACGGCGCTTCTCATGAAAATTGGTTGTGATAGATTGCCGCCAAGCGCGAGCCAGGGGGCGTCGCCGGTCCGGCCGTTGCGCGCCAGACAGTTTGGGGAGAAACGCCATGACGAACACAGCATCGGCTTTAGGACTCGGAGCTGGCGCGCCGCTTGCGCCTTTGCGGGCCAAATGGGGCTGGATCGTCGCCCTCGGGGTCGTTTACGTCGTCGCCGGCGTGATCGCGCTCGGCAGCGTCGTCATGGCGACCGTGGCGAGCGTATACGTTGTGGGCATCATGATGGTGATCGCGGGTGTCGCCGAAGTGATGCACTCGTTTCAGATCAAGACCTGGGGACGGTTCCTGTTCTGGCTCGCGCTCGGCGTCCTTTACATCATCGCCGGCTTCGTCGCCTGGGACAATCCGCTGCTGACCGCGGTGTGGCTGACGCTCATTCTCGGCGCCGCGCTGGTCGCCTCCGGCATCACGCGGATCTTCCTCGCCTTCAACATGCAGCATGGATCGCCTTGGATTTGGGTCGTCGTCTCCGGCTTGATCACGCTGCTGCTCGGCCTCATTATTCTCATCCATTGGCCGGTCTCTTCGCTCTATACGCTCGGGATCTTTCTCGGCGTTGACCTCGTGTTCGCCGGCGCCGGCTGGATCGGACTTGGCATGGGCCTGCGACAATTGCCCTGAAGGCCGACCGCGGGGCGCGTCGATGAGCCGGCGCCGGTTTTGAGGCGAAGCGGCGACGCGCGGCCCACCGCTTTTTGGGGTAAGGAGATTTATCTGTGCGTTGGCTTTACCTAGCGATCGTCGTGGTGTTCGTCGCCGCGCTGATCATCTTCGTGTTCCAGAATACCGAGAGCGTGAGCGTGTCCTTCCTGACCGGGGCCATCACCTTGCCCCTCGCCCTTGTCGTCTTCGTGGTCTACCTGCTGGGCGCCATGACCGGTGGGAGCCTGTACGCGCTTTTGCGGCGATCGGTCGCAGGGTCGCGGCGCGCTTCGCCTTAACTCGACGAGCTTCCCCTTAAGCCAAACGTAGTGTGACGCGCGTCACTGCGCGAGCCCTCAACTTGCGCGTACGGTCTGTTCGCCGCTTGTTTGGGACCTCCCGAGCAAGGGCGCCATCCTAACGGGAGAGCGACCCATGGCCACCACACCGAGGAACGTCCGTCAACTCGAGGGCAGCGAGCTCCGTCCCGCGCTAGGCGCGCGGCTGATTGGCCCCGCTGACGAAACCGAGACATTACGCGTCACTATCGTGCTCCGACGGCGTCCGAACGGGCCGCCCGTCCCAGCGCCCGCACACTACCTTCACACGCCGCCGTCGGAGCGCGCCCGGCTCTCTGAACCGGAATTTGCCGCCCGCTACGGCGCTGACCCGGCGGAGATCGAAAGAGTCGCCGCTTTTGCGGGCAGCCACGGCCTCCGTGTGGACGAGACCAACGCCGCCCGCCGTACAGTCGTCGTTTCCGGCACGGTCGCGCAGTTCAACAGAGCGTTCAACGTCACGCTGCAAAAATACGAGCACGAGGTCGCCCGACCGCCCCGCTCGGGCCGGCAGACTGAGACATATCGCGGCTATGACGGCTTCATCCACGTTCCCTCGGACCTGGCCGGGGTCGTTATTGGTGCGTTTGGCCTCGACGATCGGCGCATCACCAAGCGCAACGCGGCGGACCCGCCGGGGACCAGCCCGATTCCCATTGGCAACGCGACGACGCTCTATGACTTCCCGCCCAACCTGGCCGCGGGCCAGACGATCGCGATCTTCTCGGAGGGCGGCTACCTCACGAGCGACATCATCGCCAATTTCGGGAGCAATCCCCCCTCGGTGATCGACGTCCCGGTGGACGCGCCGAATGGCGGCTATGCCGATCCCGAAACGACGCAGGATATTTTCATCTCCGCCTCTGCCGCGCCGGGCGCACAGATTGCCGTCTACTTCACCACTTACACGCAGCAGGGCTGGGTCGACCTTCTCTCGCGGGTGATCCACCCGAGCCCGGGCGATCCGCACTGTTCGGTGCTGTCCTCCAGCTTCTACGTCTCAGACGGCGACGATGCGGCGACCTTGCTTGCCGAGTCGGTGCCGGCGAGCTGGATCACTGCCGTGACGCAGGTCTTTGAGGACGCGGCGATCCAAAGCGTTACGATCTGCATCGCTTCGGGCGACACCGGCGCGCAATCGAAACGCTTCGACGGCAAGGCCCATGTGCAGTACCCCGGCAGCGATCCCTGGGTGCTCGCCGTGGGCGGCACGACGATCGGCTCCGCTGAATGGGCTTGGAACGATGGCACAGGCGCATCCGGCGGCGGCGTCAGCGATTACTTTCCGCCGCCCTGGTACCAGACCGACGCCAACGTTCCCGTCTCGGTAAACGACGGGCACCGCGGGCGCGGCGTGCCGGATGTATCGGCCAACGCGAGCCCCAACAGCGGCTATCCGTTCATCCTCGGCGGCGGGCCGGGGCTGGCCAACGGCACCAGCGCCTCAGCGCCGCTCTGGGCCGGGCTGATCGCCGTGCTCAATGCTGCGCTCGACCAGAGCGTCGGGTTCATCAATCCGGTGATCTATGCGCTGAACGGCGCCGGGTTCCACGACATCCTGCCGGAGCCCGGCGCCACCGACAACAGCTTCGCCGGGGTGACCGGCTATCCGGTCACGCCGGGATGGGACGCAGTGACCGGATGGGGCAGCCCGCGAGGCGTGGCGCTGCTGAACGGCCTGAAGGGCTTTTTCGGTCCCGCGATCGCCATAAGCCTGCAGGACAACCTGCAGTTCGGCACAGTGTGCCGCGGGCCAGCGTTCCGGGTGATCCGCGTCTACAATGTCGGCAATCGTGATCTGATGATCCTGAGCGTAACACGCGTTACGGGCTCGACGGACTTCAACGTGCTGTCCGCACCCGCCACACCGCTGACGATTGCGCCGGGCGCGGAGGTAGACTTCACTGTCGCGTTCGTTCCGTCGACTCCCGGCGCATCCGCCGCGGCGACAATCCAGATCATCAGTAACGACCCACTGACGCCGACTCTCGACGTGCTGGCCGAGGCCACAGCCGGCGCCGGCGCGCTGGAGACGGTGATCGCCGACAGCGGCGCGTTCGGCGATTGCTGCGTTGGCGGCCACGTTGACGAGCCGCTCGCGCTCAACAACGCCGGTCCCTGCCCACTTTCGATCGTGGACATTACGTCGTCTTCTCCCGAGTTCGCGCCACCGAGCGTCAACAATTACCCGCTCGTCATCGCGCCCGGTGCATCGATCGCGGTGCCGATCCGCTTCCAGCCCTCCAGCCTCGGCGCCAAAGCCGCGACCGTCACTGTACTCAGCAGCGACCCGGCCGGCCCTAAATTTGTGCCGGTGTCCGGCGCCGCGCCCCCGGGGAAACTCGCAGTGACCGGCTCGACCATCTTCGGCCCCGTGCCGGCATGCTGCCGCGTCGAGCGCACGATCGCGATCTGCAATGTTGGCGACTGCAAGCTCCAGGTCTCGAGCATCGCGTTCAAGCACAAGAGTCGGCACTGGAAACTGATCAATAATCCGTTCCCGGCGACGCTGCGCCCGGGCTCCTGCCTCAGCGTCGTTATCCGCTACATCGCGACCGAGAAGTTGCCTCGCTCCTGCGACCTCGTGATCGTCAGCGACGACCCGACAGACCCGGTGAAGACGCTTGAGGTGTTGGCGACCACGGTATGGGAGGATTGCTGTTCGAAGCGCTGCGACGATTCCCCGAAGGACGGCTGTCAGAAGCCGCGATGCGATCCCTGTCGCTGCCACAAATGTGCCGACGAGTGCGACGACGAGAACAGTGACGGCGAAGAGTGACCGCAAATCGCCGCGCGCACATCGGTGATCGCGTTGTGTCAGGGCACGATTCCCCCGTCGCGTTTTCGCCAAAGCCAATCCTGAGTTAGTCTCGCTTTCATGCGCGCCATGGTCCTGCGGCGAACCGGCGAGCGGCTCGCGATGGAGGAGCGGCCCGAGCTGCAGCCCGGGCCGGGGCAGATTCGTGTGCGCGTCGAGGCCTGCGGAGTTTGCCGCACCGACCTGCACGTCGTCGACGGCGAACTGCCCGACCCCAAGCTGCCGATCGTGCCGGGGCATGAGATCGTCGGCCGAGTTGAGGCTGCGGGCGACGGGGTCGCGCTCGCCCCCGGCTCACGCGTCGGCGTGGCTTGGCTCGGCCATGCTTGCGGCCATTGCGCCTATTGCCTGAGCGCGCGCGAGAACCTGTGCGATACGCCGCTGTTTACCGGCTTTACCCGCGACGGCGGCTTTGCCACCCATACGATCGCCGACGCGGCTTTCGTCTTTCCACTCTCCGACGACCTCGATCCGGTCGCGGCCGCGCCGCTCATGTGCGCCGGCCTCATCGGCTGGCGCTCGCTCAAAATGGCCGGAGACGGGCAGACGGTCGGCATCTACGGCTTCGGCGCCGCGGCGCATATCATCGCCCAGGTCTGCCGGTGGCAGGGACGGCGCGTCTTCGCCTTCACCCGGCCGGGCGACGCGGCCAGTCAAGCGTTCGCACGCGCCATGGGCGCCGAATGGGCAGGCGGATCTGACGCGAAGCCGCCGGCGCCGCTCGACGCCGCCATTCTGTTCGCGCCGGTCGGCGCGCTAATCCCCGCGGCCCTGGCCGCCGTGCGCAAGGGCGGGCGGGTGGTCTGCGGCGGCATTCACATGAGCGACATCCCCTCGTTCCCCTACCGGCTCCTATGGGGGGAGCGCAGCGTCGCCTCAGTCGCCAATCTGACCCGCGCCGACGGCGAAGAGTTTCTGGCCCTCGCGCCGCGCGCAAAGGTGCGCACGACGACCACGCCGTACCCGCTCGACAAAGCCAACGAGGCGCTCGACGATTTGCGCGCAGGGCGCCTCGAGGGCGCGGCGGTGCTCGTGCCGTGAGGAGACGCGCGACCGGGCGAGGGCGGTCGGTCCCAGGTCGGTCCCGCCTCGTCGAACCTCGCGCTAAGGCGACGCGTGTCAGTCCCCAGTCCAAGCCCGGCCAAGCAAATCCAAGCCCAGCCAAGCCAATCCAAATAAAATTGCTTGGATTTGCTTGGTTTTATTCGTCCGAATCAGGACTTATCAATGGGTTACAGCGATTCCAAATAAGAATTTTTCCCCTCAAGGCGGAGGCTCTTTAACTGCCTGTATCGCAATCAGCAGGCATGCTCCCATGTAAAGTCCATGCGGTATGCACACTGCGTTCAGTATCCGATCGCCGAACCGTCTCTCAATTTCCATTGCCAGTTCCGCATCGGTGATATTACGGCGGCCCAGCTTGGCGTAGAAATCCCTGATTGGAGGAATGAGACCGCTCATCCATCGTTTAGCTTCGTCAGTAACGCGAACTGGACTATTGCGGGTCGCGGCGCCCTGAATAAGCGCCTCGGATAAAGCGCGTTTCATCAAAAGCGACCACCGTATCAACCTTTACTTGAAGCGACGTAATCCTAACCGCGCTGACCCAAACCACGCCAAGCAGGGACATGATCGCAAGAACCCAATTGGCGGCGACACCCACTTCTTCGGCGGTCATGTGTCGGTCCTTCTCACTATTGCTAGTCCGAATACCCCACCCTCGGGACCCTCGATCACGATAGGGGCCAGCCTGATGCGCACTGGGAAGCGCTCGCCGTCACGGTTCAACCCTTCGAGCGTCATGCCGGTGACGCCCATTTCTCTGCGACGAGGTGACCTATAAAACTTCCCCACGTGCTTCAAGTGGGCCTCGCGCGCTTCTTCAGGAATCAGTTGCCCGAGCCGTTTTCCAATCAGGTCGCCACGTCCGTAGCCAAATAGAAATTCCGCTTCTTCGTTGCAGTCGACGACTTCTTGCGCGCGGTTGATCACAACAAAAGCATCTGGCGCCGCCTCAACCACCTTGAGCCGGATGGCCTGCAACGTCTCAAGACTGCATACGCTCATAACAGTGGACCTTTTTGATGTTGGCCGGCCAGCCTGCTGCAGAAAGACGACAGCCGCCAAAAGCGCCGGCGCCGCCGTGATATCGGGATCGAGTGGTCTTGATTAGTGGCGGCGCGCGCAGCGCGGTGATGACCGCCGTCTGCTTGTGCTTGAGGGCAAGCGTCGCCGTGGCCGGCGCCCGAGCAAAATAACCTCAAACACTGCCCCAGCGATCGACGCCACAGGCAAAAACTTGTCGTATCCGTTTCCGTTGGTTTTGACGATCTCTGTCATCGACACAGGTTCCGATTTCTCCGCAGTCATTTCCCCACGCTATTGGAAAGTCGAAATCATGTCAAGATTTTTCCGATTTTTCGCACAACGCCCCAAAAGGGCGCCGCTCTCTTACTCAATCCCTATGGGCCGCCTCGCTTCAACCGTATCATGCTGACGCTGCGTCTGCCCGCCCTATTCCAAACCCAGTATCGACACCTTGGCGGTCGTGATCTCCGTTGGCCAAAGGATTTCCGTGAGACCGTGCGCAACGGCCACTCTTTGCGTCCCATTGACGGCATAGGTGATGACGCCGCCGCCAACCGCGCCGCCGATTTTCTGACCCCACAATTTGCGGCCATTTGTTGTGTCGAGCGCGTAGAAATTGCCGCCCATGTCGCCGAAGAACACGACGCCTCCGGCCGTCGGCGTCATGCCGCTCTGGATCGGATAATTGGTCTTCGCCCTCCATTTCCAGGCGCCGGTGTCGGCGTCCACGGCGGTGACCCACCCAGCCCAGTCAAAGACCGGGTCCCCCTTGCCCCAGGTGTTGAACGGATTGAGCGACGCTTCGCCGGACCAGGGCGTCGCCGGCGCGGCCGCCGCGATCTTCTCGGCAGGCAGAAGCGTAACGGTGGTGCACCATTCGACCTCGCCGATGAAAATGAGGTTCATCTGCGGATCGTAAGCCGGACCGTTCCACTCCGCCCCTCCAGTCGAGCCTGGGCAGAAATGGACCGGATTGCCAGGCGTAAACGGCTGATCCTCGTTCTCCATCCGCGTGACCGGCTCGCGGTAGAGAAGGGCGTTCGTGGCGAGATCGATGCCGTAGAGATGCCCGTCCTTTGGCGCGACCGACATGAGCTTCCTGCCTCCCGCCGTTGTGATGATGGCGGGGGCGCTGGAGACGTCCCAATCGTGCCAGTCCTTCGGCACGAGCTTGAAGTGGCTCTTGTAAGCGCCGGTCTTGGCGTCCAGGACGACGACCGAGCCGGTATAGAGAT
>Ga0116217_10005189_pt1 | contig 11496 bp, 10 predicted proteins | sample Sb_taG_6_FD_89697 | JGI IMG/M metagenome (GOLD analysis project Ga0116217, IMG submission 89697) | Peat soil microbial communities from Weissenstadt, Germany - Sb_50d_4_PS metaG | ecosystem: Environmental > Terrestrial > Soil > Wetlands > Peat | place: Germany: Weissenstadt | collected 2010-09-21 | reverse complement strand
TTTCGGCCACTGGCGAGACAACTGTACCCGCACCTACGCCCGCGCCGGAATTTCCTGGGACCAGGCCCGCGCCGGCACCTGGACGGCCAGCAACCTGCTGGTGGACCGGGTGTTCATCAGCCCTGCGCCGCAGGGAGACATCGCGACCCCGGACTTCACCTGCATCGACATCTCCGCCAAGTCGCCGGTAAACGTAGAGGATGGCAAGTTCTACAACATCGTTTGCCATCCGGGTGGCGGCATCGGCTTTCACATCGGTCCCTCCTTCAATCCCAAGAACGAGATTTTCTTCAACAACAACGTCAGCTTCGGGAAGTATGGCTACCAGCTCGACAGCGGGAGCTGGCACATCCAGTATGGCGAAGTCGGCAATTTCAGCGTAGGCCTCAAGATCACCGGCTGGACCGATCCGGTCAGCATCGATGGCCTGCTCAGCGAGGCTAACCGACAGTTCCTCAGCATCGGGGCTGGCCCCATCCTCCATCCCATCACGCTCTCCCACATCAACAACGGATGGGACGACAAGGCGACAGCGCCCTGCTTCTGGGATATCGGCGGGGCTAAGTTCGCCTTCATCTTCAGCAATAGCTGGGGCCAGAGCAACGTGGCAAGCCCGCACCACGTCTGTGGAAACGGCCACAGCAGCGCCATTTTCCTCAATAACGGCTTCGCCTGGAAGAGTTACGGCTCGAATATCGCGTCCCAGTTTGCCCAGTTCTATCTGCCACCCGAAGAGATGAAACAGTTGCTGGGAGCGAGTTACGGCTTCTACGGCGGCGGCAACATTGTGCTGGGCACTGCGCAGCGGGGCCAGTACTTCAACAATGGCGTCAGCTTTATCAACAGCTCTGGTGGTATCCGACGCGGATTGCGCTACTCCGCCGACAACTCCGCGAAAGAGTCCGGAGCGCTGCCCGCCGCGCCGGACCATATTTTCATTGGCGATGGCGTCATTGAAATCGGCGGGCCAGGCGCACCCAGCTTCGTCCTTTATGGGTGCGCGGTAACAGGCAACGATTACTCCGTGGCTTATGGGATTTTTCTCTTCGCTCTCGACTCCGGCGGGCGGCGCAGCAGCGAGAGCCACACGTACTGCAACGGCCCACAGATCCTTGACGCCAACCACACAGTCAGTTTTGCATGGGAGCCAATGCCGGAGGCCGCCAGCTACGACGTCGTCGCGATTTTTCCTTCCCGCGGCGGACAAGCTTGCTTTGCCGGAAACACCACGGCGACGGGCATGACTCTCAGCTCGAGGTTGAACTGCAACTATCGGTTTCCCCTGCAGAACGAGGCCGAGTACATCAAGACGCGTGGCCGCGGCATCTCGGGCTTCGGGCCTGCGAACGAGACCACTCCCACCTGGTCCATCGACACCGCCAGCGGGAGCGCGAGCTTTTCCGGCGGCGTGAATGCGGCCAAGCTTCAGGGGATTGCCGACACCGGCGTCGTCGCGAATCTGAACGCCGACCGCGTGGACGGCAAACACGCTTCGGACTTTACTGCCGCGCCGGTGGCGGCGCCCCAGTCATCGACTTCCGCTTGCACCGCCGGAAGCTGGGCCTACGACGGCAATTACGTGTACGTGTGTGTTGGCAGCAATACCTGGAAGCGGACGGCGCTGGCGAGTTGGTGACTACTCTGCAGAATGCGGGTTTTCGGATTCGCACCCGCGGTTACACTACTGGCGTGCGGGTATGAGCTCTGCTGCCCATCGGATGTAGTTGCAGCCGGGGATCTCTACCTTCTCCCACCTCTTGGCTTGGACAAATGAGGACCGAATCGCGATCCCCTTGGCATTTTGCTCGAAATGGCGGGGCAGCAAAACCAAGACCCGCAGCGGAACTGAGGTTCTGAAAACTTCGCGGCGCAATTGCTCCAGCGGTTGGAAATCGGCTTGGCGTATCACCATGCGCCGCGGCAGGAACAACGCCGTGATCCCGTCCGGGGCATACCACACATCCTTGCCCGGGGAGTAATCCTGCAGCAGCGCCTTCACTGTCGCCGATTCATCCCGGTTGGCCAGTGACGGATGATACAGTCTGGGGCCGGTAGTTTCATAATTCCTGGGTACCCGGTGCCACTTACCCACCACGGAAACCGCTCCGTAGAGCATCGGGGCGAAGACAAAAACGATGGTCACCAGCAGCGAGCGCCGCCCGGAACCACCACGGCCTGCGCCAAACCAGGCGGGCTTCCGCGAGCAGGGCCGGAACCAGGGCCATGGCGCGACAGCGACCTGCAGCACGATCCCGCCACTCTGCCGCAGATGGTCGCGGAGCTGGAGCGCGGCGCGGCCCTGGTGGTCGGCTGCCGCTACATGCCTGGCCGTGGCACCGCCGGCTGGACTCGGCTCCGCCGCTTGCAATCGCTGTCCGCGACCCGGCTGGCCCAGGCTGGTTTGGGCACGCCTCTGCGCGACCCAATGTCCGGCTACTTTGCGATGTGGAAGAGCGACTTCATGGCGATTCGCCAACGCGTGGACGGCAGCGGGTTCAAGATCCTGCTGGAGATCGCTGCCCACCTGCCGCCGGCCCTGGTGCGGGGAAGTGCCCTACTGCTTTCGCCCGCGCCAGCATGGCCAGTCCAAGCTGTCCGGCCGCATCGTCCTGCACTACCTCGCGCAACTGTGGCGGCTCCGCAACATCAGAGGCGGGGACACGCGCTGAGATAAGGCCCCCACTCACGTGAGTTCCCTGCCCTCTCACAAACGATCCAGCACCCTTCGGAAGTACGGCTTCACGAGCCGGGCTCCGGCAAACAGGCTCCACGACTCGGCCGACCACAAGGCCATTTCCCAAGCAGAGTGGCGCAGGCTGCCCTCGCCCTTCAGGGCCGCGACCTTGCGGCGGTAGTTGCTCATCAGCTCGTCGTGCTCGCGCAGCATGACTGCGACGTAAGGACACTCTTCCCCGGAGCGCCAGTATTGGTAGAGCTGCAAAAGATCCGCCGTGACCCTCTCGATGTGCCAGCGCGTCCAGGCATGTCGCCGGGCGGAGGCGCGCAGCGCCGGCAAAAGACTTCGATTCGACGAGAGCTGGCGAAGCACTGCGATCGCCTGCGCCGGGGTGCCGACCAGCTCCCCGGTGACCCCCTCCAACACCTGCTCGACCTGCCCGTTGTCCTTGCACGGATTGACCCCGGCGATGGTGGGCGTGCCCATGCCCGCGGCTTCGCAGATGGTGCTGGCAAAACACTCTCCGTGTTGGCTCCAGAACAACTGCACGTCCATCGCAGAGAGCACCCCCGCGAGGAATTGATAATCGGCAGTCTCCGGAAAGTTACGAAAGCGATCGCCCCAACGCTGGCGCAGGCCATTGAGCCCGAGATCGTCGGGAAAACCGATGGAGATCCACTGCGCACCGGGGTCCGCACTCAGCACGGCATCGATGATCTGCGGGTAGCAGGGATGCCACTTCCCTCCCTGGCTGCGGCCCACCCTGCCGAAGACGAACGCTTCCTCGGGGATAGCTATAGCGCGCCGCGCGGCGTCGCGGTCCACTTCCGCGGGAGGCGGTTGAAAGGGCGTGAGCGGAACGTAGCCAATCCCATTGCAGACCATTTCCGCAGGCTGCTGCTTCAGCCATCGGCCCAGCCGATAGAAGGTGAACACACCCACGCAGCAAGTGCGGGTGAGCGCCAGCAGGCGGCGATCCTCCGGCGGGCGGCCGAATACCGGCGTGGTCACCAGCAGCGGCGGCTTCTCTCGCAGTTGGGTGGCGAGGCCGCGGATCAGATCTTCGGGATACTCAGGAGCATGGAGGTGAATGACGTCGGGGGAAAACTCGCGCACCTCTTCGGCGAGCGTCTTCAACCGCGGATCAGCCAGCAGGCGATGCCAGGAACAGGACGGCTGGAAGCGCGGCCCGGTTTCCGGGGCGAGAAGCAGAACCTGGTGTCCGGCGCGAACCATGGTCTCGGCCAGCACGCAGCCTGCCTTCTGAATGCCGCCCAGACCAAAATCGGGAATGACCTGGATGATTTTCATCGGTGTCGGACACGGGCAACCATGCCAAAGGCGCCTCCCTGCATGAGTTGAAGGATGTTCGGAAACAGCCGGAGCAATGCCACGGTGCCGAGACAGGCCACCAAGGGGGCCCGGATTCGCTTGTCCGGTATGGCGTATACTCGCGCGGCCATTGAGCGCGATCTTCTGGAGTCAACCTGCACCCGCATGTGCATGGCCCCCAAAAACGATTTGAGACCCGGCGATTCAGGCCGGCTTGTCAACACGGCAAAACCACAGTTTTCCAGCGCCAGTTTGAGGCTGCACGGTGTCCATTTGTTGATGTGGTTCGGCGGCATGTCTGCGCAGCCGGTGAGCCTTTCCTGGCGAATCATCGCATCGCCATCCGGCACGGTGATCACAATTCTGCCCTCGGGAGCCAGAAGCTGGCGGCAATTTTCCAGAACCGATTCGAATTCCGATATATGCTCCAGGACCTGGAACAGGGTCACGACCTGGAATGCGCCCTTGTTTGCCACCACCGCAGAGGATAAATCTCGGATGACCTGGATGTTTTGCCGCTCCATATCCAGGCGATTTGAATCGCTGGACTCAACGGCGTAGCGTTGCCAGGCCGCCGGCAGACGGCGAAGAAACAAACCCACGCCTGCCCCTATGTCCAGAATCCTGCCACCATCAAAACCAGCGAGGGCCTCCCGAAGGGCAAAATCATAATCCCAGCGCCACGCGGGGTAGCCCTTTTGTTCGTGCAGAATGCTGTAAAACTCTTCATCACCGCCGATAAATGGGTATCCAAACCCGAACCCGCATGCCTTGCACCGGTATATTTCACAAATCTCACTCTTCCACAGTTTGCGAATTGCGGTTTCCAAACGCCTGTTGCGGTCCAAATTGCGGGTTGGCGGGCAGAAATGCGCCGCCGCCTCACCTGCCGTATAACGGTACAAAGCCGGCTCCGGGCATTGAGCCACACATACCGGACAGTTTATGTGTCGCGCACTCATGCAGCTCAAGTCATCGGTGTCCGATCTTTGGATTTTTCCGCCTTTCAGGGGCGGCAGGACTGGCAGCAAAGTCGAGGAAGAGGACATCACAAGAAGCGCCTCGGCACCGCTAACGGCATCCGCAGCCCGCCGGGAACACGCGGGCTCGCATCTGGCTGGGGAGCATTCTTCCCTTCCCGCATGCACACGTGCAACACCGGCCATAGGATGAGTAGGACGACAACAACGCACTGCAGGATCCCTGCCAGGTATTGCGCCAACTGCGACTCAACGGCGAGAAAACTGGGAATGAGCGCAATCCCGATGGCGTTAAACACCCACCCCGAATCGCGCGCCAGGAAGGCATGCTGGAAGTAGTCAAAGAAGATACCCAGGGGAATCATGATCAAGAGAGGGCCCCACCAACCGAAGTTGATGAAACTTTCAGCCACCGTTCCCACGGCGATGGATACAGATCCCAAGTGGTCCTGGTCGGTTAATCCATACGCGACCTGGTAGAACTGATTGGCCTCGTTCACCGAAGGCTTATCCTCCCAAAGAGCCCGCGGGATAAATGTGACCAGCATGTAGGTGTACAGCCGACCGTGCTGGTAGGGGACGACTTCGGGCGTCAGATCGATTACATTGGCAGTCTGCTCTAGCAGGGACAAGCGGCCCAGACTTTGGTCAGCCAGGCGCTGCCAGTTGTCGGAACTTGGATTCTCTAAAGTAAGCTCCCAATTGCGGAGTGACTCACTGGACCAGAAAGAAATTCTCTGGCTGAGCGTCGAGTCCACCCTCTCACCCCAGAAGGTCTTGCGGAATGCCTCTTTGCCGGCCTGGAAGAAAAGAATATAGACGAGCACAAAAATGACGGCCCCAGCGGGGATCATGCGCCGCTCATAGAGATAGGCGATGCCGCTGATAATCATGATGGCCACGCTGGCGCCCAGCCAGCCGGAGGATATCCCGGCCATGAACCTGCCGATCACGAAGACTGCAAGCAGCAGGACTTCCCCGCGATTTGCCTGTCGCCGCAGCCACTTGCGAAACAGCATTACAAATAGAGCCATCGGGACGGTGGAGGTCAAGATCGCCAGCAATTGGCGCCCGCCGCTGCCAAACAGGAAGGCTCGCGATTGCACCCCAAACGTCAAGGGAATACCGACCAGCAGAGCGGTGCGGATGTACGACCAGGCGTTCTCGCTCTTGGGATTGATGTCAAGCATCCGGGGGGAGGCTAACCGTCGCCCGATGCCCGTCCACCTCCCGACCCACAGGCAGGTGACACCTAGGACCGCGAGCAGCATCGCTTGCTCAATCGACTGATCGCCCAGCTGTCCACGAGTTGTGTATCGGTCGTGTTGCCCCCAAAACAACGGCAATGCGTAATAAATCCAATACATGAAGCTCAGCATGGGGAAAAGCGGCAAGTAGCGCTCGCCGGCTTTTTTCCAATTGGAGTAGGGTCCCCAGGCTGCGGTCAGCAAACCTGCTGCTCCCATGAACTCGAACAACGTGAGCTGATTAAGTCGCGCCAGCCACATGAGGAAAGTCACTGCCATTGGGGGGAGCACCCACATGAGCGCATTGGCACTTGCGTCTTTAACGAAGGGCCTCATCTCGTCCGCCTGCTCATAGTCACTGCCTCTACCGCGTCAACGACGCCCTGCACGGCGGCGGCATCAGAAAATGCCTGCAAGCCGGCACGTGCGCGCTCGCCCATAAGGTGCAGGCGTTCCGGACTCCTGGCGAAGGCCAGGAGAATTCTGGAAAGACCCTCGACATCGCCCAAACGGGATATGGCGCCCGTGAGGCCGTCGCGTATCAGATCCGGAGCACAGCCGACAGCGTCGCTGACTATGGCCGGCCGCGCACAAGACATGGCTTCGTTCACTACCAGGCCCCAGGTCTCACGACCGTCGGACGGCAGCACCAGGCAATCGGCTGCGACGTAGGCGTCGACCATGCGCGACTGGTTCAAGAATCCCGCGAAGCGAACCGGCAGCTTGTGGCGCATGACAAATTCCTCGCAAGCGGCGCGCAACGGCCCATCTCCCACCATGAGTCCTGCGACCATCGCTTCTTGCTTCGCGGCGGCTAGGATGGCCTGAAGAAAGTCCATGGGCCGCTTCTTCTCGATAAACTTGCCGGCAAAAACGAAAACCGTCTGCCCGTCCTGGAGGCCCCACTCCTGACGCAGTTTCGTGCGTCGAAGTTGCGCCTTCGCAGCTGCTCTCCCGAACAAATCGTCTTGGATAGCATGCGGTACATGGAAGATACGCTGAGGGCGCGCGCCATAGTGCAGGTAGTAGTCTCGCGAACGAGTTCCCACCGCGAGACAGGCATCAAACCTGGGGATGAAGCATCGGTACACGGGGTACTTCAGCGGTCGCCTCAGCCCGGCGTGGGGCGAGACCAACTGGGAGTCGCCGCGTGCCATCACCGGGATCCGCATTTTCCAGCACGCGAGAATGCTCTGCCAGGCTGCCAAGTAGTACCACCCGTTGACCAGGACTGCGCCAAAGTTTCCCTCCGCCAGCATCTGCGTAATCCCCGCTGCGCGGAGGGCGAAAAACTTGCCCGGCTTGCCGATGGCAACGTTCAGGAAGGTGTAGCGATAACCCTCGAACAGCGGGATGTCCCACTCGAATTCCACACCGAAGCCCGCCTGCGCCTGATCGGCGGGGCTGCCGCGGTAGCAATAGATAACGCTGAGATCGAGTTCCGGACGCGCCGCCAGAGCGCGGAACCAGTGGGCGTGATACTGGATAGGATGTGTGCTGAGAATCGCCAGCTTGGTCCGAGTCGTGCCGCTCGGTTGCCGCGCATCTTGCGAGCCACAGCCCGTGTCCATTTGCGTAAGATTCAAAACTGTCTCAACCGGCGTTTCGATCATGTCAATGACGCTGTGTTCCCCGGCGTCGTCCGTTGATTTTCAGGCAAACATAAAAGTTGGAAGCGCTCGTGCTGGTTCTGCTCCAGCTCTTTCAGAGATACGAGCTGCGGGCGGTCGGGATCCCGCATCAAGGAGTGTCTTATTCTTCTCCAGCGCGACAAAGCCCCCTGGGCATCGCTCCAGGTACGGAATACGGTCAGATTCCGGTAGTACGACTGCAAGAAACGGATCACTTTTTCTGGCTCACCCTTGGCGAGAAACCCCTCAGGGTGAACCTCCACGTAAAGAATTGGCTTCTCATTACGCCCCAGAATTTCCCGCATGCCCTGCAGCACATCCAACTCCCATCCTTCGACGTCGATTTTGACCAGATTCACCCGTTGGATAGAACGCTGGCGGACGAAGGAATCGAGCGAGATCATCGTACAGTTGGGCAGCGATGCGGAGCTGGCATTGATGTGCCCGTTCAGCCCAGGAGCAAAGCATACCTCGCCGTCCCTTGCCCCCACCGCGACCTGGAGCGGACAGCAAAAGGTAATGCCATTTCTTTCCACGTTCGCTGCGAGTTCGCGGAAATTGGCGGCCTCGGGCTCGAACGCGTAGACGTGTCCGCCGGGTGCGACATGGCGGCAGAAAAAGTAGGTGAGATACCCGATATTGGCCCCCACATCGAACACCGTCATACCAGGCTTGAGGTATGGCTCCAGTATCGCCGCATCCTCGACAAAATCTTCCCGCTTCAGGTACAGCATGGCGTGAACGGGGCTGCGGCGCGCGTCCAACTCGATCTCATAGTCAAAAAGCCGGCAGAGGACGTGAAGAGGTTGCTGTCCATTCACCTTCAAGATCCAAGAAACGGTCCGGAGCTGCGCGACCGGCAAACACTTGTGTCCCAGCCGCGCCAGCTCAAGCAGCATTCTGGCCCCGGTTCGCCCCCGGCCACGCTCGGCTGAAATCTTCATTACATCCACACCCGTTGCCAATTTGGTTCCCCGTACAGGGGCAGGTTCGCTCCGAGATTTCCACGGGACTCGATTTCGCCAGCCCGGGTTACAATCTCGGGCATCGGCGCCTGCATGCAGACATCAGTCGAATTGAAGCAAAAAGCCATTCGTCTAAGAAAACAAATTAAGAACCGATTCCCGGCGCTCATACCCATCTATTCTTTCTTCCACCGCAAATTGGTCTGGCAGCCGTACCTGCGTCAGTTGGGACCGCAGCAAGTCTTTGCACGCTTTTACCAGGAAGGATCCTGGGGATGCGAAGAGTCGCGCTCCGGCCTCGGGTCGTCGCTGGCGGCAACCGCCAACCTCCGCGTCGCTTTGCCGCGGCTGATTGAGCAGCGAGGTATACGGGTGCTCCTGGATATCCCCTGCGGCGATATGAACTGGATGCGTACTGTCGAATTGGATCATCTCGACCTGTACATCGGCGCCGACATTGTCCCAGACATCGTCACGCGCAATGACACCCTGTTGGGCAACGAAGCTCGCCCGCTCCGGCGATTTACGCAGCTGGACCTCACGCGTGACCCTCTGCCCGAGGCGAACCTGATTCTTTGTCGCGATTGCCTGATTCATTTCTCCTACAAGGCGATTTTCGAGGCCTTCACCAACATCAAACGCAGTGGAGCGCAATATCTGCTGACCACAACTTACCTTCGGCAAAGGAACGTGGACATCGAAACCGGGGAATTCAGGCCGATCAATCTGCAAGCCAGCCCCTTCAATTTGCCGCCCCCGCTGGAACTGATTGAAGACATCTGTGACGCAGTCCCCGGCTTCGAGGACAGGTGCCTGGCGCTGTGGTGCGTCGCAGACCTGCCGTAATTCTGCCAGCATCAACTTCAGCACTGATGGCCACCTTCCTCACGAAGAAAGCGTAGCCAACGAGTGCGGATCGCATCATCGAAATAGAGCTGCTGGAAGCGACTCAGGGCCGCCTCTGCGCAGGACGACCTGAGGCCTCTGTCATCCAGAAATCTGCGGATATTGGAAGCCAGGCACGCGACTGTCTCTTCGCCGCACACCAGGCCGGTTTGCTGGTGCAGCACGATCTCTCCCAAGGCGCCGGAACGGAAGCAAACAGCAGGAACGCCTTGGGACATTGCCTCCACCACACCGCGGCCGAACGATTCCATGACACGCGATGGCGGACTGGGATGAACGTACAAATACGTCAGGCGAAGAAAATCCAATACATCGTCGCGGTATCCCCAGAAGTACACGCGCGCGTCGAGTCCGTGTGCACTGACGGTCTGACGCCACTCCGGTTCCTCGTCGCACCCACCTAGAACGTGCAAGTTGACGTCGCGATAGTCTTCAGCCAGGGACGCGAACGCCTCCAGCAACAGATCGATTCCCTTGTTACGGGTCACCCGCCCCACGAACAACAGATTTCTCCTTCCTTCAAGCGCTCGCCGGACTTGGGGATCTGGATTACCCAGGCGCGAGGACTGCGTGCGACCCGGACAGATGAAGGTCTTCTTGCGTGCGATGTAGGGATTCGTGCCCACGCTGAAGTCGTACCCCGCGCGGGTGTGATGAATGCAATCCGTCGCCACCATCGAGAGCAGACGCAGGCGGAGCTGCCGCCTCCGCGGCAGGTCGTGGAACTCGAAGATCACGCGTTTGCCACCCAGACGGCAGTATGCCACAGCCACCAAGGCGAAATACCCGTAGCCGATGGCAGGCAGGTAGATGGCGTCGCAGTTCAGCGACTGGCGTAGTACGTCACGATTGCCCTTCAGCATCGCCATCGCCATTTGCCAAGACTGACGCAACGAGCGCGGGCGGCCGAGCATGGGCCACTCGCGGCGGTCGCTGAAGAAGGAGTGTTCGAGGCCGCGGCGCTCAATTTCTGCCAACAGCGGTAATTGCTGGCGATAGATGGTGAACGAAAGCAGAAAATGCGGTTCCACCTCCGGACGCAGCAGATCGAATAACTCGATCACCTGCCGTTCCATGCCGTAGAGGTAAACCGTGTTGAACACGATAAGCAAGCGGACGGGCCGCACCGCGCGGCGCACGTCCGCTGCCGCGTGCAACTGGGCTTCTACGCGATCTGGCCTCGCGGTGACGGTAGCCAACAGGTTCACTCCGCTCCGGCTAGGCAGGAACGGTGGCGGCGAGCTCGAGCCGCGCGCCTGCCCGCTGAAATGCGATCACTTTCTCTACGATTTGGTCCACGTCGATAGTCGGGCGCCAGCCCAGCAGGGTGCTGATCTTGGTGATGTCGGGCACGCGCCGCGGCATGTCCTCGAAGCCCTTCTCGTAGGCTTGGTCGTAGGGTACGTGAACGATCTCGGAGGAGCTGCCGGCCTTCTCCCGGATCAGCACTGCGAGATCGTTGATAGTGATCTCGCGCCCGCCGCCGATGTTAAAAACCTCGCCCACGGCGCCGGGATGAGCAGAGAGCGCGTGCAGCGCCTTGACAACGTCGCCGACGTAGGTGAAGCAGCGCGACTGGTCGCCGTCACCATAGACGGTGATGGGATCGCCTTGCACGGCCTGCTTGACGAAGCTGGGAATCACCATGCCGTAGCGGCCGGTCTGCCGCGGTCCTACGGTGTTGAACAGACGCACCACCACCACGGGCAGCTTCTTCTCGTGCCAATAGGCGATGGCCAGAAATTCGTCGATGGCCTT
>Ga0116217_10005188_pt1 | contig 11497 bp, 7 predicted proteins | sample Sb_taG_6_FD_89697 | JGI IMG/M metagenome (GOLD analysis project Ga0116217, IMG submission 89697) | Peat soil microbial communities from Weissenstadt, Germany - Sb_50d_4_PS metaG | ecosystem: Environmental > Terrestrial > Soil > Wetlands > Peat | place: Germany: Weissenstadt | collected 2010-09-21 | reverse complement strand
CTGGTGTCAAAAGGAAATGCGTTGCGACTATTTTTTGCGATTGAGATCGTGATAAATGCCGCCAATCTGAACCTTGTTGCTTTCTCTCAATATCTAGTTCAGGGTGCTAACCTCGAGGGTCAGACTTTTGCTCTCTTTTCGATCGCGGTCGCCGCTGCCGAAGCCGCAGTGGGACTAGGCATAATCATGGTCACCTTTCGACTTCACAAGGAAATTGATGTGTTCAAGCTAAGAAAACTCAAGCATTAACGATTTCAAGGGAAAAGAGGAAACTGAACAGCTTTGGCTTATGCGCTACTACTACAAGCGATTTTACTTCCAACTATTGCTTCTCCTGTCGCCTATTACCTCGGCAAGAAGTTCGGAAGCAAGGCCGCCTGGTTTGTTTTCGCAATATTACTTTACTCGACGCTTGCCCTAATTCTCTCGGCGCAGATAAATCCTGCAGATGAGACCTACACCTTCTTCCCTGCAAGTCTGAATGGGTCGGTAGTACTTTCGAGCCTTGGACATTTCGGACTGTACCTCGATGGAGTCAGTATTCCGTTCTCGATTACGATTTACATTATCGCGACGGCCGTCGCCCTCTATTCGATCCCGTACATGAAACACCGTATCTTTGAGCAGGAAGGAATCACTCACAACGAGGAAAATCCTGAGGCAGAACCAAAGGAAACAGCACGAACAAACCAGCGTTTCGGATTGTACTTCGGGCTCTATTCGCTTTACGCCGCAGGTATGGTCGGAACAGTTCTTGCAACGAACTTGATCGAGCTTTACTTCTTCTTCGAGTTCATGCTCGTTCCGTCCTATTTTCTGATTGCCGAATTCGGATACGGCGCTCGCGGGCGCATCTCTCTCATGTACCTGCTCTGGACTCATATCGGAGCGCTCTTGATGTTGCTAGCCTTCCTCACGATTGGAAGCCAGACTAGCAACTTTGTCTTTTTGGGACCTGATGCGATGACGATCGTAAATATCGCTTCTGGTTTAATCCCGTGGATCCTCTTCGGGTTGGTCATTGGTCTGTTCGTGAAACTTGCCGCGTTTGGATTGCATGTCTGGCTGCCTTATGCGCATGCGGAAGCTCCTACTCCAATCAGCGCCCTACTTTCTCCAGCTATGATCGGAATCGGTGCGTACATCCTGATTCGAATGTTTACTCTTCTACTTCCGAATGCTTACGTCGAAATTGGACTAGGTCTAGCCGTCTGGGGCGTCATAACGATGTTTTATGGCGGCATCATGGCGCTGGCACAGGATGATATCAAGAGGCTGTTTGCTTACTCGAGCATCAGCCAGATGGGATACATTATCTTCGGCCTTGCAACGGCAACTCAGTTAGGCGTGGCGGGCTCGATCTTTCAGTTCGTCAGTCATGGTACGGCAAAGTCAGTTCTTTTCATGGTTGCTGGATTGATTATTGTACAAGCCGGAGGACTGAGGAGCATCAAAGGTATGGGGGGGTTATCTGCAAAACTTCCCATCACTGCAATCTGCGCGACGATAGGCTTTCTCGGTCTATTGGGATTTCCCGAGACCAACGGTTTCCAGAGCGAGTGGTTGATCTTTGGAGGAGGCTTGCAGCTTGGTAGCCAGACGGGTACGGTTGGCAGTATGTGGTTACTGCTCTCGATTCTTGCGGTCATTTCAACGATCGTCACAGCTAGCTACGCGCTTTGGACGATGAAGCGCGTGTTCTTTGGACAGTTACCGGAACAACTTTCGGCCGTCAAGGAAGGTTCGGCGTACATGCTCGGACCTATAATTTTCCTTACAGCGATTACCGTTCTATTGGGCATAGTTCCTGGACTAGTCGATAACCCGCTTTTCGCGACCATAACTCATCTCCTATCATTGAGGTAATCAAACAAAAATGACGAGCTGGTACTTCGATCTAATTCCAAACCTCATCTGGATAGTTCCGATTGCCGGAGGAGGTCTGAGTGTACTTGCGGCTGGCGGTGGAGGTAAGTTAAGAAACGGAGTCGCAGTCGCAACTGCTTTCATCACTTCTTTGCTTTCGACCTCTCTCCTGATTCTTGGTGACTATACGCCTTACACGCTTTCCGGAAAAATTCTCGACATTACAACGATTGGGGGACAGAACGCCACGTGGGTTCCAGGGCTTCATCCGGCGCTGTCGGCAGGAGTTCTAGTTGATCCACTTACTGCTATTCTTGCCACAGCGATTTCATGGATCAGTTTTCTCATCATAGTGTACAGTACAGGATACATGAAGGGCGAGGCGAATCTAACTCGGTACTATTTCCTCATGAACTTTTTCATCGGGAACATGCTGCTGATCATAATGTCTGATAATTTCCTGCAGCTCTTTCTCGGCTGGGAAGGCGTGGGTTACTGCAGCTACGCCCTAATCGGCTTCTGGAGCCGGGACGAGCTTGAACACTGGGTGGGAACGATCGGTGAAAAAACACTTGGCGTTCCCGAGGCGTATGCCCCGACTCAGGCAGGGATCAAAGCATTCATCATGACGAGGGCGGGTGACATCGCTTTTCTCATCGGCATACTACTCATCTTCGCATACGCGAGAACTTTCAACTTTGAGCAACTGTACAACATGCTCTCCTCTCCCGGAAACTGGGCAGCCGACCTGCAATCGTCAGGGTTGTTCATCCCCAGTGCTATTTTGATTTTCGGTGGAGCAATTGGAAAATCTGCCCAATTTCCGCTTCATGAATGGCTTCCGGATGCGATGGCCGGTCCCACATCAGTTTCAGCGCTGATCCACGCGGCCACGATGGTCAACGCCGGAGTTTTTCTTATTGGAACAGTTGGTCCGCTGTATTTTGCGGCGTCCTCGAGCGTGTCGTTGGTGTATCCATTTTTCCTGACAGTAGCTGTAATCGGAGGTTTCACGGCCTTCCTGGCAGCATCCCAAGCCATGGTTCTCGATGAGCTGAAAAAAGTCCTCGCATACTCCACAGTTTCGCAGATAGGCTACATGATGCTTGGACTAGGCGTCGCAGGCATCTCGACCCAGGCAAACTTTGTTTTCGGCTTTACGGGCGCCTTCTTCCATCTCATCAGCCAGGCATTGTTCAAGGCGGGGCTCTTCATGTGCGCTGGCTGGTTGATTCATGTCACGGAATCTAGATTCATGAAGGACATGGGAGGATTGAGGAAAAATCTCAAGATTACATTCATTGCGATGCTGATTGTCGCGTTATCGCTTGCGGGAATTGTACCCCTGAGCGGCTTTTGGAGCAAGGAAGCGATCCTCGGTGCTGCAGAGCAGGCAGGGGGCGTCGGAATCGGTCTCTGGATCTTGGGCCTAGCGACTGCCCTAATGACCGCGTTCTACAGCATGCGAATCATTGGATTGATCTTCTACGGCGAGAAGAGTGCGAACATTCAGAAGATCGAAACCGAGCACTCCGAACATGGAATTCACGAAGCTCCATACTCGATGATGGTTCCCTATGTTATTTTGGCAGGAGCTACTGTTGCGGTAGGACTACTCGCTCCGATATACCTGCAAGACGAGATCGGAAACCTGTTTTCAAACTACCTTTCCCAGTTCGGTATGAGTTCACTTTATTCAGTGAACTATCTCGCAGACATTGTGCCACTCCTGATTGGTTTAGGCGTTGCCACTTTGGGTGTTGCGATTGGGTACCTAGCCTACTTCAGGAGGAGTGTCAATCCGACAAAGATAGTCGGAGATAAGGGCATTGTTTTCTCATTCTACAAGTTCTTCCAGCACCGGTGGTACATCAACGCGATTTACTACAAGATATTCGTCTATCCAGTCATGAATGGAAGCATCTGGCTGTTCAAGAACTTTGAACAGAAAATAATCGAGCCCATTAACATTGGCGCGGTTGATATTGGTGGGAGCGTTTCCGATGCATTTCGAGATCTTGAGACCGGAATCGAAGAAGAGTACGTTCTCGCATTTGGAATTGGGATCGCTTTGATCATAATACTTCTTGTAATATTCGGCCAGGTTTGACAAATATTTGATAATTGACGTTTCTCCACAGACATTTCCTCTGTATCTCTCGTTGATGCTTTCGGCGGTTGCGCTGTTTACGGTCATGCTCGCTGTCGGGGGAAGCAAGTACGCAAAGACCGCTGCTATCGTTACCGCGGTGGGATTTGCAATTGGGATTGCTCTACTTCTCGCTGAAGGTCTTGGATACTTTGAGCCTGTTTCCGTCCCAGCCGCTGGAACCATACTTGCAACCGACTGGGTCTCACTGCTCTTCGGCGTCGCCGTTCTGTCCGCATCCCTGCTTGTGGGCTTGGTCGCGCTTGACTACATGAAGGACTCTCCAAATATTACCTCATTTTACGCCCTCCTGATTTTCACCACGATTGGTGCTCTTCTTCTCACTTTCGCGACAGATCTATTGATGGTGTTCATCGCATGGGAGCTAATGAGCATCCCTAGTTATGTATTGACTGGATTCCGGAAGAAAGATCCGAATTCCAACGAAGCGTCGGTGAAATATTTCATCATAAGTGCCTTTTCTTCCGCTGTTTTACTGTACGGGATCTCGCTGGTATACTTAGTGACGGGCACTACCAGCATCTTTGCCGCGATCCAGAATGCGACAAGCATCCAGCCGGTCGCAATCCTTGCCCTAACTTTCGTCCTAGCCGGATTTGGAATAAAGCTCGCTGCGGTTCCGTTCCACATGTGGATACCGGATGCCTATCAAGGAGCTCCGACTATTGTCAGTTCGCTCCTGTCCGCTGGAACGAAAGTCGCTACTTTCGCCCCGGTGGCGAGGATCTTCTTCATACTGTTTGCTGCACACATTTTCCAGGTCGACTGGAGTCTGACCTTTGCGGTTTTGGCGGTCCTCTCGATGACATTGGGAAACTTCGCAGCCCTGACTTCGAAAAGTGTCACCAGGATACTTGCGTATTCCAGTATCGGGCAGGCAGGATACATCCTCGTCGGTTTTGCTGCAGGCGGTTCTTCTGGTCTCACGGGGTCATTCTTTCACATACTGAATTATGCGATAATGCAGTCGGGTGCGTTTCTTGCTGCAGCTGTGATAATCAGAGGACTGGGATCGGACGATCTGGATTCCTTCGACGGGGTGGGAAAGAGAATGACCATTGCTCCACTTGCACTAACTCTCTCTTTACTTGCGCTGGGCGGTTTTCCGCCTCTGAATGGCTTTTGGAGTAAACTGGTGATATTTTATTCCGCAATCAACGCGAACCTCGGTTGGCTCGCAATCATTGCCATAATCAACAGTTTCGCGTCAATAGCCTTCTATGTCAGGATCGTCAAACACATGTATGTCGATAAACCTCCAAGCCTCGACAGACTGCTAGAGTCAAACAGCTTCAAGTTTGCCCTGATTATCGCTTCGGTGATTATCGTGATAGTGGGGATCTATCCGTACCCATTCATCCAGTTCGCAAGCACTACGGCGACATCATTTCTGCACGAGATTTTACCCTAGAATCTGCGTCGAACTGCAAAGTCTGCCAGTTCTTCCAACCGTTGTCGTGCCTCGGATTTTTGAAGATGAGATAACGAATCTTTCGCCTTTAGCGCGAACTCATAAGATATCTTCTTCAGCTCGTTCTTCTCGGCTCCAAGTAACCGCTCCAGGCTGGCTTTTTGATTCCAGTCCAAAATGTCATCCTGGATCTGATAAGCGATTCCGAGATTCATGCCAAAGTCCGACAGTGATTCGATCGTCTGCTGCTTTGCTCCGGCAATCATAGCTCCGATCTTCGCCGAAGTTTGAAACAGCGCCGCTGTCTTATTCATGATAATATCCACGTACTCGGAGGTTCTGATTCTCGAATCTTGGGTCTGAACAATGAACTCGGCGTACTCTCCCTCGCTCATTCGAAGAACTGATCTTGATAACTCCCTGCCCACTCGCAAATCAGAATATTGTGAGGCAATGTCGAGAACTATGCCTAACACATAGTCCGCAGACAATATCGAAGGATTCATGCCGTATCGCGCGTGAAATGTCTCGCGATCTCGCCTAACAAGGTCTCCATCAATAATGTCGTCGTGAATTATCGATTCAGTGTGAAGGAGCTCTACTCCGATTGCAGCGGGCATCGGGTCGTCAGTGAGAGGGTTTCCAGTACCTACAGCATCGTAGCAAAGTAAAACGATCATGGGACGGATCCTTTTGCCTCCCTTGATTGAGTAATTCAATGGCTGATAGAATTTTGAGTTGGAGAATCTACCAAGCACATCGGAAATAGAGTGCTCTATTCTTGTGTGGTATTGCAGGGTTTTTGACCTAAAATAGGTCGCAAACTCTCCATCGTTAAGTTCCAATTAGTTAGACTGCCCTCAGGAAATAATCAATTGGCTCCTTCAAGTCTATTTATCCATTTTTGCATCCTTCTGGATCGAACTAGTCTGATTGCATAGTAAGGTTTCTGCGAACTCAGTAATGATAGAAAAGTGAGATGCTCCGGGCGGGAGTTTCAGTTCTTCAAGTCATTCTTTCCTTCACGAGAAGTGAATCTAGTCTTGAAAAAATTTGAACCCGCGATCACTGCCTCGAAAGGGCAGTATGCTTGACCGGACTACACCACCGGAGCTCGCTAAAGTTCCTAAAAAAGGTCAATTTAAGGGCTTTCTTGACAGTTTTTGTTAACAGTCGAAATTGGACCACACATTGCGTAACGATCTGGTATTTTGTCTTAGAAAGGGGTAAAATCAAAGTGAACGCATTCCTGCAGCTGAATTAACTGCTATTGAATCCCTTTGAATTCAAAAGTAAACTAGATTGAAAAGTTGACATTGCAACTCTCGAGGGATTCTTTCGCGTCCAGCAAAAAAAAGAGGCAAAAAGCAAATAACGAGTATTCGAAACAGTTTTGATCGCGTAGATGGGCCCGTAGCTCAGCTTGGTAGAAAATACGAAGCATGACACGGCTTGCCAAAAGCGACCGGCTCATAAATCTCGATTGATTCTGAGATAGAGAAACCGGTCGGTCGAGGGTTCAAATCCCTCCGGGCCCATATCTTTACTGAATTTCAGTGAGAGAGTAGTTTCAATTTTATTATCGCATGCGTGCTGTAGAAGAGTGAATACAGAAAAGTGTGTAGGTTCCAGAACTAAAGTATCCGAATCCCCCAGGCCCGCTGAATTTCATACAATGTTTGCCTCCCTGCCGGTTATGCCCAATGAATAGCAAAGCTCAATCCCTTCGAAATCAGTGGCTCAAAAGGGATACCCTCCCCCGAATAGAAATTGGAGAACCACTCATAAACATGAAGCCTCAGGTCTTGGATATAGACCATGAATCCCTCGATCGCCATTACCGCGATGTTTAAAAAAAAGGCTGCGATGATTCCTATGACTCCAAATGAAAGGGCACTGATAGAGAACGACACCAAAAGGCTACCCAATATCAAAAGGATCCCAAGTCGGACGTAACTCAGCGTGTTTACGAAAAATTCAAACGACTTGACAAGGCCTTCGACGAGTCCTGCGCCTATCGATTTTTCCAGCCGCCAGCGACTCTGATCATTACGGAAACTAATAATCGCACGTCCTACAACAAGGATAACAATCGATGAAAGAAAAACTGGAAGGGAAATAATCACAACTAGAGAAATTGGAACAATAATGCCCAAGAGCTCTTTGAAGAAGGGTGTAGGATCATTCATTGAAAATAGGTTTTGGACATCTAGCCCCCCACCGATTACTGCCAACATCAGGGGGACTGCTGATCCGTAAAGGACCAGAGTGGGTAGACCGGAAAGGAAAGCTTTTGCATATTCTCTTGATCGTATGCTATTTAGTAAAGAAAGAGAATATCCAGTCGACAGATGAAAGGTTCCAAGAATAATTGAGATCTCTATCCAGAAGGAAACGGAAGCGATGCTGAATCCTCCATTAAGAACCGCTGGCAAGGGTATCAGAAGGCCAAGTGGACTCGTGAACTGGTAACCAAAAAAAGACCCTCTGATGAACCCGACGACAATTGAAGCCGAGCCGAGAATCATGATAAGCTGCCCCCAATAGTTGTAGCTTCCCCTGAACCATCTGGTGAGTGCATAGCCGAAGAGGACAAGTACTATTCCATGCCCTAAGTCGCTGAACATTATTCCAAAGAAGAGGGGAAAAACAAATGCAATGACTGGGGTGGGATCTATCTCGTTGTATTTCGGGAAACCACTCAGTAAAGTTACATTCTCAAACAACGAAACTGACCGGGGGTTTGAGAACATTGTAGGAACGTCTTCCTTCTTGGCCTCCTCCTCGTCAACGGGTTCGCTTGAGATCAAGAAGTCATAAGTCGTTTTGCGAAATAGTTCAATTTCTTTGGTAGGAACAAAGCCCTCCAAAATGACAAATCTCTTATCTTCATAGGAAAAGCGTAATCTCCTCAGGTTGTTGAAAAGGGCGAGCGCGGCTTGCCGAACTGCTTCCAAGTCGTAAGCGAGTAATTTCTTGGCGTCTTCGCTGGCGTTTGCAAATAATGCTTCTAGCGATTCCAGTTGTCTCGCAAGTAGTTCGATAAGAAGAGAAGGATTCTTCGCTTCAAAAGTGATCGGTTTGGACCGCGATGACACGGTGCTTGAAGCATAGTCAGGCGGCAGTATGTGAGTTGCATCCGCATAAATCCCTACAGCTCTTGAAGATAGGATGAGAACATCGATGTCCTGCACCAGATTGTCCCTTTCGAGAGGATGAAAATCACCGAACTCGCATAGAATTGTCACAAGTCTTAGGATCTCGATTCGCGGGCAGATCAAAGCTACATGGCTCAGCCGCGCTATGCCCAAATTCCAGACGCTTTCTCTTGTTATCTGATCGTGAGGACATCGCACTCGGCATATTCGACGAGCCCACTTGCGACGCTTCCCATTCGAATCTTTGTGGACTGGGTTCTACCTCGATGACCCGTCACTATCAGATCAACAGATTGGTTTTCGGCATATCCGAGAATTGCATCGATTATAGAAAGAGCACCTACGAGTATCTCCATCTTTATCCCCATACCGTGCGAGGCCGCGATGTTTTCCACGTCTTTCATCCATTTCTTGGCAGGTCTCTTAGCCTGTTCATAATAGTCTGCGATCTCACCCATTATTTCGAACTGCGGAGTGGGGACTACGTAAAGGGCCATTAGGGAGGCTCCTTCGTACTTGGCTATCCGCGAAGCATGATCTACTGTCTTGAACGAGATCTCCGAACCATCCACGGCAATTAGAATTCTCTTAAACCCAGATTTGATAACCAAAGGGTGATCACCTGCTACAAATCGATTGGATTTCTCCCAAATTAAGGCGTTAGACGATTCTCAGCTCTGAGAATAGGGAAGAGCTTCACTTGCTGGGAGTTTATTACCGAAGACTAGCTAGATTTCTTGTTTTTCTTTTTCGACGATAAGTCGGCCGATCGATTCCCATCCAGAGTCTTTCTGTACTTCTCCAGTACTTTTGTAATCGTCAGTTCGCCAACCTCCTCCATTTCGTATGTTACCCTCAAGGTTGGCTTCGTGAGTTTCAAGTCCCGCCTCAAATCCACCGGCGTCCCAATTAAGACGAGGTCGCAGTTTGTTCCATCAATTGTCTCCTTGAGCTCCTTCATTTGCTTTTCACCGTAACCCATTGCCGGGAGGACGTTTCCGAGGTGACTGAATTTTCTAAATACCTCCGTGATTGAGCCCACAGCATATTTTCTCGGATCCACTATTTCGCTGGCCTTGTTCTCAGTGGCAACTCTGAACGCCGCGCCGGTCGGAAGACCGCCATGCGTAAGCGTCGGTCCATCCTCGACGCAGAGGACACGCGCCCCTCTGACAGCCTCAGGACTCTCAACGCTCACTTTCAAGTTTGCAAGCAAAATCTCTGCTCTCCGGTTCAACTGCTTCACATTTTCAATGACTTGATCGCGGTTCTCCTTCGATGCCGCGTCAATTTTGTTCACTATGATATAATCGGCCATCCGGACATTTGCCTCCCCCGGGTGATAGGTGAGCTCATGTCCCGGCCTCCTTGCATCTGCGATAACGAAGAGCAGATCTGGCCTTATGAAAGAGAAGTCGTTGTTTCCACCGTCGAAGATTATGACATCACTTGATTTCTCTGCTAATTTCAGGATGCTCGCGTAGTCAACTCCTGCATAAACGGAGAACCCGTTGGCGATGTGTGATTCGTATTCCTCCCTTTCTTCGATTGTTGTTTGCTCTTTATCCAGATCATCGAATGTCGAGAAATTCTGCACTGCTTCTTTGGCAAGATCACCGTAGGGCATTGGATGGCGAATTATCCCTACTCGATAACCCATATCGCGGAGAGCGAGAGAGATCCTCCTTGTGGCCGGACTCTTTCCCGCACCGGTCCGGACGGCGCAGACCGCAATAACTGGTTTTTTTGAATGGAGCATTGTGTCGCTGGGTCCAAGTAATCCAAAGCTCGCCCCGCTCGCAAGAGCAATGGATGCCTTGTGCATCACGTCGAGATGCGTGAGATCGCTGTAAGCCAGAACGACTTCGTCGGCTCTGAGCTCCTTGATCAATGAAGGGAGTTTCTCTTCCTGAAAGATCGGAATGCCGTCTGGGTACCGCCTTCCCGCAAGTTTCGAGGGAAAATTTCTCTTCTCTATTCCCGGGATTTGCGTCGCCGTGAAAGCAACGACTCGATAATGTGGATTGTTTTTGTAAAAGGTTAGAAAGTTGTGGAAATCTCGGCCGGCTGCACCAAGGATTATGACTCTTCGCATTGATCTATATTCCTACTTGACGTAAAATGGAGAACTGTCGGTCTCCTTGTTTCATTTTTGACTGTCTATTTAATGGAAGGTTATGATTTTCGTTTGTGAGAATCGGGGGTTAAGAACCGATTAGTTGTGTCTATCGAAGTTCCTCGTTAGCGCAGTGAATAAGGACCGACAAGTACACAAATCTAAATCGTTGAAAAGAGTGTTACAGACAGGCATTCTATCGATGGATTTTATCCTAGATTCGCCAAAATCCCTCCGGGCCCACGTTACTTTTGCTGGCTCGGAGCGGTGGGTGTGACTTGAGGCGTCGTGGCAGGTTTTTGCTTCTTCTTTCCAAACAATCCTGACCCGGCGATAAGTAAGACAAATCCGATTATCGCAACAAGCAGCGCGCCTATCGAGCTGGCTGTGAATCCAAGATGAACCTTTAGACCACCATAGAAGAGCACAGGCGAGACGACGATAAGGAGCAATCCGAGAACGTCAGGAATTGAAGCGAGTCTAATGTTTCCCAGAACTTGTTTCGGCGAGAGCAGTAACGAGATACCGATCAAGAAGAAGGCATAGATCAAAGCATAGCGGCCGTTCACGAAGAACGAAAATGCCGTTCCAAAATCATAACTCGCGGTGCTTAGAGCGGCCAAAAACGAAACAATCAGTACTACTACGGCAAGAATTTGCAGCCTGGTTGTGTTTGCCTGAACCACGCCGGTTCTCTCCGGCAGATTAGCTGATCGAACTTCAAGAATCAGCGCAAGGCAGATAGCGACGACTGAAATCAGAAAAAGGTAAGGACT
>Ga0116217_10005187_pt1 | contig 11499 bp, 8 predicted proteins | sample Sb_taG_6_FD_89697 | JGI IMG/M metagenome (GOLD analysis project Ga0116217, IMG submission 89697) | Peat soil microbial communities from Weissenstadt, Germany - Sb_50d_4_PS metaG | ecosystem: Environmental > Terrestrial > Soil > Wetlands > Peat | place: Germany: Weissenstadt | collected 2010-09-21 | reverse complement strand
TTCACGCGGAAATTGAAACCAATGAATTATGAATACAAACCTTAGCAAGTACTTCCACGGATCCTCCGCAGCATCAGCACAGCAGCTCGCCGGACGCCTGCCCTTGGCTCTGGCGCTCGCATCGGTATTTATGGCTGGACCGCGAGCAACCGCTCAAGTCTTCCACGACGACTTCAACGGTCCGGCACTCAGCCCCTCCTGGCAGGCATCCCTGCCGAATGCACTGCAACCAGGAACCGGCGGCGTGGCCACCTACCTCGGCGCTCCGCACTACTCGTTCCAAACGCTGGACGGAGCCTCGGTGATAAACATGACGAACACGCTGAACAACTATCAGCGCGTTGGCTTGAGCACGACCAATGTTTTCACCGGGTCAACGTTCCTGTACGAAGCGCGATTCAACACGCTGGCGCAATCACAATCAAACAGCATCGACTCATTCTTTGAGATCTGGGTCCTCAACGCGACCAACTCGAGCCTCTACGACATTGTCTCGCCGTTCGGGGGCAGCTACAGCGCCAACCGCCGATTCGACGTCGCGAGCGGGGTTGATGGGCGCACCTACGACCAGGCGTACAACTACCAAAACAACACCTGGTACCGACTCGCGCTCCAGGGTACGCCCGGGCACGACATGCAGGCTTTTCTGCTCAGCGACTCCGGCACGATCCTCGCGCAGCAAACACTCGGCCACACCGACAGCTTCTTCAGCAGCGGGTTCCGGTTGGGCATCTCGCAGTCGGTTGGACTGCCCCTCTCCCCGTACCCCGTGAACGTGGATGTGGATTGGGTGGACCTGTCGCCCTCGACAGTTCCGGAGCCCGGGGCAGCCGCTCTGGTGCTTTGCGGCGGGCTGACCTGGCTGGGAGCCGTGCGAGCACGGCGCAACCAGGGCCGTCGCTAAGCGAAGCGGCCCAGAATGCCGCGCCCACACTCCGAAGCAGACCTAATAGGGTTTGGCAGGTTTAGTGCACAGGCGGCGGTTTAAGGCCGTGAGCAGCGCGCCTAATCGCCGCCCCCAATCGATGGAGCGCTATGCCCACGCTCATGTAATCCAGCCCGCCTAATTCACATGATACCAGGCTCATGGCCGCTCGATCCGCAATGGTCGGGCGGCGCCTGCGACCATGCCACTTTTGTGCGCCTACCTTCTTTTGGTCGCCATTGCCTTTTGGGATGGCGAGGTTGAGATTTGACCCAGATTTGACCATCGGCTTTACGCGCACAAGGCAAGGTAGCTGCCGCCGGGGGACGCGTGCCTTACGGCTTTCCAATGATTTGGGTTGTGTGCCCGGTCGCAAATCCTTATTCCATGACGGAGCAGTTCGGTGAGAATAAGCAAGCATAGATGGATTTGTGAAAGTTGTCATTTTTTGCGGCGGGTTAGGGACGCGGCTGCGGGAGGAAACAGAGTTTCGCCCCAAGCCGATGGTGCCGATTGGGGAGCGCCCGATCCTTTGGCACATCATGAAGATTTATGCCCACTTCGGGCATAAGGAATTCGTCCTTTGCCTTGGGTACAAGGGCGAGGTGATCAAGGATTACTTCCGGAACTACCAGTGGAACACCAGCGACGTCACGCTAAAGTTGGGCGCGCGGCCGCAAATCAAGTACCACAGCCAGCATGCGGAAGAGGATTGGAGCGTAACGCTGGTCGATACGGGATTAGCCACAATGACGGGCGGGCGTTTGAAGCGCGCTCTGCGGTTCATCGAGGACGACACCTTCCTTTTAACTTATGGCGATGGGCTGGCCAATAGTGACATCAACGCGACGATCGCCTTTCATCAAAAGCAAAACAAGATCATTACGATTACCGCAGTGCAGCCCGCCGGGCGTTTTGGTGATTTGAAAATCGAAGGCGACCAGGTAACGGCCTTCAAGGAGAAAGCCGAGAAGGAGGCGGGGTTTATCAACGGCGGGTTCTTTGTGGTGAGCAAACGCATCGGGCAATACCTTACGGATGACACGTGCATCCTCGAGCAGGAGCCCCTTAACCGGTTGGCCGCCGAGGGTGAGATCGCGGCTTATCGCCACACCGGGTTCTGGCAGTGCATGGACACTTTTCGCGAGCAGCAGCTTTTGGCCAAGCTGTGGGACAGCGGGAGCGCCCCCTGGAAGCTTTGGTCAGGCCGGACATGAACACGACGGACTTCCTCGTCATCGGCGGGGGAATCGTTGGTTTGAGCATTGCCCGTGATCTGAAGCGCCGCTACCCGGATTGCCGAGTGGCGCTCCTGGAGAAGGAGGCGGAGTGCGGTCTGCATGCCAGCGGCCGCAATAGCGGCGTGATTCACGCGGGGTTCTATTACACGGCCGACAGCCTCAAGGCGCGGTTCACGCGGGAAGGCAATCGCACGCTTAAGGACTATTGCCGGAGCCGCAAGATTCCGATCAATGAGAGCGGCAAGTTGGTCGTTGCCCGCGACGAATCCGAACTGCCTCAATTGGACGAGTTGTTGCGGCGAGGGCGGGCCAATGGGGTTGAACTGCAATCGATCAGCGCCAGCGAGGCCAAGGCAATTGAACCACGAGTCAGAACGTTCCAACGCGCAATTTTTTCGCCGACCACCGCCACAGCCGACCCGGCGCTAGTAGTGCAGGCGATCCGGCGTGACGCTCTGGAGGAGGGCATCGCCATTCATCAGAAGACCGCCTATCTCGGCAAAATCAACGACCAGATCAAGACCTCCGCCGGGGACTTCACCGCGCGTTTCGTGGTCAATGCCGCCGGGCTGTACGCCGACCGCGTGGCGCGAGACTTCGGATTTTCTGCAGAGTACCGCATTCTGCCTTTCAAGGGGATCTACCTTTATTCCGGCGAACCTGTCGGGGCGTTGCGCACCAATGTCTATCCCGTTCCAGACCTGAGGAACCCGTTTTTGGGCGTTCATTTTACGGTCTCGGTCGATGGCCGCATAAAAATCGGTCCAACGGCTATTCCTGCCTTTTGGCGGGAGCAGTACGAAGGCTGGGCGAACTTCCAAGCGAGCGAGTTCGCTGAGATTGTCTTTCGGGAGTTGGGCCTGCTTTTTTTGTCCGGGTTTGGCTTCCCTCGGCTGGCGGCGCAGGAGAGCCTCAAGTATTTCCGACGGCGCTTGGTATCGCTGGCGGCTACCCTGCTGGAAGGGGTGCGCCTGGACCAATACCGGCACTGGGGAAAGCCAGGGATTCGGGCGCAACTACTCAACATCCGAAGCCGCAAGCTGGAAATGGATTTTGTCATTCAAGGGGATGCGAAATCGCTGCACGTTTTAAACGCTGTTTCGCCCGCCTGGACGTGTGCGGCCCCTTTCGCAAAGTACGTTTGTGATCGAGTCGAAAGCTCGGTAAAGTAGCCCGATGAACATATTGATCCCGGGCAATCAAATCATCGCCCTCAATGTTTAACGGCTTCTATTCCGGCAAACGCGTTCTCGTTACCGGCCACACGGGGTTCAAGGGCGGCTGGCTTTCATTTTGGCTGCACCAGCTCGGCGCCATTGTCTGGGGCGTGAGTCTCCCGCCACCGACCCACCCGAACCTCCACGAGCTGATTGCCAAGGAAGTGTTTGCTGGAGAAACCCTCTGCGACATCACCGATCTCGATGGCCTCAGACAGGCTCTTGAGGAAGCCCAGCCCGAGGTGATCTTTCACCTGGCTGCCCAGGCAATCGTTCGCACCTCGTACGCCGAGCCCCTCGAGACGTTCCGGATCAACGCCCTCGGCACAGCCCATCTCCTCGAAGCGGTTCGACGCCACGAGCTGCCTTGCCCCGTCATCGTCGTTACCAGTGACAAATGCTACGAAAACCGCGAGTGGGAATTTTCCTATCGCGAGAATGACCCGCTGGGCGGACACGACCCTTACTCGATGAGCAAGGCAGCGGCGGAACTGGTTGCGCAGGCATGGAGCCGGTCTTTCTTCCAGCCCAGTCCCCGCCTCGGCCCCGTCGCCACGGTCCGCGCGGGCAACGTTATCGGTGGAGGCGATTACGCCGTTGACCGCATTGTCCCCGACTGCGTGCGGGCGCTGACCGAAGAACAGCCCATCGTGGTGCGTCGCCCCAGCGCCATCCGGCCCTGGCAACATGTGCTTGAATGCCTGAGCGGCTATCTGTGGCTCGCTGCCCGCCTCTCAGCCGAAGGGAAGAGATCACCCTTGCAGAGCGCCTTCAACTTTGGCCCGGAACCTTCTGCGCGCCAACCAGTACAGCGGCTGGTGGAGGAAATCCTCGCGATCTGGCCCGGCAGGTGGGTGGACGGCTCCAGCCCGAAGGCGCCTCATGAGGCCAGCCTGCTCTCTCTTTCGATCGAGAAGGTGGGAGCCCTCCTGGGCTGGTACCCGGCCTGGAACTTCAAAGAGGCGGTACAGCACACGGTCGCCTGGTACCATCGGCGCCACGTTTTGAAAGCGGCTGACATGCTGCCCTTCATGCGCGAGCAGGTCGGCGACTATGTCCGCGCCGCGAATGCGCGGGGCCTGGCGTGGTGCCGGGGAAAAGGCAAGGTTGAGGAGGGCGTTGGCGATGCGCGGCCGCGTTGACGAGGTCACCCTGCGGAAAGAGACTTGCTTCCACCATCCGTTCATGCCACAAGCCTTGTGATGAGTTCCGATGCGGCTCAGTTAAAGGCCGAGATTCTTCGCCTCACAGCAGAATTTTCGAAGCTTTCCCATGTGGCCAACCGCCCAGGGTACGAGGGAGCAGAAAACCCTTCCGTGCCTCGCCGCGAGTTCCTGCCCGGCACGACTCCCGTGCCCTATGCCGGGCGCGTGTTCACCGAGGAGGAAGTCGCCGCGGCGGTGGCGGCGACGCTGGATTTCTGGCTGACGCTGGGCAAGGAGGGTGAAGCCTTCGAGAAGGCGTTGGCGCACTTCCTTGGGGTCAAATCGAGCGTGCTGTGCAACTCCGGTTCTTCGGCGAACCTCTTGGCAGTCTCGGCTTTGTCCAGTCCCCGGCTCGGGAACCGCCGCCTCAAGCGGGGCGACGAGATCATTACGGTGGCGGCTGCTTTTCCCACCACGGTAGCTCCGATTCTCCAGAATGGCTTTGTGCCGGTGTTCATCGACGCTGACCCGCAGACGCTCAACGCCAAAACCGAGGAGTTGGAGGCGGCGTTGGTTCCCGGGCGGACCAAAGCAGTGTTCATGGCGCACACGCTGGGCAATCCCTTTAACCTGGCGGCGGTAACGGAGTTTTGCCGCAAGCACAGGTTGTGGTTGATCGAAGACAATTGCGATGCCCTTGGTTGCACTTACGACGGGCAGCTCACGGGGACGTTCGGCGACATGTCCACGCAATCCTTCTATCCGCCCCACCATATCACGCTGGGCGAAGGCGGCGCCGTGAATGTCAAGGACAGCCTGAAGTTCCGGACCATTATCGAAAGCTTTCGCGATTGGGGGCGGGACTGCTGGTGTGCGAGCGGGAAGGATAACACGTGTGGCCGGCGCTTCCAATGGAAGCTGGGCGAATTGCCAGAGGGCTACGACCACAAGTACATCTATTCGCACCTGGGCTACAATCTCAAGCCGCTCGATATTCAAGCGGCGATCGGCCAGGTGCAACTGCGCCGATTGCCCCAGTTTGTCCAGGCGAGGATCGATAACTGGAACACGCTGCGCGCCGGGTTGGCCAACCTGGAGGAACATTTCGACTTTATGCTTCCCACTCATGCCACGGCTTGGACGCCCTCGGGGTTCTCCTGGGATGGGTCGGGCCACCGGTCGGTTTGCTCCTGGTTCGTTTTCATGCTGATGGTCAAATCCGGCCAGCGCTTCAACCGGGTCGAATTGGCGCGCCACCTGGACGCCAAGAAGATTGGCAACCGTGTGCTATTCGGCGGCAACCTCGTGCGGCAGCCGGTGCTAGTGCAACTCCAGCGGGATCTGCCGGGCGCGTTTCGGGTGGTGGGCGAGCTCAAGGGCGCGGACCGGATCATGAACGAAGCGATTTTTGTGGGCACTTATCCCGGGATGACACCTGCGATGCTCGAATACATGGTGGAAACGATCCAGGAATTTGCCAAAGTCGCTTAGCCCCGCTTAGCCCGGATATTTCCCACTCCGGTAGGGCGAGGCTCCTGCCGAGCACCTTGCGCAAGCAAGCCTCGGCTCCGCAGGAGCCTCGCCCGTCCCGCAGGCTGTCGCACTTTTGAGACGAGTGTGAAAGGGTGGCTTTTGAGGTGCTTTTGCTCCCCGACTTCATACGCCTGTTTGATATAGGCGCACAGTTCCTCGTTCAAGTCCTCCGGCTTCTGAAGCTGGAAATGATGGACGTGGTTATGACGCGAGATGGAGTCGATGCGCACGAAGCACGGTCGTTCGTGCCGCTGCGCCAGAACCAGATGCCCAATATCTGTGGACCCAGGGGCAGTTGGGGGTTTCGGGATGACCCAGGCGTAACCCCCGCACGACCTCATTGCCAATCCGGGTCACCAAATCGATGCCGCCCTGTTCGGGTCAGCGCCGAAAAATCTTGCATTCCAAACGCGCGATCGCCATAATGCGGAAGGTCGGTGTAAATTATTCCGCCACCCCTAAAGCTTATGAAGAGAACCCTTCCGTTTTCAGTCTTATTAGCATCACTGATAGTGTCCTTTGGCCAGAGCGGGACCAATCTCTTTATCCTCATCCAGCCACAGAGCCAGATCGTTCCGGTCGGCTCGGAAGTTAGCTTCAGCGTGGTGGCGGGGGGTACCGGCCCATTTAGTTATCAATGGCAATTCAATGGGACAAATCTGCCCAACAACTCCATCACTACGGTAGCCGGCACCGGCGCGGCAGGGTTTTCCGGGGATGGTGGCGCGGCGACAAACGCTATGCTTTGGCAACCCGCTGGCGTGGCAATCGACAGGCTGGGCAATATGTTCATTGCGGACTACCTCAATGACCGAGTTCGTAAAGTGAACGCCAGTGGCACGATCACCACCATTGCGGGCGGCGGGGCCGGTGGGCTGGGTGACGGGGGCCCAGCCACGAACGGGAGCCTCCATTACCCCGCCGCCTTGGCATTCGACCACTCTGGCAACCTGTTCATCGTGGACGTTTACGGCCAACGTATCCGCAAGGTGAGCACCAACGGCATCATCACGACGGTGGCGGGCAATGGGGCAGCGGCCTTTGCCGGCGACGGCGGCCCAGCGACAAACGCAAGTATATACTATCCCTCCGGTGTGGCAGTGGATGGAGTGGGCAACCTGTTCATCGGGGACCAATTCAACCAGCGCGTCCGCAAGGTGAGCCCAAGCGGAATCATTACCACTGTGGCGGGCAATGGCGCTGCTGCGTACTCTGGCGACGGCAGCGCGGCCACCAACGCCAGCCTGAACCGTCCGTTTGGAGTGGCCGTGGATAGTGCCGGCAACCTGTTCATCGGGGACCAACTGAACCAGCGCGTCCGCAGGGTGGACACTAACGGGATCATCACGACCGTTGCGGGCAATGGCATCGTTAGTTATTCCGGGGACGGCGGTCCTGCAACGAACGCGAGTATTAATAATCCTACTGGTGTGGCAGTGGATGGTTCTGGCAGTCTGTTCATAGCAGACGATCTGAACAACCGTGTGCGCAAGGTTGATGTCAGCGGTATCATCACGACCGTTGCGGGCAATGGCGGTGGTGGTTATTCGGGTGATGGGGGTTCGCCAACCAATGCCAGTATCAACAATCCTTCCGGGGTCACGCCAGACGGCGCCGGCAATTTGCTGATTGCGGACTACCTCAACCAGAGGGTTCGAAAGGTGGTCTCCGGCCCTCCGACACTCACGGTTTACAATGTGGGCGCAACTAATGCAGGCAATTACACGGTGATCGTGAGCAATCCGTTCCAAAGCGTGACTAGCTCGGTTGCGGTGTTGCAGGTCAATGTTGGTATCCTGGTTGACGGCCAATACGCTGCTGGAACGGTCCAGTCGGTGGGGGCTGCGGAGGTCGCGATCGTCGGTCCCTTCGGCGATGGCCCGATTTTTTATACCCTCGATGGCACCCCACCAACGATCAGTTCACTCCTTTACACCGATCCGTTTATCCTCACCAATACCGCAACTGTTCAAGCGCTAAACTTAAGCGCGGATTTCTCGCAGAGTGTTTTTTCTTCCGCGGTCCTGGTGCGGATCACTCCCGAGTATAATTTGGAAACGTCCGTGGTTGGAGAGGGCACAATCAGCGCCGCTCCGCCCAGCGGTCCTTATGCGAGCAACAGCGTGGTGGTGTTGACCGCCTTGGCCGCATCCAACTGGGTGTTTGACCACTGGGCAGGGGATATAACAGGGAACCAGAATCCGGCGAGCGTGACGATGAACGGGCCGCGCAATGTGCAGGCACTGTTCGTGCAAACGGCTTTCCCGCTAACAGTAGGCACTCCGGGTGGGGGTAGTGTGACTGCGAACGGACGAGCCATAGCGCCTGCGACGTATTACACCGCCGACAGCCAGGTTACACTGGCAGCCGCCGCGAGCAACGGTTGGACTTTTCTGGGATGGACCGGCGATGTACAAGGGACTAACAATCCTCTGAGCGTGACAATAAGCAAGACCAACAACATCCAGGCCGTTTTCGGGACCGAGGTGAGCACGAGCGTCGTTGGGCAGGGAAGCATTGCCCTGGCCCCGCCTAATCCGGTGCCCTTTGGAACTGCCACCGTGATGGCGGTCCCAGCACCTGGGTATTTCTTCCGATTTTGGGGCGGGGCACTTACCTGGACGAACAACCCGACCAACCTCGTCGTTAACGCGCCCGGCCTTAGTGTGAGCGCATTGTTTGCCGCTGTGCCCGCTGGAAAATGCACGCTGAGCGTCATCGTGAATGGAAACGGTACGGTCGCGGCAAATCCGCGGCAGGCATACTACAACCAGGGCGATACGGTAACGCTTACGGCGACGCCGACCGGTGCGCAATCGAGCTTTACTGGCTGGGGCGGCGAGGCTTCAGGAACCAACGACCCCTTGTCGCTGGTGCTGGACACCAACGAGATCGTGATCGCGAATTTTGTTTCGTTGCCGCCCGTGAGCATCTCGCTTGTGGAGAATCCGCCGGGTGCACCTCCCGGGACGTACGCGGGCGTAACCTTCAGAGGCCTGGCCGGTTACACCTACGTCATCCAGTACACGCGCGATCTCGCGAACACCAACTCCTGGACGACGCTGACCAATCTAACCCTGGAGCAGCCAGTCGAGCTGTGGTTGGACACGAGCACAAATGCGTTGGGCCAGGGCCAGCGCTACTACCAGTTCTTGCCCGCCCAGTGAGTGGCCGGCTTACGCACAAGGCTGGGAACTCGCCACGGAAACTATTGGAGCCGGTAAAACAACGGGTTACTGCTGGTCGGCAAAGTTACCATGAACACCGCCGCGGTGGTCTGGATTTGCACCGGATTAGTCACCGGTTGCCAGATCGAAGGTGAACTCAGATTGCTCGAGACCATCAGTGTCGAGGCAGCTCCGCTGAAGGGCCACTGCAATTCCCAAGCACCGCTTTGGAGGTTGCCGCTCAACATCAGCGGCGCTGCCATCCCGCCGATGGCGCCGGCCACGGGCAAGACGTTGCCGTCGGTGAAAAAGAACGAGGTCGTATTGAACCCCGCTTCGTTAACGCCGCTCACGGCTTGATACTCCGAACTCCAATAAAACGCTCCGAGACAAAGTCGATTGGGCACCCTCTCAACGATGTGGGCCAGGCTTGCAATGAAGTCGATCTGACCGGCAGTGGTGGGCAAAAAACCATCGAGAGCGTTGGTCCACGAACTAACGGTATTTGTCCACGGAAAGGCGGTTTCCGCCACGACGATAGGTTTACGGTAGCGGACGGCGGCGTTGCTCAAACAGGCGTTCAGGTTAGTCAAGGGGCCATGGAAGAACGGATAATAGCTCTGGCCGATGATGTCGTAGGGAACCGCCTGGAAATTGAGATTGTCAAAAAACCACCTCGTGGTAGCCCAGTCCCCACCGCGGTCAATGTGAACAATAATCTTCGGCATGGCTGTGCCAGCAACCGTCGTGGCATCCTGAATTCCTTGAACCGCTGACTTCATCAACTGACCGAGTTGTGACCACGAGGTGTTGGAGCTGCCCGTAACTTGTCCGGACGGCCACAGCATCCCGGAGGTGATTTCATTTCCAACCTGGACGTAATCCGGCATGGCCCCCTCGGCGGCGAAGGCGGCGATGGTGTTGCTGTTATACGTGCGCATCTGTTGCACTAGCTGGGTAAAGTCAAGGTTTGTCCAAGCGTTCGGTGTGGCTTGATGCCCCGCGTCGGCCCAGGTATCGGAGTAATGGAAATCCAGGAGAAACCGCAGCCCGGCGTTCTTAACCCTCAGGGCCAGCGGCAGATTGTAAGCGAGATTGTTAGTGTAATCATACGGGTCAGCGGCGCCCTGGGCCGCGCTGCTGGTGAAAAGCCGCAGACGCACGCAGTTGATGCCCTGGCGTTTCAGAATTTGGATTCCGTCCATGGCTTCGCCCGCATCGCGATAAGCGATCCCGTGCGCTTCGAAGAACGGAAGAAAGGAAAAATCCGCACCCGCTAAAAAATTGCCGTCAGCCTGCCCCGAAACACACCACAGTAAAAAAAATGATCCAACGCCCAGACGCAGGAGTCTCGGGAAGGACGCCGCGAAAGAGTGGTTAGGTTTTTGGGTGCATTGGCTTTCGAGCGCTTTCGGGGGCGCGTGGCGTTCGAAAGCGGCAGCCCCGAAAGCGTTCGGGGCACGCATAAACGGTTTCGCGAGGCCGGCTGCCCTAGCGTAACCCGACACTGCAGCGTGCCTAGGATTCATGGTCACACTGAAATTGTGCCCTTTTTCTCGGATTTGCACAGCCTCACAGAAGTATGGTTTTTATTCGCTCTTGGTGGACAGAAACTTAAGAGCGGCTTCAGTGCGTGAGCGGACGTGCAGCTTGTGATACACGTGGCGCAGATGCCAGCGCACGGTACCGTCCGTGAGACCCAACCGCGAGGCGATCTCCTTGTTGGGAAACCCCTCCGCCAGCAACTCGAGGATTTCGCGCTCCCGCGGAGAAAGACCTTCGACCTCAGCCGTGGCGGTGATGGGTTCCTGAAAGGAGACAATAACCTTTCGGGCAATTTCACGGGACATCGGAGCACCACCCTGTTGGACCTCGCGAATTGCGTCAATCAGTTCCTCGGGAGTGCACCGTTTCAGGAGGTATCCACACGCTCCCGCGCGCAGGGCTTTGAAGATCCGTTCGGTGTCTTCATAAACGGTGACCATGATGATCTGAACCGAGGGCATGAGTTGTTTCAGTCGGGCCGTGCATTCAATCCCCGAAAAATCCGGCAGTTGGATGTCCATCAAAACAATGTCGGGCTGGTGCCGGGGAATTTCTTTGAGCGCGTCCCCGCCGGTAGCGCAAAGGCACACGCACTTGCATTCAGCATCCGCCTGGACGAATTCCGCCAGGCTTTCCCGGATGACCTTTTTGTCCTCGACGATGGCGATCTTGATCATGCCCCTTAGTTCAGCGGCAGGTCAAAGCTCACGACGGTGCCCTCGCCCG
>Ga0116217_10005186_pt1 | contig 11500 bp, 7 predicted proteins | sample Sb_taG_6_FD_89697 | JGI IMG/M metagenome (GOLD analysis project Ga0116217, IMG submission 89697) | Peat soil microbial communities from Weissenstadt, Germany - Sb_50d_4_PS metaG | ecosystem: Environmental > Terrestrial > Soil > Wetlands > Peat | place: Germany: Weissenstadt | collected 2010-09-21 | reverse complement strand
CTTGCCCTGCGAGCAGTAATCGCCCAGCGGCCCGTTCATCGAGCCCTCGATGTGGTGGACCACGCCGGCTTCCATCAGCTCGATCACCGCCGCTTGCGCCGGAAACGACGCGCTGGGAAACCACATCAGGTCGCGGACGCCCATGCGCGCCGCGGTCTGGAGCGCCATGAGCGCGACCGCGTCGCCATCGCGCAAGTGATGGTGGTTCGAGATGGTCATGCCGTCGCGCAGTCCGCATTGACGCAACGCGGTCTCGAGGTCGGGGACGCGCTTGTCGCCCGCCGCCGGATAGTCGCGCGCCGCGCGGATCGGCGGGGCCGCTTTCGCTCCCTGCGGTTGGTGCTTCCCGATGCCAGGGAAAGCGACCTGCTTCCGGCCGTTCACCTCGGCGGGAACCACACGCCCGGCAGCGTTCTTGACGAGTTCGAGAGTATTGTTCATGCGCTCCGCAAAGTAGCGCCGGCGTCTCGCCGGCTGTCGCGAGGGCGTCCCGCCCGCGCCTTTTACGTCGTGTCGAGACCCTGGGCTGTGCGAGCCTCGCGCAGCAATCCCATCCGCCGCGCGCGTTCCACCAGCTTCAGCGCACGCTGAACCACCGGCGGGTCGATCATCTTCGAACCGAGCGAGACCACGCCTAGGCCGCGCTGCTGCGCTTCCTCGAACGCAACCACGATCTTCAGGGCCTTCTCGATCTCGGCCTGCGAGGGCGCGAAAGCCTGGTGGATGACCGGTATTTGCAGCGGATGCACGCAGCCCATGCCTTCGAACCCCAGGGCGCGCGCCGACTCGGCCCAGCGGCCGAGGCCTTCTAGGTCGCCCACATCTCCGTACACGGAATCGCTGGCCTGTATGTGCGCGGCGTGCGCGGCGTTCACCAGGCGCGTGCGCGCATAGATCGACTCGCGGCCGTCCGCGGTCTTCACCACCCCGAGGTCGGCCGTGTAATCCTCCAGGCCAATGCTCATGGCGACCATACGCTCGCTGGCGCCGGCGATGGCAAGCGCGTTCTCGATCCCCAAGGCCGATTCCAGGATGGCCATCAGCCAGATCGCCCGGTCGAGTTTGCAGCGCGCCGCGATCTCTTTGACTCGTTCTTCCACCGCCAGCACCTGCTCCGCATGCTCGACCTTGGGAATGAGCACCAGGTCGGGCGCTTCCGGGACCACTTCCTCCAAATCCTCGTAGCCGAGCGGGAGCTGGTTGATGCGCACCATGCGCTCGGCGGCGCCAAAGTCCACCGCGCGCAGGGCATTGCGCACCAGGATGCGGGCTGCATCCTTTTCCGCGGGATGGACCGCGTCTTCGAGGTCGAGGATGATGGTGTCGGGCGCGTGCAGCCCGGCGTTAATGAAATATTTCGGCTCGCTGCCGGGAAGGTAGAGCCGCGAACGGCGCAGGCGGTCGCGAGCAGAAGGTGGCGGCAGCGGAACGGATTGCGGAAGCGCGCGGAGTCCTTGTCCAAGCCCGGCGCGCCGAACCGCCGCCTCGATGCGGGCAGCGATCACGAAAGGCAGCGCGCCTTCGTCATGGATGGCGATGTGCGCGTGATCGATGCCGAGTTCCGCCAGCACCTCTTGCGCCTGAGCGCGGATGCTGTCGCCATAGTAGGGAGCGACACGAGACTGCAGTTCGATCTCGACGCCGCCGGTGTGGCGCGGCTCGAGGATGACGCGCAGATCGGAGCGGACGTCGGGGCCGGCGCGGCCCGATTCGAAGCGGGTTCTAAGGTTGGCAGTACTCGCCACCATTTCAGCCGTCCCTACGGGACTTATGTCCCATTCTTCAGCATACCCGGCGCTGAAGCGCCGGGCTAATCTCAGCCGCCGCTGCGCGGCTGTTTAATGGGCAGCACCGACTTTGTCGCGCGAGCCGACCGTTTGCAGTTTCGCGAGGATTGCCTCCGTCATCTGCGTGGTGCTTGCCGCTCCTTGCGCGATGGCCTTCGGTCCACCGGAAATCCTCAGCATGTCGTAGGTCCGGACCTTGCCTTCGCGTACAACGGCGGCTATCGCCTCGCGAACCCGCGCCGCCTTCTCGTTTTCGCCCACGTGGTCGAGCAGCATCGCCGCCGAAAGAATCATGGCTATTGGGTTAACGATGGGTGGATGGAGCTCGGCATATTTAGGGGCCGAACCGTGCGTCGGCTCGAAGACCGCAACCTCATCGCCGATGTTGCCCGAAGCGGCGAATCCCAGGCCGCCAATTAATCCGGCAAAGGCGTCTGAGATCACGTCGCCGAACAGGTTCGAGGCGATGATCACGCCGTAGTCCTCCGGATTCTTGGTCAGCCACATGGTCTGCGCGTCGATGTTGGTGGACCACAGCGGAATCCCGGGGAACTCCTTCGAGACCTGCCTGGCGACGTCTTCCATCATGCCGGAAGTCTCGCGCAGCACGTTCGGCTTTTCGCAGATGGTCACGTTCTTGTAGCCGTACTTGCGTGCCCACTGGAAAGCGGCGCGGCAGATGCGCTCGGCGGCAGGGCGCGTGATGATGCGAACAGAGATGGCAAGGTCCTCACCTGTGACATTGGCAAACGGCTTGAATTTAGCATGCGTGGCCAGCGCGTCACGCACCGCTTGCGGCGGGTTGGTCCACTCGACCCCACAGTAAAGCCCTTCTGTGTTCTGCCGGAAGACCACCGCGTTGACTTGCGGCTCTTCGAAATCGCCGTCCGGCTTCTTGCGGACGAAGTTCAGCGGATTGCCGGGGAACCCGACGCACGGGCGTATACAGATATCGAGGTTAAAGCGCTGGCGCATGGTGACGATGGGACTGTAGTAGGTGAATCCCTTGCCGCGCAGCGCCGGGCTCAGTTCGGCGTCCGCATCCTTCTTGGGCTTGGAGGTGATGGCTCCGAAGAGACCTAGCTTGTACCGATTCAGCAGCTCGACTGTGCGCTCGGGTAGAGCATTGCCTGCGTTCTTCCAGAACTCCCAGCCGATGTCACCGTGAACGTAGTCGGCTTCGAAGCCGACGGCATCAAGCGCCCGGATGGCCTCGGGCAGAACCTGGTTGCCGATTCCGTCGCCGGGCATGATAACGACTGTGTGCTTAGCCATGAATCCCTAGCCTTCTTGCAACGAGGTTCTCGATCCCGCCTGCAATAACCAATGATTGTGGCACGCTGCCCAGGGCAGGGAAGTGGAACAGGTCACCATGCCATGTGACGGTGCTGGCGGTGAAGTCGATATCGATCTCGTCGCCGGGGATGATGGTCTTCTCTCCGGCCGCGAGCCGCTCGCGCAGGCGCTTCACCAGCTCCGGCACCTCGATGCATAAGAACCCGTTATTGAAGGCGTTACGCAGATAAGTTTGCGAGAAGCTTCCAGCAATCACTAGCGGAATGCCCTTGGCCTTGAGCGCCGTCACGGCCTGCTCGCGACTGGAGCCGGTGCCGAAATTAATGCCGCCCACCAGCACGTCACCGGCGCGGGTGTTGGCCGCGAATTGCGGATCGTAGTTCTCCATCACCACGCGCGCCATCATCCCGGGCGTCATGTCCTCGCGATAGGTGTAAGTGCCGGGATAGATCGCGTCGGTGTTGAGATTGTCCTTGGGGATGAACACAAGCCGACCGCGGACGCGCGCGGGAAAGCCGGGAAGGATCTCGACGGTCTCGGCGCTGGTCTTGCCGCCATCGAGCTCGGTGTACTGCCGCTTCAGTTCACGCGATTGCGTGGCCCCCGGTCCGCAAATGTAACCCGCGACTGCCGACGCGGCGACCACCGCCGGACTCGCAAGATAGCATTGCGCCTCGCGCGAACCCATGCGTCCTTTGAAATTGCGATTGGTGGCTGAAATGCCAACCTCGCCGGGCTCGAGCAATCCCGTGCCCAGGCCGATGCACGGGCCGCAGCCCGCCGGCAGCGGAATCGCGCCGGAGTCGAGGATCGTCTGCCAAATCCCGCGGCGCTCCGCGTCGTCCTGCACCCAGCGGCTCGCCGGCGCAAGATAGAACTTCACTGTTAATGCGACCTTCCTGCCCCGCAGCACCGCCGCCGCAGCCTCCAGGTCCTCGATGCGCGAGTTCACGCAGGAGACCAGGTAGGCTTTATCGATCTTGACTTGCTTGCTCTCCAGTTCCGCCAGCGAAGACATCACCTGCACCGTATCCGGCCCGGAGATATGTGGCGTGACCGCGCTCAGGTCGAGCACGATGCGGGCGGCGTAGTGGACGTCGGGATCGGGCTGCGGCGGGTTCTTCTCAATCCGCGCCAATTCGCTTTCGGGCAGGCGCTTCTCGCCATCCGCGCCCAATTGCGTCCGTCGTGCGCGCAGCCATGCGAAGGTGGCAGCGTCAGCGGGGAACCAACCCATCAGCGTGCCCCACTCGGTGGTCATGTTGGAGATGGTCAGGCGCGCTTCCATGGAGAGCGACGTCACGCCCGGCCCGGTGAACTCGACAGCGGCGTTCAGCACCTCTTCCTGGTTGTAGAGGCCGCAGAGGGCGATGATCACGTCCTTGCCGCTCGCGCCCGCCACCAGCCTGCCTTCAAGTATTACTTGAACTGTTCGCGGGATCTGCCACCAGAACTCGCCCGTCGCCCAGATGGCGGCGGCATCGGTGCGGACCACCGGCGTGCCCACTGCGCCCAGCGCGCCATACATGTTGGAGTGTGAGTCGGAGGCGACGACGAAGCTGCCGGGCAGGACGTATCCACGCTCCACCATGATCTGGTGCCCGATGCCGGAGCCGGCGGGATAGAAGTCCACGCCGTGCTCGCGGGCGAAGGCTTCGATTGCGCGGTACTTCTTCTGGTTGTCATCGGAGAGGTTCTGGATGTCGTGGTCGAGGGCGAAGACCAGTTGGCGGGAGTCGCGGACACGCCTGGCGCCGATGGCCTGAATTTCTTCATGACGGCCGCGGTGTTGTCGTGGGTCATGACGTGCGTGGGACGTATGGAGACGAAGTCGCCCGCGCGCAGCGGACGGTCGGGCCCTTCGGCGAGGTGGGCCTGCGCGAGTTTTTCAACGACGGTCTGGGGCATAAACAGTTGCCAGTTGTTAGTTGCCAGTTCCCAGTTGCGCGGCAGAAACGACCCTCTTCGCCTTCAGCAATTTCATCACCTCAGTCACCGAACCCAGCTCTTCCAGCTTCCACACTGCTTCTTTCACCCGCTTGCGCGTGGCGCGCGACATCACCGGCGCAGCCAGCGCGTCGAATTTCTCCTCGATCTCGCGGTCGCTCAGCGGATTGCGCGGGTCGCCCTTAGGATAATCCAGTTGCTTGGTGAACTCGCGCCCGTCGGCGGTGCGGATGGTGACGACCACCCGCTGCAGCGCGGGGAAAACCTTCTCGATCTCGGGATCGCCGACCACCTCGACCTTCCGCAACTGCGCCCGGATCTTCTCGTCCATGATCTTCTCCATGGTGAACTGCGCGGGCGTGACCTGGCGGTCCACCAGGGCGGCGGCGATCACGTAGGGCAGCGAGTGGTCGGCGGTTTCCTTGCTGCGCGGGTCGTACTTCGATGGGTCGGAGAGAATGTCGGCGGCGCGGGCCAGCGAACGGATGTGGACCTTCTCGACCTTCTCCGCGCGCAGCTCGTTTTCCTTCAGCAGGTCGAGCACGGCGGAGATGGGCGTGTGCGTCAGCGCCTCGGTGGGGAAGGCTTTCATGCCGCATTGAGTGATGCGCCAGGACTCGCCCAGCCCGTCGGTCAGCACATTCAGCTTCCACTCCGGACCGAAGCAGTGCGTGAGGCCCTCCTTGCCGTCCACCACGTGCTCAGGGCCGGTGTAGCCCTTTTCGGCGAGCAGCGCCGCGAGCACACCGCTCTGGGTCGCCATCGGGTCCACGGTGTTCTTCATCATGGTGAGTTTGCCGGCGGTGACGGCGCCGAGCGTGGCCTGTCGGCTGGCGGAGATGCCGATGGCGTGCTGGATCTGCTCCCAGGAAAGGTGGAGCACGCGCCCGGCAACGATGGGCGACACGAAGGCGGTCAGCGTGGCGTGATGCCAGCCCCGCTCGCGGATGCCGGGGAACGCGGCCTCGCAGAAGCGGCACTCGAACTCGTGGCCGAGCACCAGTCCGACGATCAGCTCGCGGCCGTCGGCGTTCGCGCGCTCACCGCATGCCAGCGCCGCAGGAAAGATGTCGGAAGGATGCGATGGGTCCTGCTTCCAGTAGATATCGTTGTAATCCATGCAGCGGATCATTAGCCCGTTGGCGAGCGAGGCGGAGACGGGATCGATCCGCTTGCCGGTTCCGATCACGGTGCAGGGTCCGCGGCCGGCAGTTTCGTCGAGCACGGCCAGCGCGATCTTTACGTCGTGCTGCTGGAACCCGCCCAGAGCGCAGCCCAGCGAGTCGAGCAGGAAGCGCTTGGCCTGATAGACGGCATCGGGGGAGAGGCGGTCGAAGGTCAGATTGGCGGCCCACTGGGCCATGGCGGCGGTGACGGTGCTCATTTCACTTTCTGAACGGCAGATAGCTCATGAAGTCGGCGTGATGCACGATGATGGCTTCCGTCGTGCGCTTGACCAGGTCACCTTCGGCGGCGTGGGCGGCGATGATGTGGCAAACCGCTTCGGGCACGCCACACTCCATCGCCAGCGCCACCCCGGTGAACGGATGGCGCAGGAACTCGCCGCGCTGGCTCTGGCGCGCCTTGCCGTCCACCACTTCGTACTCCAGCAGTTTGCCGACATCGGCCAGAATCGCGCCGGCGATCACGGTATCGAGATCGATCTTCAGAGCTTTGCCGAGAAACTCGATCATCGACTCCGCCGCCCGTCGCGCGATGTGCACCACGCAGCGCTTGTGCTGCATGAACGTTGCCGGGCAGTCGGGTACAAGCAGCGTGAACGGGATGCGGTTGAGATCGTCGGGCGCAAGGGGGCTCAGTTCGAAGGCGCGCACCCAGGTGGCGGCCACTCGCGCGCGCAGGCGGCGGTCCTCGATCCACTCCAGCTCCGGCCACAGCCGCTCGACCGCTTGGCGCAGCACGCTGGGCTCGGCTGCGTAGCCTGGCGAGGCGTTGGCGGATTTCTTTGCTTCCCGGCTGCGTGGCGGCATGGCTTCTCTCAAGAAAGTGTACTCGCGACTCGGCTCGCGGCTGTGCCCAAAATCGCTGCCCACGCCGGCTCCGCCGGCGCTCTCCCTTTCCCCGCCTCCTCCTGTACAATACCCACCCGCATGACGGCGCGGCTGATGAATAATCCAGATGAAACGCTGGGAACACAAGGAAAGCGGGAGGCGGCGGATGAGGTGGTGGTTCCTGGCAATTATGCTTTCGATCATGCTGACGACGATGACTGCTCTTGCTGCTGACAGCGTGGAAGCTCGCCTTAAGCAACTGCAGTCCGCTCTCGATGAGGAATGGGAATACGCGCTGCGCACCCATCCTGAGTTGGCCACCTATGTGGGCGACAGCCGCTACAACGACAGGCTGAGCGATCAATCTCCCGAGGCGGTCGAACGCGACCTCAAGCATGCGCAGGAAGCGCTGAAGCACATCGAGGCCATCGACACCAGCGGCTTTCCCGAGCAGGAGAAGCTGAACCAGCAACTGGCGGTGCGCGAACTGCGCGAGCAAATCGAAGGCACATCCCTCAAGAACTGGGAGATGCCGGTGAACCAGATGGGCGGCATTCACCTGGAATATGCCGCCATGCCGTCGCAACTTCCGTTCCGCACGGTGAAGGACTACGAAGACTACCTGGCGCGGCTGCATCAGATGCCGCGCGCCTTCGAGCAGACCATCACCGTGATGCGCCTGGGCATGAGGGACCGCATGATGCCGCCGCGTTATGTGCTGGAGAAAGTGGCCACGCAGGCCGAGGACATCGTCGGCAAGCCGCCGGAAGCGAGCCCGTTCGCCCGGCCAGTGCTCAAGTTCCCCTCCGGCATTTCCGAAGCCGATCAGAAGCGTCTGCGCGAGGCGGTGCTGGCGGCGGTGAAGAACGAAGTCGGACCCGCGTACGCGAAGTTCGCCAAGTTTGTGCGCACCGAATATGCCCCCAAGGGCCGCACCGAGTATGGGGTGTGGGCGTTGCCCAACGGCGACGCCATTTATCGCTTCGACGTCCGGCAGATGACCACCACCGACCTGGGGCCGGACGAGATCCACCGCCTGGGCCTCAAGCAGGTCGACGAGATCGAAACCGAGATGCTGAAGATCGCCCGCCAGCAGGGCTTCAGCGACCTCAAGAGCTTCAACGCGCACATTCGCACCGACCGCAAGCTTTACGCCACTTCGGGCCAGCAGTTGCTCGATCTCTATCAGCACTACACCGACCAGATGTACGCCAAGCTGCCGCAACTGTTCGGGCACCTGCCGCAGAACAAGCTGGAGGTGGTACCGATGGAGGACTATCGCGCGCCCGATGAGGTGCCGGCCGACTACTCGCCCGGAGCGCCGCAGTCGGGGCGGCCGGGGCGGATCAACGTCAACGAGTACGCTCCCGAGAAGCGGCTGCTGCTGAACGCGGAGGCGATCGCGTATCACGAGGGCATTCCCGGACACCATCTGCAATTCACCGTCGCCGCGGAGCTGCCCGAACTGCCGCCGTTCCGCAAGTATGCCGAGTTCACCGCTTACTCCGAAGGCTGGGCTTTTTACTCGGAGCGGCTGGCCAAGGAAGTCGGCTTCTACCAGGATCCCTACAGCGAGTACGGCCGGCTGGGAAACGAGATGTGGCGCGCGGTGCGGCTGGTGGTGGATACCGGCGTGCACTCCAAGCGCTGGTCGCGCGACCAGATGCTGGACTTCTTCCGCCAGCACACCGCCATGGATGAGCAGAACATCGTGACCGAAGTGGACCGCTACATCGTCTGGCCGGGGCAGGCGCTGGCCTACAAGCTGGGACAGATGAAGATCATCGAGCTGCGCGAGCGGGCGCGCCAGCGGCTGGGCGAGCGCTTCGACATCCGAACGTTTCACGACGCGGTGCTGGCCGAGGGGCCGGTTCCGCTGGATGTTCTGGAAAAGCGCATGGACCAATGGATCGCGTCGCAGAAAGCCAGCGCCGGGCAGTAGCGGCGCCGTATGGAACTTCATTCGCCGCGGATCAACGCGGAGGAACGCGGATAAAACTAAGAATACAAATCAAGCAATCCCTCTGCGTCCTCCGCGTCCTCTGCGCTTGTCATTGGTTTTCCTACATCACGACCAGCGGCGGAAAAATAGTGCCTGCTCCGCGATGGGCACGGTGCGGGCCGAGAGCGCTGCCAGTTGCGGCTCGCTCAAGGGCGTGAACTCGCGGGCGAGCTTGACGTTCTCTTCCAACTGCGCCACGTTGTCGCAGCCGATGATGACGGTGCTTACCGGCAGCGAGAGCACGTAGTACAGCGCATCCTTCATGGTGAGCGGCCCGGCCTGCGTCTTGCCGTGGGCATACGCTCCGACCGCGGGCCAGTTCGAAATCAGCCGTCCGCGCGAGGGAATCTTCATTCCGATGATGCCCATCTGCTTCTCCACCGCCAGGGGAAGCAGTTTCTCCTGGAAGCTGAGGTGATGTTTGTCGGCAGCGTTGACCGCCATCAGGATCTGGTCGAAGGGGAAGCGGCGAAGGCATTCCATCAGCACTTCGGGGTCGGTGTGCCCGGTCACGCCGAGGTAGCGGACCATCTTCTGCTCGCGCGCCTGTTGCAGAGCTTCCAGCGCGCCGCCCTTGGCGAAGATGCGGTCCACGTCATCCTGCGTATCGATGTGATGGAGCTGCCAGGCGTCGAGATGGTCGGTATTGAGCAGCTTGAGCGATTCCTCGATCAGCCGCAGCGAGCCGTCGCGCGTGCGGTCGTGGGTCTTGCTGGCCAGGTAGACCTGGCTGCGGCGCCGCTTCATCACTTCGCCGATGTAGCGCTGGCTCCAGCGCTTGCCGCCGCCGTACATCGCCGCGGTGTCGATGTAGTTGACGCCCAGATCGAGCGCCCGCTCGACGATAGCCACGGCTGCGGCTTCGTTGTCCGGCTGCTCGATGGCCGCCTGGCCGCCCAGGCTGAAGAGGCCGGCGCGGTATCCAGTGCGCCCCAGGTTGCGCGTGGGCATGGCTTCCGGCGTGGCGGGATTCGAGGGTAGCGGCGGCAGCGCAGACGCTGTCCGGCTCAGCAGACCGCCGGCCACCAGCCCGGCGGTAGCCACTCCGGTTTGCTTCAGGAAGCTGCGGCGCGAAGAAGGGGGTTTCTCGGAATCGTCTTTCATAGCGCACCCATTACCAGATTTTAGACGCTCGAATCAGTGATTGGTATCACTCACCGCGGGCAGGGTCCGGAGCGAAATGGCTCAAGGCGCAACCCACTCCAATCGGCTTTCGTGGGCGCTGACAGATTTTAACGACATTTGTTGGTCGGATCTCCTTCAGCCATCATGATCTCCAAGACGCGCTTTTCTGGAAGGCCTGGAATAACACCAGTTAAATACGCTTCTATGACAATCTCATCCTGCTGGTTCTTGAACACCGCCTCAGCTTTGGCTCTATTACGGTCATCAAGCTCAGTGATGGTAAAACAACATCCTATTGTGTCCCCAAAATATACCGGCTTCTTGAAACGCAAATTCATTCCAGATGCCAACCAGCCAATTTGTCCGCCGATCTCAGTGAGTATGCTGGCGACCAACAGTCCATGACAAATTCGGCCGTGAAAATTTCTTACCTTTGCAAAGCGATGATCAAAATGCACAGGGTTATAGTCTCTGCTGATATCCGCAAAAGCCATCGTATCCGGTTCCGTGAATGTGCGTGAAACAGCAAAAGAGTCACCTCGCTTCAGCCCTGCAATCGCTTTTTTTCGGATGTATGACATACAAGCTGTCCCTCACGATGAAAGAGACTCCCATCCTCCCGGGATCCGGACAGTGGCCAGCGCGCGGTTCAGCACGTGCGTGTAGATCATCGTCGTGCTGACAATGGTGTCACGCGCAGGGGGCAGAATCCGTAAGCGGCTCAGGCCCCAACCCACTCCATCATGGCTGCGGCCCAGGAATAGCCCACGCCGAAACCCACCAGCGCAAGGCTGTGGCCCGGCTGGATCTGGCCGCGGCACGCCGCCTTCTCCAGCGCAATCGGGATGGTGGAGGAAACGGTGTTGGCCGTGTCCTCCAGATCGACCCAGAACTTTTTCTCCGGGATAGGAGTTCGGGCGCGCAGGCGGTCGAGCATGAATTTGTTGGCCTGGTGGAAGATGAAGTGGTCCACCTGCTCCACGCACCGGCCGCTCTTCTGGAGCAGTTGCTCCAGCAGCTTGGGGACGGTTTCCACCGTAAACCGGTAAACCTCGGGGCCGTTCATGTAAAGGTTGCGCTGGGAGCGCCAGTTGCCGCGGGCATCCTCGGTTTCGACCGCCTGCTCGCAGCCCACAGGCTGGCGCATGCCGCCGGCGGGCACGATCAGCTCGCCGGCTCCGCGGCCGTCGGTGCCGAAGACGAACGGCCCGATCAGTTCTCTCTCCGACTCAACGGTGGTGAGCAGGGTAGCGGCGGCGCCATCGCCGAAGATGGTGCGCACGCTGCGGTCGCGGGGATTGATGAACTTGCTGTAGGTCTCGGCGGTGATG
>Ga0116217_10005185_pt1 | contig 11501 bp, 11 predicted proteins | sample Sb_taG_6_FD_89697 | JGI IMG/M metagenome (GOLD analysis project Ga0116217, IMG submission 89697) | Peat soil microbial communities from Weissenstadt, Germany - Sb_50d_4_PS metaG | ecosystem: Environmental > Terrestrial > Soil > Wetlands > Peat | place: Germany: Weissenstadt | collected 2010-09-21 | reverse complement strand
TCGAACGCCTCACCGGTCTTCGTGTCGGTGACCGCCACCGTCACGTGGCCGTCGTTCTGACACCACAGCAGCCGGACCTCGATCCCGTCGCCCGTGCGCCGGTCGAGCTCGCGTGTGATGTCGGTGCGTGGCTGGGTCATCTCGCTGTCCTCCCGGGTCGTGTGATCGCTACGCACTGACGACGAACGGGCGGGCGCCGAGGGGACAGCCACAGTGCGTCGGCCGGCTGTTCGCCGGACGGTCTACAGTTCGGCGATCCGGCGCGCGAGGAAGCGACGCTCGGGCTCTGAGCTGGCGAACTCCAGCGCGTGCTCGTAGGCCGCGCGGGCTTCGACCGTCCGGCCGAGGCGGCGCAACAACTCGCCGCGGGTGGAGTGCAGGTACTGGTAGTCGTCGAGGTCGAGGCCGTCGACGATCTCAAGCGCGTGCTCGGTTGACCCGGCCTGGGCGACCGCGACCGCGCGGTTCAGCTCCACCACTGGCGAGTGCGTGATCTGCGCGAGCCGGCCGTACAGCGCGGCCACCTCGTTCCAGTCGATCCGTTCCTCGGCCTGGAGAGAGGCGATCGCGGCTTGGAGCACGTACGGCCCGCGGCCGCGCAGGGCGAGCGCGCGCTCGAGCGCGGTGCGTCCGGCACCGATCTCCTCCGCGTCCCACAGCGACCGATCCTGGTCCTCGAGCAACACCAACTCGTCGCCAGAGAACCGTGCCTTGCGCCGCGCGTGATGGATCAGCATCAGCGCCAGCAGTCCGAGCACCTCCGGCTCGTCAGGCATCAGCACGGCGAGCACGCGGCCCAGCCTGATCGCCTCGCCGGCCAGGTCGATACGACCTGAGTAGCCCTCGTTGTAGATCAGGTATACGACCGCCAGCGCCGCGTCCAGGCGGTCGGGCAACTGATGCTCGGCCGGGACGGCGAACGGGATCCCGGTGGCTTTGATCTTCGCCTTCGCGCGCGATAGGCGTCGCTTCATCGTCTCCTCGGAGACCAAGAACGCGCGCGCGATCTCCTCGGTCGTCAGGCCCCCGAGCGCCCGCAGCGTGAGCGCAACCTGCGCCTCGAGGGCCAGCGCGGGATGGCAGCAGGTGAAGACCAGCTCAAGCCGCTCGTCCTCGATCACGATGTCGTCGAGCTCGTCCATCTTCGCCTCGGGCACCTCCAGCTGCCGGACCTTGGTGGCGAGCGTGCGCTCGCGTCGGATGCGGTCGATCGCCCGGTTGCGCGCGGTGACCGTCAGCCAAGCCCCAGGGTTAGCCGGGACGCCGTCGCGGGGCCAGCGCTCGGCAGCCACCGCGAATGCCTCCTGGGCGGCCTCCTCAGCGAGATCGAAATCGCCGAGGAAACCGACCAGCGAGGCAAGCACACGCCCCCACTCGTCCCTGAAAACCTCTTCCAGCAGGGCTAGCGCTCCACCAACGGACGGACCTCGATCGCGCCGCCGAGACGGGCCGCCGGGATCCGCGTCGCCAGCTCGATCGCCTCGTCGAGGTTGTCCGCCTCGAACACGTAGTAGCCGCCGAACGCCTCCTTGGTGTCGGCGTACGGGCCGTCGGTGGTCAGCGTCTGGCCGTCTTGCACGCGCACCGTCGTGGCGGTCTCGATCGGCTGCAGCTGCGCGCTGCCCCGGGCGCGCGGGTCCTGCGCCAGCGCTACGTACTCGGCGAACACGGCCTTCTGCTCGTCCTCGGTGAGTGCCTCGACGTAGCCGGGCTTTTCGTGGATCAACATGGCGTACTGCATCTGAAACCTCCTATGGAGGAGAGTGGATTGTCGCCCTAACGACGAACGGGCACCCACTGAGGGGACAGCTTTCATGCGAACCGGAAATGCGCGAACCTCCGTCAAGCCCGGGCGACGCAGGAAACCCGGTCAGTCGGCCACGTCGCGCGGCCCAGGCGCCTCCCGCCGACCCTACCGCCACCCGATCACCGGTGGCACTGCCGGTTCGGAACGCACTCAGCGATCTCGTGGCCCGACCGGTCGCTACCGCCTCCGACAGCAAAGCAGCCACGGCGCGGGCGTGGCCCCTCCAGGTGTGGGGCAGCCACGCTCGCGCCGGCGCACGACGACCAGCCCCAGACCTGCGTTCGTGGTCGGACACGCATCTCGCCGGACCTGCAGGCGTAGCCGCGGAAGTTCTGTCCCCTGCGGCGGTGTCTGTTCGTCGTACGGTTGATAACGATCTTCAAGGAGGGCGTATGCAATTCGCCGTATTGGTGTATGAGAAGCCAGGTACCTATGAGGCGCTGAGCGCTGCGGAGCTGGAGCAGATGACTCGCGAGTATCTCGAGATCGCGCAGCTCCCGGGTTACATCGGGGGTGCTCAGCTGCAGTCGACTGAGACAGCGAGCGCGGTGCGAGTCGAGGGCGGCGAGACGTTGATCACAGACGGCCCGTTTGCGAATACCAAGGAGGTCTTTGGCGGCTTCTACCTCTTCGAGGCGGAGAGTCTCGATCCGGTGCTCGAAATCGCGGCTCTTTGCCCCGCGGCTCGGCTCGGCGGGGTGGTAGAAGTCCGTCCGTTGGTGCACCTCCACGGCATGCAAGACACCGGTTGATCGAGCGCGTCTTTCGCGAGCTGGCCAGCATGGTCGGTTACGTCGACGATTTCGATCTCGCGGAGGAGGCCGCCCAGGAGGCGTTCGCGATCGCGCTGAGGCTGCCCGGGACGGCCACGACGAGCAGCGGATGGTCGTCTCGGCGGCCCAGCCCCCGATCGGCGCGTCTAACGCCCGCTCCGGCAGGGATGCCGGCACCAACATGCCGACCCATCGCGTGCCCGCCGAGCGCGAGTTGCGATAGCAGCCGACCCCGGCCGCGTCGCGGTCACCGCCGTCGCGACCGTGCCTGAGACGTCCGCTCGCTCGCCCGTCAACAAACCTCCTTTGCGGTCGCGTCGGGCATCTAGGCGGTGGAACTCGGGCACCCGCGTTGCGCGGAAAGCATGCCTGGCGCGGCGCCGGCCGAGAGTGCTGCTTCGTCGCCGACCGGGCGGTGAGCGACCGGCTGCCGCTTGGCGCGCTCGGCGGCTCGAACGAGAAGCCTGGGATGGCGGCGAGTCTGCCGCTCACACGGCCCGGCGTTCGTGAAACGAGAAGTGAGATTCCCGCACCTCGGCCGCGGGACGCTCGAGCTCGAGTTCCGCGCGAGCGTGGTTCTCGCGGCCGACACCCCGATGCCGGTGTCGCGGTGAAACCAGGAGTGTTGAGACTCGACCCTAGGCGAGTCCTCGCGCAGCCCACGCCCGTGCCGAGATCACGAACGGTTCTCCAGGCTGTTTCACTCGGCAGAGCTCGCGTAGTCGAGCTTGCCGCCGGGAGTCGAGCCGCGCGACGTAGCTGCCGGCAGGGCCCACGCCGAGCAAGAACGGCTCCCACCATTCCTCAAAGCTCGGATGCTCGACATCAACCACGATGGGGCTTTCCTGGACCTCATGCAAACCTGCCGCCCGGAACAGCTCGCCGAGGTGGCCCCGGCGGGCACCCGCCAGCTGCGACTCGTCTTCAACGTGAGGATCGAGCTCGCGCGCCGCTGCCCAGAAGAGGCCGAGAGGCCCCCGCCCGCCAGCGTGGTCCCAGACGCAAGCTGCGACGACGCCGCGCGGCTGCGTCACACGGGCCATCTCGCACAGTCCGATGACGGGATCAGCCATGAAGTGAACGACAAGCTGCGCCAGTGCAGCATCGAACAGCCGATCCTCAAACGGCAGTTCCTCGGCTGCGGCCAGCTGCACCAGTACTCCGGGATATCGAACGCCAGCCGCTTCAACAAAGCGCGCAGAGGGATCGACCGCGCAAACAGCGTCGGGCCGCAAGCGCCGGATCAGTTCGGCCACAAGAGCCCCGGGCCCGCAGCCCACGTCGATGACTCGCTGACCCGACTGGATCCCCGCGAAATCCGCGAACCGCGGCGCCAGCGCTAACGAGTAGCGGCCCATGAATCGGTCGTACTCCTCAGCCCCGACGCTGAAGCTCACACAGCGAGTTTACGGGCGTAGCTCGCGGCGAGAGGCTCGCTCGTGCCCCTCGCTGGAAGCGGGTCCGCCGCCGGCCGCCGCGCGTGCGGCGATACCACCGCACGCCAGAGCAGGACCGTCAGATCACGCTAGCAGCGGCGGCAAGCGCTCGGACTCGAGCGGCTGGTCGAACGTGAATCCTGCTTGCGGAGTGCGCTTGGCCGTTCAGGTCGCAGCGACCCGCTGTAGACGGGCGATCTGGTCGGGCGGTGAGTCCGTGCGGCGGCTGGATCGCGGTCGTCGCCGCCGGCGAGCCGCTCGGGCTTGTCGGTGATGATCTGGTGGCGGCCGTTGATGTCGATCTCGTGACGGAGTGTTTCGTCCAGGGAGCGAGCCGTTGGGGCATCGTCACCGCTATCCCCCTGCTAGTGCGGTTGGAGGATGGATTCGAGATCCTGGAGCTGCCGGCGCACGCCGCCGCAGACCTGGTCGCAGAGCTCGAAGACGGATGGGTCGCTGATCGAGTAGCGGGCGTGGTTGCCATCCTTCGTGCGGCTGACCATGCCGGCGGCGTGAAGGATGCCGAGGTGCTTTGAGACGTTCTGCTGGGTGGCTCCGAGCGCCTGCTGGAGCTCGCCGACGGTGGCCTCCCCGTCACGGAGCTGATCAAGCAATCTGATCCGCATCGGCTCGCCGAGGACGCGAAACCGCTGGGCGACGAGCTCGATCAGTGGTTCAGGGAGCGGGTGGGGAGTCTCGACGGAACTCACGATCTCGATCGTAGCACAAGCACATAGTTGTGTAGTTGCGTGAACTGTGGGAACCTGCTAGTCTGCCGCTATAACACTTTACAGTTGTGTAGACGTTTGGCGATGGACTCGGAGGTGAATGCCTGATGGCGGTATCTGAGCAGCAGCAGCCCGTCGAGGTCGGTGGTCGTCGGCCGGGGGAGGCGTATCCGCTGCCGGTGAATGTCGGCCCGATCGGGCGGCTCGGCCGGTACACGGCGACTCACTTTCGCCTGGTCCTCGCCGGCTGGCTGGTCCTCGCCGTCGGCCTCGGGTTCTTCGCTCCCAGGGTCGAGACCGCGCTCTCCGGCGCCGGTTGGGAGACGACCGGCTCGCAATCGGTGCAGGCGCGCCAGTTGATCGACAGGAACTTCCAGGGCCTCTCGAGCTACGCGCTGATGACGGTCGTCTACTCGCCGACCCGCACGGTCAGCGATCCGGCCTTCAGGACCGTGATTGCGAACGTTGAGCGCACCCTGCTCGCTGAGGGCGCCGTACGCAGCGTGGTCGCGCCGGCGGCCGGGGTCTCGATCTCCCGGGACGGTCATACCGCGATCGTGCAGGCCGGCGCGGCGAGGACGTCCAACGGAATGGTCAAAGCGGCGGACGACATCAAGACGAAACTCGCACACCTCTCGACCGCCGGTGTGCTCGTTCGGTTGACGGGCGCGTCGGGCATGTGGTCTGACTTCAATGCCGCGAATCGCTCGGCGATGCTGAAGTCCGAGGTGATCTCCTGGCCCGTAACGCTGGGAATCCTGCTGCTGGCGTTCGGATCGCTGGTCGCGGCCGGGCTGCCGCTGATGCTGACGATGATCGGACTGATGTCGGCAGCCGGCCTGCTGTACCTCGGCACGCTGATAAGCCCGATCTCGATCTGGGCGATGAACTTCGCGCTGATGTTCGCTCTGGCGCTCGGGATCGACTACGCGCTGTTCGTCGTTCACCGCTTCCGTGGCGCGCTGTTCGGCCATCAGCTGAACCCGGTGGAAGCGACCGCGGTGGCGATGGACACCGCCGGCAAGGCCGTCCTCTTCAGCGGTGTGACGGTCCTGATCTCGCTAAGCGCGGTGATGTTCGTCCCCAGTCCGGCGTTCCGGTCGATGAGCCTCGGGATCATGTTTTCGGTCATCTTCGTGCTGGCCGCGACGCTGACCCTGCTCCCGGCGGTGCTGGCCAGGCTCGGTCGGCGGGTCGACAAGTTCGCACTGCCCTGGGCGCACTCCGGCGAGCACCGCTCCCCGCTGTTTGCGAAGTGGGGCGAGCGGCTGTGGCGCCAGCCGGTGCGCTGGGGGGCGGTCGCGCTCCTCATCCTCATTGGGCTGGCGATCCCAGTAACGCAGCTGAACACGGCAATGCCGTCGATCAAGGTTGTTCCGAGCTCGGACTCCTCGCGGGTTGGCTACTACGAGGTCCAGCGTGCCTTCGGCCCGGGCGCGACCGGGCCGCTGCAGATCGTTACCCCAGCCGCCGAGGCGAGGACCGCGGCGCAGATCGCCCAGCGTGATCGGGGGATCGCCGCGCTGATGCCGACGCAGACGAGCAACGGCTATGCGCTGGTGACGGCGATCCCCAAGCAGGACCCGTCCAATCCGGCCGTCGGCAACACGATCGACAGGCTTCGGGGAGAGCTGCCCGCCGGGTCGCTGATCGGCGGGGCCGTGGCCGAGAACCACGATCTCCAGAACGCGCTGGCGGCGAGGACGCCAGTGGTCATTGGCGTGGTGATGGGGCTCGGATTCCTGCTGCTGCTGATCGCGCTCCAGGCGCCGTTGCTCGCCGCAATCGGCGTGCTGACGAACCTGCTCGCCACCGGCGCGGCTTTCGGCGTCGCTAAGTGGGTCTTCCAGGACGGCGCCCTTCACTCGCTGCTCGGCTTCCAGCCCCAGGGGTTCCTCGACGCCTGGGGACCGGTGTTCTTCTTCGCGATGATCTTCGCGATCTCGATGGACTACACGGTGTTCCTGCTCTCCGCGGCCAAGGAGCACTGGGACCACACCCACGACCCGCACGCCGCGATGGTGGGTGGGGTCGCGCATTCCGGACGAGTGATCTTCGCTGCGGCGGCGGTGATGGTCGCGGTGTTCTTCACCTTTGCGCTGTCGGGACCGCTGCCTCCCAAGGAGATGGGCGTCATCCTCGGGGTCGCCGTGCTCCTCGACGCGGCCCTGATCCGGCTCCTGCTGCTCCCGGTGCTGCTGCGGTTGATGGGCCGCTCAGCCTGGTATCTGCCGAAGTGGCTGCGCCGAGCCCTTCCCCACGTCACCTTCGGACACGCATGAGCACAGGAGGAACCATCATGCTGAACAACCTCGAGCTCTGGCAGACCGAGTGGTGCCCCGCATCGCGTCGCGTCCGCCAGCGCCTCACCGAGCTCGGCCTGACCTACACCGCCCGGCCGGTGCCGGTCGCACCCGAGAAGCGGGCCGAGCTAGAGCGCGCAACCGGGCACAGATCGATCCCGGTGCTCATCGCCGGCGAGGAGATCGTCGACGGTGAACAGGCCATCCTCACATACCTCGATAGCCACTACACCGAGCCAGCCGACGCGGTCGAGCAACGCGCGAAGGCCGCCAAGGCAAAACGAAAAGAACTGGAGACAGCATGCCCCGAGTTGATGTCAGCTACACCCTAAGCACCACGACCACCCACCCGTTCGATGTCGCGGTGGCGCGCGTACGGGAGGAGCTCGCCGACGAGGGCTTCGGGGTCCTGTGCGAGGTCGACGTGCAGGCAACGCTCAAGAACAAGCTCGGCGTCGACCGCGAGCCCTACCTGATCCTGGGCGCCTGCAATCCGCAGCTCGCGCACGGTGCGCTGAACGCCGAGTCGGAGCTCGGCGTGCTCTTGCCCTGCAACGTCGTCGTCTACCGCCAGGACGGCGAGACCCACATCTCAGCGGTCAACGCCGAGCAGATGCTCTCGCTGGTCGGCAACGACGAGCTGTCCGAAACCGCAGCCGAGGTGCGCCGGCGGCTCGCCTCGGTAGTCGAGAAGGCGGCCGCCGCGTGAGCGCGATGGTGGCGCCCGGGAACACCGCCACCCGGACAGCCGTGCCATCCGACCCTGCCGCGCCGGAAACCTACTGACCACTATCAGTAATGACCACTCTACAACTATGTAGCTGTCAATTCGTAACATGTATCACGTGACGTTGTCTTGCTCAGCCCGCCGCTTCCCGCTGCCGCGGTGGTCACCGTGACCCGGGTCGTGGTCCTCGGGGCCGGGATCGCCGGCCACACCGCCGCCGCCTTCACGCGACACTGGCTCGGCCGCGGTGACACCGTCACCGTCATCTCGCCCCGCCCGGATTACAACTGGGTGCCGTCCAACATTTGGGTCGGAGTGGGGCTGATGAAACCCTCGAAGGTTACCTTCCCGCTCGCCCCTGTCTACGAGCGAGCAAGGATCGAGTTCGTCCAGGCGAGCGCACGGGAGCTCCACCCCGAGGGCGGTGAGAACGACTCGACCCCGTACGTGACCGCCGAGTTCGCTGACGGACGGCGGATCGACGTGCGCTACGACTTCCTCATCAACGCGACCGGTCCGGCACTACGGTTCGACAAGACGCCCGGACTCGGACCCGAGGGCGGTCACAGCCTCTCCGTGTGCCTCCCCGATCACGCCGCGCAGACCGCGGCACGACTCGACGAGGAGGTCGAGCGGATGCGCCGCGGAGAGCGACGGAAGTTCCTCGTCGGCGTCGGGCATGGCACGTGCACATGCGAAGGCGCCGCGTTCGAGTACATCGTCAATCTCGAGTTTGAGCTGCGCAACCGTGGCGTGCGCGACAAGGCGGACATCACCTGGATCACCAATGAGTACGAGCTCGGCGACTTCGGGATGGGCGGCATGCACCTCAAGCGCGCCGGCTACATCACCCCGAGCAGCGTGTTCAACGCCTCGCTGTTCGCCGAGCGCGGGATCGACTGGATCACCCGCGCGCATATCCACCAGGTCGAGGCCGATCGTGTGCTCTACGAGACGCTCGACGGCGTGCACAACGAGCGGGAGTTCGACTTCGCGATGCTCCTGCCGCCGTTCTCGGGTGTCGGGCTCAAGGCCTTCGGCCGGGCCGGCGCGGACATCACCGAGCGGATGTTCATGCCCAGCGCGTTCATGCGCGTCGATGCGGACTACACGGCGAGGCCGCACGAGGAATGGAAGGCCTCGGACTGGCCACGCACGTACCAGTCGCCGGACTACGGCAAGGTCTTCGCCGCGGGGATCGCCTTCGCTCCACCGCACGCGATCTCCGTCCCGCGGAAGAGCCCGAACGGCACCCTGATCGCTCCCGCTCCTCCGCGCACGGGCATGCCGTCCGCGATGATCGCGAAGGCGGTGGCCTGGAGCATCGTCGACATGGCCGGCGGTGCCCGCGAGCCGACCCACTGCGCCTCAATGGCTGAGATGGGAGCCGCGTGTGTGGCCTCCGCCGGAGCCAATCCGTTCACCGGCACGGCCGCTTCAATGACCGTGTACCCGATCGTCCCCGACTACGAGCGCTACCCGCCGTACGGGCGTGACATCAAGCGCACGTTCGGCGAGATCGGGCTGGCCGGTCACTGGATCAAGATCCTCTTGCACCACATATTCCTGCACAAGGCCCGCCTGCGCCCCGGCTGGCGGCTCATCCCCGAATAGTCATGGACACCGACAAGACCGAATACGTCACCAATCCGACCCGTCCGACCCTGTTCATGCGGACGTTCCCGCCCTACCAGATGTGGCGCTTTGCCGTCATCAATCTGAAGATGATCGACATCATCAGGCGCAGCCACAAGACGGACACGACGCACCCGGGGCGATGAGCGCCGCGCCTTCGTTCACGCCACCCACCGTCTGGGAACGGGTGGTTTGCGCGGTTGACGGGAGTCCGGAGAGCCGGGCCGCGGCGGTGACCGCTGCCCGCTTGATGCCGCCCGCCGCGAAGCTCACCATGTGCACCGTTCGCGATCCACAGGCCGGCAAGGATGCCAACGCCCGCGACAAGGCGGTCGAGCAGGCGCAGTCGGCCGTTCAAGCCGTGCACGACGTCGAGCTGCACCTCCGCGAGGGGCGGCCGATCGAACGCATCCTCGACGAGCTTCACACCGAACACGCGACCCTGCTCACCCTCGGTGCCAGCAAGCGGACCAGCTCCGCCGACATGCTGCTCGGCCCGGTCACCCGTGCCCTGCTGCACGATGCACCGGCCTCGATCCTGATCGCCCATGCCGAGCCCGCCGAGAGCGGTGAAATCGTCGTGGGATTTGACGGCTCGGGCGGCGCCCGACGCGCGCTCGCCACCGCGCAGGAGCTGAGCGACCGACTATCGCTCGAGCTGCGCCTGATCATCGCGAGCGGACATTCGGCGGCCCTCACCGCCGTCCGCGAGGACCTGGCGCCCGGCCTCGACGTCACCGAGGACCCACGCGGCGCGGTCGAGGCGCTGACCGACGCATCCCGCGCGGCTCGGCTTCTCGCGCTCGGGAGTCGTCACCTCCAGGGTGTGCTTACGCGCTCGAGCATCAGCGAGCAGACCGCACACCTCGCCCACTGCCCCGTCCTCGTGTTGCGGTGAGCGGGGATACGGTGGCATCAGCGCAGGTTCGGGCGATTTCTCCCACGAAGGCGTGGAAGCTTGCGTCCCAGGGACACGCGCGCCTGCTCGACCTCCGCACACGGACCGAGCGTCGGCGTTACGGCTGGCCCCCCGCCACCCCGCGGGTGTCGCTCCTTCGCCACATGCTCTGGCCCGAGGGTCCCGGCACGATCTACCTCTGCCAACACGCTAAGCGCTCAAAGCTCACGGGCCGACGAGGGGCCGCCGAGGTCGCCGGCGGTTGGGTCGCCTGGGAGCGCGACGGCATGCCCGTCGAACGCTAACCCACCGGCCCCGCTAAGCACAACCGCGGCTCGGACCTGGGGCACCTCCGCCCAGCGCTCGACATCTCCCCAGCAGGACGTGGACCACATCGCCTGGCCGCCCGCTTTCGGTGACTGCCACACGGCCTGCCAACCGCGATCGCCAGCACTGGCTTCGAACTCAAGCAGCAACGCGAACTTTGGTCGCTCCGGCACCGGCACGCGCGTCCAGAACGTGCGACTGAGTCAGAGCAACGCAGCAGAACCCTCCGAAACCCGCTCGCGTCACCGCGGAGGTCTACGCTGACGTCGAGGCATGCCTGCTCCGCCCGAAAGCAAGGCTCCGTGACGCACTCCACCCAGCCCCGTCATACCTAGGCACGGATCGACTACGAGGGCAGTTCCCCACGCGCTCGCCATCCCATGAATCCGAGCGCGGGGAAGGACCCGAGAAGCCCGCTCCTCGCTTCTGCATGGTCGCCCACGCGGCCACCTGGTCGTCGCTGCCGCTTCGGTCGGCCACACACAGCCTCGGAGCAGCAGTCGAAGAGCGCCTCGGGTTTCCCGCCGACGTGGCTGGTGGTTCGTAAAGGGGTCGCCTCGATTGAGGTTCGTTGACGCTACGCCGTTGCCAGCGCGTCGACAGCCACCTGTGGGCCGGCGCCGTTCGGGAGCGTGCGGAGCAGCGCTAGCGCCTCGCTTACCGGGACGTGGAGTTCGCGGTCCTGGTTTGGGAAGCGCACGCGGACGACACCTCGCGGTCCGTCTATGTAAAGGCTCGCGTCGACGGCGCCGACCCGTCGCAACTCACGTCGCAGTAGCTTTCGCAGCTGGGCGGCGCCACGTACCGGCGGGGGTGAACCCGAAAGGCCCTCGACATGCGGCCGATGGCTTGCGCGCTCCACGTCGT
>Ga0116217_10005183_pt1 | contig 11503 bp, 13 predicted proteins | sample Sb_taG_6_FD_89697 | JGI IMG/M metagenome (GOLD analysis project Ga0116217, IMG submission 89697) | Peat soil microbial communities from Weissenstadt, Germany - Sb_50d_4_PS metaG | ecosystem: Environmental > Terrestrial > Soil > Wetlands > Peat | place: Germany: Weissenstadt | collected 2010-09-21 | reverse complement strand
CACCTCCCGGCCACGGCAAGGCCAACGATCGGAGTGATTTGAGATCCACCTTGGCGTAAATTCCCGTGGTGTCAGGACTTCTATGGCGGAGCACTTCGCCAATCTCATTGAGCGAAGCGCCCTTGCGCAACATGTGCGTGGCCAGGCTATGTCGAAGCAGATGCGCGCCCTTCCGGCCCGACTCCACTCCGGCTTTTGCCAAGGCTCGCTTCACCAGGCACGCAATTGCAGCGCCACGGTCGAAGCCGCCAATGGGAGCATAATCGCGGATGAACAAGCGCCGACACGCGCATTGAGGCCGGTCATGCTGCAGGTAACCCGCGATCGCTCGTGCCACATCTGCAGGCAAAGGCAACCTCGCACATTGCCCGCCCTTACCGCACACAGTAATCCGTGAATTGTCCCAATCGAGGTCTTCAAGATTGAGCCTGACAACTTCACACGCCCGCAGGCCAAGGCGCGCGAGCAAGAGCAGGATGGCATAATTGCGCCGCCCCAGCGATGTGCTCCGATCACAATGCCGCAATACCTGCCGTACTTGGAATGCCGACAGATGCTTCGGCAGCGTTGAGAAACGCCACTGCGCCACAGCCGGAACCGTCTGCGAAAGATCGCTGTCAATGAGGCCCTCATAATGCAGGTAGCGCAGGAACAAGCGCATTCCTGCCACCAGAGTCCTCGCATGGGCCGGTCCGTGGTCATGCGCGTGCCGTTGCACAAAAGTAGTCACGTCCGGCGCACGCAGGTTGCATAGTTTGAGCGGGCCGCTTCCGAATTTCTCTGACAGGAACCTGCTGGCAACCAATCGCCGGATGGCAATTGTCCGCGGCGCCAAATTGCGTTCCAAAAGGAAGTCCGCATAAGCATGCGCCAGTTGCTCAGATCGGTTGAGAGATCGCGCTTCGGGTTCGGGCGTAACGCCAATCCGCCGGAGCATCGCCAGTAGTCGCCGCAGCGTCGCCGGTGCAGTATTCCTCCCAAAACCACGCCGGACAACGCGCTGCAAACATTCGTGTGCAATGGATTCATTCAAGTCGCCCGCGCTACGGCCAGTTCGCTCAAGCCATCGTCCACAGGCTTCGAGAACGTGAGTCTGCTCGCAGAGTGATTGAGGGGAATATCCTTGGTTTCTTATCTCGGCCAGGTAAGGACCAATGTATGGTGAAAGCGGCCCGAAAGAGCCGCCCGATGTAATGGATGGTTTTTGCATAATGTGCATCCATCCATCCCAAACCACCCACCGTTACCAGTCAATGGCTGCCGGTTCTTTTTGCCGCACACCCGGGCGATTCGCCACGGAAAGCTCGGCCAGCTCGTCACCCGTGCGGCGTAAAACGGGACGCGGAATGGCACCCGATGGAGGCACTCATCACGCACCGGGCACCAACCTACGAAACCTGCCTGGGCGAACCCACGCGGCGCAAACCCACTGACGAATTCTGAAATCAAACTTCGTCCCCCCGAAACTTATTCACACACCCCCTCGAAGCACCAAGCTTTTCTTGCCATAGGCATGCCAATCACATGAAATGTTCGGGCAAAAGATTCTGCAAGAATCTCACACAAAAGACTTGGCAACCAGCCCGCCAAGGCGTATCCCGGGTTCCAGTATGGATGGGCCAGCTACAGAGCACGTGCGTCCACCGCTGAGGTTTACGTGCATCGCTGTCCCCGGAATCAATACAAGGTTTAGCGGCCAATAGACCGGGTGAAAAAACCGAGCAGACCATCAGGTGCCGGAGATAAGCGATTGGCGAATTCGCGGACAGGGGCTGCGCGCGGGCGAAAGCCGGCAGGTCGCCGCGCCTTTGTGTGGGCATCCGTCGCCGTCGTTGCGGCGGTCGTCTGCATTTGCGCGTTCGCTTTGGGCCGGCAGGGAGGCCGCGGCGCGTACTCAGGAGGCAGTGCTGCCATACAGGGGAACACGCTCCTACCCGGAAGCCAATTCGGCCAGTTCCCGGCATGCACGGAAGCGGAACGAGAACTGGAGAAGCTGCTTCGGGGCAGAGACGAGGATTTCGACCTCGCTTTGGCGAACTGGCTGGTTGGAGCGGACGTGCCGCAATTTGCCGATCTGACCCGAGAGGCCTATTTCAAGCAATTGGATGCCATGATCCACCAGGTGCGGCAGGATATGGAACGGAGGCGGGAGGTGGCGAAGTCGAAAGGCAAGAATCCCAATGATCCCGACACGCGTTGCGCCATCTTCTGCGGGGCGATGATCAAGCTTGGTTTCGCATACCGGCAGGAATTCGCCCAGCACGACTTGACGCCCCTGCAAATGCGGGGCCTGTACGCCGATGCGAACAACACGTTCCTGGCGGGGCTCCTGCGCACGATGCGCGGCTCGTGCGTCTCCATGCCGCTGATTTACGTGGTCGTTGGCCAGCGCCTCGGCTTTCCCGTGCATCTCGTCCACATCGGAAAGCATTGCTTCGTTCGCTGGCAGGAGCCGGGCTATCGCATGAATATCGAGACCACCGCCGTCGATCACGTTTGGGTGACCGACGACGATTCCGCCTACATCGAGGACGAGGGCATGAAGAAGGACCAAGTGAGCGGCAACGAATTGAGGAACTTGTCCAACCGCGAGGTGATCGGCAGCCTCTTATTCATTCGCTCCTCGCATTGGGTGATGAAGGCCGAACAAGAGCACACGAGGAGCTGGGTGGACCTGTCGCGCGCTTTCCATCTCTCCCCGGAGGATCCCGCAATCGCAAAGACCTACGCGGCTATCTCGGGCCACTACGGACTGAAGCCTGACCAGTCCGTGGCGGACCTTGAAAGACTCGATCGGGCGGCGCGGGCACAAATCGCTGCCGCAAGAGCGGACGGGATCCCGATACCGGCCAATGTTTTCGGAGGACCGCTCGTCGGGGAGGTTGGCGGCCCGTTGACGCAATGGCAGCCGCAGCAGCAACAAACAGGTTTCAGAGTTGACCGCCACCAGCCGCCGAACAGTATGGGGCCTGTGAGCCAGTGGAACAATGGATCGTCCGGTGCCATCCCTGGGGTAGGCGGTACTGTGCCGCAGGTCCCGGGCGGTGCAACCGCGTATCCGCAACAACGACCGCCAGGGCCAAACCGATAGAATTGAAAGGAAAAGGAAACGAACATGAGTAAACCAACCGTTTTTTCGGCGATCCCGATCATCGCGCTTCTCGCCGCGGCCACGCCTTCGCAGGCGCGCTGGATGAACCCCAAAACCGGGAGGTTCCACACGATGGATACCTACGATGGAGACAAGCGTGATCCTGCCTCGCTGCACAAATACGTTTACTGCGCCAATAATCCGGTCAACGTCGTTGACCCAAGCGGGCACGAGGGCGAGTATATCAGCCTTCTTTCGGCCATGACAATCGGCACGGTGTTCTTTGCGGAGGCTTCTCCGGCGAATGCAGCGGCAGCAGCGACAGCACGCCGGGTCGTAACTGGTCGCGTGAGCAGCAGAGGATTCTGGGCGGCCTATCCAGACTATAACATTATGAACAATAACATGGTGTGGGATCTGCTCGGCGGAAGCCTCGGTGCAGAATACGGCCCACGTTCCGAGAATTCATGCGCGACACGGGTCAGCTACGGCTTCAATAACATGGGGGGTGCCGATATTCCGGAAGGCACCCCCTATGCATACCAGAACAGAAAGGCCGTCAGCTATAAGAACAGACCCGGCGACAACAAATTCTACATTATTAGCGCCGGCCGGATGAAAGAGTACCTGACGACCAAGTGGGGGCGTCCTGATTCAAGACCAAACACGGTCGCGAAGCTCAATAATTTCGTCTCGGCTTTGGCTCCGGGACAGATTGCGTTATTCGCGACGTGGGGTGAGCATGGCCACGGTCATTCCGGCGTGCTCAAGCAGGGCTACCAAGACCCGCATGTGACAGGGTTCCTCCCCGTTGACGTGTGGGTACTATCCGCTCAATGATGGCCGGACATGAGGCTGGTGTTCGCAACATGCGTCTGGGTCATGGTGGGCCTCAGCGGCTGCGCCACCGCTGAGCGGAATGGCCTTCCGGTGGCGGACGGGCCAGCCTATCGGCGACTGGAGACCGTTGCCTATTATTGGGAGGGCCGGCGCGTGGAAGTTACGTTCCACAGGGAAGCCCGTGACGGGGCTTGGCTGATGAGCGTCCGAGATTCCTGGAGCATTTTTGAGCAGTCCCCGGACGCGAAAAAGAGAGTGTGGGACCAGTCAGCAGCCCGGGTGCCGATGGAGCAGTGCCTCCAGATGATCGACCGCAGCCTGCTGGACTTCCGCGCAGAGAAATCGCTTGTCCGATTGGAGTCGCTTGATATCGACATGCATGTCGTCCAAGATTTGTGGAGCGAAATGCTGATGGGGTTGCGCCAAACGCTATCCAAGATGGACGGCACACTGGGCGAAAGCCAATTGGACGTTCCCGATGAGATTTATAATGAAATCAAATCAGTGCTGGAAAAGTCCCCAGTGGTAACAGCGATTAAGGAACTTCTGGAGAAGCATGGGCTAAGTGTCCGACGCGTTTACATCTCCGACAAGGTTCTGTTTGACTATTCACTCGCTGGCCACAAATGGTCCGAAATTGCCACGCTGCCCGCTATTGGGGTTATAATGCCCGGCAGCTTTCAATTTGCCCTCAACAAATCCCGGCTCGGGACGGCGCAGAATCAGACAACCCCCGTCGTCAAGAATTAGACGCCTTTGCATATGCGCATTGCCGTCGTTGGATTTGGACTCGCGCTTCTCGTCACAGGTTGCACGACCCGGAGCACGACGGGCTTATATTTGTATCCGGCCACCCCAGCCGGGCGCGAGCTTGCTCTCGCGCACTCGGTGCCCACCAACGCGCCGTTTGGCTCGATTTATGAACCCTCACGACTTGAAACTGTGGCCTACGATTGGAAGGCCAACCGAGTGACGGTCTCGTTTTACAGGCAGCTTCCCGGTGAACCGTGGAGGGTCACCGTCCGAGACTCCTGGGATATTCTCGACCAATCCACGAAGACAGAGGGAAAGCTCTGGGGCGTTTCAGAATGCCGCTGTTCAACACAGGAGTGCCTTCGGATAATCGAACAGAGTCTGGCGAGATTTAGCGCCGAGAGACCAGGGGCGAAAGTAGAGTTCCTGGCTATGGAAATGCAGGTCAGCCGGGAACTTTGGGGTGCAATGCTTGTCGGTTTGAGCCGAACGCTGGCGACGTTGCAGGGAGAAAAGGCCTCCAACCGGATCGATGTTCCGGATGAGATTGACGGCGAGACGGCGCGCGTGTTGGATAGCAGCCCTGCAATCGCAGCGATAAAAGCACTCTTGAAAAAACATGGTGTGGCTGTGCAGTCTGTCGGGATAGTTGAACATATTTTGTTCAGGGACTCCCTGGCTGGCCGAAGGTGGTCGGATATTGCCGCCCTGCCCGACGTGGGGGTTTTAGTGCCGGGGACGGTTGAGTTTGACGCTGCAGAATCCGGGATCAAGCCGGCCGCGGAAAGTGGCGTGATGCAGCCCGCTCCTTCGCAATCCGCGCAACGGTAGAATCGGCCATGAACGGGAGAAATTGCAGTTGTTGCCCTGTTCGCCTTCTGCGGTTGCGGTGGTCAGGCGCATTGTTCAATCAGGGTCTTCTCGCTGGGTTGTGTTTGCTGGCGATTTCCGCAGCTACCTGCTATTGCGCCGGAACCGAAGGCCACTCGGACGCCGCCGACCAAGGCGAACTTTCACCCGACCGCTCCATGGCGGTTTTGATTGCTCATGGCCCTGGCCAGCCGCCAGGCAACCTCGGGCTCATTGCAGCGGAGAGCAAGGGCATGCTGGCTGAGTTCCCCCTGCCAAAGCGTGCAAGCTCCGCGGCTCTGTCACGCGTACTGTGGGGGCATGACAATTCGGCGGTCGCGGTTTCGGTCTCTGATGGGACAAACAGTTCCGTCTTCGCGTGCGTACGGGTGGACGGACGTTTCAAATGGCTGGATCTCACAAGCGTGGAAGGTCCCCAACTGGGGATTCTAGGCAGGCCGCGCTCCGACTTCGCGCGAGTGGAACATACACCGACTCGATGGACAGCCGCGACCCAATCAACGCCGCAAATGGTATGGGTTCGGCGTCGCTTTTGGGACAAAGCAGGCCACCGCTATACCGTCGAGCAAGAAGTTTCGATTACGCCGTCCGGCCAGATTGGCTGGAAGTGAACGCCCCGACAGAATTGAAAGGAAACGAACATGAATAAACCAAGCGTTTTTTCCGCGATCCCAATCGTTGCGCTCCTCGCTTCAGCGACGCCTTCACAGGCGCGCTGGATGAATCCCCAAACCGGAAGATTCCATACTATGGATACCTTTGAGGGGGACAAGCGAGATCCCGCCTCGCTGCATAAATATGCCTACTGCCGGTCAGACCCCATAAACCGTACCGACCCAACGGGTAAGGATGCGGCGGTGGTCAACTGGGGCGGATATCTCGGTCATACGTGCTTCGTTCTAACTCATCCTCAGGGCGGCATTCGCATTTATCATTTCTACGCGAAGGGCCACAATGCTACCGCAAATTCGTTCCAAAACATACAGGGTGCTGTTTACGATGACTCATGGGTCTGGCCGGAAAATCGAACGGGGCTTGGTGTCTACTTGGACGAGCTTGCGAAGCGTAAAGCAGAAGGGGTTGCGGAGATCGCGTGGAGAGCGGCCACCGGCTATAATGTGGACGTTCAAGCATACGCCGTAGGCACGCCTGCCGACGATAAAAGAATGTATGACCTAATGGAGTCAAGGCTCGGGACAGGAGAGGGCGCATACTCGTTCGTTACTGGACTGGAATGCCACCACGCGAGTTGGAGTTGGTTTCGTGATTACGTTGGTTGGGGAGCATCGGCTCTTCCGTTCTTCGCCACTCAGCGGCCTCCGGGCCTCTCGCCGCAGGGCGCATCGAAAGTGAACTTCCCCAATGGGATTTATCTCACACCTGGCACACGCATGCCTCGTTTCAGGACGCCCGGCGTGGTCCCGATTCCTTTAGATATCCCAGGCGTCGATTTCTGAGTGCTCCGTGAAGAATACTCTCTGGCTGATTGCTGGCTTGATTCTGACCGCCGTCGCAGTTCTTGGCTACATCGGCTTCACGACCGCGCGAGGCAATATCCAGATCCAGCGCGATTCAGTTAAGCAGGCTCTGCTTGCATGTTATGATATCGCGGTGTCCGAGAGCGGAGAAATGCTCTCTCCAGAGCGCGTGAGGGAGCGCACACTGGCCGAATTCGGCGGTTCCTCCGAAAAACCTCAGGTCTTGCCCAGCTTCATCGCCAAGAGCGACGTTTATTTTGCGCGCAAGCCCGTTCGGAAAGGATCCGCTGACGTAATCTGCGCTATTCGGTTTGGTAGTGAGTACTACGGGCTTACGGGAAACAGAGCCGTGATCCTGCTTGACGACACCACGTTCCAACGCTGGAGTCATGCGCCTCTGTAAGCGCACCGAGGCTTCGCCGGGCATGCCGGCCTTGCCTCATTGATTATCTGACGCTTGGCCCACTCGTGGCCATTAAGCCACAGCCATATCGGCCAAGGTGCATAGGCGTTGGTCTTCCAGAAGGCTCCTCCCCATTGCGAATCCCAGATACCACCCCGCCGACGAGCTCCTGAGTCATCTCAAAGCGCTGCGACAAAGCCGCCATTCTTATGCCGCATGGGGCAGCGGTTCACTCCGGAAAAACTGGGCCAGATCGCCAGCATCCGGCATAAAAATGAATGCGGCATAACACCGGATGGAGGCGCTCATCACACACCGGGCACCAAACTACGAAGCATTCCTGGGCAAACCCAAGCGGCGCAAACCCATAGACGAATTTTGAGAAGCCACGGCCCCACGGCCGGCCGGTGCAGCATGGCTGGAGATGTTTAGCGCACCTGTCACGCGCATGCATTTCAAGGGGGCAGCTTCAACTGACACCGGCTTCGCCCAGCAAACCGGTGCTGCGAGAATGCCCGTGCTGGTCCAACCACCATTCAACTACACCGGATCAAAATACCGGCTCCTTCCTCAGTTGATGCCAGTGTTTGACTACAGCCGGCCTACACTGGTTGATCTGTTCGCCGGCGGCGGCAGCGTCTGGTGCAACCTTGTGCCCCATTTCGAACGCGTCATCGTGAACGACATCATCCGAGACCTGATCGGGGCGCAACAGGCACTGATGCATGGAGACGCCATCATTTATGATACCCAGGCTCTTTGCGTAGCCAAAGACGACAAGCCCGCCTATCACCGGCTGCGCGATGACTACAACGCAGCGCCCAGTGCAGCGAAGTATTTCGCGCTGACCCTCTGCTGCAACAACAACATGGCCAGATTCAACGCCTCGTTCAGGTTCAACCAGACCTTTGGCCGGCGCACGTGGAATTCATCGACAACCGAAAAGGTTTCGCGTTATACGGCTCATATACGTCCCTACCGTTCCCGTGTGCATTTCCTCCCGTCCGATTTTGCCCGAGTCGCCATCCCTCACAACAGCATGGTTTACGTCGACCCGCCCTACAGCAATACCGAGGCGGGCTACAACGCCTACTGGCGCAAAGACGATGACCGGCGGTTGTTTGAACACCTTCTCCGGCTCGCCGACGGGGGACAGGCGATTGCCGTGAGCGGGGTCCTGCGGCACAACGGCAAAGAGTGTCCTCTTTTGAACCTGCTGATTAACGCAGGGTGGCAAACCCATCTGCTCCATTCAGATTACTCCGTTGTCAGCAAGGTCGGGCCCAAGGAAAGTCAGGAGGTGCTGCTTACAAACTACCGCCGGCTGGAAATGAAGCCGACCGAACCCTGCCGAGAGCCAACTCAAGCCGTCCCCGCCTGAATGTATGGCCAGCGCACCCCAGAACAGCGGCGTCCAGCCCAGCAATGCCCACCGCATCGGCGAGCACCTCTACCGCAAATGGAGGAAGCCCAATGGGGATTTTTGGTATGAGGTTTATTTCGTCGTCCGGAAAACCAGGACCCACGTCGATGTCAAAGGATTCAGGGAGGAGCATCTGCCGGCGATTCGCCTCGACCGTGCCCGATTGGAACGATCCGGCAGCGCAGCCAGCATTCGTCACCAGGCGGTATTCTACACGGAAATGCCCGAGGAATACCGGAAGCAGACCCTCGGATATCTGGCGCGGGAAGAGCCGCGCACCGTCCTGGCCTTGCCTGAGGATTTCACGGAGGCCCAGCTCAAAGCGGCTTATCGGGCTGCCGTCAAAAGAACCCGCCCGGACCTTGGCGGCGATTATGAGGAGTTCCTGAGAATACAGGCTGCTTACGAGGCGCTGACCCAGCCACTTTCAGTGGGCGCGATGCTCAAGGCCGCTCACCGGGGGTCCACTACTTAGGCGCAATCGCATTCCCAAGCGCATGCCACCCTTCAGCCCGCTCCGCCGCCAAGCACGGAAAATCCATGAAACAATTCTCCGCCATGCAAACGAACGCCAAACAAATCGCCGAAATGAAGAAAATCCGGGTTTGTTTCATCCGCCTCGACAGTGCGCTGGTTGATGCCCTTCGAGTGGTTGAGATCACCATGATCGCAAACACGAAGGGCGAAGCCATGCAACGGCTCATCCAGGCCGTCGGGCAGTGGATCGGCAACACGGAGGAAGGGCGTAAGGCATGGGCTGAGAGCAGTGAGGACTTTAACATCGGGGATCTGGCCGGCTACCTGGACGGCTGTGGAAGGGCCGTCCCGTCGCTTCAGCACTGCCTCGAACTGGAAGGCATTGTGCGTATCAAAGACCTGTTCGTTCTCACCGATTCCGAGCAAGAAAGCTACGACCGCATCCTGGCTCTCGCCGCGTAGCATGAGCACCACGACGACAAACGCTCCCAGCTTGATCGAGCAAAGCATCGAAATCCTTGATCGCTCTCGCGATGGGAACGACCTGGAACCGTTCCATTTGTCCCTGGTGCAGGCGGCCGTCAACAACCACCTCACGGCCCGCGGGGTTGAGGCATTCCATCAACTTTACGATTCCGTAACGTCCGGCCAATACGCCAAGCCATGGTTGGCTGGCGTGGAGCACGTCACTCGGGATCATCAAGGGTACATTTACTGGAAAGGCAGCCGGATCGAGCATTTCACCTTCTCCGTGATGGAGGAGGACCAGTTGAAACACACAACTCAACGGTTGGCGGAGAGATGCCGCCACATTGAGGCCTTGGGTCTGCCTGTGTGTGGCCACAGCTATTTCAACGATTGGCTGCAAGAAATGCCTCTGGACTTTCCACAGGCTTACAAAGAGCTACTGCACTTCACCGGCACCCCTTACGAACACGAGGACGGGCGCGCCATCTTTCCCATGCAAGGGCGTACCCAGGACGGCTGGCCGGTCGAGGCGAGGTTCCTGGCAGTCAAGGACGGCGCCATTACTGAACGGAGTTTGCCCGTAAGGCTTGGCGATGTGGAATACCACGCTTTGACCGGTCAGTACGGTTGCCGCCTGGCTCGCTGCGGGCAGGCTGAACACAACGGGCCGGGCGCGGCCTCTTTGGCCCAAATCCTGGATTGGCTCAGGCGACACGGCATTACCCAACTCGTCGCGCAACAGTTGGTGGAGCACTTGAAGGCCAACCTCGAAGCCGCCGATGCCGCCGGGCCAACGCCCTGCGGAGCAGCCGACCAATCAACCATGAGAGTTTGAACAAATCCTTTCAAGACCTGCTAACGGCAGCCAGGACCGTGGAAAACCCGCCGGCTGCGTTGAGCGCGGCGATCCAGGCAGTCGAAAAGCACCTCGACGACCCGCGCCGGGAACAAATCGTGGAGATTGCCCAAGAGAGCCTTGGCAGAGAAGGCGCAATCGAATTCGACGATGATGCCATTGTGTCCGAAGGCTCGGATAACGGAGCTTATGTGGAGGGGTGGATCTGGCTGGACTTCAGCGGAACTCCATTGAACAAGGAAAAAGAGGAGTAACGATTTGGACCAAATTCTTCTGCCCGCTGTTGACGCTGCTTCGGAGAGCCAGGATCCGGCAAAGCTCCAGGGTGCCTTCGTTCGCGCAAGAAACGCCTTCCGCGGGAAAGACTATCCCGTTTACGGACTCCCGGAATTTGGACCGCCCCGCTTTTACTACGATGGGTACCGCCTCATCTATCGTGACGGAGCGGTCATACCCATTGGCGGACGCCTATACCGGGTGCGTTTTATGCCCGCCAGTCATAACGGCGGGGTTCCCGAAGGAGGCAGGGTGGAATTCATCCCGACAACCGGCCATGAGACTTACTACCTTCCTGGCGGACCCAACATGCGGCTACCGTACCTCACCTTTTTCGGACAGCCACGATTCATTCAGAACCCGGTCTTCCCCGAACTCAACGGTGTGTGCGCTTCCAATCTGTTCACCCTCGAGACCGGCTGGGGCGACGCCGGCAACCTGAACGTGCTCTGCGCGTTGGATCAAGAGGGCATTCCCGCCAAGGTCTGGTATGAAGCCTCATGTGCGTGATATGAACGGCGAACTCCATCTCGAACTTCCGATTGCAGTCCAAGCACCCCCGGCACCT
>Ga0116217_10005181_pt1 | contig 11508 bp, 9 predicted proteins | sample Sb_taG_6_FD_89697 | JGI IMG/M metagenome (GOLD analysis project Ga0116217, IMG submission 89697) | Peat soil microbial communities from Weissenstadt, Germany - Sb_50d_4_PS metaG | ecosystem: Environmental > Terrestrial > Soil > Wetlands > Peat | place: Germany: Weissenstadt | collected 2010-09-21 | reverse complement strand
TCGTTCTCGGAGATCGGCATCCACGACGGCACGGTGGTCGTACACAAGCAGTTCGACGGCAAGGATACGACCGAGCGGCTCGACGGTGTGGACTTTCAACTTGCCTGGCCATCGATCTCGCGCAGCTTCGGCGCCAACGGACATTTCGTCTGGCATGAGGAGCCGATCGAGGCGAGCCTCACGCTCGGCGATTTTCTCGCCGCCCTGAGCGGCGAACGCTCGGGCGTCAAGCTTCGGCTCTCCGGCGCGCCGGTGAAGGCCGCCTTCGACGGCGCAGTCAGCGCGCAGCCGAGCTTCCGGATCGACGGCACGCTGAGCGTGGAAGCACCCTCGCTCCGCGACGCCTTGCGCTGGACCGACACCAGCCAATTGCCGTTCGGCGGCTTCGGCCGTTTCGCGCTCCGCGCGCACAGCATCGTCAGCGGCGGCGTGATCTCGCTGTCCAGCGTCAATGTCGAACTCGACGGCAACCTGGCGGAGGGCGTGATCACGCTCTCGACCGATCATCGCACGGTGCAGGGCACGCTCGCCGCCGACGCGCTTGATCTCACGCCTTATGTCTCGGGCATTCATATCCTGGCGGCCAACGCACGCAGCTGGGATCAACTGCCGATCGCGCTCGACGGGCTCGCCGACTTCGACCTCGACCTGCGGCTCTCCGCCGCCAGCGTCAAGATCGGCGGCGCGCAATTGAGGCGAACGGCGATCGCCACCAACATGCGCAACGGCAAGCTCGACGTCACCATCGGCGAGTCGCAGGCTTTTGCCGGCATCGCAAAGGGCTCGCTTGGCCTCGCCAGTATCAAGGCTGGCGTCGCCGTGACCTCGCATCTGCAATTTGTCGATGTCGATCTCGAGAGCTGTCTCGGTCAGCTCTTCGGCATCCGCCGGCTCGCGGGCCGGGGCAATCTCGCGCTCAATGTCGACGGCTCCGGATCCTCGGTGCTAGCGGTGACCAATACGCTCAACGGCACGGCGAGCCTCATGGCCCATGACGGCGCGCTCACCGGCATCAACATCGAGCAATTGCTGCGCCGGCTCGAACGCCGGCCGCTGTCGGGCAACGGCGACTTCCGCACCGGGCGCACCCCGTTCGACCAGTTCGCGCTGGCGCTGAAGATCGACCAGGGCCAAGTCTCGGTCGATGACTTGCATCTCACCGGCCCGACCGTGCGTCTTGCGGTCAGCGGGCAGGTCTCGGTTCCCACCCGCGATCTCGACCTCAAGGGGCTGGCGACGCTGGTCTCCGGCGAGACCGCCAACGAGTTCGATCTGCCGTTCGTTGTGCAGGGCCAATGGGATGACCCGATCATGCTGCCGGACGCGCAGAGCCTGATCCGCCGCTCGGGCGCCGCGGCGCCACTGCTTGAATCGATCAAGGCCCGCAATGCCGGCTCCGCGGTGCGCTCGGTGATCGATCAGCTGTTGGCGGCTCCTGCTGCGACCACCACCGCGCCGCCGGCAGCACCGGCGCCAGCGCCGAAATAGCCCGATTGAGCTGACAAATCGCCTTGCTTTGCGTGCCACGCAACGGCGGTTGGATTATGATTCCCGTCCACGAATCAGCGCGGGCTATCGTGCCCGCGACGGGGCCCGGATGTTCAACCGCCTCATTCGCACGCTGGTCAAAGTGGTGGTCGCTTCGCTGATCGTCGGCACGATCCTCGCCCATTTTGGCATCACCTCCGACGAGCTGATGAAAGCGGCCGGCCTGTCGTCCGACCGCGTCACCGAGCTGGCGCGTAACGGCGTCGCCTGGGCGTTGCCGAACCTGATCCTTGGCGCGGTGGTGATATTGCCAATCTGGTTTCTGCTCTATTTGTTCAGGCCGCCAGGCGAAAGCCGCGATTGAGCCGTTATCGCTACCGAACCGGCATGCCGCGCGCGCCGCTGAGCTTGGCGAGCAGCGAGGCGCCAATGACGGCGACGCCGACCACGGCGACCATAATGGCGCACACCGCGTTCATCTCCGGCTTCACTCCGAGCCGCACCTGCGAATAGATGCGGATCGGCAGCGTGGTCGCGCCCGGTCCGGTGGTGAAGCTCGCGATGACCAGATCGTCGAGCGAGAGCGCGAATGCCAGCATCCAGGCGGCGGCGATCGCGGGCAGGATCAGCGGCAAGGTTACCGCGAAAAAGGTGCGCAGCGGCGACGCGCCGAGATCCATCGCGGCCTCTTCCAGGCTCATGTCGAAATCGACGAGCCGCGACTGCACGATGACGGTGACGAAGCACATCGCCATGGTGGTGTGCGCGATCGCCACCGTCCAGAAGCCGCGATCCACTGCAATGGCGACGAACAGCAAGAGCAGCGACAGGCCGGTGATCACCTCGGGCATGACCAGCGGCGCATAGATCATCGCCGCGAACAGCAGCCGGCCGCGGAAACGGCCGAAACGCACCAGCGCCAATGCCGAAAGCGTCCCCAGGATCGTCGCCGCCGTCGCCGCCGTCAGCGCCAGGCGGATGCTGATGAACACCGAATCGAGGAGCGCCTCGTCTTGAATGAGCTCAGCATACCAGCGCGTCGACCAGCCGCCCCACACCGACACCAGGCGCGAGGCGTTGAACGAATAGATCACCAGAACGGCGATCGGCAGATAGAGAAAGACGATGCCGAGCGCGATCGAGCCGAGATTGAAGGTGGAAACCCTGCGCATCGTCATTCCCGCTCCAGCGCGCGCATCGCCTGGTTCTGATAGACGACGATCGGCGTGACCAGGAGACAAACAAGCAATACGGCGACCGCCGACGCCGCCGGCCAGTCCTTATTGCCGAAAAATTCCGTCCAGATCGTCTGCCCGATCATCGGCGATTGCGAGCCGCCGAGCAGATCGGGGATGACGAATTCGCCGACGATGGGAATGAAGCACAACAGAACGCCGGCCAGCATGCCGGAGGATGACAGCGGCAAGGTCACCAGCCAGAAGATCTTCCAGCGCGGGCAGCCGAGATCAGCCGCCGCCTCAATGAGCGACTCGTCGAGCTTCTCCAGCGTCGCGTAGAGCGGCAGCACCATGAACGGCAGGTAGGAATAGACGATGCCGATATAGATAGCGGTGTCGGTCGAGAGCCACGCCGGCGGCTCTTTCACGATCGACAGAGCCATGAGCACGTCGTTGAGCAGGCCGTCGCGTTGCAGAATGTTCATCCAGGCATAGATGCGGATGAGCAGCGAGGTCCAGAACGGCAGCACCACCAGAATGATCAGCACCGCCTGGACGCGGTGCGGCGTGCGCGCGATCGCGTAAGCGATCGGATAACCGATGACGAGCAGGATGAGCGTGGAGAAAGCCGCGATCTCCACGCTCTTCACATAGGACAGGATGTAGAGGGGATCGGAGCCGATCAGCCCGTAATTGTTGAGCGAGAGCCCGGAGAAAAAAGCGACCAGGCCGTGCCAGCCGGCGGCGAGCTCGAACACTGGCGTGTAAGGTGGCTGCGCGATCGCCGTCTGCGACAGACTGATCTTGAGCACGATGAGAAACGGCACGAGGAAGAAAACCAGCAGCCACGCATAGGGAATGCGCACCACCAGCCTCTGCAACACGAAGCGTCGCTGCTGCCATTTCATATCATCACCGTGTCAGTACGATCGCCGCTTCGGCCGGCCAGCTCAGCCAAACCTGCTCGTCGACGCCGGCCACGCGCTCGGAACGGCCGCCCACATTGGCGATCACGGCCTTGACCGGCGAACCGTCGCGGATGCGCAGCTTGTAGATCGAGACGTCGCCGAGATAACCGATATCGACGACGGTGCCGGCGACGCAATTGTCGAGGCCCGGCAGCGGCGGCTCACGGCTGATGCGGACCTTCTCGGGCCGCACCGCGACCCAGACCATCGTGCCGGGCTCCGCGTCCGGTTTGACCGCCACGTGCAGGCGGCCGGCCGCCGTTCCCTCGATGCTCAAGCCGTCGTCGCCGAGACGCCCGGCGAACAGATTGACGTCGCCGATGAAGTCGGCGACCCAGCGCGAATTCGGCTGTTCGTAGATTTCGGCCGGCGGCGCGACCTGGATGAGCCGGCCGCGGTCCATCACGCCGATGCGGTTGGCAACCGTCATCGCTTCGCTCTGATCGTGGGTGACTATGATGAAGGTGAAGCCGACTTCGCGTTGCAATTCCATCAGCTCGAACTGCGTCTCGCCGCGCAGCTTCTTGTCCAGCGCCGCCAGCGGCTCGTCGAGCAGCAGCACGCGCGGGCGTTTGACCAGCGAACGCTCCAGCGCGACGCGCTGGCGCTGGCCGCCGGAAAGCTCATGCGGTTTGCGGCCGCCGAAACCTTCGAGTTTCACCAGCGCCACCATGTCGGCGATGCGCCGGTCGATCTCGCGCTTCGCCAAGCCCTCCTGCTTGAGGCCGAAAGCGATGTTGGCCTCGACATTGAGGTGCGGAAACAGCGCGTAGTTCTGGAACATCATATTGACCGGACGCCGGTACGGCGGCACGGCGGCGAGATCGACCCCATCGAGCAGGATGCGGCCGGCATTCGGCCGCTCGAAACCGGCGATCATGCGCAACAACGTGGTCTTGCCGCAGCCCGACGGACCGAGCAGCGCGAAGAATTCGCCTTCATAAATATCGAGCGACAGATGATCGACGACCGCGGTGCCACCGAAGCGCTTGGTCAGGCCCTCGATGCGCAGCAGCGGACGCAGGTTCGGATCGGTCCACGGCGCAAAATCTTGTTTCGATCCGGCGATCTGCTACGCTCCGCTGCAAGACGGAAATCTCGCGGGCATTTCTAACGCAAATCGCGATGACCGACAAATGGCGGGATTTTGACGGTTATCGCGCCATGAAGCCTTCGAGCCCCGCCTGTTCAGCCGCGGAAAAGCGCAAGCCGAGCTTGGAACGGCGCCAAAGCACGTCCTCGGCAGTCTGCGCCCATTCCTTCGTCATCAAGTAGCGCAGCTCGGGGCCGGTCAGATCGGCGCCGAAACGCGGACCGAGATCGTCGGGCCGCGTCACGCCCGCCAGTACGTTCTCCACGCGCGTGCCGTAGGCGCCGACAAGCCGTCGCGCGTGGCCCTCGTCGAGGAACGGCCAATTCCGCCGCGTACGCGCGATTAGCGCCGGCGCCCCGTCGTAGACGAAATCGCCGCCGGGCAACGGGCTGGTCGCGGTCCACGGCCGCGAGCGCGGGAAGAAATGTGCGAGCCGGGCCAGTACGTCCTCGGCCAGACGGCGAAAGGTCGTGAGCTTGCCGCCATAGACCGTGAGCAGCGGCGCCACCCCGAAACTCTTGTCGAGCATCAGCTCATAATCGCGATCGATGTCCTGGGGCATTTTCGCGCCGTCGTCGTAGAGCGCGCGCACCCCGGCAAAGGCCCACACCACGTCGGCGGCCACGATGCTGGCGCGGAAATATTCGTTGATCAAGCCGCAGAGGTAATCGATTTCTTCCGGCGAAGGCGTCGCTGCGGCGGGATCGCCGGCAAAGCTTCGGTCGGTCGTGCCGATCAGCGTGAAGTCACGCTCGAAGGGAATGGCGAACACCACGCGGCCGTCGGGCGCCTGCAGGATGTAGGCGCGGTCGTGATCGTAGAGGCGGCGCACCACGATGTGGCTGCCCTTGTCGAGCCGGAGCCGCCGCGGCAGCGCCTGCCGCAGCACCGTTTCGGCCACCGTTTCCACCCAGGCGCCGGCGGCATTGACCAGGACGCGCGCGGTCACCACCTCGCGCGCGCCGCGCGCGTTGAGGATCAAGCGCCACACGTCGCCGCGCTCGGCGCGCACGCAGCGCGTGCGCGTGCGGATCGACGCGCCGCGCTCGGCGGCATCGACGGCGTTGATCACGACCAGGCGCGCATCGTCGGCAAAACAATCGGAATATTCGTAGCCATGATGGAAGCGGCGCTTGAGCGGCTGCCCCACTTCGTCGGTGATGAGATCGAGCGCGCGCGTTCCCGGCAGAATCTGCCGCCGTCCGATCAGGTCGTAGACGAAAAGCCCGAACCGCACCGCGATCGGCGAGCGGCCCGCAACGTCGAGCGGCAGCACGAAACGCAGCGGTCGGATGAGATGCGGCGCCATGCGCAACAGCACCTCGCGCTCGTTGAGCGCCGCGCGCACGAGGCGCAGGGAGCCATGCTCCAGATAGCGCAAGCCGCCATGGATCAGCTTCGAAGAGGCGGACGATGTTCCCGAGGCAAGGTCGTTTTGCTCAAGAAGCACGACCTTAAGCCCGCGTCCGGCCGCGTCGCGCGCGAGACCTGCGCCATTGATGCCGCCGCCGATGATGGCGAGATCGAAATCGGCCATGCTCCAATTCCGGATTCGGTTCGTTCTCCCTCTCCGCATCGCGGAAAGGTCGCTGCGCAACGTAAGCTGCAAAACGGCAGAGGGGGAAAACAAATCTGCTTCCCCCTCTCCCGCCTTCCTGGCTACGCTCGGACATCGACCTTTCCCCAATAGGGCGAGATAACTATTCGATCTTGGCAGGTAGGAGGGCGGCCATGGACTTTCGCGATCGTCATGTCGTGGTTACAGGCGGCGCCGGCGCGCTCGGCACCGCCCTGGTCGAGGCGTTGATCGCTGCCGGCGCGATCTGCCACGTCCCCTGCCTGGATGAGGCGGAAGCGCAACGCTTCGCGCTGCGCGAGCACAAACAGGTCGAGCTTGCCGTCACCGGCAATCTCGCGGACGAGCAGGCCGTCGCCCGCCTCTACGAACGGATCCCGACGCTCTGGGCGTCGATCCACTTGGCCGGCGGTTTTGCCGCGGGGCCGCTGCGGGAAACCAGCGCGGCGACGTTTCACCGGCAAATCGAGATGAATCTCGTGAGCTGCGGCCTCTGCTGCCGCGCGGCCGTGAATGCAATGGCCGGCAATAGCGGCCGCATCGTCAACGTCGCCGCCCGTGCGGCACTCGAATGGCGAAGCGGCGCCGGCATGGTTGCATACACCGCGAGCAAGGCCGCCGTCGCCGCGCTGACCTCCGCGCTTGCCGAGGAGGTTGCCAAGGACGGCATCCTCGTCAACGCGGTCGCGCCCTCGATCATGGACACGCCGGCCAACCGCGCCGCCATGCCGAAGGCGAACTACGATCTCTGGCCGAAGGTCGAGGAAGTGGCGGCAACGATCATGTTTCTTGCCGCACCGGAGAACCGGGTCACCCGCGGCGCCATCGTGCCGGTGTATGGACGGTCGTGATGGCGTTCCCCTCCTCGTTGCGGGGAGGTGCCAGGGGTGGGGTTCGAAGGTTTTGTCTATGGCGGGGCGTGACCTCGCGCCCCCCCTCCCCCGCAAGGGGGGAGGGAAAGTACTAATATCCCGGCCACAATCCCGGCGTCGCCAATTCCAGCACGTGCCCGTCGGGATCGCGGAAATAAATGCTTTCGCCGCCGCGCGGCCATTTGACCCGACTCTCGATCGCCACGCCGGCCTCGGCGAGGCGCGCTTCCCAAGCCGCAAGTGCGCCGGCGGCGATGGAAAAAGCCATATGCACCGGGCCGTGGCCGTCATGCGGCGGGACCGTGCCACCGGGCAGATGCGTGGGCTCGAGCGAATGGCCGCGCAAGAACAACAACAGCACGCCGCGCCCGCCGACGTCGTAAGCGCATAGCCGCGCATCGCGGTAGATGCTGTTGAGCCCCAGGACCTGTTCGTAGAACGGACAGGCGCGCTCGAACGCATCGACATAAAGCGAAGTTTCCAGAACGCCGAGAAGGTCGGGCATGGGCGAGCCTCAACTCGTCATTCCGGAGCGCCGCGGAGCGGCGAGTCCGGAATCCATATTCGCCAAACTTAAGGTTATAAATTCCGGGTTCCTCGCTTCGCGGCGAACCGGAACAACAAAGCAAAAACTACCCCGAGATCGGAACGACCTCGCGCGACGGCGTGCGCACCAGCCGGCTCACACCGCTCGCGGCGACGATCGCATGCTGCTGCGCATAAGCCTCGTGATTCTGCTCGATATAATCGAGGTCGTAGAGGTAGTTCACCATCAGGCCGTACGACTGCTGCAGCGCACGGCTCGATGTGTCGCCGAGCCAATTGAGCCGCTCGAGCCGGGCGCCGTTGCCGAGATGAAAACGCGCGACCGAGTCGACGGGCAGGCCGCGGCCGTTGCGCGCGCGCAGATAATACCAACCGGCCGCACGCAGCAGCGGCTCGCGGATCGCTGCCGCCACCGCGTGATTGTGCCACCAATCGGGCTGCGCTAGCGCAGCCAGCGCCTCCCGGTCGTCCTCGTCAAGCACCAGCGACGCCTCGCTGGCGCGCTCGCGATTGAGCCAGGCGGCAAAATTCGGCGACGGCGACAGCGTGACGAAGTGCGAGATGCGCGGCAGCTCCCGGGACACCTCTTCCACCACCTGCTTGATGAGGAAGTGGCCGAAGGTCACGCCGGCGAGCCCGCGCTGGCAATTGGTGATCGAATAGAACACCGCCGTGGTCGCGCGCTGCGGCTCGACCGGCTCGCGCTTGTCGGAGAGGATCGGCGCGATCGCGCCCGGTATCTCGCGGGTGAGCGCAACCTCGACGAAGATCAGCGGCTCGTCGACCAGCGCCGGATGAAAGAAGGCGTAGCAGCGGCGGTCTGGCGGATCGACGCGCCGGCGCAAATCCTTCCAGTCGCGAATTTCGTGCACCGCCTCGTAGCGGATGATCTTTTCCAGGATCGCGGCGGGCGTCGACCAATCGATGCGGCGCAACACGAGAAACCCCCGATTGAACCACGACGAGAACAGGTGGACGAAATCCTTGTCGACGACGCCGAGATCGTCGCGATGATCCATGGCGGCAAGGAGCTGGTCGCGCATGCGCACGAGCGCGGCGGTGCCGCTGGGAGCGAGGTTGAGCCGGCGAAACAATTCGAGCCGCCGCGGCTCGCTGTCGCGATGCAGTTCGGCCGCCGTATCGGCGGACGGCGAGCCCCGCCAGGCCGCGATCGCAGCGTCGATGCGCGCGGAATCGTATCCGAAGGTTCGCGCCAGCGCCTCGAAAAAAGCGATGCGCGGTCCGGTGGTCAATTCGGCATAATCGTCGAGAATTTCGTTGGCGAGCGCGACGCCGGAAGCCTCGCCGCGGCCGGACAAGAGCGCCTCGCAGAGCTCCACGATGCCGTCAGACCGGCCATGCGCCGGGGTACGGCGCAGGATCAGGGCGCGGCTGCGGTCGGCGATGCTCTGCAGCATCTCACTGAAGAACGAGGTATTCACCGCCACCATCGAACAGTCTGCCTCTCGGTAAAACAGCTAATGATCGCCGCAAAAGATGACAAGTTGGCTAAAGGCGTAGCGGTAATCGTCCTCCCGCTCTACGTGTTTGTTTGAGCATGCTCTCTTCCGGACGCCGGGTTCCAGGCCAATCAAATCCAAGGGCCGGCCTTTCAGGAATCCCGGGGCCGGCGGCCTTTCAGGATCATGCACCAACCCGGCCAAGTGTCTCGACGACGCCGTAACGCATGATATACCGCCCTCCCCAGCCCCCATTTGGCCCGCCGGCGCTGGAGCGCCGGCGCGACCGGAGGGGTAGGAGCTTCGCGTGCCGTACGCCACGCCTGGTTGCTTTCCGCGTGCGTCGTAAGGGAGTTTTTCATGCCGGGTCCATTGGCCGGTCTGCGCGTGTTGGAACTGGCCCGTATCTTAGCGGGGCCTTGGGCCGGGCAAATCCTGGCCGACCTGGGTGCGGACGTGATCAAGGTCGAGCGCAAGGGCGCGGGCGACGACACCCGCGGCTGGGGGCCGCCTTTCGTCGCCGCGGCCGACGGCGGCCATCTCGGCGCTGCTTATTTCCACGCCACCAACCGCGGCAAGCGTTCGATCGAGCTCGACTTCGAGAGCGAGGAAGGACGCCGCATCGTGCGCAAGCTTGCGGCGCGCTCGGACGTGCTGATCGAAAATTTCAAGGTCGGCGGGCTCGCCAAATTCGGTCTCGACTATCAGAGCCTCGCGCCTGACAACCCGCGGCTGATCTATTGCTCGGTGACGGGCTTCGGTCAGACCGGGCCTTATGCACAGCGCCCCGGCTACGATCTCATGGCGCAAGGCATGGGCGGGATGATGGACCTGACCGGCAATCCCGACGGCGAGCCGATGCGCGCCGGCACGCCGGTTTCGGATCTGTTCACCGGCGTCTATTCGGCCGTCGGCATCCTCGCGGCGCTGGCGCGGCGGGAAAAGACCGGCCGCGGCGGCCATGTCGATACCGCCTTGGTCGATACCACCGTCGGCGTGCTCGCCAATCAGGCGCTCAATTATCTCGTCTCCGGCAAAGTGCCGCGCCGCATGGGCAATGCGCATCCCAACATAACGCCCTATCAGGTGTTTCCGGTGGCCGACGGGCACATCATCATCGCCTCGGGCAACGACGGCCAGTTTGCCAAGCTGTGCGCCGTCTTGGGCGAGCCGGCGCTCGCCAAGGAAGAAAAATACATCGACAACAAAGCGCGCCTGGCGCATCGCGCCGAACTGATCGGGCATCTGTGCACACTCACCGCGCGCCTGCCGCGCGCCGAGCTTCTGGAAAAGCTCGAAGCCATCGGCGTGCCGGCGGGTCCGATCAACGATCTGGCGCAGGTCTTTTCCGATCCGCAGGTGGTTCATCGCGGCATGCGGCTCGACCGGCCGAGCGCCGCGGCCGCCGACGGCACGATTCCCGGCGTGCGCACCCCGATCATGCTCGACGGCGAACCGATGGCGGCGGAGCATCCATCGCCGCGGCTGGGCGAGCACACGGCAGAGATTTTGCGCGAGATCGGCGAAGTTTAGAGCATGATCCGGAAAAAGCCTGCCCCGGACTTGATCCGGGGTGGGAACAGGTTTTCCGAAAAGATCATGTTCCACTAAAAGTAGACCGCCAGACGATCCAATCCGATGCGATTGCGCTCTTAAGGCCCGCAAGCCGCAAGTACTCACCGGATTTCCGCCGTCACTGCGCGGCAACCTGCGCGGAATTGTCCTCGGCCGTTTCCTCGATTTCATCCTCTTTGCGCACTTCGCGCGAGAATGCGGCCGTGGCAACCAGTCCGCCCAGGCTAACGATGGCCATCAGCGCGAGCACTCCGATAAGGCCCCACGCGGCTTGCAGCTGGGGAACAACGAAGGTGCCGAATGTCGCGCCAATCTTGGCGCTGGCGGCGGCGAAGCCGCTTGCCGACGCTCGTATCCCGGTCGGAAAGAGGATGGGCGCAAGCGTGAACGTGGTCGCATTCGGCCCGGCATTCATGGTGAAGTTGAAAAGCACAAAGCCGGCGATGACCAGCCAAAGGTGGGCGCGAGGACCGTCAGCCGCCAAAACGGCCAGCATCAACAGCATCATGCCAATGGCCATGCCGGCGAAGCCCGCGACCTGCATCGGGATCCGGCCGAACCGAGGCACCGCCCAAACGCCGGCGATGAAGCCGACCAGCAGGAAGACATCGACCAATCCGCTGCCCTCGGCATCGGCGAAGTCAGACGCCACGACGCCCGCGCCGGAAGATGCAAAATGCATCGCGCCGAGAATGACCGGCGTAAACAGTCCGACGCCGTAGGTTGCCACGTCCATCATCAGCCACGGCAGC
>Ga0116217_10005180_pt1 | contig 11509 bp, 12 predicted proteins | sample Sb_taG_6_FD_89697 | JGI IMG/M metagenome (GOLD analysis project Ga0116217, IMG submission 89697) | Peat soil microbial communities from Weissenstadt, Germany - Sb_50d_4_PS metaG | ecosystem: Environmental > Terrestrial > Soil > Wetlands > Peat | place: Germany: Weissenstadt | collected 2010-09-21 | reverse complement strand
CCGCCAAACTCTTTGAGAAGCATCCGCACTTTACCATTTTCCCGGGCGATTCCGTCGAGATCATGCCCGTGCTGCCGATACCAGGCGGCTAGTGGACGTAGTGCGCAAGGATCCTGGAGCCTGCCACGTGCGCCGCCACGGCACGGAAGTCAACATCGTGCAGGAAGGCCTGCCAGATGTCATTCCAGTCGAGGCCTGTTACCTGGGCCGGCAGCGGCTCGCTGCTGCCACGCGCGTTCATGCCGATCGCCTACTTTACTGCTGATTGTTCTTTAATGATTGCTCTTGTTTGTCTTCTTTATTTAGAAGCTGCTCCTTCTTCCTGTTGTCGCTCGCCTTTTTTTGCGCGGGAGTTAGCATTCCTGGAGGATTCTTCGGCTTGTGATGGCCCTTCTTGCTATGGCTCGGTACCGCTTCGGTCGCCAACACACCACCGTAGGGCTGCACGATGGCTGCTGCCCCCAATACCACAAGCGTCCGCTTCAGCAGCGCTCGGCGGCTCGTGCGAGGATTTCGCTTGTGCGTTCTGTTCTGCGGATCTGAAGACATCGCTACCTCCCCTGCGCCGGGAACGCTCGGCTCAGCAAGTAGCTCTCGGACTGCGATTCCTGTCCTTCTCGGGCGCACATCGCACAGCTGTCACGTGTCGCCCGCGATTCTCGAGGTATGACACCGCCTAGCAGCTCAGTGATCCATTGGGCGTATAAACCCGGAAGTGGCTCGCTCTGCGCGTCCGGAAGCATCACCTGATCAATCATAGTTATTTGAAGTCTTTTGGTTTGTACGGCTCGTCTTTGCTCGGTGCGAGTTTGGGATGCTTGCCGGGCGGATTCGCGCCCCCCTTCGGGCTCGGCGGCGGCACATCAAAATGATTCTTATTTTTTACTCCCTTTTGCTTCAGCGGGGGTGCGTCGTCGGCTAAAGCCAAGCCCGAGACTCCGCCGTTTGGCTGAATGAGGACGCCCGCCCCGAGTACGACGAGGGCACGCTTTAGCAGATCACGACGACTGGATCTATCGCCCTGCGGTTCGCCTTCCAACGGTCCGTTCGTGTTTCGTGACATAGAAACCTCCCTTGGCCGGGCGCTTCGATCGGATCATTCAGCTGTCAGCACTTCAGATTAGACGTCCGCGCAGCCATAAAAACAAGTCAACGAGCTAACGCTGAAATTCGCGCACTTAACTGGCCTGCCCGATAGCTATGGGATGGACGCAAGCGGTGTAGACAATGTCAGGAGCTCGTCGCCCTCCAGCGGGCGAGGAGCGCTTCCAGGTATTTTCGCGCTCGGGGCGCTTCTCGCGAGCCCAACTCCGCCTCCGACAGACCGTCCACTTGACGGCAGACAGATTCCAGTGCGGCGGCTTTTCTCGTCCAGATCGCGAGGTGCTCGTCCACCGGTGGGTCTAGCTGCAGCAGTGCCGCGAGTGTTGAGGTCACGATCGCCGGTGGCGTGCGCACGTCGATCGTTTCGAGCAGAAAATCAGCGACCTTCGACGGTGTAGGCCGTATCTTCCCGAGTGAATACGCCGCCTCGGCCCGTACCAGCACCGGATTCATTTCATCGGTTACGCACGCCATAAGCGCGGACCCTGCAACGCTCGCTCCCGCAGCGCTCAGTCGTCCGAGCTCAATGTGGGCTTTGCGTCGCATCTGGCGGAACTCCTCGACATCCGCGCTTCGCTTGAGCGTTGCGGAGATCGTGTGTCGCAGTTTCCCGCCCATTTGTGTGCGTGCATCGGTAATCACCGTGCGCACGTCGTCGAAGCTGTCGACGAAGATGCAGACGAGGCCGTAACGTCGACGCAGGACGAGGGCGCGCGCCTCCTCGTCCTCGCGCTGTCCCCGTTTCCAGATGTACACATGCTCGCCCACGCCACCGCCGAAGTTGGCCTCGAAACTCTGCAGCAGATCCTCGAAGTCGGGATCATTCAGGCCAAATCCCACGAGCAGGGCGCTAAAGCGCGCGAGCACATGGTGCGCAAACGCCCGATACCCGGGCTGACGAGCCATCACTTCGCGATACGAGGCTCGATCCAGTACGATGGTCTTCGGGCGTGTAATGCATCCGTGCGCCTTGAGCAGGAAGCGGGATTGAAAATCCTCCGCGAGCACCGCCCGCAGCTTCCGCTCATCCGAATAGAGGGCGCGATGCATCAGATGCCGGTCACGGCGCTGGGCCCGATAGGCATTTTCATGCCCCAGGTCGTAGTTGAAGGTAATGATCCCGAGCGGCTCGAGATCTTCGATGAGATCGTGCAAGGGCGACCTCGCATCGTCGGGCGCGGTGGTGAGCTGCACGACCGCGTCCCGATATTTGCTCACACCCACGGTTTCGCGAATCAGGGTCGCGGCCTCGATCAGGTAGTCCGCCCCCCTCGGCCGCGCACTCAGCAACAGATCCACGTCGGCCGCCACGGGCCCAAGGCGCGCGGCGAATCGGGAGCGCAGCTGGGTGAGAACCAAGTGCCACGTCGGCAGCGATGTCGACTCGGAGCCTGGCTGGGCAAGGCCAACGGACACTCCGCTGCCCGTCACCACCACCAGGCGGCGATACGCGACGGCATCGCATAAGAGGCCGAATCCGGGATTCTGCCGGTGACTGTGCATAACAGCGCAGTCTACTGGATCAGGCTAGAACTGCATGGTCCCTGAGCAGAGCTGACAACAACATGAACGATGCGACCCACACCGATGGTGCATTCTCCGCCATCGTTCAGCGCGAAAGCGGCCTGCGAAGAACGCTGAGCTCACGCAAGCTGTCGATGATCGCGATCGGCGGCGCGATCGGCACGGGATTGTTCCTCGGCAGCGGCTTCGCCATCAGTACCGCCGGCCCCAGTGTTCTGGTGAGCTATGCGATCGGAGCACTGATTGCACTGCTGCTCATGGGGTGCCTCGCGGAGATGACGGTCGTCCATCCGATCACCGGTTCATTCGGCGCCTATGCGGAGCACTACGTGGGTCCGCTGGCTGGGTTCATGGTTCGCTACGCGTACTGGACCTGCATCGTGCTCGCGGTGGGCACCGAAGTCACCGCGGTAGCGCTGTATATGAAATTCTGGTTTCCCGCAGTGCCTGGCTGGGTCTGGATCCTGGCGTTTTCATCGTCGCTGATCATGGTCAACGCCTTCAGGGTGAGTACGTTCGGTACGGTCGAGTACTGGTTCTCGCTGGTCAAGATCACCGCGATCGTCGCGTTCATTCTGCTCGCCGGCTACCTCGTCATACAATCATCCGGCGCGCATTCCAACGTTTCCGCAGGTTCGGTCGGCTTTCGCAATTACACTGCCTATGGCGGCTTCCTGCCCCACGGCGTTGGTGGAATGTGGGTCGCGGTCATCATGTCGGTCTTCAGCTACCTCAGCATAGAAATGATTGCCGTCGCAGCCGGCGAAGCCGCGCAGCCCGAATTGGCGATCACGCGCGCGTTTCGCTCGACCGTCGTGCGTCTGATCCTGTTCTATATTCTGACGCTGGCACTCATGCTCGCCGTACTCCCGTGGACGCAGGCTGGCTCGGCGAAGAGCCCGTTCGTCATGGTGATGGAGAGGTTGCACCTGCCTGCCGCCGGCGGCGTGATGAATTTCGTGATCCTGGTTTCGGCGCTGTCTGCGATGAACAGCCAGCTTTATATCACCACTCGAATGATGTTCAGCCTGGCGCGCGCCGGACAGGCGCCCCGGCGGTTGGGCAAGCTGACCGCGCGCGGAACTCCATTCAACGCCTTGCTGGTGTCGACGTCAGGTATTGGCCTCGCGACCGTGCTGAGCGTCGTCTCTCCCGGAGGCGCGTTTCTGATGATGGTAGGCATATCGGTGTTCGGCGCCATGTTCACGTGGATGATGATTTTCGTGACGCATTATTTCTTCCGCCGCGCACGCCTGAGGGACGGCAGTGCGCCTGCGCCATTTAGAATGTGGGGTTTCCCCGTCACGACGTTGTTTGGCGCCGGCCTCATGGCGGCGCTGCTCTTGACCACGGCGTTTACGGAGGCGTTTAGAATGACGCTAGTGTTCGGGTTACCTTACTTGGCTTGCCTGGTGGTCATCTACGCGCTGCGTTACCGCGCTGCTTCCGGGCGGAGCTGACAGTTGGATGCGCATGATCAGCAGCGCGGCGCGGGGCTCGCACCGCAGTACGAGGCCCAGGCCATGACGCTGCCGGCGAGCCGCGCCGACTGCGAGGCGTGGGACGCGCGCGACCCGCTTGCGCGGATCCGGTGCGAGTTCCGGGTCGAGCCTGGAGTCGTCTACCTCGACGGCAACTCGCTGGGTGCACTGACGCACGACTCGGTGGCGCGCGCGCGGGCAATGATCGAGGACGAATGGGGTCGCGACCTGATCCGCAGCTGGAACGTACACGGCTGGTTCGACCTACCCCAGCGCCTCGGCGCCAAAATAGCACCGTTAATTGGAGCCGCCGCCGACGAAGTGCTGGTCGCCGATTCGACCTCGGTCAACCTTTTCAAGCTTGCGTCGGCTGCGATGATGACGCGCGGCACGCGCCACCGCATCGTCACCGAGTCGGGCAACTTCCCGACCGACATCTACGTGCTGCAGGGCTTGGCTGCGCTCTCGGGCGGCGCGATCGAGGTCGTCGCCGTGCCGCGATCTGAGGTTGCCGCCCGGATCGATGAAGCGACCTTCCTGGTCGTCCTCACACACGTCCACTACAAGACGGCGGAACTTTTCGACCTGCAAGCAATCACTCGACGGGCGCACGCGCAAGGCGCGCGGATTCTATGGGATCTCTCCCATAGCGTCGGCGCGCTGCCGGTGGACCTCGGTGCTGCGCGGGCGGACTTCGCGGTTGGCTGCACCTACAAATACCTGAATGGTGGCCCTGGCTCACCCGCCTTCCTCTACGTGCGGCGCGACCTGCAGGAAGCGTTCCGCCCGGGGCTCGCCGCGTGGATGGGCCACGCGGCGCCGTTTGAGTTCACCGATGACTACGAGCCAGCGCCAGGCATCGCGCGATATCGTTCCGGCACGCCTGCACTGATCGCGTTCGCTGCACTCGAGGGCGCGCTCGGGGTTTGGGACGGCGTCGACCTGTGCGACGTGCGGCGCAAGTCCGAAGCTTTGACCGAGCTCTTCATCGCGGGCGTCGAGGCGCTCACCGGAAGTGGCCTCATCCTCGCCTCGCCGCGTGAGGCTGTGCGACGCGGTAGCCACGTCGCGCTGACCCACCCGCGTGGCTACGAGCTCATCCAGGCGCTGATCGCGCGGGGCGTGATCGGAGACTTCCGTGCACCCGACGTCGTGCGCTTCGGTTTCGCGCCGCTCTACCTGCGCTACGTTGACGTCTGGGAGGCGGTGACGATCCTTGGCGAGGTGCTTGCCGCCCTCGACCGCACCGAGCTTGCGCGGCGGAGCGCCGTAACGTGAGCTCGCGCCGATGCTGTTGGGCGCGCTACTCGGGCAACCTCATGCTGCATAGAAAAATCTTGTAGCGCCAAAGCCCAGCTAGCCCAGGCTCGTTTCGAGCTGGCAGTAGGCGCGAGCGCAGTCGCGATTGCTAGCATCGCCGTGCGCGTTCGGTAGGCATAGACTCCGGCAGTACATCCCAAGCGAGCGTAAGAAGCTATGGAGACGCGGATGTTATGGGCGGTGGCCGCAGCGCTCGGTATCAGCGCAATTAGGAGGCAAGTCATGAGCTACGTCTATCAGAGATCCTATCGCGGCCCCGTTCAGGCTGTGCTGCTTGATTGGGCTGGTACGACCCTGGATTACGGTTGCATAGCCCCTGCCGTAGTGTTCATGCAGGTTTTTCGCCGAAAAAATGTCAACATCACAATGGAGCACGCCCGCGAACCCATGGGGGCCCATAAGAAAGTCCACATTCGGGCCATTTCAAAGATTCCTGCGGTGGCCAAGATGTGGCAGGAGGCGCACGGGCGGCCCTGCAACGAGGACGATGTCGAAGCGATGTTCCAGGACTTCGTGCCTCTTCAGTTGGCCTGTCTGGCGCAATATGCGGACCTGATTCCGGGCACACTGGAAGCTGTGGCCGAGTTTCGCCGCATGGGCCTCAAAATAGGTTCAACGACGGGTTATACGAAAGAGATGATGAATATCCTGCAGGCCGAAGCCACTCGCCGCGGCTACACGCCGGACTCGACTGTTTGTGCTACCGATGTTCCCGCCGCGCGCCCCTATCCGTGGATGTGTATTCAGAACGCGGTCAATCTGCAGATTTTTCCGATGCAGGCCTTCGTGAAAATCGGCGACACCCTGCCAGATATTGAAGAGGGTCTCAATGCGGGAATGTGGACGATCGGCCTTGCCAAAACAGGCAACGAGATCGGTCTTCAGGAAGCCGATGTCAAGAAGCTCTCAGCCGAAGACTACAAGGCAAAACTCGATCGCGCCTATAAGAGGATGTATCAGACCGGGGCCCATTACGTCGTCGACGGCCTCGCTGACTGCCCAAAGCTGCTGGCTGAGATCAATGCCCGCCTGCTGCGTGGCGAGCAACCCTGATCTCGTTTGGGGATCGCACTGTACTTTCCAGCTTTGTGTGCCCCAAGCAGTCCAACAACGTGGTTACGGCTTACTCTGACTGCTACGGTATGCGCGACCGACGAACCACAGGTAGCGATGAGAAAGGTCGTCATGCCGCGCATTTTGTTCGTTCTTGCGCTAGCTCTATACGCCGTCACTGTTCCGGTACAGGCTCAGGAGCAGATGAAGGCTCCAGATCACTACTTGTTTGTCTGGGCCGGTGACGCGGCCCACAAGGGCAACGACTTCCTCGCGGTTATCGATGCCGACCCTTCCTCGGCCTCGTATGGACACCTGGTGACGACCCTCGCGACGGATCAACAGACCATGCGCGTGCATCACACGGAATACACGATGCCGGCCAGCGGGATGCTCTTCGCCAACGATCATGACGCTGGCCGGACTTTCATCTTTGACCTCCGCGATCCACTGCATCCCAAGACTGTTACGTCCTTTACCGATATGGCGGGGTACATGCATCCGCACTCCTACCTGCGGCTGCCCAACGGGCATGTGCTGGCCACGTTCCAGCACGCGCACCACGGCCAGAGCGAAGGCCAGATGGGCAAGACCGGCGGCTTGGTGGAAATTGACGACCAAGGCAAGGTGGTCCGCTCCGTCAGCAGTGCAGATCCGGCGTTTGCAGACGCTCTGTTGGTGCCCTACAGCCTAGTCGTCCTGCCCAAGCTCGACCGCGTCGTGTCCACTAACTCTTCCATGAATCTGGATGACATATTTAGTGGCGTGACATATCAGGTGTGGCGTCTGTCCGATCTCAAGTTGCTCAAGACAGCGTACTTCGAGGTGGGCGAGAATCGCTACGCCCAGATCAGCCCGGAAGAACCACGTCTGGCGCCCGACGGGTCGGTCTTCGTTCAAACGCTGGGCTGCGGACTCGAACGCATCACCGGGCTGAACACCAGTGAGCCCAGGTCGAAGCTAGTATTTAATTTTCCCGGCAACTGGTGCGGCGTTCCCAGCATTGTTGGGCACTATCTGGTTCAGAGTGTACGGGCAATACATGGTTTCATCGTGCTCGACATCGCGAATGGGGCGAAGCCCGTGGAAGTCTCCCGACTCAGCCTCAGCGATACTTATGGCTCCCACTGGACGGCGTGGGACCCAAAGACACAGCGCCTGGTAGTCACTTCCGGTTCGAATCCGGAGGATCGCACTTACTTGCTGAAGCTGGAGCAGACGACGGGCGCGCTCACCGTGGACGAGGCTTTTCGTGACGCGGACGGCAAGACGGGCTTCAGCTTTGCCGAGCGTGAGTGGCCGCACGGCTGGAAGGGAGCAGGCGCGCCACACGGAGCAGTTTTTTCGCGCTGACAGGAATTCCCCGATCAGCGACCCTCAGCACCGACCGATCGGCCAAAGGTCGCTTCGTGACGCTCTGCAGCCGATTACTAACGGCTGCGTTCCGGTCGGCGAAACTCAAGTCCACGATCCCGCGCACCTTGCGGCGCTGGTCGAGAAGTCTCAGCGCATACTGACAAAACAACGAATGGACGATTTGCGCGAGGCTCATCAGGCACACTTCCCACCATGGTCGGTGAGGTCTCAACCGCGCAGAAGGAATGAAAGTGAAAGCGATCCCGATTCTTGCCTTGTCAGGGCTGACCGCCTGGCTGATCGCCGCAACGGCAGGCGCTGGGGACGCGCCCGACGATCCCTACCTCTGGCTCGAGAAGCAAGACAGCCCTGAGGCCATGCAATGGGTCCATACCGAAAACGACAAGACGCTCGCCGTGCTGGAGAAGGATCCGCACTTCGAGGTCTTTGATCGCGAAGCGCTCACCATCGCCGAGGCGAACGATCGAATTCCGACGCCCGAATACCTGCATCACCGGGTTTTCAATTTTTGGCAGGACGCTGACCACGTGCGCGGCATCTGGCGCTACAGCGACCCGAAGAGCTACGCGACGTCGACCCACCACTGGTCGACCGCCATCGATCTCGATGCCTTGGCGAAGAGCGAGAATGCTAATTGGGTCTGGCAGGAGGCCAACTGTGAACTGGCCGCGGAGCGGCGCTGTTTGATCGACCTTTCCGACGGCGGCGAGGACGCGGCCACAGACCGTGAGTTCGACCTCGATAAGGGGCAGTTCGTCGACGACGGCTTCCGCTTGCCGCACGGCAAGCAGCGAGCCGCTTGGGAGGACCAGGACACGCTGCTGGTGGCCCGCGAGTGGAACCCGGGTGAACTCACCTCCTCGGGTTATCCCTACATCGTCAAGCGTCTGCGCCGCGGCCAGTCGCTGGACCAGGCTCAGGAAGTATTTCGGGGCAGCGCTGATGACGGCGGCTACGGCGTCACACCCCTTGTTCTGATCGATGCCGAAGGGCGCCGCGCCGTCTTGATCGTTCGACCCCTCTCGACTTTTGAATCAGCGGTCTACATCGTCGCGGACGCGGGCGTCGCTCAGCTGCGTCTACCAAGGAAAGTCCAGATTCACGCGCTCGCGAAGGGTCAGTTGATCGTCAGCCTGGCCGAGGACTGGAAGCCCGGTGCGAGAACCTTCGAGCAGGGATCGCTGGTCGCCGTGGATCTGGCGGCGGCCAAACGCCATCCCGATGCACTCCAGCCCGCGATCATTTATAAGCCGGGCCCCGGGAGACGTTTCTGGACGCAGCCCTGACGCGCGACGGCTTGGTCGTCGCGACGCTCGAGAACGTCAAGGGACGGGTGTCCCTTTATCGCCGCAAGGCCGATGGTGCCTGGGCGCGTCGTCTGGTCGATCTGCCGGAAAACTCCGCCCTCTCAATCGTCGACGGCGATCGGCACGGCCGCTCCGCCTTCGTAAACGTCACTGGCTTCCTGCAGCCACCGAGTCTCTGGCGGGTCGATACGCACAGGCCATCAGCCGTCAAGCTCAAGGAGCTGCCGCCCAAGTTCGACGCCTCGAATCTGGCAGTTCAACAACTGGAAGCCACCTCCAGCGATGGGACCCGTATACCGTATTTCCTGGTGGCGCCGAAGCTCATGGAGGCGGATGGCAGCAATCCGACGATCCTGACGGCGTACGGCGGGTTTCAGATCTCGGTCACTCCGCGCTACTCCGCGATTATGGGCAAACTGTGGCTGGAGCGAGGCGGCGTATTCGTCGTCGCGAACATTCGTGGCGGGGGCGAGTTCGGCCCGGCTTGGCACGAAGCGGGGCTGAAGACGCGGCGTCAGATCATTTATGATGATTTCACGGCCGTGGCGCGCGACCTCATCGAACGCAAGATCACGAGCCCCCGGCGTTTGGGCATCGAAGGGGGGTCAAACGGCGGCTTGTTGATGGGAGTGGAATTCACGCAGCACCCGGAGTTATGGGGTGCTGTCGACATCCAGGTGCCTCTGCTGGATATGCTGCGCTTTGAATTCATCGATGCCGGGGCGTCGTGGGTCGGCGAGTATGGTTCGGTATCCGATCCCGTGGAGCGCGCCTTCCTGGGCTCGATTTCCCCATATGCGAACTTGAAGCGCGGGCTTCAATATCCCCGTCCGCTGGTTTGGACCACGACGAAGGATGATCGCGTGGGGCCGCAGCACGCGAGGAAATTTGCCGCGCGGTTGTCCGAATTCGGCATTCCGTATTTCTATTTTGAAGAGACCGAAGGCGGGCATGGAGCGGGCGCAAACCTGCGGGAAAAAGCGCGTACCAACGCGCTGGAGCTGACCTATTTCGCGCTCCAGCTCCGGGATCAATGACCGGCGAGCAACAACATCACGATGAACATTCGCAATATTGTGATCGCAATGGCCGGCAGTGCTGCAATACACGGGGCGTAACGGACGTTCAGCGGTCGGGTTCAGCGGCGGCGCGCAGCGCCGTCCGCTGCAACCGATTGTTAGGCGCTGTGCCTCTCATCCCGTGATTCTCGTCAGCACAGATGACGGAAGTGCTTCCGCGACCGGGCGACCTGGCGAGGCGTTCGGGTGTGACGGGGAACGCTGTGGTGATTGTCGCATCGCTAGCCGAATTTGGCCTTCATCCGTTCGGAGAACTTCGCTAGGTGTATTACTATGCGTTCGTGTGTGCCGACTCCAATCTCCTCGGTCCCGTCGGTCGCACGAATCGAAAACTCGATGCGCCGCCCATCAACGTTGATCACTTTCGCTTCGCCGGTGACGCGTCGACCAGCCGGCGTCGCCGCAAGATGGCGCACGTCGACGCGCGTCCCGAGCGCAGTTTCGCCGGCCTCGAGATAAGGCTTGATCGCGTTGATCGCCGCGTTCTCCATGACCATGATCATGACCGGCGTCGCCAGGACCGGGGGCAATGTCGCATCCTTGAAACGGTTGGCGAGATGGTCGGGCATGACGACAAGACTGAACGAGCCCGTGGCCCCGACCGGTATCGATTGCATTGCCTTTCCTTGGAGTTGAATGGCACAGATGAGCTTAATGCAGGTGCGGATAGGTACGAATAGGAATTATAAGCCCCATGCCGACTTCCGTTCGCGATGGTAAAGGAAGACGAGCGCGGCATCGCCGGGTTCGACCCTCTGCTGCCCGACGCGAACGGCAGTTACCGGGAGATTAAGATCCAGGATAGATCGGCACAAGCGGTCATTAATCATCGAAGGTAGTCGTCGACCAGTCCGTGATTCCGGTGCGCGGGCAATTAGCCCGCATGATTCCGCAACCCAACATACACTACGGATTATTCTATAAGGACGTTGCGTTTCTACCGCGTCGCGACGGATTGGTGTTTCAGGTCTTCGGCGAAGACGATTATTACGGGTTCAATGACGATACCACGATACCTAATCGAGCCGAGGCCGAACATGCGGTTAACACCATCGCCGGACTCTTCACCTAGCGCATAGATCGCGTTGCATCAGTAATGTGTCGTGCTGAGCTCGCCCCGCGACCGTCCGTCTCGCGGTGCAGTCCGTGTACGCCGTCGCAACAGACATCCGGAAGGAGAAGGTCACGTCGGCACAATGCTTTCTCGCGTCGTGGCCATGAGCAGGCCGAATGGCGCTAGCCACTAGTAGATAGGCAGCCTGGT
>Ga0116217_10005179_pt1 | contig 11509 bp, 9 predicted proteins | sample Sb_taG_6_FD_89697 | JGI IMG/M metagenome (GOLD analysis project Ga0116217, IMG submission 89697) | Peat soil microbial communities from Weissenstadt, Germany - Sb_50d_4_PS metaG | ecosystem: Environmental > Terrestrial > Soil > Wetlands > Peat | place: Germany: Weissenstadt | collected 2010-09-21 | reverse complement strand
GCCCTCGAGCTGGCGCTCGACATAGCCCTCGGGACGCCCGAGATCGCCAAGCCCGGCGGCGGCCGCCTCGGCGGTGTGGAGGGCTGCGAGCGTGTCCACCAACATCTCGCCGATGCGCCATGCCAACGCGGTATCGCCTTTGAACTCCTCGGGGAGATCGCTGCGGATGACGATGCCGTGGCGCCGCTCCATGACGTGGAACTCGGCGCCGATGAGGGCCGTATCGCCGCAATAGAGATAGCTCCGCGGCGCCCACGGAAAGATGTCGGGCAAGCTCGCGAGCACCCTGTGCTCGCGCCTCATGTCGTGCGAGGAGGGTGCCACGGGGCCGAGCGGGGGACGGCGCAGCACATATTCGCGGCTGCCGAAGCGCACCTCATAGGTGAGGTTCGCGTGCCCGCCGCCGAACTGGCGCAGCGAGAAGGGGCCTTCGGTCTCGGGCAGGCCCGCGCGCAAATAGGGCTCGAGCCGCGAGGTGTCGATCTCCTCGCCCGAGCGCGGCTCGATCAGCTCGGCCGTCTCTGCCGCCATGACCCCGCCGCCTCCGACGCCTCACGCCACCTCGAAGAGGCCCGCCGCCCCCATGCCGCCGCCGATGCACATGGTGACGACGCAGCGCTTCGCACCCCGCCGCTTGCCTTCGATGAGGGCATGGCCGACGAGGCGCGCGCCGCTCATGCCGTAGGGATGACCGACCGCGACGGCACCCCCGTCGACGTTCAGGATTTCGTGCGGAATGCCGAGCCGGTCGCGGCAGTAGACGACCTGGACCGCGAAAGCCTCGTTCAGCTCCCAGAGGTCGATGTCGCCCACCTTCAATCCGTGGCGCTCCAAGAGGCGCGGCACGGCGAAGACCGGACCGATCCCCATCTCGTCGGGCTCGCAGCCGGCGACCGCGAAGCCGCGGAAGATGCCGAGGGGATGAAGTCCACGCCGCTCGGCCTCTTTCGCCTCCATGACGACGCAGGCAGAGGCGCCGTCGGAGAGCTGGCTGGCGTTCCCGGCGGTGATGAACTGGTCCTCTCCGCGCACGGGCTTGAGCTTGGCGAGGCCTTCGGGCGTCGTGTCCGGGCGGTTGCCCTCGTCCTTGGCGAGCGTCACCTGCTCGGTCCAGCTCTCGCCCGTGTCCTTGTTGACCATGAGCTTGGTCGTGGCGAGCGGCACGATCTCGTCGTCGAAGCGGCCGGCCTGCTGGGCGGCAGCACAGCGCAGCTGGCTCGAAAGCGCGAACTCGTCCTGCTTCTCGCGGCTCACCTTGTAGCGCTTGGCCACGATGTCCGCCGTGTCGATCATGGCAAGGTAGATCTCGGGCTTGTGCTGCTCGATCCACTCGTCGTTGTAATGGAACTTGTTCTGGTGCTCGTTCTGCACCAGCGAGATCGATTCGACGCCGCCCGCGACCGCAACCGGCACCTGCTCGAGCACGACGCGCCCCGCCGCCATCGCGATCGTCTGCATGCCCGAGCTGCAGAAGCGGTTCACCGTGGTGCCCGCGGTGGTGACGGGCAGCCCCGCGCGGATCGCGGCCTGGCGCGCGATGTTGCCGCCGGTGGCACCCTCCGGCATGGCGCAGCCGATGAGGCAATCCTCCACTTCCGCCGGGTCGAGGCCGGCCCGCTCGACCGCGTGCTTGATGACGTGGCCGGCAAGGGTGGCGCCGTGGGTCAAATTGAAGGCCCCGCGGTAGGCCTTGCCGATGGGCGTGCGCGCGGTCGAGACGATGACGGCTTCACGCATGGAAATTCCTCCTCCGAATGTGTGCGGCGCGAACGGCGGCGCGTCGGTTTCCTCAGGGCTCGCCGAATCCCTTGCCCTCACGCGCGAGGCGCTCCAAGAGGGGTGCCGGTCGCAGGATTTCGCCGTGCTGCTCCTCGAGCCGCCGCATCACCTGCAAGATCTTAGCGAGACCGACGCGGTCGGCATAGAACATGGGTCCGCCGCGATAGGCGGGGAAGCCATAGCCGTTGATCCAAATGATGTCGATGTCGCTCGAGCGGAGCGCAAGCCCCTCGTCGAGGATTTTAGCCCCCTCGTTGATGAGCGGATACATGCAGCGCTCGAGGATCTCCTCGGCGGCGATCTTGCGCCGCTTCAAGCCGAGCTCGGCCGAGGCCTTGAGGATGGTCGCCTCCACGAGCGGGTCAGAAAGGGGGGTGCGGCTCCCGGCCTCGTAGCGGAACCAGCCTTGGCCGGTCTTCTGGCCGAAGCGGCCCATCTCGCAGAGCCGGTCGCCGACCACGTAGCCGGGGTAGTTGTCCTTGCCCTCGGCCTGGCGGCGCTTCCTGATGCGCCAGCTCACGTCGAGGCCGGCGAGGTCGCCCATGGCGAAGGGGCCCATGGGGAAGCCGAAATCGTAGATCACCTTGTCGACCTCGTGCGGCAAGGCACCCTCGAGGATGAGGGCGTTCGCCTGGCGCGTATAGGCGGCGAGCATGCGGTTGCCGACGAAGCCGTCGCACACGCCGACGAGCACGCCGATCTTGCCGATGCGGCGCGAGAGCGCCATCACGGTCGCGATCGTCTCCTTGCTCGATTTCCTGCCGCGCACGTTCTCCAAGAGCCGCATGACGTTCGCGGGGCTGAAGAAATGGGTGCCGATCACCTTCACGGGCCGCTTGGTGACCGCGGCGATCTCATCGACGTCGAGGGTGGAGGTATTGGTGGCAAGGATCGCCGCGGGCTTGACCAGCGCGTCGAGCTTGCGGAACGTCTCCTTCTTGATGTCCATCTCCTCGAAGACGGCCTCGATCACGATGTCGGCCGCCTTGATGTCTTCGTAAGCGAGCGTGCCCTTGATGAGGCCGAGGCGCTTCTGCATGTCCGCTTGGCTGAGCCGGCCCTTGGCGGCGGTCGCGGCGTAGTTTTTCCCGATGATCGAAAGCCCGCGCTCGAGCGCCTCCTTCGTCGATTCCACCACGGTGACCGGTATTCCGGCATTCGCGAAGTTCATGGCGATCCCGCCGCCCATGGTGCCGCAGCCGATCACCGCGGCCGCTTTGATCGGCAACGTCGGCGTGTCCGCAGGCACATCGGGGATCTTGGCGACCTCGCGCTCGGCGAAGAAGACGTGGCGCTGCGCCTTGCTCTGCTCGGAGCCGACGCGCTCGAGGAAGGCGGCGCGCTCCGCCTTGAGCCCCTCGGCGAACGGCAGTGTGGCGGCGGCTTCGACGCAATCGATGCAGCGCTGGGGCGCCTCGTAGCCGCGAAAGCGCCGCGCCGTCTCCTTGCGGTAGTTGGCGAAAAGCTCGGGCTTGGCCTTGGCCGCCTCGATCTTGCCCCCGAGATCGCGCGTCCTTTGCGGCGGCTTGCCCGCGGCGGCGAGTTTCTCGGCATGGGCCACGGCCGCGGCCACCACGTCGCCCGCCGCGACCGCGTCCACGATGCCGAGGGCGAGCGCGGCTTCGGCCGGCTTGAGCTCGCCGCTCACGATCATGTCGAGTGCGGCTTCGACGCCGGTGAGACGCGGCAGGCGCTGCGTCCCGCCGGCACCAGGCAAGAGGCCGAGCTTGACCTCGGGCAGGCCGAGGCGCGCCCCAGGAGAGGCGATGCGCGCGTGGCAGCCGAGTGCGAGCTCGAGCCCACCGCCCGCGGCGGCGCCGTTGATTGCGGCGACGAAGGGAGCGCTTGCGTTCTCGATCGTCTCGATGAGCTGGGAAAGCGTGGGTGCCTCTGCCGGGCGCGGCTTGCCGAACTCGCGGATATCGGCGCCGCCCACGAAGATCTTGCCGGCCCCCGTGAGGACGAAAGCCTTGATCGCGGGGTCCGCGAGGCCTGCCGTCACGCGCTGCGCGAGGCCGGTCAAGGTGGCGACGCTCAAGGCATTCACCGGCGGATTGTCGAGCGTGATGACGGCGACGCTCCCGCGCCGCTCGAGCTTCACTTCGGCCATTGGTTCCTCTCGGTCTAATGCAGCAAATCGTCATTGCGAGGAGGCAAAGCCGACGAAGCAATCCAGCATCGCGTGCGCGGAATCTGGATTGCTTCGCCTTCGGCTCGCAATGACGTCAGTGGCAATTGGGAATCATTTACCCCTCAGCTGCCCTCGCCCGACAGCACGGGGCCGAACAACTCCCACGACTTGCCGTCGAACTTCATGAGCTGCATCTGCTTGATCTGCGCGAAATCGTTCGGGCCGGTCGAGATCTTGATGCCCGGCAGCAGCATGGGAAGCTCGAGGTCCTTGATGCTGGCCGCCTGCTTCATGACGTTCTCGCGCGTCAAATCGTCGCCGGCCTGTTTGAGCACATGGACCAGCGTCTGCGCCACGGTATAGCCGAAGACGTTGAAGGAATCGCCGACATTGCCGTTCGGCAGGTACTTCTTCATCCAGGCCAGCCAGTCCTGGTACGCCTTGCTGTCCTTCCACTGCGGGTCCGACGGGTCTTTGAGGTAGTAGGACGAGATGATGCCGACCGCCTTCTCGAGTCCCGCCGGCTGCAGTACGCCGGTGACGGATTGCGAGACGTTGTTGAGGAACTGCGTCTGCTTCCAGCCGATGTCGTAGGCCTTGCGGATCGCCTGGGAGGCGAACTTCGGCGTCGTCACGTTGAAGAAGACGTTGGCGCCGCTCGCCTTGAGCGCCACGACCTGGGAGTCGACCGTGGGGTCCGAGGTCTCGTAGCTCTTCTCCGCCACGACCATCTTGCCGTATTTGTCGCCGAGGCCGTCCTTCATGCCTTGGACGTAGTCCTTTCCATAGTCGTCGTTCTGGAAGAGGATGGCGATCTTGGCGTCGGGCATGTTCTTGAGGATGTAGTTGGCGTAGATGCGCGCCTCGGTCTGATAGTTGGGCTGCCAGCCCATGGTCCAGGGAAAATGCTTCGGATCGTTCCATTTGGTGGCGCCCGTGGCGACGAAGAGCTGCGGCACCTTCTGGTCGTTCAGGTACTGTTGGATCGCCGTATTGCAGGGCGTGCCGAGGGGCTGGAAGTCGAGCAGCACCTTATCCTCCTCGACGAGGCGGCGCGTCTGCTCGACCGTCTTGGGCGGGCTGTAGCCGTCGTCGAGCGTCACGAAATTGATCTTTCGCCCATTGATGCCGCCCTGGTCGTTGATCATGGCGAAATAGGCGGCGATCGCCTTGCCGATCTGGCCATAGGCGGACGCCGGGCCGCTGTATGGATCCGTATTGCCGATCTTGATCTCGGTGTCGCTGACACCGGGACCGTATTTCTTCTCGGCCTGCGCCGGCGCCCACGCGAGTGCGAGTGCTATGGCGCATGCCGCGATCATCAGTCCTCGTCTTTTGAACGTCATGGCTATCCTCCCTTTTTGAACACGAGCATGAACATCATTGCGCCGGGTCGCGCGCAGCCTCGGCGTTGGCGGCGCGCGCGGATGCGAGCCGCCGCAGACCCTCGCCGAGCGTGCCGGCGATCCCCTTCGGCATCAAGTACATGAAGCCGGGCAGGAAGAGCCCGTAGATCGCCCACGGGGCCGCGTCGGAAATTTCGTTGGCGATGTTCGGCACGAACTGGATGAAGATGCCGCCGAAGACCGCACCCGGGATGGTGGCGATGCCGCCACGACGGAGCCGACGATGAAGGAGATCGAGAGGAACGGGCTGAAGCTGTCGGGCGCCACGAAGGCGGTCGCGAGTGCTGCGAGCGCCCCTGCGACGCCGGTCAGAAGCGCGCTCACGCCGAACGCCGTCGTCTTGTAAAGCGAGGTGTTGACGCCCATCGCGGTCGCCGAGATCGGGTGGTCGCGAATGGCGACGAGCGCTCTTCCCGTGCGGCTCCTCAGGAGATTGCGGCCGGCCCAGAAAACGAGGATCAAGACCGCGAGCGAGAGATAGTAGAGCCAACGGTCGGTGCCCACAGGCAGCCAGCCGGGTGCCGCCGGCTTGGTCAAGAGGATACCCTGCGAGCCGCCGCTCCAGCTGTCGAAATATTTGAGGAACTGCGGCGTCGCCACCGCCATCGAGAGCGTCACGAGCGCCAGGTAGAGGCCCTCGAGCCGCAGCGCCGGCAATCCGAAAAGCACGCCGATCACGAAGGAGAGCAGGCCCGCGGGCGGGATCGTCAGGTAATAGGGAACGCCCCAGCGGTGGATGAGGATCGCCGCGGTGTAGCCGCCGATCGCGAAAAAGGCGCCGTGGCCGAGCGAGATCTGCCCGTTGTAGCCGGTCAGGAGATTGAGCCCGAGCAGCGCGATCGCATAGATCATCGCGAGCGTGAACTGGAACACGTGATAATTGCTGACGAGCCAGGGCAGGGCCAGTGCCGCCGCGATCGCCGCCAGCACGCCGAGACGGCGCCAGCCGTCGCTGCTCAACCCGACCATGCTGCTTCCGGCGAGGTCAACACTTGCGATTTTCCCCGTCTCGACCATGGCTATACGCGCTTGACCATCACGGTGCCGAAGAGACCGCTCGGCTTGACCACGAGGATAATGATGATCACGGCGAGCGCAACGGTCAGTTTGAGCTCGGTCGGGATCAGGTAGGTGCCCACGAGGTTCTCGAGCACGCCCACGACGAGGCCGCCGACGACCGCCCCGCCCGGGCTCGAGATGCCGCCCAGGAGTGCTGCGGCAAAGGCATAAAGCAGCACGCCGCTCATCATGTTGGGGTCGAGAAACAGCACGGGCGCCACCATGATGCCGGCGACCGCTCCCACCGCCGCGGCCAGGCCCCAGCCGATCGCCAGCATCCACCCGACGCGGATGCCGACGAGCCGCGCCGATTCCGGATTCTGCGCGGCGGCGCGCATAGCGAAGCCGAGCGGGGTAAAGCGGAAGAAGAGATAGAGAAGTGCCAGCACGACGAGCGTGACGCCGATCACCCCGAGCTCGCTCGAGGTGATCATGTCGCCGAAGAGCGGCGTGTCGCCGAAGGGGCTCGGGAACTCCTGCACCGTGTAGGTGAAGATCCAGCCGGCCGTGCTGTTGAAGATGACGAGGAGCCCGATGAACACGATCACCTGGGAGAGCACCGGCGCCGACTCGACCGGGCGGATGAGGACACGCTCGATCAAGACCCCGCCCAAAAAGGAGATCGCCACGGTCAGGACGAAGGCGATCCAGAACGGTACGCCCGCCTGAACGAACATCCAGGCGATATAGGTCGAGAACATCGCCATCTCGCCCTGGGCGAAATTCACCGATTCGGTCGCCTGATGGATCATGACGAGCGCCAAGGCCAGGCTCGCGTACACGGCACCCGTGGCGAGACCCGAGAGAACCTGCTGGAGGAGCTGCTCCATGGCTTCCCCGTCGCTCCCTAAATCCCGAGATACGAGCGGCGGACCTGCTCGTTGCGTTGGAACTCTTGCGCAGTCCCCGCCATCACTACGCGCCCCGTCTCGAGGAGGTAGGCATGGTCCGCGAGCTCGAGTGCCAAAGCCGCGTTCTGCTCGACGAGAAGGATGCTGACGCGCTCCTCGCGCCGCACCGTCTCCATGATGCGGAAGATGCTCGCCACCACAAGCGGCGCCAAGCCGAAGGAGGGCTCGTCGAGCACGAGCAGGCGCGGGCGCAGCATGAGCGCCCTTGCGATCGCCAGCATCTGCTGCTCGCCGCCCGAAAGCGTTCCCGCCTGCTGCCGGCGCCGCTCGGCAAGGAGCGGGAAATACTGGTACATGCGCTCGATGTCCCGCGCGACCCCGTCGCGCGCGCGGCGGATATAGGCGCCGATCTTGAGGTTCTCCTCGACCGAGAGATTGACGAAGGTGCCGCGCCCCTCGGGCACCTGGGCGACGCCGAGGCGCACGATGTCCTCGGTCGCCTTGTGATCGATGCGCTCGCCCATGAGGCGAATCTCGCCCGAGCGGGCGACCGTGCCGCAGACGGCACGCAGCGTCGTCGTCTTGCCCGCGCCATTGGCGCCGAGGAGGGCCGTGATCCCGCCTTCGTCGAGTTTGAAATCGATGCCGTGCAGCACCTCCGTCGGCCCGTAGGCGGCTTTGAGGCCGCTCACCTCGAGGAGGGCCGCCATCACTGTGCCCGCCCCAGATAGGCCCCGATCACGGCCTCGTCCGCCTGCACCGCGGCCGGCGTGCCTTGCGCGATGACGCGTCCGAAGTCGAGTGCCACGACCTGGTCCGAAATGCCCATCACGAAGCTCATGTGGTGCTCGACGAGCAGAATGGTGAGGCCGAGGGCTTCGCGTATGCGGCGCAAGAGCGCGCCAAGGGCGGCGACTTCCTCGTGATTGAGGCCGCCCGCCGGCTCGTCGAGAAGGAGAAGCTTGGGCGCGCTCGCGAGCGCGCGGGCGATCTCGGCGCGCTTCTGCGTGCCGAAGGGAAGGCTCGCGATTGGCCGATGCGCCACCTCCTCGAGGCCCAGGAGCCCGAGCATGCGGCTGGCACCCTCACGCAGCCCGCGTTCCTCCTGACGCACGGCAGGAAGTCCGAGCGCATTGCCGAGGAAGCTGCTCGCCCCGGTGCAATGGGCGCCGACCATGACGTTCTCGAGCACGGTCATCGAACGGAAGAGGGCCAGGTTCTGAAAGGTCCGGCCGATGCCGACCGTAGCGATGCGGTGGGCAGGAAGTGCCAGGAGCGATCGTCCGTCGAAGCGAATATCGCCTTCCGCGGGACGGTAGAGGCGGGAGAGGACGTTGAAGAGCGTCGTTTTGCCCGCCCCGTTCGGACCGATCAATCCGACGATCTGCCCCTCGCCCACGGCGAAGGAGACCTGGTCGAGGGCGAGGATGCCGCCGAAGCGGACGCTGATACCCCTCACCTCGAGGAGGGCCTCGCCGAGAGGTGCTTTCTCTGGCCGGCCGCCGTCCGCGCCGGCCAAACGGGGTGCCGCCATCACGGCGTCCCCGCGCGGCAGGCGGAAGCGCGCCTACGCGGACTGGGGCGCGGCATGGCAAAATCCCACGGTGCCCCGATGCCTTTCGGGCCGATCGACCACTCGAACGCCTCCCTTCACCCGCGGATTTTTATTGCGGCCGCCGCTCGTGCCGGCGTCGCCGTCGAGCCGGCGGATGGGAACTCAGAGCGCTTCCGCCTTCCGTTCTATGTCCGCAAGCGTTGCGGCCACTGTTGCACAGCGCCAACATGGCGTCAACGCGAGCGGAATTATATTCCGCGCTTCGAAATTCGCCGTCGCGCCCGGGCGGAGATCATGAAAGGGCCGTGTTCTTCTTGAGCTCCAGGCGCGCGATCTGGGCCGCGTGCACCTCGTCGGGACCGTCGGCGAGACGCAAGGTGCGCGCCTGTGCCCAGGCATGCGCCAAGCCGAAGTCCTCGGAGACGCCGCCGCCGCCGTGGACCTGGATGGCGCGATCGATCACCTGGAGCGCCATGTTGGGAGCGATCACCTTGATCATGGCGATCTCGCTCCGCGCCGCCTTGTTGCCGACCGTATCCATCATGTAGGCCGCCTTGAGCACAAGCAGCCGCGCCTGCTCGATCTCCATGCGCGAGCGCGCGATCATCTCCCCCACCACGCCATGCTCGGCGATCGGCTTGCCGAAGGCGACGCGCGAGCGGGCGCGGGCGCACATGGCCTCGAGCGAGCGCTCGGCCATGCCGATGAGGCGCATGCAGTGGTGGATGCGGCCGGGCCCGAGGCGCCCCTGCGCGATCTCGAAGCCGCGCCCGTCGCCGAGCAGCATGTTGGCCGCCGGCACGCGCACGTTCGTGAACCTGACCTCCCAATGGCCGTGGGGAGCGTGATCGTAGCCGAAGACCGAGAGCGGGCGGACGATCTCGACGCCCGGCGCGCGGCGGGGTACCAGGATCATCGACTGCTGCTTGTGGCGGGCCGCTGAGGGATCGGTCTTGCCCATGAAAATGAGGATCTCGCAGTCTCTGTTGCCGGCGCCCGAGCACCACCATTTGTGTCCGTTGATCACATACTCGCCGCCGTCGCGCTCGATGCGTGCCGAGATATTGGTGGCGTCCGAGGAGGCGACGTGCGGCTCGGTCATGGCGAAGCCCGAGCGGATGCGCCCGTCGAGCAGCGGTGCCAGCCAACGCTCCTGCTGCTCGCGCGTGCCGTAGCGGGCGAGGACCTCCATGTTGCCGGTGTCGGGTGCCGAGCAGTTGAACACTTCGGGCGCTATGGGCGAGCGGCCCATGATCTCGCATAGCGGCGCGTACTCGAGGTTGGCGAGCCCCGCCCCCCACTCGGGCTCGGGCAGGAAGAGGTTCCATAGGCCCGCAGCGCGGGCCTCCTTCTTCATCGCCGCCATGATGGGAGGCGTCGTCCAGCGCTCGGGGCTTGCCTCGAGCTCCTCGAAGAAGCGGCGCTCGTTCGGATAGACCACCTGGTCCATGAACTCGACCAGTTCCTTGCGCAAGCGCTCGACCTTGGGCGAGTAGGAAAAGTCCATGACGACGCCGTCTCCTTTCTCTCTTTGCGCTGCTTGGGCCGCCCGCGCGCGTGCGTCACCGCACGTGTGCTCAGGTGCCCGGGTAGCTCGCCTCGATCGTGCGGACCAGGTTCACGAGGCGCGGGCCGAGCTCGTCCTCGAGCCGCGCCCGCGAGACGAGGAAAGCCGGCCCGCCGCAGCTGAGCGCCATGAGCCCACCCCCCGAGGGTAGCGCCAGAGGCGCTCCCACCGCATGGATGTCGCTCTGCCAATCGCCGAAGGAGGTGGAGAAGCCGCGCTTGCCGACGTCGCGGATGGCCTGCTCGATGCCGCGGCGGAGCGTCGGCCAGCGGCTGTGGTAGCGCCGGCTCATATGGGCGAGGACATACTCGCGCTCGCGCTCGGGCATGCCTGCGATGTAGGCGCGGCCCATCGCGGTGGTGGCAAGCGGGATACGCATGCCGATGTCGAGCTTGAGCGTCATGGTTTCGCGGCCGTGGCAGGTCTCTAGGCAGATCATGCCAAGCCGGTCGCGGCTGCCGAGGGTCACCGGCAGATTGGCGTGCTCGGCGAGCGCCTGTACGTGCGGACGCGCGATTTGCCGCACCACGAGGTTGCCCAAGGCGAGATGGCCGAGGGAGAGCACGGCGGGGCCGACCTGATACTTGCCGAGGCGCTCGAGATAGACGAGATGGCCCAATCGCATGAGCGTGTAGGTGAGGCGCGAGACAGTCGGCTTGGGAAGCCCGGTGCGCTGGGCGATGTCGAGGTTGCCGAGCGGCCCCTCTCCCGGACGGAAGGCGCGCAAGATCTCGAGACCGCGCGCAAGCGCCGCCACGAACTGCCGGTCCTTGCCGTTCGCCTCGGCCTCGCCCAGCTCGTCAAAGGTCTCGCTCGCCGGTGCCGCGACCGCGCGGCTTGCGACCCACGCGCCCCTCGCCGAAAAATGCTTGAGTGCGGCCTCGTCCGACTGCAGCACCGTCGCCCGGCGTCTCATGCTCCCTGACCCTCGCAGGTCCCGTCGGCGCGCGCGTGCTTGCAGGCCACGCGGCGTCGCTCTCTTTGTCGCAGCGACTCTCGCACGCCGCGCGCTCGTCCGTCAACGCGGGCGGCGGCCGAGGTAACGTCAATTGTTGTGTGTCAGGAGGAAAGGGGTAGCTGAGCCCTGGGACTTGTTTTCATGGTTGAAGACGGCGAAGAGGATTCGGTCCATGGAGGTTCTGTCCTGGAAGGTTCCCATCG
>Ga0116217_10005176_pt1 | contig 11513 bp, 13 predicted proteins | sample Sb_taG_6_FD_89697 | JGI IMG/M metagenome (GOLD analysis project Ga0116217, IMG submission 89697) | Peat soil microbial communities from Weissenstadt, Germany - Sb_50d_4_PS metaG | ecosystem: Environmental > Terrestrial > Soil > Wetlands > Peat | place: Germany: Weissenstadt | collected 2010-09-21 | reverse complement strand
GTGAGTTTTCGGCAAGCGTGCGTGACGCCAGTTGGTCCGCCCTGTTAAGTTCATTCAGTCGCCGAGGGGAGGCTGATAATGAACCGCAAGAGCACATCACCCATTCCCGAACCAATCGCGCAGTTGCAACGCCAGTTGGACCAGTTTCGCAGCACCCAGCAGCGACGGACGAAGCTGCCGGAGTCGCTGTGGCAGGCTGCGGTGGAACTGGCCCGGCAACACGGTGTGTATTCCGTCGCGCACCCGCTTCGGCTGGACTATATGGGGCTGAAGAAACGGCTTGGCGAACCTTCCAGCCACCGACGAAAGGCACCCAGGCCGGCATTCGTCGAACTGATCACGCCACATCCGGCGACGCTAGAGGAGTGCGTGATCGAGTTCGAGTCCTCCAGCGGAGCGAAGATGCGCATCCAGTGGAAGGCATTGGCGCCGCCCGATTGGGCAAGCCTGCTGCGCGCCTAGCGGGACACCCAAGGATGATTCAGATCACGCCGCAGATGCAGATTCTGGTGGCGGTGGAGTCGGTCGACTTCCGGAAGGGCATCGACTCGTTGGCCGAGCTGTGCCGGCAGAAGCTGGATGCCGATCCATTTTCGGGTTACCTGTTCGTGTTCCGGAGCCGGCGAGCAACCTCGATTAAGGTGTTGGTCTATGACGGGCAGGGATTCTGGCTGGCGACCAAGCGCCTATCCAAAGGACGCTTCCGCTGGTGGCCCCAGGGCGAGGAACCCGCACGGGTGCTGCGCGTGCATCAAGCGCAGGTGCTGCTGGCGGCAGGCAATCCGGACATCGACGCGGCGCCGGTGTGGCGCAAAGTGAGCTGATCACTTTTTACTTGCGTTCCGAAACTAGTTCTGGCACACTGCTGCTATGACGGTCTACCGGGGCCGGAGCATTACCAGCGAAGAGATCGCGTTCATCCGGCAGCTCATCGCAGAGCATCCGGAACTGAGCCGCTGGAAGCTGTCGCGTCGGCTCTGTGAAGCCTGGCAGTGGAGACAAGCCAACGGCGCGTTGCGCGACATGGTCTGCCGCGGATTGTTGCTGCTGCTTCACCGCGCGGGCGAGATCGAGTTGCCGCCAGTAAAGCGCAAGGTACGGAATCGATTAGCGGAGCGCGAGCGGCCCGAGCCCGTGATCCCCAACAACCTTCCGGTGTGCGGACCACTGGGCAGCCTTACTCCGCTGGAGTTTGTGCAAGTGCGTCGCACGCCGGAGGAGGCGTTGTTCAACAGCCTGATGGAGCAGTATCACTATCTGGGCTACGAACAACCAATCGGCGAGCACCTGAAGTATCTGGCGAAAGCACGCGGGCAAGTGATCGCGTGCCTGGCCTGGCAAAGCGCGCCGCGCCACCTGAAGGTGCGCGACCGGTACCTCGCCTGGAGCGACGAAGCGCGCGAGCGCAACGTGCACTTGCTGGCTTACAACACGCGCTTTCTGATTCTGCCGTGGGTTCGGGTCGAGCACTTGGCCTCGCACATCCTGGGGCGCATGGCGAAGATCGTTCCGCAAGATTGGCAACGCATCTACGCGCATCCGGTTTATTGGTTGGAAACCTTCCTCGATCCGGCGCGCTTTCGCGGGACGTGTTATCGCGCGGCCAACTGGCAGGTGATCGGCACGACGGCAGGCCGCGGTCATCGTGCGCCCACCTTCGAACAGACGAGTCCGGTGAAGCAGATGCTGGGCTTGCCTTTGCATCGCAGGTTCCGGGAGATGCTCAGCCAATGAAGCGCCCGCGGGTGGATGTGAATCTGGAGGAACTGGACCAGATTATCGATCGCGGCATGCGCACGCGGCTGAACGAATCGGAAGGCCAGAAGCTGAAAACCGCGCTGCACGCCATGGCGGAACGCTTGTTGTGGAAACGCAGCACGGAGAAGACCAGCGCCGTTGTGGATCAGCCTGCGGCTGTTCCTGTCGAAGAGCGAAACACGGGCGAGCCCGCTCCGGCCGGTCACGGGCGCCATGGCGCCGCTGCATTTACCGGCGCAACGACACAATGGGAGCTCATGGAAGCCGCCGCGAAACTGATCCGGCCGGTGCTGGAGGAGTTGATCCGGCAGGCGGCGCAAGGCAGCGTGATGCACAATGACGACACGGGCATGCGGATTCTGCGCCTGGCGCGCGAGCCAGACGACCAGCGCACGGGTACCTTCACCAGCGGGGTCGTATCGATCGTTGGCGCGTGGAGAATCGCACTGTTCTTTACGGGATGGAAGCACGCGGGCGAGAACATTGCCGACGTGCTGAACCGGCGCGCTCGTGAACTCCCCGCCCCGATCCAGATGTGCGACGCGCTTTCCCGCAACACACCGAAGCTGGAAGGAGTCGAAATCCTGGTTGCGAACTGTCTCGCCCATGGAAGACGGCAGTTTGTGGAAGTGGTGGAGAACTTTCCCGAGCAGTGCCGGTATGTGCTGGAGACCCTGCGCGGCGTCTATCACAATGACGCGCTGGCGCGGGAACAGGGGCTGTCGCCGCAAGATCGGCTGCGCTTCCATCGCGAGCATAGCGGCCCCTTGATGAAAGATCTGCGGGTCTGGATGGAGGCGCAGTTGGCGGAGCGGAAGACCGAGCCCAACTCCGGGCTGGGCCAAGCGATCTCCTATGTATCGAATCACTGGCTGAAGCTGACGCTTTTCCTCCAGCAGCCCGGCGCGCCGCTCGACAACAACATCGTCGAGCGTGCCCTGAAGAAAGCGATTTTGAACCGCAAGAACGCGCTCTTCTACAAAACGCTGAACGGCGCCGGGGTCGGCGACCTGTTCATGCGCCTGATTTACACCTGCGAGCTGAACGGAGCCAATCCCTTCGACTATCTCACCGAGTTGCAGCGGCATGCCGGGGAGTTGCCGCGCCACCCATCGGAGTGGATGCCCTGGAATTACCGCGAGACGCTGGCGCGGCTCGCCACACCGGCAGCCGCGTAATATGATGAATCCTGCCTGGCCGGAAAGGATCGACTGCGGCCATGGTCGGGCGACATCCTGAAATGCCCAGAAAGCGAGCCTCTGCGAAGGCAAAATCCGGACACGTTTTTGGCCAGGCACGGAAGCCGGCAAAAATGTTTCGTGCGGGACTGTATGCGCGCGTTTCCACCAACGATCAGCAGACTCTGGCGATGCAGAACCGGGCGATGCGGGAGTATGCCGCCCGGCGGGGCTGGACGATTGCCCTGCAAGTCCGCGAGGTCGGTCCCGGTGCGGCGCGGAGAGAGGCCCGCGAGAAACTGCTGGAAGCCGCCCGCCGCCGGGAGATCGATGTGTTGCTGGTCTGGCGACTGGACCGTTGGGGCCGGTCTGTAACGGATCTGCTGGCGACCCTCCAGGAACTGGAACACCTCGGCGTCGGGTTCATCTCCCTGACGGAGGCGCTGGATCTGACCACACCAGCCGGACGCGCGATGGCCGGTCTGCTGGCTATATTCGCCGAGTTCGAAAGAGAGATTCTGCGGGATCGAACCAGGGCGGGCCTTGCTCATGCGCGGGAGAACGGGAAACGCCTGGGTCGGCCGGCAACCGCGGCAGTACACGCTGCGGAAATCCGGAAACTGCATCGGGCCGGTGTTAGCAAATCCGAAATCGCTCGCCGGGTACAGATCGGCCGCACCTCAGTCCGCCGAATCCTGGTACTGAAGTCATGAAAAGACCCCAGCGAGACCCTGTGCGGGAGGACCGCATTCACATCGAGGCTATCGTCGATGCCAGTCCGGATGAGCAGGCAGTGAGCTGGTATTACTATCTGGAAAGCAAAATCAGTTTCCCGTTCCAGACGAAGTGTGTTGCCGCGAAGGATGTCTCGCCGCTCAGGAAAGGCGAAACCACCGAGGTCGTACGCATGGCCGCTGAAGATGTCTGCGAGCACGACATGCTTGTGCAGATCCGTTGGCAGGGGCGGAAAATGGCCGTTCCTCTTTCGCAACTGGCCGCTATCGCTCCAGACGAATCAACTAAGGAAGCCATCGGCGACTGGCATTACTGGGTCTCCCAGGGCTGCCTTCTCTGAGCTCATGTCCCCAACTGACAAATCGTCGGCCGGCGAGTAAACCGAGATACTATGGCAAAGCGCCAGCCAGGATCACAGCCCACATGGACAGATGTTAAGACACAGCTCGCGAGCTTCGACCGACCGGGATTACTGGACGTGATTCGGGATCTCTACGCCGCCTACAAGGATAATCAGACGTTTCTTCACGCCCGTTTGGGAATGGGTGAGGACGTTCTGAACCCCTACCAGGAAACGCTGGACCGCTGGCTCTGGCCGGACGTGTTGCGGAATCAGGACACCTCGGTCGCGAAAGCCAAACAGGCCATCTCCAGTTACAAGAAGGCTGTCGGCAAACCGTCCGGACTCGCGGAGCTGATGGTGTTCTACTGCGAACGCGCTGCAGGGTTCAGCAGTGATATCGGCAATCAGGACCCGGGCTACCTCGATGCACTGGTCCGCATGTTCGAACAGGCCCTCAAGATCGCAGAGCAGCTACCCGCCAGCCAGCGCAACGCTCTAATCGCACGGCTGGATCGAGTACGCGTCATCAGCCACAACCTCGGCTATGGCGTGGGCGACGCCATGGACGCCATGCTCGCGAAATATCTGAGAGACTGACCCGATCCGCCGGTTCACAAACTGACGGTGCTACGCAGCTCTGCCGAAAACTCACGATGCAGACCCAGTGAATGGTTTGAGCCAGCGGGCCCTGGTGGCAGATTACTCACAGTTGCGCCCACCGATCGTCCAAATATCACGGCGATGGCTACGTTGCGGGAGCGATTTCAACACGGCGGTTGAGTGCCCGACCGTTTTCGGTGGCGTTGTCGGCGATCGGACGACTTGATCCGAAGCCGTTCGGTATCAGTCGCTCGGAGCCGACCCCGCGCGCGTTCAGCCAGGCGGCGACAGAGGCTGCGCGAGCCGCCGACAGGCGCTGGTTCAGGTCGGCTGTACCCTGGTTGTCCGTGTGCCCGGAAATGATCCAGCGGGAGCCGGGGCGGGCTTTGACGAGCTCCAGAACGGCTGCCAGCGCGGCGTCACTGTCGGGTCGCAGTTTGGCTGAATTGACATCAAAGTGGATGCCATAGACGGCGGCCGATCCGGTTTCCGAGATCGCGCGCTCCAGCGCCGCGGTACTTTCCTGATGCCGACGCAGAGTGAAATTAGCGTCGCCGGTCTGCCCGGCGACCAGATCCACCGGCAACACAGCCTCGTCGTAGCCGGCTGCACTGGCTCGGGCGATGACCAGGCCCGCTGGAATGCCCTTGAGCACGCAACGCCCGTTCGGGTCGGTGCTGGTGGTTCCGAGGGCAGCCTCGACGGTGGCTCCCGCGATCGGAGTGCGGGTCTTCTCGTCCACCACCGAACTGCGCAGCGTGACCTCGAACTTGGAAGGATGCGGGTTGACCAGGATGCGCACGAAATCGATTGCGTAGCCATCCGGGGCATGGGTGGTCGGATCGTCGATCACCAGCTTGACCGTGCCTGAGCGCAACAGGGGCCAATACTCCGGCATAAGCTTGAGACTGACCAGTTTGCCGATGGGGCCGGTCTGCTGGAGTGAGTTCACGGCGCGCTCGAACGAAGGGATACGCGTACCATTCAAGCTGACCTGAAACTGCGATTTCCAGACCGAAGACTGGAAATCGTCCAGGAACATCTGGACCAGCACGTCTTTCACGGTCGCCGGTAGTGCACCGACCGCGAGCGTGACGGGCTGGGGCATGGTATCGGCGCGCTTGGTCGAACTGGCGTAGCCATCGCCAGGACGCTTCGATACATCGGCCGGCGTTACCGCCGAGCCCAACATGATGCGATCAGTGCCCTCCGGGGCCCCAGAGGGCGGTGTCCACGGATAGCCATGCGGGGGCGTCGCCTTGCCGGAGAAAGGATCAAAACCTGGCGGCCAGCCAAAGCCGAGGTTGTTAATATCGCCCGTCCGTACTACCAGATCGGCTTCCGGCCCGCCTGGCGTACGTTCCGTTTTGGCTGCCCAGGAGGCCGGGCTGCCCCTGGCCGGAGCCGGCACCGCTTGGCCCAAGACAGCTACTGGCAAAGCTGCAAGGACCACGCCCATGATTACACGCTGCATCGACTTGGTCGTCCTCCTGCTTTGTACGGACCGTCCGGCTTGCACTTGGGCCGGCAGCCTAAGACGCTTGAGCAATCCCCACCGACTGACTCATCATCTTCTTCATCGCTTTCTTCATTTCCTGAGGTGTGGGCTCGGAAATGTGGGTGCCAATCATCCAGGAATTCCCGTCCGGATCGACGATAGTTCCACTGCGGTCGCCCCAGAACATGTCCATGATAGGTGCCTTCAGCGTTGCACCGAGCTTTACCGCAGTCGCGACCACCTTATCCACGTTCTCAGCAGTAAGGTAGAGAGTGACTGGGGAGCCTCCCAGCGTCTTGGCGCTTCGAGTGCCCATGCCGGGATTCTCCGGCCCCAGCATCAAGGTTGTGCCCCGCAGCGTCAACTCGGCGTGAATCGGTTTGCCATCCGGGCCGTTCATGATTCCCCGCTTGGCAAAACCGAAGGCTTTTTGATAGAAGGTGACCGCGGCTCTTATGTGTCTTATGTCGGTGACCGTTAGTGAAGCGCTCACCGCGCCGTACGATTTTCTATTGAGAGGATCGATCTTCTTTGGCATGGAGTACCCTTTCGACGTAGTAACATTCTAGCGATTCAGAGCACGTCGTGCTTGCATGAACAGAGACGGTAAGACCTCGCGAGTTGCCGGGGAACTGGGGCGTTCTGAAGGAACTTTCGGTGAACTAATGGGGAGAGAGTTTCCGAACCAGGATAGCTGGCTCCCCGGCATGGATTCGAGAACTGTGGTTTACAACAGATTGAACCGATGCGATCCATCGTCGGCGACGCAATCGTCGGGCCTTCGGTCTTCCGAGGCATTGAATAGGTCCTGTTGTGTCGCATTAACGGCTGTAAGTCCCGACGCGATTTCCGTGAACGCCGTTGCGGCCGATCCGGAATCGCGCGAGAATGCTTCTTGTGCGATACAGGCGGAATCGCAGAAGGCAGGAATAGCCCCTGACTGAGACGCAAGTGCACGGCCGGCCCGGCATTTTGCACCGAGATCAAAGATCGCTTCGATCCAGCACAGCGGGACGAGCAACGTGAGGCAATGGGGCGGGCATGATTCTTTCTGGGACCATTGCCCGACGCAGCGAGCCACATCGGGACGAGCGCCGGACCGCCGCTTAAACTTAGGAATACCGAATTGTCTTTCCAGAGGATCCGCAGGAATCCACAGCGCCCAGGAGAGCGCAAATGCCAGATTTTCTCTGGCATGATTCTTGCTTGTTTTGGAAACGGGCATCGTCAGCGGAGGAACATGCCAGTTCTTTGCCTATGAGCTCCTCGCGGGGGGCGGCTGAGTACTGCCCCTTTTTTCGGCTTCCTGGCTGAGTTGCGCGAGTCGGTTTAGAACTAGCTCCCGGTTGAGGATCATCCCTCGTTGACCGAGCGGCACTTTCTTGGAGTTCAGAAACGCGTTCACGAACGTCAAACTTCGTCGGCAAACGGCTGGTGGCCTGCTTTGCTCGAGTGAAGTTAGGCGCGCGAGACAGTATCTCCTAGATCGCAACATTGACACTTTCCGCAAAGCTTTTGCGTCATCGCCTGCGTTTGCGGGACAGCACAGCATCCGCCTCCTCAGCGGCGGCTTTGACCAGCGAAGCCATCTTGGGGTGTTTCGGGATGATATCAGGGGGCAGGCCTTGGGCTTCGAGCGAAGATGTCATCACCGGGCCGACCGAGGCTATCGCGACGTTGGTTGCGAGAGTGCGTTTGACCTCGCCGTCGATTCCCAGTTCCTGAGCGATCTGCAACAAATGGTCCAGCTGAATGGACGATGTGAACAATACCACGTCGGATTCACGGTGGGCGAGACGGCGTGCAGCTTCGCACAGCGGCTTGAGATCGTCGGGCAGTTCCCAACGGTAGAGAGCGATGGGCGTCACTGTGGCGCCCAGGCCTTCGAGCGCCTGGTTCATCTCCAGATTCGGGCGGCCGTACTCCTGTACGGCGATGCGACGCTCCGGCCGTTGGGCCACCGCGGAGACAATTTCCTTCCACGTATTCGGTTCGGGAATGATGATGGAAACTGGTACTCCCAAAGTGCGCAGGACGCCGACGGGCTTGGGTCCGCGGGAGACGATGGTGGCGCGGCGGAGCGCGGCTCCCAGACGCTCGGCGTCGACCGATGGCGCGAGCGTGTCGCGTAGGAACATGATCCCTGCGCCGGTCATGCAGATCAACATTTCGAACGCGCCGGACTCCAGCCGTTCGACAAATCGCATGGCTTCACCAGCGTCGTCAATAGCGCGCTCTTTCACAGAGGGGGCCACGAAGGGCACGCCGTCATGCCGCAGGATGAGAGTTTCCATTTCTTTGGCGCGGCGGCTCTCGAGGCTCAAAACGCGGAGTCCAGAGAATGACATAAATAGGACGGAGCCAGTCGGCAGAACTGGCTCTGCTTTAATTATCGGTGTTGCTTACCGCTCCATCACTGTCGCGACTCAGAAACTCCTTTGGACGAAGCCGTAGGGAAACGTCATGGGCGAGCCTGAGGAGTTGAGCTTCAGGAACTCGCCGGAAAACAGGTGGCCGACGCCCGCGCCGATTTTCCACACGGGCGTGGCGTTCCACTGCGCTGTGAAGTTGACCTCGGTGCCAACGTCGCGTGTCGTGTTGCCCGTCTTGGGCTTGACGCTGACTTTTCCGGTGGCGTCGTAAAGGGCGTCGCGAGGGCTGTCGAGCGAATCCCAGCGGTAGTCCGCCTGGAATTGGAGCTTCTTGGTGGGCTTGATGTCGGCGCCCACGCGCGGCTGCCGCATGTTCTGCCAACCCATGACATCCAGGGGTCCGGAGAACAGGTGCTCGGTCGGGTAGAGCTGATCGAACGTGCCGATGGTCTTGCCCGTGGGACTGCGATTGCCCGAAGCCAGATCGTATTCGCCGGAGAAGCGGAGCTTCCAGGCTACGGGCAGCGTCTTCCCCAGCAGGATCGCGCCGGCGTAGGATTCGCGATTGAGCAGTCCGGTGTGGCCCCACTGACGGATCATTTCGAGCGAGTAGTCGAAGCTGTGCAGCGCGGCGACGCCGGGAGCTGATGCCAGCCGGAAGCCGCCCGACAACACGCTGAGGCCGCCAGTCTTCCACAACACGTAGGGCTCGAACACGGTGTACGGGACCACTTTCTTGAGCGATCCGTACGCGCCGTGGAGGTTGTGGCCGGCGACGGAATGATCGATGGCATCGGCCGGATTGTTGACCACTACCGAGGACGCGAACAGATCCACTTTCATGTCGGCGGTGCCCAGTTCCAGCTTGGCCGCGTCGAAGGACCGGCTGACGTTGGTCCAGTCCAGGGGACCGATCAGGCGCTGGTCTCCGTAGCTGAGCAACTGGCGGCCGACGGTGAACTTCACCCAGCCTTTGGGTTTACCGAAGCGGATGTAGGCTTGACGGAGATCGAGCGGATCTTCGATGGTGGCCAGAGGGCGGCCGTTGTCGTAACCGAGGGCGTGCGCATCCTGGGCTTGGCCGAACACCTCCAACCAGGGCAGAGGGATGAGCTCGACGTTGATGCGGGTGCGGAACAGGCCATAGGCATCGTTGTTGTTGGGCACGAAGCTGAATCCGGTGCGACCTTCCACGCGGGTGCGGAATTCGCCGGAGAGCTTGAACCAATCGGGGAGCGTCTCGCTGGTGTACGTGGAGATGGTGGCGTCATAGGCGGGAGTGCTGGCAGCACCGGCGCCGGTGGCCGGGTCGCCCGCGCCGGTCGCGGGTTCACCGGCGTGGAGCGCGGCCACGGCGAGGAAGAGAGTGAGGAGTGATCTTTTCATGTGTTAATCTCCCGATGCCAAAGCAGGCGCGGTGGCGGGAACGTATGCGCCGGCCAGGCGGGCATCGATTTCGTGTTGCGCGGCACGTTCGTCCTTCTCCGAGAAGCGCACCACGAAAGCGCAGGCGGAGGTGGCCAGGATAGCCGCGCCCAAAATGAGGAGGCCTTGCGCGTAAGTGAGGCTTTGGATCTTGAAGAGGAATCCGGCAAGCACCGCTCCGGCGTTGCCACCCGCGCCCACGATGCCGGCCACAGCTCCAAGTGCCCGATTGTTTACGAAGGGCACGACGGCATAGGTTGCGCCGTTGGACATCTTGACGAACAAGCCGGTGAGCATCATGGTGCCGATAGCCAGGGGAAGCCAGCGCATTTGGGAAAATAGCATCATGGTGACGCCTTCAAGAGCAATGGTGCAGCCGAGCAGTGTGGTTCTGCCGCGTAGTCCCCTGCTACGGCTGAAGCGGTCGCTGACGATCCCGCCCAGAGCGCGGGCAAAGATGTTCATCATGCCGAAGCTGCTGGCGACCAGTCCCGCGAGTCTGAGCGACAGGTGAAACGAATCGGTAAAGTACAAAGCGGCAATGTTGTCGATGGTCAGCTCGGTGCCAAAGCAGGCACCGTACATGAGCGCCAGGGCCCACACGCGGGGATCGCGGCAGGCCTCGGCGAAGGCTCCGTTTGCACGCGAGGCTTCCAGGTCTCCGGTGGCGCGAAGCTTCTTGAAATCGCCATCGGCGGTGTCCTCGGTTAGAAAAAAGTACGCGATACCCGTGACCAGCAAGGCCACGCCGGCCGCGAACATGGCGAGACGCCAGCTCCACCAGCTTCCCGCGCCCAGGCTGAGGAAGGCGCTGAACAGCAACGGCATGGTCAGATTGGTGACCCCACCCCCCAAGTTGCCCCACCCGGCCGCCGCCGCGTTGGCCGTACCAACGATGTTGGGCGCGAACATTACGGAGGTGTGATATTGCGTGATGACGAACGACGCTCCGATGGAGCCGATCGCTAGGCGGAAGATCAGGAACGAGGTGTAGTCGTGCGAGAAGCCGACCCCCATCACCGGGAGCGAGCCCAGGATCAACAACCAAGTGTAAGCGCGGCGCGGTCCGATATGGTCGCAAAGCCATCCCATCATCATGCGAATGACAATCGTGATAGCCACCGAGGCGATGACGGAGTTACCGATCTGAGCTTTGGTGAGGTGGAGTTCGTCGCGGATGATCGGCATCAACGGCGCGATGCCGAACCATCCGAAGAAACACACGAAAAACGCTAGCCAAGACATGTGGAACGCGCGCATGGGCGCACTGGTGAAGTCGGCCAGGCGAATGCTAGTGGCTTTGTTGCGAATGGTCATGAGTCAGTTCTCCTTGGTTGGTCGGTGAAAGCTGGCTCATACAGGGAGACACCTAGGCTGCCGGAACACCCGTTCGCATCCGCGGGGCGCTTGATGGTTTGCCTCAGACGTTGAGGCGGGAATACTTGACAAATCCGCTACACGGATGCTTCCTCGGTCTGCACGCCCTCTTCAGCACGAAGACCGGCTTCCACATCCACCAAAACGATTCCGTTCTCGACGCGAGTCGGAAACGTGGTGACGCAAGCTGGGGCCGTAGCGCGGGCCGCCAGACCGCTTTCGAGATC
>Ga0116217_10005174_pt1 | contig 11517 bp, 13 predicted proteins | sample Sb_taG_6_FD_89697 | JGI IMG/M metagenome (GOLD analysis project Ga0116217, IMG submission 89697) | Peat soil microbial communities from Weissenstadt, Germany - Sb_50d_4_PS metaG | ecosystem: Environmental > Terrestrial > Soil > Wetlands > Peat | place: Germany: Weissenstadt | collected 2010-09-21 | reverse complement strand
TGAGCATCGAGTCGATGTCGCAGACGCACACGGCGCACGGCGAGCCGCCCGACCTCGAGTTCGCCGTGCTTGGGGCTCGCCCGGTCAAGTACGCGGCGGCGCCGATGCTGACGATCGATCTCCAGGTATCAGAGCCGGACGGCCGCGACGTGTACATGGTCGCGCTCACGATCCAGCTGATGATCGATCCGGCCCGGCGCCGCTACGACGACGCCACCCGCGAGCGGCTCGTCGAGCTGTTCGGCGCGCCCGAGCGGTGGGCGGTCACGACTCGCAGCCTGGTGTGGTCAAAGCTCGACGTGCTCGTGCCCGCGTTCACCGGGACGACGACGGTCACGGTGCCGATCGCGTGTCACTACGACCTCGAGCTGGCCGCGGCGAAGTACCTGCACTCGCTCCCCGACGGCGAGGCGCCGCTGGCCCTGCACTTCAACGGGATGATCTATTACCCCAGCGAGGACGGCGGCCTGCAGATGGTGCTGATCCCCTGGTCGAAGTCGATCGACTTCCGGATGCCGGTGTCGGTGTGGCGGGAGACGATCGAGCACTACTACCCGGGGACGTCATGGATCGCGGTCCGCTCGCAGACCTTCGAGGCGCTCCAGAAGGAGAAGCTCGAGCGCGGCCTCGCGACGCTCGACGCGTGCATCGCCGACCTCATCGACCGCCAGCGCGATGACTGACCGCCGTTTGGAGGAGCTCGTCGATTCGCTGCTCTGGGAGGGGTACGCGCTGTATCCGTACACGCCTGGCGCGACCAAGAACGCCACTCCGACGCCGTTCGGAATCGTGTACCCGCCGGTCTACGCGAGCGAATGCCCGGGTGCGTTCGACCACGCGCGGCTCGAGTGCTTGGCCGAGCCAGAGCCGGACGCGACGTTGACCGCGACGCTCCGCTATCTGGCTCCCAGCGGCGAGCGCCACCACGCGGTCGAGTGCCGGCTCGAGCTCGGTCCGGTGCCGGTCGGTGGGCGGATCACGGCGGAGTTCGACGGGGGCCGCCTCACCTTGCGTTCGGAGGCGCGCGGCGACGGACCGGCGGTGGTCCGCTGCTGCGTCCACAACACCCGCGAGGCGCCGGCCGGGCTTGACCGCGCCGGCGCGCTCGCCCGCTCGTTGATCTCCACGCAGCTGCTCGTGCGCGTGTCGGCCGGCCGGTTCCGGTCCCCGCTCGACAGCGCCGCGACCAGCCTCAACACGTACCCGGTGCTGGCAACGGAGGACGACGACGCGGTCCTCGGGACGACATACGTGCTTCCCGACCACCCTCAGATCGCGCCCGAGAGCCGCGGCGGGCTGTTCGACTCGACCGAGATCGAGGAGGCGCTGCTGCTCCACGTGCAGGTGCTGTCAGACGACGAGCGGGCCGAGATCGAGCGGGCCGATCCCGCCGTGCGCGAGATGATCGAGCGCGCGGCGGCGGCCACACCCGAGGACATCATCGCGCTGCACGGGCGCGGCGAGATCCGCGACCCTGAGACGCTCGCGCCGCCGAGCGAGCCGCCAAACCTGCCCGATCCCGCCGCCGGGCAGCCCGAGGCGATCGTCGGCGGCGTGCGCTTTGCCCGAGGCGGAAAGGTCGTGATCCGCCCCGGCCCGGACGCCGACATTCAGGCGCGGATGCTCGACGGCCGAACCGCGACGATCGAGCGGATCCTCACCGACTACGACGGGAAGACCCATCTGGGAGTCACGATCGACGACGACCCGGGCCAGGACCTGATGCGCGAGACCGGGCGCTTTCTGTACTTCTTTGCCCCCGAGGTGGAGGTGATCGACACATGACCGAGGAGCCACTGCGGAGCATCCTGATCGCCGGCGTCGGCAACGCCTGGCTCCGGGACGACGGCTTCGGCGGCGAGGTGGCGCGGCGCCTCAGCGAGCGTGCGCTCCCGGCCGGCGTCGACGTGATGGACGCCGGAACCGGCGGGCTCGACCTGGCCTACGAGGTCATGCGCGGCTACGACGCGCTCGTGATCCTCGACGTCTCCAGGCAGGGCGGCGAGCCTGGCACGCTGTACGTGATGGAGCCCGACGAGGAGTCCGTGCCCGGCGGGATCGAGGACGGCGACGTGATCAACCCGCACGCGATGGACCCGCAGACCGTGCTGCGGTTCGTCAAGTCGGTCGGAGCGTGGCCCGGACGGGTGGTGGTGATCGCGTGCGAACCGGCTGATGTTGAGGAAATCGGTTGGGGTTTGTCGCAGCCGGTCCGGGACGCCATCGAGCGGGCTGTGGACCTGGTCGTCGAGACGGTCGCCGAGCTTCAGTCCGGCGTGTCCGCGGCGCCGGCGGAGTAAGTCGTGGTCGCCCACTGATGCACGAGCTGTCGCTGAGCTCTGCGATCGTCAACACGGTCGTCAAGCACGCCGAGGGGCGGCGCGTCACGGTCGTGGAGTTGCGCGTTGGCAAACTGCGTCAGGTGGTCCCGGACACCCTCGAGTTCTATTTCGAGTTCGTCGCGCGCGGGACGGTGTGCGAGGGGGCGCGGCTCGAGCAGCAGGTGATCGACGCGCTTCTGCGCTGCAACTCGTGTGGCCACGAGTGGGAGATCGAGATTCCCGCGTTCCGGTGCCCGGAGTGCTCGGGCGGCGACGTCGAGATCGCCGGCGGCAACGAGTTCGAGGTTGAGGCAATCGAGGTCGAGGAGGCCGAATGCATCGCACCAAGGTGAGGATCGTCGAGGACGCGCTCGACGCCAACAACACGATCGCGAGCGCGAACCGCGCGGACTTCGACCGAGCCGGGGTCACGGTCGTCAACTTCATGAGCGCTCCCGGCGCCGGCAAGACGACGCTGCTCGAGCGCGTCGTCACGGACCTTCCCGGCGTCCGCGTCGGCGTGCTCGAGGGCGACGTCGAGGGGTCGATGGACGCCGACCGCCTCGCGAGCCTGCACGTGCCGGTCACGCAGCTCAACACGGGCGCCGGCTTCGGCGGCGAGTGTCACCTCGACGCGAACATGGTGCGCTCGGCGATTCCCGCCTTGCCGCTCGACGAGATCGACCTGCTGCTGGTGGAGAACGTCGGTAACCTCGTGTGCCCCGCCGAGTTTCGGATCGGCGAGGACGCGCGCGTGATGGTGGCCGCGGTCACCGAGGGCGAGGACAAGCCGCTCAAGTATCCGTTGATGTTCCGCGCCTGCGAGCTCGTGATCGTCAACAAGATCGACCTGCTGCCGCACCTCGACTTCGACCTCGACAAGCTCCTCTACAACATCGACGTCGTGCATCCCGACGTGAAGCGGATCGTGCTCAGCGCGCGGACCGGCGAGGGCATCGAGGCCTGGCGCGACTGGCTGCTGCGGATCGCGGCCCGCGCGCCGGAGGAGGTCATTGCTTGACCGTTGCCGCTGATCCGAGGGCGCGGCTGCACGCGCTCCTGGCGCAGCGGACGGAGGCGAACGCGCGGTTCTTCGAGGGCGAGGCCGAACGGCTCGCTCGACTGTGCCACCTGATGGCAGAGCGGTTCGCCCGCGGGGGCCGGCTGATCGCGTTCGGCCGCTCGCCGGCGGCCCGGTCGGACGCGCGGCACGTCGCGGTCGAGTTCGTTCATCCGGTGATCGTCGGCAAGCGCGCGCTGCCCGCGATCGGCCTGGCCGGCGAGGGAGGCGAGATCGCGGCCCAGGTCTCGGTGATCGCTGCCCCGGATGACGTGGCGATCGGTTTCGGCGCCGATGAGGACGACGGCGCGGCCGCTCGCGCGATCGCGGTCGCGCGTGGCCGCGGTTGCCTGACGATCGCGTTCGCGCCGGCGGGCGCCGAGTGGGAGTTCCATCCGCCGACCGACGATCCCGCTATTCGCCAGGAGCTGGTCGAGACGCTCTACCACGTCCTGTGGGAGCTCGTGCACGTGTTCTTCGAGCATCGCGGCCTGCTCGAGGGCCGCAGCGAGCGCCGCGTGCACGACGCCGGCGCCTCGAGCTTCCTGTATCCGTTCCTCGACGAGCGCGAGAGCGACCTCGACGCGGTCCTCGAGGACGTGCGCCGGTCGGTGCTGATGAAGGCCCGCGACGTCGGGGCTTTGCGCGAGCAGACGCTGACCGACAACGCACCGGTGCTCGTGGGCGCGGCGGACGCGCTGCGCGCGAGCTTCGAGGGCGGCGGCAAGCTGCTCGCGCTCGGCAACGGCGGATCGGCGACCGACGCGATGGACGTCGTAGCCGACTTCCGCGCCGGCGGCCGACCCGCAATCGACCTCACCGAGGATCCGGGGATCCTGACCGCGATCGCGAACGACATCGGCGTCGAGGCGATCTTCTCTCGACAGGTGATCGCATACGGTGGCGAGGGCGACGTCGTGCTCGCGCTGTCGACGTCGGGCAACTCGGGCAACGTGATCCACGCGCTGGCTGAGGCTCGGCGACGGGGTCTCGTGACGATCGCGATGGTCGGCTACGACGGCGGTCGCGTCGCCGGCGAGGAGCTCGCCGATCACGTCGTGGTCACCCGCTCGGAGCACATCCCCCGGATCCAGGAGGCCCAGGCGAGCGCATACCACGCGCTGCGGGAGCTGGTGGGATGAACGTCGTCTGCCGCCGCGCGCGGGTCCGCGTGACCGGCACCGTGCAGGGCGTCGGCTTCCGCCCGTACGTCTACCGGCTTGCCGGCGAGCTGTCGCTGGGCGGCTTCGTCCTCAACGACACCCGCGGCGTGCTGATCGAGGTCGAGGGCAGCGCGACCGTGATCGACCGCTTCCTCGAGCGCCTACCGTCAGAAGCGCCACCGCTCGCCGTGGTCGAGCAGATGGTGTTCGAGGACGTGCCGCCGAGCGGCGACCCTGACTTCGCGATCCGCGACAGCGTCGGCGGCGAGGTTCCGGACGCGCCGGTGACCCCCGACACGGCCGCCTGCGATAACTGCCTGCGCGAGCTGTTCGACCCCTCCGACCGGCGATACCGCTACCCGTTCATCAACTGCACGAACTGCGGGCCCCGGTTCACGATCGTCCGCGGGGTGCCGTACGACCGGCCGTTGACGACGATGGCCGCGTTCACGATGTGCCCGGAGTGCCGGGCCGAGTACGACGACCCGGCCGACCGGCGCTTCCACGCCCAGCCGAACGCATGCCCGGGCTGCGGGCCCTCGCTGCGACTGATCGGGGACCACACTCCCTCCCCCGACCCCCTTGCCGCCACCGTCGCTGGTCTGCGCGCCGGCGCGATCGTCGCGATCAAGGGCATCGGCGGCTACCACCTCGCGTGCCTCGCCGGCGACGAGCGCGCGGTCGCGACGTTGCGGGCGCGCAAGCACCGGGAGGACAAGCCGTTCGCGCTGATGGCGCCGTCGTTGGGCGTCGTGGAGTCGCTGGTGTCGCTCACGCCCGCGGCCCGGGATCTGCTTACCGGCCCGGCTCGCCCGATCGTGCTCGCCCCGCGGTTGCCCGCTGCGCCCGTCGCGGAATCCGTCGCGCCGGGGGCGCCGGAGCTCGGCGTGATGCTGCCCTACTCGCCGCTTCACCACGTGCTGCTTGCGGACGTCGGCGAGACGCTCGTGATGACGAGCGCCAACGTGTCCGACGAGCCGATCGCTTACCGCGACGACGACGCGCTGGAGCGGTTGCGGGGAATCGCGGACCTGTTCCTCGTTCACGACCGGCCGATCCAGATGCGCACCGACGACTCGGTCGTGCGGGTGGTCGGTTCGCGCGGCACCGCCAAGGCGGCAACCGCCGAAAGAGGCTCAACAATTCTCCGCCGCTCGCGCGGGTACGTCCCCTCCCCTCTTGCCCTTCCCGGCGCCGGCACGCCGCGACCGCTGCTCGCCTGTGGCGCCGAGCTCAAGAACACGTTCTGCCTGGCTCGTGGAGGTCGCGCCTGGGTCAGCCACCACATCGGCGACCTCGAGAACTACGAGACGCTCCGTTCGTTCACGGAGGGGATCGATCATTTCGGAGCGCTGTTCGCGGTCGAGCCCGAGGTCGTCGCCCACGACCTCCACCCCGAGTACCTGTCGACCAAGTACGCGCTCGAGCAGGAGGGGGTCGAGCTGGTCGCGGTGCAGCACCACCACGCGCACCTGGCCGCGTGCCTCGCCGAGCACGGGGAAATTGACCCCGCCCACCCGGCGCTCGGCGCGATCTTCGACGGCACCGGGTACGGGCTCGACGGCACCGTCTGGGGCGGCGAGCTTCTGCTCGGCGACGTGCGCTCGTTCCGCCGGGTCGGGTCGCTGCTGCCGGTCGCGCTTCCCGGCGGTGAGCGCGCGATCAGGCAGCCGTGGCGGATGGCGTGCTCGTGGCTGTCGGCGGCTTTCGCGGGCGAGCCGCAGCTCCCGCCATCGCTCGCGGGCCGTGTCGATCCCCGCGCATGGGCGCAGGTGCACCGGCTGACCGTCACCGGCACGGCCGCACCGCCGACGACGAGCATGGGCCGCCTGTTCGACGCGGTCGCCGCGCTCGCCGGAATCCGTGCCGAGGTCAACTACGAGGGTCAGGCGGCAATCGAGCTCGAGGCCGCATGCGACCCCAGCGAGCGCGGCTCGTATCCGATTGAGGTGAATGGCGGCGGAGCCGGGCTGCCGGTCGTGATCGATCCGCGCGACATGATCTGCGCGGTGGTTGCCGACGTTCAGGCCGGGCTCGGTCCAGGCGTGATCGCCCGTAGGTTCCATCGCACGATCGCTCGCGTCACCGTCGAGGCGCTGGTCGAGCTGGCTACGGCGCACGGCACCGAGGTCGTCGTGCTGTCTGGTGGCGTGTTCCAGAGCCGCCTGCTGCTCGAGTCGGTGCGGGGCGCGCTCACGGACGCCGGCCTGCGCGTGCTTGTCCCCGAGCGGCTTCCCGTCAACGACGGCGGGATCTCCTACGGCCAGGCCGTCGTGGCGGCAGCACAGCTATGACCGACGAGCCCAGCCCGGAGCTCCGCCGCATCCTCGACCACGAGGTGTTCATCCGCGGCGCAAACCGGCCGTTCGGCGAGCTCACGACCGACGACGTCCGATCCCGTGCCGACGAGCTCCGCGCCGCGGTCGGCTGGGGACCGACGGCGCGTGTCGCGCCGGTGGCGCAGGCATGGCGCGAGCTCTCGATCGGGATGGACGGCGCCGGCGCGGCCACGGTCGGCGAGCTCGACCCCGAGGTCCTGCTCAAGCTGGCGCCGCGGCTGTGGGTGACGCTACCCGGCTGAGGGCTTCCGGGCCCGGACGATCGCCGCGCCGGCGCGCTCGTGCACCCGGTGGGTCTCGCGAATCTCGACGTCGACGAACCCGGCGCTCGCGAGCGCCGTCTCGAACTCGCCGCGCTTGAGCGCGCCGGCGATGCAACCGGTCCACGCGGCCATGTCGGCGCGGATCGCTTCGTCCATGCCGTCGTCCGCGATCACGTCCGAGACGGCGAACCGCCCGCCGGGGCGCAGTACACGCGCCGCCTCCCGGAGCACCTGCGGCTTGTCGCCGCTGAGGTTGATCACGCAGTTGGAGATCACCACGTCGACGCTCGCATCCGCGAGCGGCAGCTCCTCGATGTACCCCTTGACGAACTCGACGTTCTCGACGCCGGCCCGCGCCGCGTTCGCGCGGGCCACCGCGAGCATCTCGTCGGTCATGTCCAGGCCGATCGCGCGGCCTCCCGGCGCGACCCGGCGGGCCGAGATCAGCACGTCCGCGCCGGCGCCCGAACCTAGATCGAGTACGACCTCTCCGGGATGCAGATCGGCAGTCGCCGTCGGGACGCCGCAGCCGAGCGAGGCCTCGAGCGCGCTCGCCGGCGCGCCACCGCTCGTCGACTCGTCGTACAGCCCGCGACCGAACGCGCCGGTCGCGTCGGCGGGCGAGCAGCACATCGAGCCCTCGCCACCGCCGCATCCCGCGTTGCCGGCGGCCGCGGCCGCGTACTTCTCCCGGACGGTCTCGCGGATGTCGGTCAGCTCAGCCATGCGGTCAACTCCGCCAGCGCCTCGGGGATCACGAAGTAGTACGCCCACAGTCCGTGGCGCTCGGCGCCGACGATGCCCGCTTCGCGCAAGACCTTCAGGTGGTGCGACACGGTCGGCTGGGACAGGTCGAACAGCGGGACGAGCTCGCACACGCACACCTTGCCGGCGTGCTTGCGCAACACGTCGACGAGCTGGACCCGCACCGGATCGCCGAGCGCCTTGGCGATCGCCGCCATGCGCTCCGCGCGTTTGCCGCCGACGTCCGGATACACGAGCGGCTCGCAGCACCGCACCCCCGCCGGCCGCTTCTGCTTGGGAACGAGCTCCAGGTCGACGGCCATCTATATCTACATATATCGATTGAAGTGACAGTTGTCAATGGTATGGTTCGTCGACCCGATGGCCTATGTCCTGTTCGTCTGCCTCCACAACGCCGGTCGGTCGCAGATGAGCCAGGCGTTGTTCGAGCGGGCCGCCGGCGGGCGGCACTCCGCGGCGTCGGCCGGCACCAGTCCCGCGAAGCATGTCCACCCCGAGGTCGTCGAGGCGATGCAGGAGGTGGGCGTCGACGTCGCTGGCCGCCACCCGCGACTCCTGACCCGCGAGCTCGCCGAGCAGGCAGACGTCGTTGTGACCATGGGCTGCGGCGACCAATGCCCGTATATACCGGGCAAGCGCTACATCGACTGGGATCTCCCCGACCCCGCCGGGCGGCCTCTCGACGAGGTTCGTGGCACCCGCGAGCAGATCGCGACACGGGTCGAGGCACTTGTGGCCGAGCTCGACGCGGCCTGACCCCGCCCCGGCACCCCGATTACCACACACCCGACGAGCCTCAACTGCCGAGATGGCAGAAAGCGACGCTATACGGGACTTTCTGCGCACTCGGCGCGGAGAGCTCGTCGAATGAGATGTTTTGGGCCCTGAATTCAGGTGCATTGTCGGCGCGCCACTCGGGGCGTCGTTGCCGGCGCCGGCGGACTCTCGCGGGCACGGCCGCATCGCTGCGCCTCTCTCCAGGTGCCCGCCTTTCGCCGTTCGACCCGCCCACGCCCGCTAACTCGTGGCCGCGCCGACCTGGGCTACCCAGCGCCGCGGACCGCGGTCAGGTCGGCGAGCTCGCCGAGGTCCGTCGTGCCGAGGACCGTCGATACTTCGCTGCGTGCTCGCGCATCTCGTCGCATTCCTGGCGCTCGCGAGCGTGATCGTCGCGATCCCGGGCCCGTCGGTGATGCTGATCGTCAAGTCGACGATTCTGCGCGGGCGCCGGGCCGCGATGCTGGTTGCCGTCGGCGTGCTGTGCGGCGACCTGGCGTGGGCCGCGGCGGCGGTCGGCGGTATCACCGCGCTGATCGTGGCCTCGCGGCCGGCATTCGAGGTCCTGCGCCTCGCAGGCGCTGCGTATCTCGTCTACCTCGGGTTGAGACTGCTGCTTGCCCGCGGCACGCACCTCGACGTCCGGCAAACGCCGGACGTCGCTGCCGGTCGCAGCTCACACCGTGCGTTCGGGAAGGCTTGCTCTGCGAGCTCTCCAACCCCAAGACGCTGGTCGTCTTCACCAGCGTCATTCCCCAGTTTCTCTCGCATCACGCGCCCGCGGGCGAGGTCGCGATCTTCGGATTGCTGTTCGCCGTCCTGGGGTTCTTCTCGTTGACCGTCTACGCCGCGGTATTGGGCGTCACCCGCCGCGCCGTGCGCCGCCGCCGTCTCGGTGACCTTCTCCTGCGAGCAAGCGGCGGCCTCCTGATGTTCTTCGGGATCGGCCTCGTCGCCGACCAGTCCGCCTAGCGGTCGTTCGCGGAGCCCGTCGCCGGCCCGCCACCGCTGCGCCTGTCGGCCACGGCGAGCGTCAGCCACGCGGCGCGGACGCGAGCACGGCGGCCGACACCGTGTCGGCGCCGTTGTGGCCGACGAGCAGCGCCGAGAACACGATCGGGGTGAGCATCAGACGGCTCGTCGCGGTCATGCCGGCGGCGGTGCCCACGGCAACCGCCAGCGTCGGCGAGACGCCGAACCAGATCTCGGTCAGCGTGGCGAGCGAGACGCCGAGGAATATCGCCGGGAACACCGGGCCACCGCGGAAGCCACACCCCAAGCTCATCGCGTAGCCGATCGCCTTGGCCACCAGCAGGATCAGCACGATCTTGGTCGAGGTCTGGGCGATCAGGTCGGGGTCCCGGACTGGCCGGAGAACAGGACGTCCTGGGAGCTCGCTCCGAGCCATTGGGCGATCTGCGCGAGCAACCCGACCGCGAGCCCGCCGAGCAGCAGCAACGCCGGCATGCTCATCCGCTTCGGGCCTCGGTCCTCGACCGCGCCGGCGTAGCGCCGCACGGTCGACACGACGAGCGCCGCCGCCACCCCGACGCCGATCCCGACCAGCAGGTCGAGGACGTGAGTGCCTTGGTAGAGAGGAAGGCCAGGGACAGGAATCGCCTGCGAGCTGAGGCCGCCCCAGCTGCCCAGCCCGATGAACAGCACGTAGCCGCTGGCGGCCGCGACGAACCCGGGGATCAGGGTCGGGATCAAGGCGGCCCCGAGCCCCACCCCGCCCTCCACCATCATCAGGCCGCCCACGATCGGGCCCCCGAACAGCGCAGCGATCGCCGCGAACGAGCCGGCGCCGGCCAGCACCGCACTCTCCTTCTGCCCCGCCCTCGCCAGCGTCGCCACCGCGGGGCCGGCGACGGAGCCGAGCGCGAATCAGCGGCCCCTCGGGTCCGAGCACCGCCCCGAATGACAACGTGCCGAGCGCCGCCAACGCGATCCCGGGCGCGTACCTGATCGCGGCAGCCCGATCAGGAGATACCACGGTGGCGTCTTCGTCCCGATGTCGTGTGGCAGGTCGGTCCACAGCCAGTGCTCGACCTCGTGCACGACCGCCAGGAACACCGCCGCGAACAGCGCCGCCGGGACTCCGAGCACTCCCCCGACCACGACGAGACGGAGAGCCGGGGCGCCGGCGCCGGGCGGCGCATCCGGCGACGAGGCGACCGCGCTCACGGCGATCTTGTATCAGCCGTTTCGGATGCCCCCGTGCGTCAAGCGGCGGGCGCGCCACCGTGATCGGCGACCTCGGCGGCGAGCTCGCGAAGGCGCTGCAGCGTCGGCAGGCTGTCGCCCCGGCGCCAGGCGATCGCGACCCCCATCGTCGGCTCCGGCGGCGCGAACCGCCGGTACACCGCGCCCGGGATGCGCAGGCTGCGCGACCGCTCGAGCATGATGAACGAGATCCCAGCGCCCTCGGCGACCGCCGACACGATCCGCTCCTCCTCGGGCTCGGCGCGCGCGAGCGGCGGCCACGGGGGATCGCCGCAGACGTCGCGCCGGACCTCCCGCCAGGCACCGGGCCCGTGCGCCTCGGGCCACCACACGAGCGGCTCCCCGTCGAGATCGCGTGGACGCACCGTCGTGCGACGCGTGAGCCGGTGCCCACGAGGAAGCACGCAGACCATCGGCTCGCGGCCGAGTCGCAGTTCCTCGAGCCCCGGATCCTCGAGCGGCGGGCGCACGAAGCCCACGTCGATCTCGCCGGCGTGGAGCTGCTCGACGTGGAGCATCGTGGTGCCGAGGCTGAGCACGAGCTCGACCTCCGGGTACTCCGCCCGGTAGGCGGCGACGATCGCGCCGGCAACCCCGCCCGTC